>Ga0073934_10011426_pt1 | contig 10745 bp, 7 predicted proteins | sample LarsenN4metaG_FD_76834 | JGI IMG/M metagenome (GOLD analysis project Ga0073934, IMG submission 76834) | Hot spring sediment bacterial and archeal communities from British Columbia, Canada, to study Microbial Dark Matter (Phase II) - Larsen... ...
GCCCGGGTGCATGTCGGCGTGGAAGAAGCCGTGGCGGAACACCATTTTGAAGAACGCCTCGGCCGCGCACCTGACTACCGCGACGGGGTCGAGCCCCGCGGCCTCGACCGCGGCCCGGTCGTCGACCCGCAGCCCCGCGACGCGCTCCAGCGTCAGGACATGTTCGGAGGTGCGCTGCCAGTCCACCGCCGGCACTTTGAAGCTATCGTCGCCGGCGAAGTTCTCGGCCAGTTCCTGGGCAGCGGCGGCCTCGAAGCGGAAATCCATCTCCAGCCGCACGGTGTTCTCGAACGTGGCCACCACTTCGCGGGGCTTGAGCCGCGCCAGGCCCGGCACGGCACGCACGGCGATGTCCGCCAGCCAGTACAGCAGGGCGATGTCGCGCCTGAAAGCCGCGCCCACATCGGGGCGCAGCACCTTCACCGCCACCTCGCGCCCGTCGGCGGTGACGGCGAAATGCACCTGGGCGATCGAGGCCGCGGCCACCGGCCTGTCCACGAAGCGCGCGAACAGCTCGGCCACCGGCTTGCCGAAATCCGCCGCGATCACCGCCGCGGCCTGCGCCGAGGGGAACGGCGGCAGGCGGTCCTGCAGTTCGGCCAGGTCGGCGGCGGTCTCCTCGCCCAGCAGGTCGGCGCGCGTCGACAGGGCCTGGCCGAACTTGATGAACGCCGGACCCAGCGCGGTCAGGGCCTGCGCCAGGCGCTGGCCGGGGCGCAGCTTGCGCACCGCCGGCCGCGGCGGCCAGATCGTCGTCGCCAGCCGCGCGGCGGTCTCAAGGCCCGGATGAACGCCCGCCAGGATGAAGGCGTCGTGCCGCGCCAGCACGCGCGCGATGCCGAGCAGCCGTCCGATGTGGCTGAGGGCAAGCAGCATCGGCGGGCTCAGATCCGCCAGCCCGAATGCAGCGCCGCGATGCCGCCGCTCAGGTTGCGGTAGCTGACCTGGCCGAAGCCCGCCGCGCGCATCTTCTCGCACAGGCTCTCCTGGTCGGGGAACTTGCGGATGCTCTCGGCCAGGTAGCGATAGGCCTCGCGGTCGCCGGCGACGAACTGGCCCAGGGCCGGCAGCACCGCGAACGAGTAGGCGTTGTACACCCTGTCCAGGCCCGGCACGACCATGCGGCTGAACTCGAGGCACAGGAAGCGGCCGCCGGGCTTCAGCACGCGGCGCGCCTCGCGCAAGGCGCGCTCGATGCGGGTCACGTTGCGCAGCCCGAAGGCGATGGTATAGGCGTCGAACCCGCCGTCGGGGAACGGCAGCGCCTCGGCATCGCCGCAGGTCCAGGCCACTCCCGTCAACAGGCTGCGGTCGATGGCGCGGTCGCGGCCCACCTTCAGCATCTCGGCATTGATGTCGCACACCGTTACCGTGCCGGCCGTCGCGCCCTTCAGCCGCGCCAGGATGCGCAAGGCGATGTCGCCGGTGCCGCCCGCCACGTCGACGAAACACTGCCCCGGCCGTGGCGCCAGGGCGTCGATCAGGGCCGTCTTCCATAGCCGGTGGATGCCGGCGCTCATCAGGTCGTTCATCAGGTCGTATTTGGGCGCGACCGAGTCGAACACCTGGCGCACCAGCCCCGCCTTGGCGCGGGCCTCCACCCGCCGGAACCCGAAGTCGGCGGTCTCGTCCTTGCCGGTGTCGCTGCGCATGGTCATGGCCGGGCGCACCATAGTCCAAGCGGGCGGGCCTGTCATGGCGCGGCAGGGCCCGCCAAGTGCTTCAACCGGCTCGACATTTGCCGCGGCCTTGCGCATGGTCGCCCCCTTCCACCTGGCGAGCCCGCGATGCCCGAACTGCCCGAGGTCGAAACCGTCTGCCGCGGCCTGGTCCATCTGCTGCAGGGCCGCCGCCTGACGCACGTCGCGGTGCGCCGCAAGGACCTGCGCATTCCTTTTCCACCGGGCCTGGCGGGCAGGCTCGAAGGGCGGCGCATCGCGCGCATCGGCCGCCGCGCCAAGTACATCGTCATGGAGCTGGACGACAGCCAGGCGCTGATTATCCACCTCGGCATGTCGGGGCGCATGACCGCGGTGGCGTCCGGCCAGCCGCTCGGCGCCCATGACCATGTCGTCTTCTGCGCCGACGATGGCACCGAGGTCCGCTTCAACGACCCGCGCCGCTTCGGCCTGATGACGCTGTGCCCGCAGGCCGCGCTCGCCGCCCACAAGCTGTTCCGCACGCTGGGTCCCGACCCGCTCGGACCCGACTTCACCCCCGCCCGGCTCGCCGCCGCGCTCAAGGGCCGCACCACCTCGCTCAAGGCCGCCCTGCTCGATCAGCGGATCGTCGCCGGGCTCGGCAACATCTACGTCTGCGAGGCGCTGTTCCGCGCCGGGTTGTCGCCCAGGCGCCGGGCGGGCACCGTTACCCCGGCCCGCGCTCAGGTGCTGGTGCCGGCAATCCGGGCGGTGCTGACCGAGGCCATCGCCGTCGGCGGTTCGTCCTTGCGTGACCACATCCAACCCAACGGCGAATTGGGCTACTTCCAGCACAATTGGCGGGTCTATGGCCGGGCGGGCGAGCTCTGTCACAACGCCGCCGCCCACGGCGGCCGGGGCCTGATCCAACGTATCGTGCAGGGCGGCCGCTCCACGTTCTTCTGCCCCAAGTGCCAGAAATAAATAACGAAAGTCATGCGCCCGGCCCGCCATCGGGGCCGGACACTTCATTTGACGCCCACGCCCCGCGGGTGTAGACCCCGCGCCGCTTTGCAATCGCACCGCTGCCCGGCCGCGTCCGACGGCAACGGCCCGCAGACAAAACCAACAACACGAGGAGCGCGCCATGGCCTACGAGAACATCCTGGTGGAAACCCGCGGGCACGTCGGCCTCATCACCCTCAACCGGCCCAAGGCGCTCAATGCGCTCTCGGCCGGGCTGATCCGCGATCTCGGCCTGGCGCTTGATGCCTTCGAGAACGACACCAACGTCCGTGCCATCGTGCTGACGGGCAGCGACAAAGCCTTTGCCGCCGGCGCCGACATCAAGGAGATGGCCGCGCAGTCCTTCGTCGACGCCTACGTGAGCGACTTCATCACCAAGGGCTGGGAGCGCATCACCGTCTGCCGCAAGCCGATCATCGCTGCCGTGGCGGGCTATGCGCTGGGCGGGGGCTGCGAACTGGCCATGATGTGCGACTTCATCATCGCCGCCGACACCGCGCGCTTCGGCCAGCCGGAAATCACCCTTGGCATCATCCCGGGGGCGGGCGGCACCCAGCGCCTGACCCGTGCCGTGGGCAAGGCCAAGGCCATGGACATGGTGCTGACCGCGCGCAACATGGACGCCGCCGAGGCGGAAAAGTGCGGTCTGGTCAGCCGGGTCGTGCCCGCGGATCAGCTGATGGACGAGGCCCTCAAAGCGGCGGAGCGAATCGCCGCCCTGTCGCTGCCCGCCGTCATGATGGCCAAAGAGGCCGTCAACCGCGCCTTAGAGACCACGCTGGCCGAGGGCATCCGATTCGAGCGCCGGCTGTTCCATGCCACCTTCGCGCTCGAGGACCAGAAAGAGGGCATGGCCGCCTTCGTCGAGAAGCGCCAGCCGGCCTTCAAGCAGCGCTGAGCCCCGGCCCGGGCCGCAGTTGACGGGTGCGGGCCGCTCTCTTATAAGGCGCGCTCCGTTTTTCCGGGCGATTCGGCCCGGCTTTTCCGCAATGACGTCAAGAAGATCGGCCCATGGCTCAGCATAAGTCCGCCAAGAAACGCATTCGCCGCAACGCCCGCCGGGCCGTGATCAACCATTCCCGTCTCAGCGCCATCCGCACGGCGGTGAAGCGCGTCGAGGCGGCCATCGCGGCCGGCGACAAGACCGCCGCCCAGGCGGCCTTCAAGAAGGCGATGCCGCAGCTCGCCCGCGGCAGCGCCAAGGGCGTGCTGCACAAGCGCACCGTGGCGCGCAAGCTCTCCCGCCTCTCGCAGCGCATCAAGGCGCTGCACGCTTAAATCCTTCTGCGGCGACTCGCCCTCGGCCGTTCGTCGCCGGTCCCGGGCGCGAAAAATTTTTCGTCCGTCCGCCGTCCGACTCGCGCCGACTCTTCGGAGTCGACCCGCCGTCGCCCTGCACGCGCTGCGCGCAGCATGCGTCGCGCCGGCGCGATCCGGCCTGTCGGCCAACGCGCGATAACGGCGCGGCGTTGCGCGCCGGCGCACGCGCGCGGTGCCGCACGCAGACTCGGGCACGCGCCCGAGTCACCGGGCCATGCGACAACGTGCAGCGTTGTCATTGCGAATCAACAAGATGACGCGCGCGATCTTTCGCGATTCAAAACCGCCGCGCTGTCGAAGCGCCGCGCGGCGCTGTCAAGCGATCTTTGTTCTTGAGTGCGCCTTGTGCGTCGCTACATTCCGCCGCGTCGCAGTCACGCGGAACGTTTCGGAATTTTTCCGTGCAAGCGTCTTGACGGCGGCGGCGACTCATCGCCAGTGTTGGCACGAGCAACAACGACGACACATATCTTCTTCTTCGCCACGGCCGCTCGTTTCGCCCCGACGTTGGGGACGGGACGGACGGACGGCGGTGGCCCCGGCGGCGGCGACGGCTTCGGCAGAAGATTCGGCGCGGACGCCGGAAACACAGTTGAGGACAGGGGTAGTTCGGGTGACGCGAGGGGATTACGCAGCGGTCGACCATGGCGAATGGGACCGCATCAAGACCCGCCTGAAAAAAGAGTTCGGCGAATCCGCCTTCAAGAGCTGGGTCAAACCCATCGTTCTGGACGGTATCAGGAACGGCGAGGTCGAGCTGGCCGTGCCGACCCGCTTCATGCGCGACTGGGTGCTGACCCATTACGCCGACCGCATCCGGGCCCTGTGGCTGAGCGAGAATCCGGCGGTCAAGCGGGTCAGCATTAAGGTGGCCAGCGGCGCTCCGGCCGCTGTGCCCGCCGCCCCTGGCCGCACCTCGGCCGCGCAGCTGCCGACCCCGCCGACGCCGCAGCGTGCGCCGGTGCCGTTCGGCTCGGACCTCTCCGCCTCGCTTGACCCGCGCTACACCTTCACCAATTTCATCGTCGGCAAGCCCAACGAGTTCGCCTACGCCGCCGCCAAGCGGGTCGCCGAAGCCGACGAGATCAGCTTCAACCCGCTGTTCCTCTACGGCGGGGTGGGTCTGGGCAAGACCCATCTGATGCATGCGATCGCCTGGGAGATTCGCCAGCGGGCCCCGCAGCGGCGCGTCATCTACATGTCCGCCGAGAAGTTCATGTACAGCTTCGTGCGGGCCCTGCGGAACCAGGACACCGTCTCGTTCAAAGAACAGTTCCGCGCCGTCGACGTGCTGATGATCGATGACGTCCAGTTCATCGCCGGCAAGGACGCCACCCAGGAAGAGTTCTTCCACACCTTCAATGCCCTGGTCGATCAGGGCCGGCAGATCGTGCTGTCGGCCGACAAGTCGCCCTCGAACATGGAGGAGATCGGCGACCGGCTGCGCTCGCGGCTGGCTTCGGGCCTGGTGGCCGATCTGCACCCCACCACCTTCGAGCTGCGCCTCAGCATCCTCGACGCCAAGGCCGAAAGCCTGGGCGCCGACGTGCCGGTCAAGGTCAAGGAGTTTCTGGCCCACAAGATCACGTCCAACGTGCGCGAACTGGAAGGGGCCTTAACCCGGCTGTGCGCCCACTCTCAGCTCGTCGGCAGCGAGATCACGCTCGAGACCGCCCAGACCCTGCTGCAGGACCTGCTGCGCGCCCACGACCGCAAGCTCACCATGGAAGAGATCCAGCGCCGGGTGGCCGAGCACTACAAGATCCGCCTGTCCGACATGAGCTCGGCGCGCCGCGCCCGCGTCGTGGCCCGTCCCCGCCAGGTCGCCATGTACCTGGCCAAGCAGCTGACCTCGCGCTCGCTGCCCGAGATCGGCCGCGCCTTCGGTGGGCGCGATCACACCACCGTCATGCACGCGGTGCGCAAGATCGAGGAGCTGTGCCGCGACGACGTCGCCTTCGCCGAGGACGTCGAGCTGCTGACGCGGATGCTCGAGAACTGAAAGCCCGGAAAACCGGGGATTTCCGGCCCCAGAGCCTTGCCTGACCTTGCCCGGTTGATATAGTCGCCAGTCCTGCCGATGCGGGCCCGCGTGGCGCCTTGCGGTCCGGCCCGCGGCGGGGCCAACAAGAACACCCAGATCGCGTCGTCCCCCATGAAAATCGTCATCGAGCGCGCCGCTCTTCTGAAATCCCTGGGCCACGTGCAAAGCGTGGTCGAGCGCCGCAACACCATCCCGATTCTGTCCAACGTGCGCCTCGACGCCGCCAAGGGCAACCTGGCGCTGCACGCCACCGACATGGATATCGAGATCGCCGAAACCACCGCGGCCGATGTGGCCAAGGGCGGCGCCACCACCACCCCGGTGCTCACGCTCTACGAAATCGTGCGCAAGCTGCCCGACGGCTCGCAGGTCGAGCTGGTCACCTCGGCCGACGGCGGGCAGATCGCGCTCTCGGCCGGCCGTTCGAAGTTCACGCTCGCCTGCCTGCCGGTCGAGGATTTCCCGGCCATGTCGGGGGGCGATCTCGGCCATCATTTCAAGCTGGGCGCCGCCGACCTGCGCGCCCTGATCGACCGGACGCGCTTTGCCATCTCGACCGAGGAGACCCGTTACTACCTGAACGGCATCTACCTCCACGCTGCCAAAAGCGACGGAGTGGCGGTGTTGCGCGCAGTGGCCACCGACGGCCACCGCCTGGCCCGGGTCGAGGTGCCGCTGCCCGACGGCGCGGCCGGCATGCCCGGCGTGATCGTGCCGCGCAAGACGGTGGGCGAGCTGCGCAAGCTGATCGACGAGACCGACGCCGACATCGCCATTTCGCTGTCCGACGCCAAAATCCGCTTCGCCTTCGACAACGTGGTGCTGACCTCGAAGCTGATCGACGGCACGTTCCCCGACTACGAGCGCGTCATCCCGTCGGGCAACGACAAGGTGCTCGAGGTCAACCGCAAGGAACTGGCCGATGCGGTCGATCGCGTCTCGGCCATCAGCACCGAGAAGTCGCGGTCGATCAAGATGTCGTGCGAAAAGGGCCTCATCACCCTCTCGGCCTCGAGCCCCGAGGCGGGCAGTGCGACCGAGGAGGTCGAGGCCTCCTACGGCGCCAGCTCGCTCGAGATCGGGTTCAACTCGCGCTATCTGCTCGACATCCTGCAGCAGATCGAGGGCGACGCCGCGCGGTTCTCCATGGCCGATGCCGCCTCGCCCACCATCATCCGCGACGTGGCCGACGGCTCGGCGGTCTATGTCCTCATGCCGATGCGGGTGTGAACGCGCACGCCGACGCCCTCGACCGCGCCGCTCCGCCGGCCAGCCCCGTGCCGGGCTCCGCCGGCGTGCGGCGGCTCGACCTTGCCGCTTTCCGCAGCTACGCCCAGCTCCGGCTTGAGGTCGACCTCGCCCCGGTGGTGCTGACGGGTCCCAACGGCGCGGGCAAGACCAACCTGCTCGAGGCGCTATCGTTCCTGGGGCCCGGCCGGGGCCTGCGTGCCGCCAAGCTGCAGGCTGTCACCTGTCTGCACGGCGCGCCGCCGGCCGCGGGCTGGGCGGTGGCCGCACTGGCCGTCAATCCCGACGGCGAGGTGCGCCTCGGCACCGGCCTGTCGGCCGAGGGCAAGGACAAGCGCGCCGTCCACGTCAACGGCGTGGCGGTCAAAGGTCAGGCGGCGCTGGCGCGCCATCTCGGCGTGGTCTGGCTAACCCCGGCCATGGACCGCATCTTTCTCGACGCCCCCGCCGCGCGGCGGCGGTTCCTCGACCGCTTGGTCACGGCCTTCGACCCCGATCATGCCGGGCGGCTGGCGGCCTACGAGCACGCCCACCGCCAGCGCATGCGCCTGCTGCGTGACGGCCGCGACGATCAAGCCTGGTTCGACGCGCTCGAGGACACGCTGGCGCGCTACGGCATCGCCATCGCCGCCGCCCGGGCCGACATGATCGGCCGGCTGGGCGCGGGGCTGGCGGCACGCCCGGGGCCGTTCCCCGGCGCCCAGCTCGCCCTGGTCGGCGAGGTCGACCGCTGGCTTGCCGAAATGCCCGCGGTCGATGCCGAGCACCGGCTGCGCGCCGCCCTCGGCCAAGCCCGCAGCCTCGAGGCGCCGGGCGCCGGGCCCCACCGCTCGGATCTCGCCGTCGCCTTCGCCTGCGCCGGGCACCCGAGCCACGGCCTGCCGGCGGCGCTGTGCTCCACCGGCGAGCAGAAGGCGCTGCTGATCGCCATCGTGCTGGCCTCGGCCCGGCTGCAGGCGGCGCGGCGCGGGTTTCCGCCCGTGCTGCTCCTCGACGAGGTCGCCGCCCACCTCGACCCCGACCGCCGCGCCGCCCTGTTCGCCGAGATTCTGGCGCTGCGCGCCCAGGCCTGGATGACGGGCACCGACGAGGCCCTGTTCGCCGGCCTCGGGCCCGCCGCCCAGTATTGGCGAGTCCGGCAGAATTCCTTGGTTCCCGGCCCTCGCCCGGGGGTGTTTTGACGCCTATTTTGTGCGGGAATTTCGCCCGGCCGTGGTATCATTTCCGCGTCGCACTTCGACCCCCGAATCGCCCGGTTTCCCAGCGCAACAAGAGCCCAGCATGAGTTCAACGGCCGCCAGTCCCAAGCCCGTCCCGACGCCCGCCCCGGGCGCCGTCGAGAAGGCCTACGACGCCGAGTCGATCAAGGTCCTGAAGGGCCTCGATGCCGTCCGAAAGCGCCCCGGCATGTACATCGGCGACACCGACGACGGCTCGGGCCTGCACCACATGGTCTACGAGGTGGTGGACAATTCCATCGACGAGGCGCTGGCCGGGCACTGCGACAAGATCGAGGTCGTCCTGCACGGGGACGGCGGCTGCACGGTGCGCGACAACGGCCGCGGCATCCCGGTCGACATTCACAAAGAGGAAGGCGTTTCGGCGGCCGAGGTCATCATGACCCAGCTCCATGCCGGCGGGAAATTCGACCAGAACTCCTACAAGGTGTCGGGCGGGCTGCACGGCGTGGGCGTCTCGGTGGTCAACGCCCTGTCCACCCGGCTCGAGCTGCGCATCTGGCGCGGCGGCAAAGAGTACTTCATGACCTTCAAGGACGGCGTGGCCGAGGCGCCGCTGCGCGTGGTCGGCGACGCGCCGGTCGTCAAAGAAGGCAAGCGTGCCGGCAAGCAGCTCACCGGGACCGAGGTCAAGTTCTATCCCTCGCCCGAGATCTTCTCCAAGACGGTATTCGACTTCGGCACGCTCGAACACCGCCTGCGCGAGCTCGCGTTTCTCAATTCGGGCGTCTTCCTGTCGCTGACGGACGCGCGCCACTCCGAGAACAAGACCGTCGACATGCACTACGAGGGCGGCATCGAGGCCTTCGTCAAGTACCTCGACCGCACCAAGCAGGCCCTGCACGAGACCATCGTCATGTCCGGCGAGCGCGAGGGCATCACCGTCGAGCTGGCGATGGAGTGGAACGACAGCTACCACGAGAACACGCTGTGCTTCACCAACAATATCCCCCAGCGCGACGGCGGCACGCACCTGGCGGGCTTCCGCGGCGCGCTGACGCGCACCGTCAACAAGTATGCGGCCGAATCGGGCCTGCAGAAGAAGGACAAGGTCGAGCTGTCGGGCGACGACATGCGCGAGGGCCTGACCTGCGTGCTGTCGGTCAAGGTGCCCGACCCCAAGTTCTCGTCGCAGACCAAGGACAAGCTGGTCTCCTCCGAGGTGCGCCCGGTGGTGGAAAGCATCGTCGCGGAGAAGCTGTCCGAGTGGTTCGAGGAGCACCCGGGCGAGGCCAAGAAGGTGGTCGGCAAGGTGGTCGAGGCCGCGCTGGCGCGCGAGGCTGCGCGCAAGGCGCGCGAGCTGACGCGGCGCAAGGGCGCGCTGGACCTGGCCTCGCTGCCCGGCAAGCTCGCCGACTGCCAGAACCGCGACCCGGCGCAGTCCGAGCTGTTCATCGTCGAGGGCGATTCGGCCGGCGGCTCGGCCAAGCAGGGCCGCGACCGCAAGTTCCAGGCCATCCTGCCGTTGCGCGGAAAGATCCTGAACGTCGAGCGCGCGCGCTTCGACAAGATGCTCTCCTCGGCCGAGATCGGCACGCTCATCACCGCGCTCGGCACCGGCATCGGCCCGGAGGAGTTCAACATCGCCAAGCTGCGCTACCACAAGATCGTGATCATGACCGACGCGGACGTCGACGGCAGTCACATCCGCACGCTTCTGCTCACGTTCTTCTATCGCCAGCTGCCCCAGATCATCGAGAACGGCCACCTCTATATCGCCCAGCCGCCGCTTTATAAGGCCAAGCGCGGCTCGTCCGAGGTCTATCTCAAGGACGACAAGGCGATGGAGGAATACCTCATCGGCGCCGGCCTGGCCGACGCTGTGCTCACGCTCTACGGTGGGGCGCAGGTCGGCGGCGAGGATTTGAAACGCCTGGTCTTGCGCGCCCGCGACGTGAAGGTGTCGCTGCAGAATCTCAGCCGCACCCTGCCCTTGAAGATCGTCGAGCAGTGCGCCATCGCCGGCGCCTTCAATCCCGACGTGCTGTCCAACGCTCAGCTCGCGGCGCAGGCTGCGGGTTACGTCGCCAAGCGCCTCGACCATCTCGAGACCGAGTACGAAAAGGGCTGGACCGGCGCAGCCGCCGAGGGCGGGGGCCTCGTCTTCGCCCGCACGCTGCGCGGCGTGACGGAGACCTACACGCTCGACAGTCGCACCCTGCACTCCAGCGAGGCGCGCCATCTCGACAGCCTCGCCGCCGAGCTGCAGGTGACGTACACCCAGCGCGC
>Ga0073934_10011427_pt1 | contig 10745 bp, 9 predicted proteins | sample LarsenN4metaG_FD_76834 | JGI IMG/M metagenome (GOLD analysis project Ga0073934, IMG submission 76834) | Hot spring sediment bacterial and archeal communities from British Columbia, Canada, to study Microbial Dark Matter (Phase II) - Larsen... ...
CAACTGCAAGATGCACTCGGGGTTCGAGGCCTCCGTCGTGCGGAAGCTCGGCGAGTCGCTCGCCGACGTCGCCGCCATGGCGCGCTGGCAGCTCGAGAACGTCCGCGGCGCGCGGCCGGGCGCGTAGGCCGGCGGCTTGCGACTCGGGCCGCCCGCTGCCAGGGATGAAGGCATGCTCGGGCGGTGGAAGCGGGAGGTGCCGGTGGCGCTGTCGCTCGTGCTGCCGGGCCTCGGCCAGCTCTACAACCGGCAGTGGGCGAAGGGCGTGGCGCTCGTCCTCCTGAGCCTCTGGACGAGCGCGCGCGTCGGCCTCGAGGTGACCGGGAAGCCCGTCGAGCAGCTCTCGTTCGGCGGCGTGCTCGCCGGCTTCCTCGCGCTCCTCGCGATCCTGGTCTACGCGATCGTCGACGCGCGCCGCGTCGCGCGCCGGCTCGCGCGCTGAGCCGGCGCGAAGCCTCGGAGCCGCACCGGGCCCGCCGGGAAGGCGGCGCGAGCCCGGTGCGGCCGACGGAGACTAGCGTCCGGTCTCGGCGGTGGGCACGACGGCCGCGAGCGGCACGAAGCGCGCCGCGGGAGACGCCTGCCCCGGGATCGCCCGCTCCGCGGCCAGCTGGTCGCGGAGCCGCCGGGCGCCCTCCTCGGCGCGGCTGGTGACGGTGTCGACGAGCCGCGTCGGCCAGCCGGGGGCCGAGAGGTCCACCTGGACGGTCGTCGCCACCGTGGTCGAGTCCCCGGCGTCGTCGTCCGCGACCAGCATCACCTCGATGATCATCGGCGGCCCCCGGTCTGCACGCGGAGCGTCGGGAGCAAGGCGGGTGCCACGGGCGGCGCGTCCCGTGCGCGCGGCGGTGCACCGCGCACCGCGCATGGCATCCTTGCAGCCGTGACCGACGGCGAATCCCGTCGTGCGCGAACGCGACGGCCTACAGGAGGTCGACCTTTCCCCGGTCTTCGACCAGCTCGAAGCGCATCGGGAGGTCGAAGGTCATCCGCGTGCCGAGCTCGGGCGGAAGCGGTGGGAACGGCGCCGCGCGGAGGACGATCGACACCGCCGCCTCGTCCAGCGTCGAGTGGCCCGACGAGCCCGCGACGGTCGCGCGGGCGACGGTCCCGTCGGCCTTCACGACGAAGCGGACGCGGACGGTGCCCGTGTGGCCCTCCCGCCGCGCCTCGTCCGGGTAGAAGCGGACGGGCCGCATCTGCGAGACGATCCTCGCCTGGTAGGCGGCGATGGTCCGCGTGCGCTGGACGCGGGCGCGCACGGCGGCCTCCGTTTCGGCGTCGGGGCCGGCGGCGGCGAGCTGCGCCAGCCCGGCGGTGAGGACGACGGCGCGGAGCCACGTCATGCGGAGGTGCGATACCTACACCCGGCACCGAGCGGGATGCCAGGCGAACGCCGGCGCGCGCGTCTCGCTGCGACACGCGCGCAGCGGGCGCGAGTGCTCCTCCGCCGCTCGCCTTCGGCGGGGAGGCTGCTAAGATGCGCCCGCTTCACGGGGGAGGCCGAGGGGGAGGACGATGGGCACCGCGGCACCAGACATCGCCGAGACCGATCTTCGCATCGCCGCCGAGGAGCGGTACCTGAGCTACGCGCTGAGCGTCATCACGTCGCGCGCGCTCCCCGACGTCCGCGACGGTCTCAAACCCGTCCAGCGCCGCATCCTCTACGCGATGTACCAGAACCTCCGCCTGACGGCGGGGGCGCGGCCGCGGAAGTCGGCGGCGGTCGTCGGCGAGGTGCTCGGGAAGTACCACCCCCACGGCGACCAGGCGGCCTACGAGGCGATGGTGCGGATGGCGCAGCCGTTCGCCCTCCGCTACCCGCTGGTCCACGGCGAGGGGAATTTCGGCTCGCTCGACGGCGACGGTGCGGCGGCGATGCGCTACACCGAGGCCCGCCTCACCCCGCTCGCCGAGGAGATGCTCGCCGACCTCGGCGCCGAGACCGTCCCGTTCCGCCAGAACTACGACGCGACGATCGACGAGCCGACCGTGCTGCCGAGCGCGATCCCGCAGCTCCTCATGAACGGCTCCACCGGGATCGCCGTCGGGATGGCGACCAACGTCCCGCCGCACAACCTGAAGGAGGTCGTGGCCGCGCTGGTGGCGCTCGTCGACGAGCCCGACCTCGAGGTGAAGGACCTCCTGAAGCACGTGAAGGGACCGGACTTCCCCACCGGCGGCGAGATGCTCAACACGAAGAAGGAGCTCCGCGAGATCTACCAGACGGGGCAGGGCGCGATCCGCCTCCGCGGCGAGTACACGGTGGAGAAGCTCCCGCGCGGGAAGCGGCAGGTCGTCGTCACGTCGGTCCCGTACACGGTGAACAAGGCCGAGCTGGTCGAGAAGATCGCCCAGGAGGTCGTCGGACGGAAGCTGCCCCAGGTGGTCGACGTCCGCGACGAGTCGACGGACGACGTGCGCATCGTCCTCGAGCTGAAGGCCGACGCCAACGCGGACGCGGCGATGGCCTACCTCTACAAGCACACCGCGCTCCAGACGAACTTCAACGTGAACCTCACCTGCCTCCTCCCCACGGCCAACCCCGCCGTCGGGCAGCCGGCCCGCGTCACGCTCCGCGACCTCTGCCGCCACTTCCTCGACTTCCGGATGCAGGTCGTCACCCGGCGGCTCGAGCACGAGAAGCGGCAGCTCGAGGCCCGGCTCCACGTCCTCGACGCGCTCGCGAAGATCTACGACGACCTCGATCGGGCGATCCGCATCATCCGGAAGGCCGAGTCGCGTGCCGACGCCGCGAAGCAGCTCATGGCGGCGTTCGCGCTCGACCAGGTGCAGGCGGACGCGATCCTCGAGATCCGCCTCTACCAGCTCGCCCGCCTCGAGATCGAGAAGATCCGCGAGGAGCGGGCCGCCAAGAAGGCGCGTCTGAAGGAGATCGACGCGCTCCTCGCCCGCCCGAAGGAGCGCTGGAAGCTCATCCGCAAGGAGCTGGTCGAGCTGGGCGAGAAGTACGGCGACGCCCGCCGCACCCGGATCGCCGCCGGCGACGAGCTGACGTACGACCCCGAGGCCTACATCGTCCACGAGGACGCGGTGGTCGTCCTCTCGCGCGACGGCTGGATCAAGCGCCTCCAGCAGGTGAAGGACCCGAGCTCGACGCGGCTCCGCGAGGGCGACGCGCTCTTCGCCGTCCTTCCCGGCACGACGCGCGACCGCCTCGCGCTCTTCTCCACGCAGGGCACCGTCTACGTGATGCGGGTGGCCGACGTCCCGGCCACCACGGGGTACGGCGAGCCGGTGCAGTCGCTCTTCAAGTTCGGCGACGGCGAGCGGGTGGTCGCCGCGCGGCTCCTCCGCGAGCCCGACGCCCCACCGGCCGGCGCGCAGGCCGCGCTGCCCGGCATCGCGGCGCCCCGCGAGGCCGCGTGGACGCCGGCGGTGCTGGTGGCGACGGCGCGCGGGTTCGGGTTCCGCACCGCGCCCGACCTCGCGGAGACGACGCGCGCCGGCCGGCGTTTCGCGCGCGTCGCCGACGGCGACGAGATCGTCAGCGTGGAGCCCGTCTTCGGCCCTACGGTCGTCACCGCGACGACGCGCGGGAAGATGCTCCGCTTCCCGCTCGACGAGGTGGCGGAGCTGTCGGGTCCCGGCCGCGGCGTCATCCTGATGCGGCCGGAGAAGGACGGCGACGCGAAGATCGTCGGCGCGCTCGCGCTGCCGAAGGACGGCGTCTTCGTGGCGGTCACGCCCGAAGGGCACGAGCGGAAGCTCTCGCCCGCCGACGTGCCGGCGGGGAAGCGCGGCGGGAAGGGACAGCGGGTGGTGAAGCGGGGGGGCGTCCGGGCCCTCCGGCGGGTGGAGGCGGAGAAGTAGGCGATGGCGGCGACGTACACGGCGAAGGACATCTTGGTCCTCGAGGGGCTCGAGCCGGTCCGGCGGCGGCCCGGCATGTACATCGGCGGCGTCGATGCCGCCGGGCTCCACCACCTCCTCTGGGAGATCGTCGACAACTCCGTCGACGAGGCGATGAACGGCCACGCCCGCCGGATCGTCGTCACGCTCCACGCGGACGGGAGGTCGGCGACGGTCGCCGACGACGGCCGCGGCATCCCCGTCGACCGGCACGCGCAGTACAAGAAGCCCGCGCTCGAGCTGATCCTCACGACGCTCCACGCGGGCGGCAAGTTCGAGGCGCACAACTACTACCACTCCGGCGGGCTCCACGGCGTGGGCGCATCCGTCGTCACGGCGCTCTCGGAGGAGCTGATCGCTCGCGTCCGGCGGGACGGCGCGGAATGGGAGCAGCGGTTCGCGCGCGGCAAGGCGACGACGGGGCTCAAGAAGCTCGGCGCCGCGCGCGGCAGCGGCACCACGATCTTCTTCCGCCCCGACCCGAAGATCTTCCCCAGCACGACGTTCGATCCGAAGGCGATCGCCGAGCGGCTCGAGGCGAAGGCCTACCTCCACGGCGGCCTCACCGTCGAGTTCCACGACGAGACGGCGGGGACGAAGGCCGTCTGGCGCTACGACGACGGCCTCACGGCGTTCCTCCGGAAGATCGTCGGCGACACGGGCCGGGCGCCGCTCGCGGGCGAGGTGTTCTCCATCAGGAAGGAGCAGGACGGGCTCCACCTCGAGTGCGCCCTCGCCTGGACCGAGGACACGACCGAGCGCGTCTTCTCCTACGTGAACAGCATCCCCACGACGTCCGGCGGCGCGCACGAGAACGGTCTCAAGGGCGGGCTCGTGAAGGCCGTCCGGAACTACCTGACGGTCCACGACCTGCTGCCGCGGGGGATGACGATCACCGCGGAAGACGCGCGCGAAGGCCTGGTGGCCGTCCTCGCGATCAAGATCCCGCAGCCGCAGTTCCAGGGGCAGACGAAGGAGCGGCTGAACAACACCGAGGTCACGCCCGCGATCGACGGCATCGTGCGGACGGCGCTCGAAAACGCGCTCAACGCGAACCGCACCGCCGGCGACGCCATCGCCAACCGCGTGATCCTCGCCTCGCGCGCGCGGTCCGCGTCGCGCGCCGCGGCCGAGCAGGTGCAGCGGAAGGGGTCGGTGTCCCACCGCCTCAACCTCCCGGGGAAGCTCGCCGACTGCTCGTCGACGGATCCGGGCGAGTGCGAGCTCTTCATCGTCGAGGGCGACTCCGCGGGCGGCTCGGCGAAGCAGGGGCGCGACCGGAGCTTCCAGGCGATCCTGCCCCTCCGCGGCAAGGTGTTGAACACCGAGCAGGCGTCGACCGCGAAGGTCCTCTCCAACAAGGAGCTGTCCGACATCGTCTCCGCGCTCGGCTGCGGCGCGGGGAAGGACCTCGACCTCGGGAAGCTCCGCTACCACAAGATCTGCCTCCTCATGGACGCCGACTCGGACGGCAACCACATCTGCACGCTCCTCCTCACCTTCTTCTACCGGCACATCCCCGAGCTGATCCGCGAGGGCTACGTGTACATCGCGCAGCCGCCGCTCTACCGGATCGAGCTGGGGAAGAAGGTCCAGTGGGCGCGCGACGACGCCGAGAAGGAGAGGCTCCTCGCCGCGCACAACGGGAGCCCCGCCCGCGTCCAGGTCACGCGCTTCAAGGGCCTCGGCGAGATGAACCCGGCGACGCTCAAGGAGACGACGCTCGATCCGGCGCGCCGCTCGCTGCTGCAGGTCCGGATCCGCGATCCGTCGGCGACCGAGGCGGCGATCCAGACGCTCATGGGCCGCGACGTCGCGCCGCGCTTCGAGTTCATCATGGAGCGCGCGCCGAAGGTGGACGAGATCGACGTGTAGACGATCGCGTCGCGGCGAGCGCGGGCGCCGTCGGCGGCGATGATCGCCGCGTGCGACCCGGTCCGCGGGCGGTGGAGCGAGGCGGGACGGCCTCGTCGCCGTCCCTCCGGCTGCGGACTCAGTTCGCGTCCGGGCTGACGCGGCCCGGTCGACCCTCGACGAACGCGCCCGAGGGCGAGGCCACGTCACACGGGAAGACCGTGGTGCCCGTGTGGCGCTCGAAGTTGCGCCGCAGTCTCTCGCATGCGCGATCGTCCGCGGGCCGCTCGGGACACCTCCGCCCGTTGCAGTACGCATTGCAGAGGCCGAACGCCGCGCCCGAGAGACCGGCGCAGGGGTTCGCTTGCGCGGACGACGTTTCGGGGAGCAGGAGCACGGACGAAAGCGCGAGCGCGAGGACGGCGCACGCGGCAAACGGAGCGAACGCGCGGACCTCGTGCGTTCTCGACCCTCTCTTCATCTGGCCCTCCTTGTCACGGTTGCGGGCTCTGTCGGCGTGGTCACGTGCTCGCGTCCGCCTCGCTCCACGGGACGACGGCGAGTCGCCGTGATACGCAACCGACCGTGCGCGAGGAATCCCGCTGCCGCGGGAATCTCCCGCCGGATCGACGTTAGGTCGCGCGCGGGACGACGCGCGCGCGCCCGCACACGAAGGGAGATCCCGCGCCGCGCGCGGCCGGCGGCGGCCGCGCTCCGCACGCCGGACTCAACCGGCGGCTGCGCTCGCCACGCAGCGCGCGCCGATCGCCGCGAGCGCATTGCGCGTGTTCGCGACCGAGCCTGCCGCGTCGATGCCGCGGCAGGCGTCCTCGATCACCACCACCTCGAACCCTTCGCGGCGCGCATCCTCGGCCGACCAGCGCACGCAGAAGTCGAAGGCGAGGCCGGCGAGGAACACTCGCGCGAAGCCGCGCTCGCGCAGGTAGCCGGAAAGGCCCGTACGGGTGGTGCGGTCGTTCTCGTAGAAGGCCGAGTAGGAATCGATCTCGCGGCGGTACCCCTTGCGCAGCACCAGCTCCGCGTGCGGAACGTCGAGGTCGGCGTGGAAGGCGGCGCCCCGCGTTCCCTGCACGCAATGGTCCGGCCACAGAATCTGCTCGCCGTAGGAGACCTCGATCGCCTCGTAGGGCCTCCGGCCCCGGTGCGAGGAGGCGAAGGAGACGTGAGCGCGCGGATGCCAGTCCTGCGTGAGCACGACGTGGTCGAACCGCCGCGCCACGCGGTTGACGATCGGCACCACCTCGTCCCCGCGCGGCACGGAGAGCGCGCCGCCGGGGCAGAAGTCGTTCTGGACGTCCACCACCAGGAAGACGTCGCGCGCGCCGATCCGGATCCGCTCGCCCATGCACGTCACTCCCCGTGCGCGAACCGCCGGTCGACCTCGGCGGCCAGCCGAACCAGCGCCTCGGCGACCTCCACCCGGCAGGATGCGCCCGGTTCGAGCCGCCGCAAGGGCTCGGGCAGGCGCGACAGGTCGCGCGCCGCGCGCTCGCGCACGGCGGCGAGCGCGGGGGACGGGGCGAGGCGGCGGCCGCCCTGCATCACCGGGTGCAGGAGCGGTTCGCCCGCGTGGGCGTCGCTCTCGAGCGAGAGCACGTCGGCGCTCATCCGCCCGTCCGGCCCGTAGCGGCGCCAGACCTGCTTGCGGCCCGGCCACGTCGCCTTGCCCGTCGAGCGCTTGCGCCGGGGCGTGCCGGCGTATTCCTGGAGCTTGTAGGCGCAGTCGAGCGCGGGCACGTCGGCCGAGGTGGTGAGACTCGTCCCGATGCCGAAGCCGTCGATGGGGGCACCCGCACGCAGCAGGGCGGCAAGGGCATCCTCGTCGAGCCCGCCGCTCGCGAAGATGCGCACGTCGCGCAGGCCGGCGGCGTCGAGGATGCGCCGGACGCGCGCCGCGAGCGCGCCGAGGTCCCCGCTGTCGATGCGCACCGCGCGGATCGTGATGCCGAGCGCCTCCAGCCTGGGGGCGAGCGCCGCGACCGCACGGGCGGCCGCCGCGGCGTCGTAGGTGTCGATCAGGAGCGTGAGGTCGTCCGGGCGCGAGCGCGCGAACGCCTCGAAGGCGGCCGCCTCGTCGTCGAATGCCTGGACGAAGGAGTGGGCCATCGTCCCGTAGCTGGGGATGCCCCAGCGCCGCTCGGCGGCGACGGTGGCGGTGCCGGCGAAGCCGGCGATGTAGCTTGCGCGCGCGGCCATCAGGCCGGCCTCGGCGCCGTGCGCGCGACGCAGCCCGAAATCCACCAGGAGCTTGCCGGGCGCGGCGAGCACCATGCGTGCGGCCTTGCTGGCGATCAGCGACTGGAAGTGCAGGATGTTGATGAGGCGCGTCTCGGCGAGCTGGGCTTCCGGCAGCGGGGCGGTCACGCGCAGGATCGGCTCGTCGGCGAAGAACACCGTGCCTTCGGGCATGGCGTGCACGTCACCGGTGAAGCGGAAGTGGGCGAGGTAGTCGAGCAGGTTCGGGCGGAAGCGCCCGGTCTTCTCGAGCCAGGCGATCTCCTCGGGCGCGAAGCGCAGGCCTTCGAGGAAGTCGAGCGCCTGTTCGAGGCCCGCCGCCACCCCGAAACCGCGGCGGGCGGGCAGCCTCCGGAAGAACAGCTCGAAGACCGCGGGCGCGGTCCGCCGATGATCCAGATACGCCTGGATCATGTTGAGCTGGTAGAGATCGGTGAGCAGCGGGCTTGCGATGCAGTCCATTCCGGCCCCCTCGCCGCGCGCACCGGGTGCGGGCGGCTTTCTCGGCCAGGGCGGAGCAGGGTGGATCGTAGACGAACGGGAACGCGCAATCGCTCCCGTACGCGTGCGCCGGCCGCTCGGGCCGCGGACGACGGGGTTCGCGAGGGAGGAACGCGAGCCCCGCCGCCCGCCCGATCGCGCGGTCCGGGAGGGCCGCTGATCGTGCGGTCCTTCTCGCCGCGCGGCGAAGCGCCGTCAATGAATGTCGCGTGCTCGATGAGCGGACCACACGGTGCCCGGAACGTGCAGTCGGCCGCCGCGATGCAGGCGCGCGACCGATGCCGCGCACAGGGGCGACGCGCGCCTCGTCGTGCGACGACGCCGCACGTCAGTGGCCCGCGTTCACGAGCGCGGCGACGGTGAACCAGTCGTCGGTGACGCCCGCCTTCTCACCCTGGTTGAAGTACCAGCCCTGCTCGCCCGGGAAGCGGTGGCTCGGCAGCGACGCCTTCGTCGCGTGCTCGAGCTGGACGTCGACCATGACGATCGCCGGGATGAAGCCCATCTCGTCGGGGTACTCGATCGCGCCGTCGAAGGCCTTCCGGCGGAAGCTGACGTCGTTGATCCAGATCTTCCAGAGCTCCCCCGAGCGGTCGTAGACGTCCGAGTACGGGATCACCCACGCTTCGGTGTCGACGTAGATCACGCGCTTCCCGTACGCGTACTGCGGCAGCTTCGAGATCCCCTCGACGACGTGCACGCGCCGCTTCTCCCACACGTCGTCGAAGGCCCAGTCCGCGCGCGCGTCCCACCGCACCGGCAGGTGCTCGGCGTGCATCACCGCGAGGAGGTCGCGCTCGCCGAGGTAGCGGAAATCCATCCACGCCACGTGGCCGCTGTAGCCGTAGAAGCTGTCGACGTCGGTGTCCTGGCCGAAGAGCGCGTCCGACCGCTGCGCCGACGAGAGCCGCCGCACGCGGCGGAGGGACGGCAGGTAGAGCCAGGCGTCGTCCTGCTTCGCGGACGAGACGTAGCGGTTCCCGAGGGCGCCGACGCCCTTCAGGTCGAACGGCTCGAGGATGGGGTAGAGGCCCTGCTGCGCGCGGTACCCGTGCGGGTTCGGCTTCTCCGGCTTCGGGTCGACGTAGAGGCGGCCGGTCCAGAAGAGCCGCCGGAAGTGGTCGAGGAGGAAGTGCCGCTCGACGGAGAACCGCCCGTCGGCGCCGACGGAGCCGGTGTCGGCGTCGAAGTTCCGGAGGTCGACGTCGTCGGTCGTCAGGTGGGTGTACCCCCAGTTCCACATGATCTTGAGGGCGACCTGCGGGTCCTGCGGGTCGAGCTGGGGAAAGGGGAGGCCGGCGACGTAGTCGAGGACGTCGAGCCCGTCCGGCGAGAGCCGCACCTGCGCGGCGTACTTCTCGGTGGCCTCGCGGTACGCCCGCGGCCACGCGACGCGGCGCCGCTCGGTGATCGTCATCGGGAGCCCGCGCCGGACGCACCACTCGAGCCCGGGCGAGACGAGGTGCGCGACGCGCTCGACGTCGTGTGCGCCGATTCGATCTCCGGGGTGGACGTCGGCGCATACGCTTGACGCGGAAAGGGGGACCGCGAGCAGGATGGCGAGACGGCGTGCGGTTCGCATGTCCCCCATACGGTGCGGGCCGGCGGCCGGATCACGTGATCCGAACGCCGGCCTCGGACCGTAGAGCGGGCGGGTGGACGAGGGCATGGTCTCACGGGGCGCGGCGCACGCGATGACGTCGAATCCCGGGGAGCCGGCGAGCGGCGCCGGCGACGCCGACCTCCTGTCCGCCGTGGCGCGGGGCGACCGGCAGGCGTACGCGGCGCTCCATCGCCGCTACGCGCCGGTCCTCCTCGGGCTGATCGTCCGCATCCTCGAGAGCCGTCCCGAGGCGGAGGACGTCCTCCAGGAGGTCTTTCTCCAGGTCTGGCGGCGCGCGGGCGACTTCGACGCCGGGCGCGGCCGGGCGTTCGCGTGGCTCGTCACGCTCGCGCGGAGCCGCGCGCTCGACCGGCGGAGCGTCATCCACTCGCGGACGCAGCTCGCCGCCGCGCAGGCCCGCGATCCGGTCGGCCCCGCCGCGGCGGATCCCGTCCACGCCGCGAGCTTCGCGGAGCACGCGCGCCGCCTGCGGGACGCGCTCGGGCAGATCCCGGAGGCCCAGCGGCGGGTCCTCCTCCTCGCGTACTTCGAGGGGCTCACGCAGTCCGAGATCGCGCGCCGCACGGGGGCGCCGCTCGGCACCGTGAAGTCCCACGTCCGTCTCGCGCTCGCGAAGCTGCGCGACCTCCTGCACGTC
>Ga0073934_10011428_pt1 | contig 10744 bp, 10 predicted proteins | sample LarsenN4metaG_FD_76834 | JGI IMG/M metagenome (GOLD analysis project Ga0073934, IMG submission 76834) | Hot spring sediment bacterial and archeal communities from British Columbia, Canada, to study Microbial Dark Matter (Phase II) - Larsen... ...
ATCGCGTCGCCACCCATTGGGGCCCTTACGCGGTGTCGAAGGTGGCCGTAGAATATTTAACCAAAGTCCTGGCCGAAGAGGTTAAAACATATCAGGTTCGCGTAAATGCGGTCAATCCCGGAAGGGCAGCTACCCCGATGCGCGCAACGGCATATCCGGAGGAAGATCCCGCGACGCTCCCCAGACCTGAAGATGTCACGGCAGTTTTCGTTTACCTGGCCTCCCCGGAAGCTAGGGGGGTGACCGGCCAGTCCCTGAATGCTCTGGAGTGGAAAAAGGAACGGTAACATTTGCGGGTCGGTAAGCTGGTCACTCTTGTCAATTGTTTTCCTTATCTAAAAGTAGAACCTGAATTGATCCTATTCTATAACTCCACAGCTGGCGTCAAATTTATTTTAATATTGACACATGTGATTGTACGGATATGATGATGTTAAACTATAATTGTGCATGAAGTCCTTGGACCGATCTAGATCTATAAGACGTGTTGGCTGAACACCGTTTTAATCTTTTAGGAGACTATGTTTAAATTCGGTGATCTCACACTTGAACGTGTGATTTTTGAAGTAAGGTTTCATAATGGTTACCTTTATTGGGACAACTGCGGGAAAATTTTGCGTACCCTTAGTGATAAATGGCCAGATTTAGTCATGCGTGAAGTTTCTCCTGAGCGAGCACATTTGCAATTTGGTGAGGCCGAAATCGATATGTCGTTTTCCCACAATAGGATGGGAACACATCAAGACTATCCCAAAGAGTTGGGTCTCTATAAGAAATTTACAAGCGATTCCTACCAAATAATATTAGATACCCTTCAGATAAGTACCCTCTTACGGGTTGGGAACCGCTATCAATATATTTTAAGCCATGATGATACCGATGAAGTTATAGAGTTTCTTAAGACAAAAGGATTTTTCAATATATCGGAAAAGATAAGAGTTCTTGGAAAGAAAATTACACAACCCAGTGTGAGGTTTGTCATTGAAAGAGACGATATTTCTGTGGGCGTTCAAGCCGGTGTCATGAACAGAAGCCTAGAGATATCCCTTCCAAAACCGATAAAAGTGGACATGAGCGCATTTGTAGAGCGAGGGATATCTATAGATGTCGACTTCTTTTCCACTAAGATAGTAGAACGAGGAACTTTTGGCGTAGAAGAGTTTATTACTACTCAAGAGAAAAACGCCGGGAAAGTGATAGAAAAACTGTTCGTATGAGGAGTGTTATGTACGCGAAAACATCCAACGTTTCTGAAGATAACATTGTAGATTTTCAAGCCTACGTAAAGAGAAAACGCTTAGGAGGAAGCACAGGAGAGGGTCTTAAGTCTCTAAAGGAGAAAGGTGAAGCGACGGGGGAAGAGTTATTTGAACTAAAACAGAGAGTTGGAAGTTTAGAAAGTACCGTAAAAAAAATACAAGAAAAAGTTGATGAACGGAAGGCATCCCCCGAGAATATTTATCGACTTATCGATGATGCAGCCGTAGGACAACAGTCTGATAATACGCTTCTAAAGGCTCGGGAGCTTTTACAAATTGGATTACAACATTTGGAGCAGGCTCTCCATGAATTCCCTGACGAAATTGAGAGAGAAGCCAAATTAGATTTATTTTTTAATAATATCCGGAGACTAACGCTTATCCCATTTAAAAGTAGGAACTTTGAAGATGCCATAACGGCATTGCTTGTTGCTCTTCAAGGTACTGTTACAGAGGGCTATTCACGAGAAAAAATTATAGCGCTCAGAAACGTAACAAAAGTGCTTATGGATAATATTTTTATGTCGGAAGAGGTTTTAGATAAATGCATCGATAAGTTAGAAGAATCAGGCTTTGATCTTTCACTTCCATTTAAGGGGATAGATTTCTATGACCTCCTATGAAAGAGTTTTTATAGAAACCTCTGCTCTCGTTGATTATACCTTGAAGCCTGAATACCGAAAAAAAATTGATGCTATCCTCGATAAGTATAGTACAAAAACATCCAGCAACTATGTGAGGATGGAGCTAAAGAAAGGAGTCATTACTTACCTCGTATACTTACATAATAAAATAATCAACTGTGGCGAATGGTCTGAAGTGCAGAGAGCTATTTCGAAACTCTCTTCCACGCCACAAAAACATCGATTAGGGACGATACTAGAGGTATTAGAAAATTTTTTTGCAGAAATTGAAAGCGCTACGTTGCCAGATATAGCCCAAGAATATGGTCAGATTACTCATAGTGAATACCTCAGACGAAGGAGTTCTAGTTACCTTAGGCTTTCCATACGAAGATTATGGAAGCAGTTTGAGAAAATAGTTGATGAAGATGTGAATCCAATGTCTTGTTTTATTGATATCAAACCGCCAGTGTTGGTGAATGGTATGTTTGATAATTCACCTAGAACTTGTGATAAGTCAGAGTTCGAGTGTAAAATTAAAAATTTCTTTAGAGAAAATAGTGAGTCCTTTGATAGAATTCTGGACGACTTGAAGAAAATATCGGAAGCAGATAGGGATGTGGAGACAAAACATCGTATCAAAAGTTTGAAAGAGATTCTTCGGCTTTTACCCTATAATAATAGGAAGTTTAGCAATAGGGAGAATCCACAAAGGTGCTGGAATTGTAGTGATGCTATATTGGCGGTTACATCTCCTGAAGGAGCACATATCTTACATCATAATCCTCAGCATTATAATTCAATATGTAAATCAATTAATAAAACCGGTGTGACCTATTGAAGTAACTTCAAATCGAAAAATTTAAACAGGCTAATAAAGATGGGCTGGATGTCCTGAATGATATTTACCGTTAGCTAAAGGGGATAGCCCTATATGGCTGCCTTGTTGAAGGGAGATCCTGTGGGGCTGCTTTACCCTTTGGGCAACATTTTCACGGTAAATGGGTGTTAACCTAAAACCCGCCGATGGACCACCCGGTAAGCGGGAGCGTTATAGGACCGATAGGTCGCTGAGTGAGGATAAACGGGGAGCTGACCCGTCTGGCGCCAGGCCTTCTCAACGCCTTCCAGGAAGTTTTCTATAATCCCGGGCGGGAAGGCGTAAATAATCCCGTGGACCTGGATAGAATGGCTGTGATTAAGCTGAAGAAACTCTTCTAGAGTTTTAAAAAAGCGTTCGGGAGATCCCCGAGGGATCTGCGCGGACGCTACGCAGGATTGAAAGAGCTTTTCCCGGGCTATCGGATTGGTCCCCATCTGAGCTTTATAAGGGCGGAAGTTAATTCGAAGGATCTGGCCGTCCGGCGATACTATTTCCTCCAGCGGCTCTTCTTCTCCAGGCGCAGCTTCCTCAAATTCCTTCTCAAACCGGGCCCTGGCCCGATCCACCTCTCTGAGGAGGTGGCCGACCCCGAATTCTCCCTGATGAAGGCATTTATAGATATCCTGAATCGTACAAATTCTCGGCTCGAAGAGGGCCCCTGAACCAGATCCCAGGGTGGAAGGGACGGCAGGTTGGAACCGGGCTTCGTGCCACCGATATTGGCCGGCGATGATCTGTATCAACCCTGGGGGCGCCCCGCAGGGCGCCCCTCTTGAGGAACGTCCGGAGATCATAGAGAGAGCGCAAATGGGTTTAAAGGCCCGCCTGCGTAGCAGGATTATAACTAAGCGTAAAGGCCCGGCTAACGCAGACTTGGGGTCGGCAGGGGAACCTCTGCCGGGAGATCGTAGATAGGTTCCCGTTCCACGATTTTATCGATGGAGGGTCCCATAGCGGCATCGGTTTCGCGCTCGACCATCACCTCCACCAGGGCCGGTTTTTTCTGGCGGTTGGATTCTTGGACGGCCCATTCCAGGGCCAATCTGATTTCCTCGGGCTTAACAACCCGGCGGCCCAGCGCGCCCATCCCTTCCATAACTTTGACATGGTCTATGCCGGCCCCATCGTAGCTGATATCCACGCCGTAGTTCATATCGTACAGGTATTTTTCGGGCTGTCGGATGAGGCTCAGGTAGCCATTGTTGACCATGACCAGGACGAAGGGGACCCGATATTGGACGGCGACGGCCACTTCCTCCAGGAGGAACTGGAAGCTATAATCCCCCACGACGCCGACGACTTGCTGATGGGGCCTTCCCAGTTTCACCCCGATGCAGGCAGGGATTTCCCATCCTAGAGGCCCTGCCTGGCCACAGCAGAAGTAGTGTTTGGGTTTATAGATCTCCTGGAATTGTCCGGACCAGATCTGGTAAAGCCCGATGGCCGTTACAAAAACGGTATCCCGGCCGAAGAATTCGTTCAACTCCTTATAGACCCGCTGAGGTTTGATGGGGACGTTGTCGAAATCCATCTTTCGGCCCATACGGCGGCGTACCTCTGGAACGCTCCGAACCCACGCCGTAGGTTGACGGGGCGGGGTCATCTCCCGGGCCGTTTGTAAGAGGGCTTGCAGGGCTAATTTAGCGTCCGAGACGATACCCAGATCCGGCGGGAAAACGCGGCCTAACTGGGTCGGTTCGATATCGATATGGATAAATTTTCTCCCTTTGGTGTAAACGTCTAGAGCTCCCGTGTGCCTTTCTGCGAATCGATTTCCGACGGATAAGACCAGGTCGGATTCCAGGAAGATTTTATTGCCGGAACGGGTGGTGGTCTGGATACCTACCAGGCCGGCGTACAGGGGATGATCCGCCGGGATGCCGCCCATGGCCATATACGTGGGAATAACGGGGATTTGTAGGTATTCGGCCAGTTCGACAAATTCCCCGGCGGCCTCGGCCAGGATCACGCCGCCGCCCATCATCAGGAGGGGTCGTTCGGCCCGGAGGAGCATCTCGATGGCCCGGCGGATTTGCTTCAGGTTGGGGCCCGGCTTGAAGATCGGTAGGGGCTCGTCAAGGTCCGGATCGTATTCCACTTCGCCCCGCTGAACGTCTAAAGGGATATCTATGTGGACGGCACCGGGTCGCCCTTCCTGGGCGATCTTAAAGGCTTCCCGGAAGACGAAGGGAAGCTGCGCGGTTTCAAGGACCAGGTAACTTTTTTTGGTAACCGGCTTGACAATTTCTGCAATATTGACGGCCTGAAAGGCCTCCTTGTGCAGCACCGCCCGAGGCGCTTGCCCGGTGATGCAGATCAAAGGGATAGAGTCCGCCTGGGCCGTATAGAGCCCGGTCACCATATTGGTCCCGGCGGGGCCTGAAGTCCCTATGGCAATACCTACTTTCCCTGTAGCACGGGCCCATCCGTCCGCCGCGTGGGTCCCGCCTTCCTCGTGGCGGACCGTCAGGTGCTTAATTTTTTGGGATTTGCTGAGGGCTTTATAAAGCGGAAGAATGGCAGCCCCGGGAATTCCAAAAACGTACTCAACCCCCTCGCTCTCTAAAATTTTTACAACGGCCTCCATAACGGGCATTTTGGGCATGGCATGAGCCTCCTTAGGGACTAAGACGGCCCATGAACGCCGATAATTTTTTATAAGCCCTGGGTCTACCTGCAATCATCGACGTCCACGGGCGGTTCTCTCTTCCTACGATAGTACTTCCGGGTTTACAAGGTTGGGAGGTCTTTTCCCCGTAACGCCGGCAACCAGGTTTTCCGCGGCCATAACCGCCATTTTTGTTCGAGTTTCCGTGGAGGCACTGGCAATATGAGGGGCCAGAACCACATTCTCCAAGGGAATTAAACCGGGGTGAATTTCGGGTTCTTTCTCATAAACGTCCAGAGCCGCTCCGGCAATCCGCCTGGTTCTTAAGGCTTCGACCAGGGCTTCTTCATCTACCACCGGGCCCCGAGAAGCGTTGATCAAAAAGGCCGTGGGTTTCATAAGATTGAACTCGCGGGTGGATATAAAATGGGTGGTCTCGGGAAATAGGGGGACGTGCAGGGTGACAAAGTCGGATTCCCTGAGAAGCGTTTCTTTATCTAAAAAGGTAGCCTTGTAACGCTGTTCAACCTCCGGCTTGGCGCGCACCACATCGTAATAGAGGATGCGCATGTCGAACCCTTGCGCCCGCTTGGCCACGACCTGTCCGATCCTACCCAACCCGACAATACCCAGGGTCTTCCCATACACGTCCGCTCCCAGAAACAGCTGGAGGCCCCATTCTTTGTAAAGTCCGGCCCGGGTAAATTTGTCGGCTTCAACCACCCGGCGGGCAATGGCCAAAAGCAAGGCCCAGGTAAAGTCACCGGTGGTATCATCCAAAACTCCCGGCGTATTCGTTATCATGATTTTGTTCTTGGTGGCCGCGTTAACGTCGATATTGTTATACCCTACGGCTACATTGGCTACAACCTTCAACCTAGGGTTAGAGTTTAGAACTTCGGCGTCGATGGTATCCGTCAGAAGGCAGAGAAGACCTTCCTTATCGCGGATTTTGTTTATTAACTCCTGTTTGCTCAACCGCACATCCGCCGTGTTAATCTCTGCCTCACAGTTCTGGGTAATGATATCCAGGGCGGGTTGTGGGAGCATTCTGGAAACAAACACCTTAGGTTTCGTCATACCACGTCCTCCTACCGGTTACGAGTTATTTTCGGATGCGTAAAACTTAAAACGATCCGGGATTAGCCGATACGCCGACACGAGATCTGGGCCATCCGTGGATCGTTTTAGGGGTTGCACTTTATCTCTTCTAGCATTGACTTATGAACGGGAAGGGTGATGGTGAAGGTCGTCCCCTTTCCTTTCTTGCTATCTACGGAGATATCCCCCCCATGCTCTTTGACAATGCCATAGCTGATGGACAGGCCCAAGCCGGTCCCCTTTTCGGCCTCTTTGGTTGTGAAAAAGGGCTCGAAAATACGCTGACGCACATGGGCGGGGATGCCGATGCCCGTATCTGAGAATAAGATCTCTAATTCATGGGGATTTTTTAAGCGGTTGATGACTTTAATTTCGCCGCCCCCCTTTTCGTCCAGAGCATCTCGGGCGTTCACGATCAGGTTAACGATGACCTGTTCCAAGCGATTGAAGTTGGCGTTGACGAAGGGGAGGTTTTCTGCCAGTTCCATCGTAACCTGGATATCGTGGGCTTTCAATTGTTGATCAAATAAAGTAAAGGCATTTTTGATGATTTCATTAATATCGACGGGCTTTTTGACCCCATCGGAGCCTCTAGAAAACTCCCTCAAGTGCTGGATAATTTTGATCATTCGGGTCGTTTGCCGCTCAATCCGTTTAAGGGTGTCCTTCAATTCAGGGTCCTCCGGATAACTGGAGAGGAGGATCTGCGTGTAGCCCCGGATGACCATGAGGGGTTGATTTAGCTCATGAGCGATTCCCGCAGCCAGGGTCCCAATAGCGATCAACTTTTCGGATTGGATCAGGTGTTTTTCCAAAACCTTTTGAGGGGATATCTCCTGGGTAATCTTCACCAGGGACAGGGGTTCGCCTTTCTCATCCCGCACGATCCGAAGGGTTACGCAAACGGGGAATAACGTTTTATCTTTCCTGCGGCATATGAGATCTCCATACCAGCCATCCTTCGAGATGACCTCCTGGATTTTCGGCAGAGTTTTCCTGGACTCGTTCGAGTAAAGGGAGGTTATTTTTTTCCCTTTTAACTCCCCCTGGCTGTATCCATAAAATTGTTCCAGGGCCACATTAACCCATTTTATCGTTCCATCCAAGTTTGCGAGGGCCACCGGTTGTTGAATACTTAAAAGGGCATATAGCAATTCCTCTGGCTGATACTCGCCGTTCATCTGTTGATTTTTAGAGTCCACTGTTCTTCCTCAATCAAATGCTCTGGCCTCCATCGATAAAAACGGTTTCTCCGGTCATAAAATCAGAAGCTTCCGAGGCCAGATACACGACCAAAGGTCCCAATTCCTCAGGCTGTCCCACTCTCCGAAGAGGGATTTTAGATAGGATCGCTTCTCGAACTTTCTCGCTATCCAGACCCCGCGCCGACATGGAGGTGTAAAAATAACCAGGAGCGATGGCATTTACGCGGATATTATACTTAACCCATTCTGCCGCCATGCATCGTGTGAGATGGATGACTCCCGCCTTGCTGGCGGCATAGGCCGCGAGCGTTGTAATGCCCCGAACACCGGCGACAGAGGCCATATTAATGATCTTTCCCTGCCGCCTCTCTACCATGTGCCTTCCCACCATCTTCGATACTATAAACACCCCGGTCAGGTTTGTATGGAGGACCTGGTTCCATTCTTCCAGGGTGAGGTCTAATATAGGTTTGACGACGGTCATTCCAGAGTTATTAACCAGAATATCAATTTGCCCCAGCTCCTCCAGAATTTTATGCACCGCGCGCTCTATCTCCTGAACCTGAAGGACATCCGCGGGAAGGGGCAGGGCTCTCCGGCCCATCCCTATGATTTCCCGGGCGGTCTCTTCAATTTCTCTTGCCGTCCGGCTCAAAACGGCCACGTCAGCCCCCGCCTCTGCCAGCGCTTTAGCCATCGCTTTTCCCAGACCTCGCCCGCCTCCGGTAACCAGAGCAACTTTTCCGTCTAGCTTCAGTTTATCGTAAACCATTCGCCGACCGGGAGCAGGGAGCGGGGACCTGACGCCGGGCTCTCTGCCCCCCAGTTCTTGACTAAAAGGTAAAACCGATCCCGCCACTGGCTTCGATCAAATTAAGCCTCTCTAAATCCTCGGGGGTAGTGAGGTAATCCCGGATATCGACCCTCAGGAGAAAGGTATCCGTCAGGAATATCTTAAGGCCGCCCCCGAAATTAAAAGCAAAGTCCGTTTCATCAATAAACGTGGTCGAATCGATGACTTCGCTGCTAAAATTGGCAAATCCGATCCCGGCTGCTGCGAACGGAATAAAACGTCCTTCCAGGAGATGGAAAACCACGTTTCCGTTGAAAAAGCGGATATCCATCTCGAACAACTGGCCCAGATTTGAAGCTTCGACCGAGGCATTAGGGACGAGCGACAGGCCTAGTTCGGCCCCGATCCTGGGTGTAAAGTTATAGGTATACCTGAACCCCAAGAAAAACTCATCCTCTACATGGGTCTCGAACGGCAACACCTCGCTCTCATCCTCAGGAGTTGTCGGATCATCGGGGAAAGACACCAGAATTGAACCAAGATCATCGCCACGGAGGACCCCCAGGCTTATGGCCAGTTCTGAGCTACCTGCCCTGATGGCCGCAAAAGCGGGAGCCTCAGAAAGTACAACGCCGAACGAGATCATAAAAAAAAGGACCCAACCCCGAGAAGCTCTTTTCATAATAGCTTAACTTACGCAGAAAGTAGGAAGCAGAAGGTAGGAGGCAGAAGGCAGAAGGCAGAAAGATCGAGGATAGAAGATAGCGGATAGCCCATCGATCTTCCAGTTTTAAACCACTCCCCACTGCCTGGTACCTACTGCTTTCCGTCCACTCCTTACTGCCTACTACCTGCTGTCCGTTATTTTTTACCGCGTAGACTTCGGATTCTCGTCTCGATTCCCCCCTGAATATTAGTTCTGGTCGTCGGTGTGGTTCCGAGAATAATGACCGTGCTGGGAGGTGTAGGCTGAAGCGCCGTCCCGTAGTAATTGTAAATGCCTAACGGGGTATAATAACCTAAGGAACTGGGGGAGCGAAAGGTGTAAGAACTTCCACCCTCTTGGGCGAGGGTTCTTCGTTCCTGTTGGGTTGCATACTCGATGCTGGATAGGACAAACTCCCGCTCTTCAGAGGTCACATCCTGCTTGCTCAACATGGCAATTCCCCGCCGGACGAGGTCTGTAAATTTCCCTGTGGAGATCAGCTCGGTGTATTCCTTCCATTCAGCCAGCGCTTTTTGGTCCTCACCCTTTTTAAGGTAAGTCAGGCCCAGGTATAAACGGGCTTTCTCGTCGTCGGGGTCCAGTTCTTTAGCCTTGGTGAACTTCTCCAAAGCTTTATCATAGTTTCCCTGCTCATAGTAGGCCACCCCTGAACTGACCAGAGCATCTACATTCTTCGGGTCATCCGCTAAAACGGCATCGAAGCTTCGAATCGCTTCATCGTATTGCCCCGATGCCAGATAGTCTTCCCCGGTCTCCATCAGCACCCCCCGGGGGTTGGAACTAAGAAGAGCTCCACATCCGGGGGTCAACGCCAGGGTAACGATCAACATCGTGGGTAGAAGCATCTTGCTTGTTAATAATTTCATCATACACCACCCTCGTTAAAAGGAGGAAGGCTGAAGGTTGAAGGCCAAAGCTTTCATCCCTTCGGCGCTCAGCCTTGAGCCTTCCTCCCCTATTCTTTGAATCGCGTAGGGGAGTTCCTCGATCACATCTCCTGCAATCAATCCGGGTTCCCCTTTATCCCGGGCAGCCAGGTCCCCGGCCAGGCCGTGGAGATAAACCCCCGATTTTAAGGCTTCCCAGACCGATAAACCTTGAGCGATTAACCCGGCCAGGATTCCGGTCAGGACATCCCCGGTCCCTCCGGTCGCCATCCCGGGATTACCCGTCAAATTAATAAAAATCTCCCCGGATGGATCGGATATAATAGTTCGCGCGCCCTTCAAGACCACATAGATCCCGTACTTTCTGGCTACTTCCTGAGCCACTTCGATCCTCCGGGATTGTACGGGCAGAGCCGAGTCGGCTCCCACTTCCGGGAATCGGGACATCTCTCCAGGGTGCGGGGTCACGATGACCGGGGCCCGGGCCTGGAATAAAATCTCGGGATTCCGCGCAAGGGCATTGATCCCATCGGCGTCAATAACTAAGGGCGGTTGAAGGTTCCGAACCAGCTCATAAACCAGGTCCACCGTCTCAGGATGGGTTGAGAGCCCGGGACCCAGGGCGACCGCAGCCTTTCTTTTTGCTAACTCCTGCAGA
>Ga0073934_10011429_pt1 | contig 10743 bp, 6 predicted proteins | sample LarsenN4metaG_FD_76834 | JGI IMG/M metagenome (GOLD analysis project Ga0073934, IMG submission 76834) | Hot spring sediment bacterial and archeal communities from British Columbia, Canada, to study Microbial Dark Matter (Phase II) - Larsen... ...
GCTCGGCCTCGCGCGCCCGGATGGGCGTCGCACCAACCCCGCAGAGCGCCAGCCGGGCCGCCACGCATCGCCCCGCGCCGTCGAGGGTCACCAGCGCGGCCACGCCGACCAGCGCGTAGTCGCCGGCGCGCCGCGCCATCTCGAGGAAGGCGCCACCGGTCCGGGGCGGCAGGCCCCGCGCCCGCGCCTCGACCAGGAGCTCCCCCGGCTGGAGGGCGGTGGTCAGCGGGCCGGTGAAGAACTCCGCGGCCGGGAGCGTGCGCCGGCCCCGCTGGCTCGCCAGGGTGAGCTCCGCGTCCAGGGCCACCATCACGGCCGGCAACTCGGACGCCGGGTCGGCGTGGGCGAGATTGCCCCCGAGCGTCCCCCGATGGCGGATGGGGAGGTGGCCGATCAGGCAGCACGCCTCGGCCACGATGGGGAGGCGGGCACGGACGGCCTCGGAGCGCTCCAGCGCGTGCTGGCGGGTCAGGGCGCCCACCGCCAGCCCGCCGTCCCACTCCCGGACGTAGGCGAGCGTCGAGACCCCGTTGATGTCCACGAGAACCCCGGGCTCGGCGAGGCGGAAGTTGAGAAGCGGGATCAGGCTCTGTCCACCCGCCAGAACCTTGGCCCGGTCGCCGTGCCCGGCCAGGTGCGCGAGGGTCTCCTCGAGCGTGTCGGGGGCCACGTACTCGAACCGCGGGGGTTTCATCGCTCGCTCCTCCGTCTCACCATCGTCACCTTAGAGCCTGCTGGACCGCGAGCTGGATGTCCCACAGGACCGGGTCGTCGGCCCGGCAGACCTCGTTCTCGATCAGGCCGCCGCAGGCGGGGCAGTAGAACTGACGGAATGCCACCGCCGCGTCGATGAACCGGCCGGGGTCGCCGATGAGAGGGTTCGCCGCCTGGATCGGGCGGTCGATGCGCAGGCAGTGCTCCTTGTAGTTCGCGTGGACCGCGCACAGCGCGTGTCCGCACCGCGCGCAGGCCAGGAGCCTCCGGCCGTCCCGGAGCACGAGGTCGAGGTACTCCGTGACGGACATCACGACCTCGGACGCGTCGAGACTCGGGGGGGCGGGCTCCCGGCCGAGCCGCTCGATGATGGCCGCTCGGCGGAGCCGGGCCGTCGCGTCCTCGTCGACTTCCAGGGTGCCATCACGCAGGACGACCCGGAACAGATCGGCGGCCGCCTTGCGCGAGACGTACCCCAGCTCCACGTCGCGGGCCACCCGATGCGGGTCCCGTTCGAGCGGGTCGCCATAGCCCGCCCCGGCCGCGAAGGCGACCGCGTACACGTCGGCGGGATCCTGGCGGATGTCCAGCTGGCGCAGCTGGAGCATGACCTCCTCCCCCTTGAGGTCGGAGATGTCCGAGGGCATCCGGCGGGCCTTGAACCACTCGAGGACGTCGCTGTTCCTCAGATAGGTGTAGCCGTTGGTGCAGGCCGGGTATCCGCCGAAGAGCCCCGGGGCGGTGGGGATCGCCGCGCCGGAGGATTCCGTGTCCTGGACGATGTGGTCGGTCCCGTGAGGGATGAAGCACACGACGGCGGAGTTGCCGCCCCGGTACCTCCCCGCCCCGCCCGAGTCGGTGTTCTCCCGGCGGTAGAGGACGAGGAGCGGGAAGCTCTGCTCGTTGTGCTCCACGTTGCCGATCTTGCAGATGGGGCTCCGCACCTGGCCCCCGGTCGGGATGCCGTCCCGGAAGGAGAAGGCGCCGATCGCCCCCACCATGGGGTCGAGAAGGATGTACCCGAAGCGCTCCCCCCACTGGTCGATCCCGCGGAACACGGTCAGGGGGAACTGGCTGGTCCCGCCGATGCACATGACGTCCCGCCGGAGCCCGGGATCGCACGCCAGCATCTTGGAGATGGTGTTGTAGGCCGGGTAGAGGGAGATCTCCATGGCCTGGATGGGCGCGGTGCTCACGGAGGCCGGGTGGGTGGCGCACGTGAAGGCACCAATGGCCGGTCGGAACTCGATGTGCCGGAGGGCTCCGCCGATGGCGTAGAGCTGGTCCCAGCAGAGGAGCTCGTTGATGGCCGTCATGAGCGATCCGCGCCAGCCAGAGTACGTGGTGTTGATGGCGCCCGTCTGGGGAGCGGTGCCCTCGTTGTCGAAGACGAGGGTGTCCCCCCGCTTCGTCATGGTCAGCATGACGTGGTAGGTGCCGCGGTCGCCGACCCGGGCCACCTCGACGTAGCTTCGCTCCCGCCACGTGCCGTCGGGGAGGCGCCGCAGCTTCTGGAGGAACGCGGCCTCCGCGTTCGCGATGATCTTCCGCATCACGCCCTTGACGACCTCGGGACCGTAGCGGCGGATCAGGGTCAGGATGCGGCGCTTGGCCGTGTTGTTGCCGGCGATCTGGGCCCGGAGATCCAGGGCGACCAGGTACGGCTTGCGCGAGGCCCGGAGGTAGAGCTCCTCGATGTCGCGCCGCAGCTCGCCGCGCTCGACGATCTTGACCGGCGGCATCAGGATGCCCTCGTCGAAGGCGTCGCGCGCGTTGGGACAGAAGCTGCCCGGCGTGATGCCCCCCACGTCGTACTGGTGGAGGACGTTGGTGATCCAGCAGAACAGCTCCCCCTCCCAGAACACCGGACACATCAGGGTCACGTCCATCTGGTGCGCGGCCCCGACCCACGGGTCGTTGGAAAGGAACATGTCGTCGGCGAAGATCCCGGGGTTGCCGCTCCGCTTCTCCAGGGTCCACTTCACCTGCACGTCGGAGACCCCGGACATGTAGAGCTGGTAGGGGCCATAGAAGACGAACTCCCCGTCCTCGGTGAAGATGGAGGAGTTCAGGTCGAACGCATACATGGCGACGGGAGACCCGGAGATCCGCTGGATGGTCATCCCGAGCTCTTCGTTGATGTTCCAGAGGTTGTGCCGCAGCACCTCGTAGGTGATCGGGTCGATGTCCTCTCGGGACTTCGTGTGGAGCCGCAGCCGGGGATCGACGCCGAGCGTGGGACCGGGGATGTAGGGGAGGGTGACCCCGTCGAACGGGTTCCGGGCCGGCTCCATCCTACCGGACACCGCCGGCTGCGCGACCGTGGCCATCCTACTGCCCCCCCTCGAGCTCGATCACGAAGTTGCCGTAGGGATCGAGGGCGACCCGCTGCCCGGGGTGAACCACGATGGTGGTGTCGGGGGCCTCGATGATGGCGGGCCCGTCGATCAGGTTGCCCGCCGTGAGGCGCGAGCCGCGGAAGACCGGGGTCTTCTCGAACCGGCCGAGCTCCCGCCAGAAGACCTCGCGCTCTCGCGCAAGGGCCCGGGCGGGGGGGCGCCGCGCCCGCCGCCGGGCGGCGCGAATGGCCGGCTTGAGACTCAGGGCAGAGGCGCGCACCCGGTACGTGACGATCTCCACGCGCGCCGCCCGGAAGCCCGCGCCCTGGCCGTAGACCAGCTCGTACCGCTCGTGGAAGCGCTCGACGAGCGCCTCGAGGTCGGGCTCGGCCAGCCACCCGGAGGGCACCGCCACCTCCACCTCGTTGATCTGCCCCCGGTACCGCATGTCGGCCGAGCGGGTGAACGTCGCGGCCTCCGCGGCGATCCCGTCCTCGGCGAGCTGGCGGAGGCCGCGTTGCTCCAGCTCACGGAAGTGGCCGTTGACGCGATCGGGGTCGAACGGGCTGGGCCGGATGTCGACCGCCTCGTAGATGTGGAGGAGGTCTGCCGAGGCCGCGCCCAGGGCCGACCACAGCGAGCACACGTCGCCGAGGGGGACCACGACGGTCCGCGTTCCCAGCTCCCGGGCGTACACCCCCGCGTGCACGGGACCGGCACCCCCGTACGCGAACACCACGAAGTCGCGCGGGTCGTACCCCTTCTGGACCGTCGCCTTCCGCACCAGGTCGGCCATCTGGAATTCGACCACCTGGGCCGCGCCGCTCGCTGTCTCCACCACCCCCATCCCGAGGCGTCGGGCGAGGGGTTCGATGCTGGCCCAGGCCGCGTCCCGGTCCAGCCGCAGGCGCCCGCCGAGGAAGTAGTCGGCGTCCAGGTACCCGAGCACCAGGTCCGCGTCGGTGACCGTCGGCTGAGTCCCGCCCCGGCCGTAGCAGACCGGCCCGGGGTCGGCTCCGGCGCTCAGGGGCCCGACCTTGAGACTGCCGCTCACCGCGTCGATCCAGAGGATGCTCCCGCCGCCGCTGCCGATGGACTTGATGTCGATGCGGGGGACGAAGTACTCGTACTGGTTCACGATGCTCTGGTAGCTGGCGACGGGGACCTTCCCGTAGACGAGCCCGACGTCGAACGAGGTCCCCCCCATGTCGGTCGCGATGATGTTCGGATAGCCGAGGAGCTCCCCCAGGTATTGAGAGGCCAGGATGCCGGCGACCGGGCCGGAGTCGAGGGTCAGAAAGGCCTTGCGGACGGCCTCGGCGGCCGGGAGGACCCCCCCGCCGCACTGCGTGACCAGGAGCGGCCGGGTGTAGCCGAGCTCCTGGAGCTTCCCCTCCAGGTTCTGGATGTAGGCGGACGTGGTCGGGCCGATGTAGCAGTTGATGGCCACCGCCGCCGTCCGCTCGTACTCGCCCCAGCGGGGGACCAGATCGGCCGAGCAGCTCACGAACACCGCCGGGGCGATTCGCCGGACAAGGGCCTTCACCCGGTGCTCGTGCTCCGGATACTTGAAGGACCAGAGAAAGCAGATCGCGATGGCCTCGACGCCCTTGGACACCAGCCGGCGGATCGCCTGCTCGGCCTCCTCCTCGTTGAGCTCGACGACCACCTGGCCCTGGCAGTCCACCCGCTCGCTGACCTCCTCGATGAGGGTCTTGGGGATGACGGGCTGGGGCTTGTCGCTCTCCGGGAAGTGGAGGATGAGCTCGGTCGCGAGGCCCGGCACCCCTCGGGCCCCGCGCATGATGTGGATCACGTCGCCGTGGCCCCTGGTGGTGATGAGGCCGACCCGGGCTCCCCTCCGCTGGACCACGGTGTTGGTCCCGACCGTCGTCCCGTGGGCGAGCCGCGCGGTGCGCTGGAGCAGCTCCGCCGCGCCGAGCCCGAGCTGTCGCGCCGCGAGCTCGATGGATTCGAGGAAGCCCCGCGCGAAATCCGGAGGGGTCGAGGGCGCCTTGGCGGTGACGATCCGCCCTTCCTCGTCGATCACCACGCAGTCCGTGAAGGTGCCTCCGATGTCGATCCCGCAGTGGTACGACATCCGCGTCCTCCCGATCCCCGGCGCTCGATGATAGACCGATCCCTCCAGGGGAGGCAACCCGGGGGCGACGCCGCGACGCCGGCGACGCCGGCCCTGCGCGGGTCGGGGTGTCAGGCCGTAGCCTTCCCCCTCCGCCATCCGGCGGGAGGCTCGGCGTTGGCGCCGCCGGCCTCCGTCGGCTATGCTGGCGAGGCTCGCGGGGGCGCGCGAACCGGGGAGGATCCACCTCGCTCCGGCGGCGGACGCGCGGGGACGGGAGGCCTCATGGCCACGGAGGGACGGAGAGCGCTGGTCACAGGGGCGGCGACCGGGATTGGCCTCGCCATCGCCCGGCGCCTGGCGCAGGCGGGCCACGACATCGCCATCGCCGACGTCGACGCGGCGGGGGCCATGCGGGCGGCGCGGGAGATCCAGGCCCGGGGGCGACGGGCGACCGCGGTGGCCTGCGATGTGGGGGCCCGGGGCGAGGTGCTCCGCATGGCGGAGGCCGTACGCCATGCCCTGGGCGAGATCGACGTGCTGGTCAACAACGCCGGGATCGTCCGGCTGGGGCCGCTCGCGAGCGTGGGCGAACAGGACTGGCGGGACCTCTTCCGGGTGAACGTGGACGGCGTGCTCTTTTGTTGCCAGGCGTTCCTGCCCCCCATGATGGAGCGCCGGGGTGGGAGCATCGTGAACATCGCGTCGTGGAACGGGAAGCTGGGCGCGCCGAACTTCGGCGCCTACAGCGCGACCAAGGCGGCGGTGATCAGCCTCACGCAGACCCTGGCGCGAGAGGTGGCGTCCCTCGGGATCCGGGTCAACGCCGTCTGTCCGGGCATCGTGGCCGGCACCGCGATGCGGGCGGAGGTGGAGCGAGAGGGCGCGGCGTTCGGGCTGCCGCCTTCCGAGGACCGCGCCCGGGCCATTCCCGTGGGGCGTCTGGGCACGCCCGAGGAGGTCGCCCACGTGGTGGCCTTTCTCGCCTCCGACGAAGCGGCCTACCTGACCGGCCAGGCCATCAACGTCACGGGGGGACTGTGGCTCCACTGATGGCGACGTGGTGAGTCCCTTGCGTGGCGTTCGACCAGCGGGGCTGACGGCGCGCCCGCGGGCGTGGGCGTGAGAGGGCGGGCGATGCCTGGGGCGATGGGTGGCTGGAGCCCGCCGGGGGCGGGTGCTAGACTCGCCCACGTGGCCGTGCAGCGGGGAGCCGACGATGCCTGAGCGGCCGCCGCGGGCCGCGTGGGAGGGGGTCGTCGCATCCCCCGTCCGCGAGCGCTCCCGGAAGCCGCGGGAGCGCGGCTGGACGATGGTCATCGACAAGGGGCTCGGCCTCCACGCCACCGACGACCTGATGCAGACGGCCGCCCCCGCCATCGACGTCGTGAAGCTCGCGTTCGGCACCTCGGCGCTCCTCGACTACGACCTCCTCAAGGAGAAGGTCCGAACCATCACCGCCCACGGCGTCGCCTGCATGCCCGGCGGCACGTTGCAGGAGATCGCGGTCTGGCAGGGCGCGCTGGACCGCTACCTCGAGCGCGCGCGGGGCCTCGGCTTCGACACGATCGAGGTCTCCGACGGCACCATCACGATGGACCCCCGGACCCGCGAGGACACCATCGCGAAGGCGGTGAAGGGCGGGTTCCGGGTTTTCTCCGAGGTGGGGAAGAAGGAGCCCGGCGAGGCGCAGCCCATGGCGGTCCTCGCCGACCTCGCCAACGCCGACCTGGAGCACGGCGCCTTCATGGTGATCATGGAGGCGCGCGAGGCGGGGAAAGGCGTCGGGATCTACGACGCCTCAGGGCTTCCCAGGGAGGCCGAGATCGACGCCTTCCTCCGCTCCGTGAGGGACCCGGCGCGGATCCTGTGGGAGGCGCCGCTCAGGCTCCAGCAGCGGTACCTGGTGCTGCGGTTCGGCCCCGACGTGAGCCTCGGCAACATCGCGCCCGACGACGCGCTGGCGCTGGAGGCCCTCCGGCGCGGGCTCTGCAGCGACACCCTGCACGGGGCCTGGCTCGCCGACCGCACCGCCCCGGCCCCCTGACCTGGCCGTCCGCCCTTCAGGGCGCCGGGCCGCGCGCCACGGATTCCGCGTGGAGCATCGCCACGGTCCGGTACACGAGGTGGCCGAACTTCGAGTAGGGGATGTAGACTAGGAGCGCGAAGATCAGCACGAGGTGCACCACGTACGTGGGATAGGCCAGCCCCGGTCGCTCGGCCAGGCGGAGGACCTCGCAGAGGAACCCGGTGAGCGTGGTGCAGAAGAGGAGGACGAGGAAGAGCCAGTCCGAGTAGGTGCTCTTTCCGGCTCGCTCCCCGTCCGCGACGCGGCGGTACGCGAAGACCGCTACGGCCGCGAGCACCGCCAGCCCGCTCGCGTTGCCCAGGATCTTCACCGGGTGCCAGAGGGGCCAGGGCGTCAGGTACCCGAAGGCGTAGATGCCGATCCCCACGGACGTGGTCGTGACGACCAGGCCCAGGAACCCCCAGAAGACGATCCGGTGACTCCGGTGGAGGTGCTCCTTGTGCGTCTCCCGCGCTCCCGGCCGGCGGGACTCGCACTCGCGGAACTTCCGGTGACGGAGGATCGCGAGCAGGGTCGGGACCAGCGCCTCGGCCGGGCGCCGCACGCGGGTCGTCTGCCGGCCCATGGCGCGCCAGTACCGCATCCCACCCGCCACCCCGGCGAGGGTCGACAGCGCCATGGCCCCCACGAAGATCGCCTCGACGTAGACGATCGGGATCAGCTTGGAGAACACCACGCGCCCCTCGGGCCACTGGCCCAGGTGCCCGAGCCAGGCCAGGAGGGCGAGGAAGATCAGGACGGGGACGCCGAAGAGCAGGGGCAGGTACCGCGGGTCGCGGAGAGCCCGTCCCAGGAGCCGCGGCGCCGCGTAGTGGGCGATGCTCTCGTCGCGGAGCGCGGCCATGACGCTCGCGGGCGTCGCGTCCCGCGGGCAGTAGGCGGTGCAGGTCGCGCACTGGTGGCAGAGCCAGATGGAGGAGTTGCCGAGGGCCCGGTCCCGGAGCCCCCACTGGACCCAGAGCATCTCCTTCCGGGGAAACGGGTTGTCGGGGGTGGAGATCGGACAGACGACCGAGCACGTCCCGCACTGGTAGCAGGCCGTGAGGTCGGAGGCGCCGAGCGCGAGGATCCGGTGCTTGAACGCGAGATCGGCGCGGACGGCCGCGGCCACCCCCTCAGAACCCCTTCATCGGGTTCAGGCCGACCGCCTTGACGGTGTCGACGAACTCCGCGAGCCGCGCCGGCAGCGCGGCGAAGTCCGAGATCTCGACGGTCATCACCTGGGCGCGTTCGGGCTCCAGCATGAGCCGCGAGAGCGTCTCGCGGACGTTCTCCATCCGCGTGGCGAGGAGCTCGCTGCCCTTGATGAAGTGACACTGGTAGTCGTCGCCCGGCTTGCAGCCGAGGAGGAGCACGCCGTCGAAGCCGCGCGAGAACGCGTCGGCCGCCATGATGGCGTTGACGGAGCCCAGGCACCGGACCGGGATGACCCGCAGCGACGCGGGATACTGCAGCCGGTCGATGCCCGCCATGTCCAGGGCGGGGTAGGCGTCGTTCTCGCAGGCCAGCACCAGGATCCGCGGCTTCTCGTCGTCGCCCTCGGGGATCTCCACGGCCTTGATCATCGACGCGACCATGTCCACCGAGTAGTCGTCGAACGAGATGATCTGGACCGGGCAGGCGCCCATGCAGGTGCCACATCGGCGGCACCGGTTGGTGAGGACGAAGGGCGTGTTTTTCCCCGGGGTGAGCTCGATCGCGCCGAAAGGGCACTCCTGGCTGCACCGGCCGCACATGGTGCACTTCTGGAGAAAGAAGCTCGGGTAGGAGAGGTCCCCGACGCGCGGGTGCACGGCCGCGCCGGCCGAGGACTTCTCGGTGCACTGGACCGCCTTGAGCGCGGCGGCGGCCCCGTCCAGGGCCGCGGCGGCCAGGTCCATCGGCTTCCGGACGCACCCCGCCGAGTAGATCCCGGTGCGCCGGGTCTCGTAGGGGAAGCAGAGGAAGTTCGAGTCGGCGAACCCGTAGCGGGACAGGGGGAGCCCCTTGCCCTGGAGGTACTGGAGGCTCAGCCCTTCGGCCTCGGCCTCGGAGGGCACGGGGACCATGCCCGTGGCGAGGACCACGAGCTCCGCCTCCAGCTCGACGCCCGCCCCGAGCGGCGAGTCCTCGATGGCCACCGACAGGTTGCCGCTCGCCGTCTCCGTGACCCCGGTCACCCGGGCGCGCGTGAGGAGCACGCCCGGATCCTCCTGCACCCGCTTGTAGAAGTACTCCGACTGCCCGGGCGTCTGCATGTCGCGGTAGGCGAGATAGACGGTGGCCTCGGGGTCGAGCTGGCGGACGGCGAGCGCGTGCTTGAGGGCGACCAGGTAGGTGACGTGGCCGCTGTACTGGATGTTCTTCTCGTCCTCGGGGCCGTCACAGAGGAGGATGGCGACACGCTTCGGGGCCCGCCCGTCCGACGGGCGCGCCAGGCGACCGGCTCGGATCATCGCCTCCACCGCCACGTTGGTGACCACGTCAGGATGCCGGCCGAGCCCGTACCGTTCGAGCTCCGGAGCCGCGAAGGGGCACCAGCCCGTGGCCCACACGACGGCGCCGGCCGTCACCGTCCGGGCCTCGCCGTTCCGCTTGAGGGCGACCTCGAAGGCGCCCGGCTGCCCGGTGATCCCCTCGACGACGGCCGAGGTCAGGACCTCGATGCCCGGGTGAGCCGCCACGTCGCGCGCCAGGGCCTCGACGCCCACCGCCTCGGGGTCGCGGTAGGGCGGGCGCTTCGGGTACTGCTGGGCGATGTGCGCCGCGAAGCCCCCGAGCCGCGCCGCCTTCTCGACCAGCACCACGCGGGCGCCCAGGTCAGCGGCGCCCAGCGCCGCGGAGAGCCCCGCCACGCCGCCCCCGACCACCAGCACCGTCCGCGCCCTCGCCTCGGTGTAGGGGGCCGGCCCCTTCAGCTTCTGGGCCCGCACGATCCCCATGCGGAGCGAGTCGCCGGCGAGGGCCTGGGTCTCCTCGTGCTGGGGCGGATGGCTCCAGGCGACCTGCTCGCGGAGATTCACCCGCTCGACCGTGGCGCCGGGGAACGCGAAGACGTCGGTATTGACGCGAGGGGAGCAGGCCGCGATGACCACGGCGTTCACGTCACCCCGCTCCACGTCCTCCCGGATCAGGCGGGCGTCTTCCAGGCAGAAGGCGGCCGACCTCCGAACCGTGGGGACCTGGTACTCCCCGCGGGCGATCTCCGCGAGCCGTTCGGGATCGACGCAGCCCCCGATCCCGCAGCCGCCGCAGACGTAGACGCCGAGCTTCTTGTCCATCCGACTACCTCCGCGCCGCGGTCTGGATCGCCCTGATGGCCCGGAGCGCCGCGGCTGTCCCCTCCTGGGTCGCCGCGGCGACGTCCACCGGGCCCCGCGCGCAGCCGGCGGCGAAGATCCCGTCGCGGTCAGCCTCCGGGGCCACGAAGCCGTCCCCGTCGAGCGCCACGCCTTCCAGCCGCTTCGCCCCCTGGAGGCTCGGGGCCATGCCCGTCGCGAGCACCACCAGGTCCACCGTCACCGTGGTCATCCCGCCGCCCA
>Ga0073934_10011430_pt1 | contig 10742 bp, 13 predicted proteins | sample LarsenN4metaG_FD_76834 | JGI IMG/M metagenome (GOLD analysis project Ga0073934, IMG submission 76834) | Hot spring sediment bacterial and archeal communities from British Columbia, Canada, to study Microbial Dark Matter (Phase II) - Larsen... ...
ATTCGCTTACCCTGCAACAGTGTACGATCTAATGACATGCTCTTGCCCTCAGACGTAAGCTCACCCCTGTTAAAACGAATTTTACCATAAAAGTGCAGAATTGCACGGAAAGAGTTAAAATAAAATTCAGGAAAAATTCACACTTATTTATGTCTAAACTAATGGGAATACAGTACCATGTAAATATCACATAGGGGCATTTGGAATCCAGGGCGCTTAAAAGTAGTAAAGTTCAGGGGGCAGCTATGTCAACTGGTCATGCTGAGGATCGATCAACTCAACTCAACCTTCAAGACGATCTACGTGAAAATCAGGAGACCTTACTCTATCTATTGGTTATCGTTTCATTCCTGGTTTGTTGTACAGCGCTTGCAGTTAGCACCAGTCTCCTGCTTGAATCTGTAGTATCCTCAACAAACGCCTGGTGGTGGTGTCTGTTAGGAGGAACCAGCCTCACCTTCACGCTTATGAGACGTTCTCGCCAGAATGAAGCTTCATGGGTTTTTGTGGGCACGCTTCTGGGGACATTGGGGGGCTGGCTGTGGTTTAAAAACGCTGAGAACAGCACCATCTATTATCTGTTTGTCCTTCCAACGGCCATAGCCGGGCTGCTCATAGGTCGAGATTCTGAAAGCACCATCACCACCCTTCTCGTGCCATTCATGTTCATGACAGCCCTGATAAAAATAGACTTGCCTACCGCAATACAGTTGACTGCTGCTCCGATTTTAATACTGGTTCTGCTCACCGGGATATCCAAACTGCGCGACCAAAACAAAGCCGAACTCATGAACTGGGCCATGGATGCGCACTCAAAAGCCGAACGACGCTCGAAAATGTACTATGAGCAGCGCGAACAAACAGAGCGGGCGCTGCACGATCTGCGCATCGCTAACAGCAAACTGGAACGGTTGAATATCGAGCTGGATCAGGCCCGTAAACAGGCAGAACAGGCGAATGAAGTGAAGTCGATGTTCCTGGCAGCCATGTCGCATGAACTTCGCACCCCGCTCAACTCGATCCTGAATTTCGCCCAGTTTGTAACCTCTGGCATGATGGGTCCGGTCACCGAAAAACAGCAGGAAGCTCTGAGTTATGTGATATCGAGCGGCAAACACCTGTTGAACCTGATCAACGATGTGTTGGATATCTCCAAGATCGAAGCCGGCGCTCTGGAGTTATTCGTCGAGGACACGGTTGATCTGCGCGATGAACTGTATACCGTTGCCAAAACAGGACAGAGCTTACTCAGAGATCGCAATGTTGACATTCGCCTGGAGATTGATGAAGACCTGCCCCTGATCGTAGGAGACCGCCAGCGTATTTTCCAGATCATCATGAATCTGGTATCCAATGCCTGCAAGTTCACTCAAGAAGGCTCCATAACGCTCAGCGCACACAGGCGTAACGGCTCGGTACTGTTGGGCGTACAGGACACCGGGCCGGGTATTGCGCCGGAGGAACACCAGACCGTTTTCGAAACGTTCCGCCAGACCAAACGTGGAGTCAAAGCTGGAGGGACAGGCCTGGGTCTGCCGATATCACGACGGCTAGCCGAAGCCCATGGAGGCAAACTCTGGCTAGAAAGTGAGCCAGGAAAGGGCGCAACCTTTTTCGTCGAACTCCCGATCCGGTCTGCTGAACTGGTATCCCTGATTCACCGAAAGGAGGAATAGCGTATGAGCAGCGGATTAACCTTTTTGTACGTCGAAGATGATATGCTCAGCAGCAAAATCATGCAGTTGCTGCTCGAAAGTATGGGGCACTCGCAGATTTACCTGTTTGAGGAAAGCGAGGATTTTCTGGGCAAATTAGCCTCGCTGCCCCAGATACCCGATGTGATCTTTCTGGATATCCATGTCGAACCACACAATGGTTTCGAAATGTTAGAGATGCTGCGCCGCCATGATCGCTTTGCCAATACCCGTATTGTAGCGCTGACTGCCAGCGTGATGAACGAAGAAATCTCCCGTCTGAAAAATGCCGGGTTTGATGGAGTCATCGCCAAACCAATTGACCAGGACGCCTTCCCAGAACTGCTCAGCCGCGTTCTGCGGGGTGAAAAGGTCTGGCGAGTCAAGTAGTTTGCCTGTATTCGCCATTTGCCTTACTATGCTTATACTTCGAATTCTTATGCGGGGATGCCACGATGAGTATAAAAGCACATGCCTTAATCATTGATGATGATAGCGGTAATAACCGTGTTCTGGCCGAGTTGTTGGAACGTGAAGGGGTTTCGTCTACCATCATCCAAAACCCCGGCGATCTGGAAACGGTAGTAGACAACTTAACAGAGTGCAACATTGTCTTCCTGGACCTGGAAATGCCTGAGCGGGATGGGTATGAGGTGTTTGAAATCCTGGCTGCGGACAGCCGTTTTCAATCTGTTCCGATTGTTGCCTGCACGGTTCATACCAATGAGGCGGCCCAGGTTCGCCGGACCGGGTTGGATGGCTTTATCGGCAAACCGCTTGATCCACAACGTTTTCCCGGCCAGTTAGAACGCCTCTTGAACGGTGAACAGGTCTGGGATATCCGCTGATCTCCCGCCTACTTATTTATAGTCTATTCCCGCCTTCGCTGGCGGGTTTTTGTTTCTGGTTTCAGAGTTACAATGGGAGCCTGATCTCTATCACCCAGGGGACGATCAGAATGCGAGTTGTGTTACAGCGAGTCAAACAGGGCGCGGTGCGAGTAGACGGCAACATCGTCGGCGCGGTAAACCAGGGATTCGTGATCCTGGTAGGCGTTGGTCACCAGGATGGGGAAGCAGAAGCACGCTGGCTGGCGCGGAAGATCGCCGGGCTGCGCGTCTTTGAGGATGCGGATGGCAAGTTCAATCTCTCGTTGCAAGAGATCGGCGGGGGATGCCTGGTGGTCTCGCAGTTCACGCTCTATGCCGATGCCCGCAAAGGTCGACGCCCCAGCTTTACGGATGCCGCTCCACCGGAGATCGCCGAACCGTTGATCCGGCGTTTTGCCGCGATGCTGCGCGAAGAAGGCGTGGCACGGGTGGAAATGGGAGTCTTCGGGGCGCGGATGCAGGTCGAAATTCACAATGACGGCCCGGTGACGATCTTGCTTGATACGGCAGACCGTTAGCGGGGCATCGGGCGTGGTTTGATCGGACGGATCACATTCGGTTTGGGGCGATTTTGTTTGAGTACCCGGCCCCACTGCCCGGTCAGATGGCAGATCGCCAGGAACTGCGCGTACTGGACATACGCCGTAAGCAGACAGGTCGCCGATGCCACTGTACCTGCCAGCTGCGCCATCATCATCAGGATCAATAGGCTGAGAGTCAGGCTGGCAGCGGCCTTACGATTGTCCCAGACCTCATCAGCACGTTCAAGCATATTGACAAAGGACGAGAATTTTCCGGTTTCGGCATATCTGGCGGTGGCCGCCATGAGCATCGGCGCGCTCAGCAGCAGCCAGATCAACGCCAGAGCGAAACAGATCACCATCATGCTGAGTTCACCCCGATCTATTGGCGTCGGCACAACGGTATTAAATGGGTCAATAGCCGCTCGCAGCCGGGAACCCAGGCTGGAGATGACGTCCCATCCAAACGCCCCACCCAGCCCGGCCAGGATAAACGCCGGGAGATAGTAGATCAGGCTGCCCAGCAGTACAACAAATCCCTGAGCCAGATCGGTCCCGAACTGATCCCAGTCCGGCGGATTGGCTTCATCGCCCTCCATCACTGTGCGGATCACTCGCAGTTGGTAGCCAAGCAAAATCAGTCCGGTGATAAACCCCAGCGGCAGCATGATGACCATTATGGCCCCGATAAACAGCTTGGTAAAAAAATCGCTGCCGGAAAATGAATATTTGATGGCGCGGGTCAGATTGATCACGGTTACCCCCTGCTCAGCCAGCACGTTTCAAAGATACAATGAAACCAGGCAACGCTGCAAACCGGCTGTCAGATATCAGCGGGGCAGAGGGTGTTCATGATCATCACGCCGCAGCAGCAGGGCTTCCAGTTCATACACCTCGTCATCGTCCAGCGACTCGATCAGACGCTCCACCCGGCTGCGTTCCAGGGTTCGCTTGGCTTTAGAACTACGCGGCGGCTCTTCGACACTGTTCCGCGCACCGGACCAGATCGAGTTTGTACTCACCGTCGCGGCCAGAGCAAAGATGAATATCAGGCCGAGCACAATGAGTCCACCTGCAAAATCCATGTCCACAGTGGACGCAACCATGACCGCAGCAATGATCCCGAGATTGATTGTAAAAGCAGACCAGACAATCAGGGTGGCAATCAGCCGTGTGCTGTCGCGCATTCTGTTCTCCGTTTATCATCCACTCCGAAGGCGCTGCCCGGCGTCACGATCCAGCAGCATCGCCTCCAACTCGTATACTTCGTCGTCTTCAAGGGACTGAATCAGGCGCTCGACGCGCTGCCGCTGTTCATAAGGCCGTTTCGCTTTGCCTATTCTCGGCCCCTTTTCGCTGCTTCCCCGACCATTTTCCCAGACCGTCGTTGTCGTGATCGCAGCCGCGGCCAACACAGCAAAAACAACCGCCAGAAAAACGCCTATCGAGGTTATGCGCATCATAACCATATACGACACCAGAATTCCCATGTTTAAGGTGACAAAGGCCCAAATGATCAGGGTGGCAAGCACCCGCTTACCGTCGTTCATCGTATCTCTCCCTCCAACGTCACGAACCCTGAGTGTGATTCTGGGAATCGTCCTCACGCCGCAGCAGCAGGGCTTCCAGTTCATACACCTCGTCATCGTCCAGCGACTCGATCAGACGCTCAACCCGTGCGCGTGGGTTGCGCTTGGCTTTGGCCAGTTGAACCTCTTGTGGATGTCCCTGTCCTGCCGTCCAGATCGCCAGGGTGCTGAGTGTGGCCGCGATAGTCAGCACCAGCACCATCCCAAAAACAGCCGCGCCACTCTGGGCCTGGGCAATTGCCCCCGTAGTCGAGGTTAAGGTAATGCTCAAAACGGCAGCCAGAATCACCCAAATCACAATCGTTGCGATTACACGTGCATTCATGAGGCGCTCCCCAACATAACAAAGAGGGGCAACTGCCGATTGCCCCTATGGATGTGACGTGTTTCTATCTTACCACGTATTATGCAGCCTGCTTAATGCTGCTTGCGGCCTGCCCGATCAGATGTCCAATGGCAACCTGGGCCAGGAATGCAACGACCAGAGGTCCCACACAGGTGATAACCAGGGCTGTGCCTGCGACGGCTGCCAGAATGGAAACAGCCACCAGATAAACCACCAGCGTCACCAGGGCATTCATGTTCGCCGTCACGTCGCGCCACAGCGATCCAATCTGGATAAAGGACGAGAAATTGCCTGTATTGATGTAGCGATACAGACCCATCACATAGAGCATACTCGCCGGAATCGCATAGGCGAACGCAAGAATCGTCACGCAGCAGCTCACGCAGGTGGCAAAACCACCATCGTTATCGGCCCCGGAAATACACATGCTCACAAAGATAAACGGCCAGAGCGGGATCAGATAAATGATCCAGGCGATAGTGCCCATCACCCCATCGGTGATCACCTTGCCCAGGTCCTCAGTGCCGGGCAGCGGATTTTCCTTCTGCTGCATTACGTTACGGGCTACCGAAATCTGATATCCGGTAGACACAAAGGGAACCCAGCTCAGCAGAGAGCCGATGACCAACTTCACCGGCCATTCGCGGTCCTCAAAGGGGAATTTGATCGCGCGTACAAAGTCCATGTCTTGACTCTCCTACGGCACACGCCCTGCGAATGCAAGACGATAATTGCGTACTAATCTAACATGGTATACGCGCAAACAAAATTTCGGTTGCAAAGAAGATCAAGGCTGTTCAACGGGGACCGCAGCCGTTCGTAAACCACGCAGTTCCTGCCAGCGCAAAATCATCTGGCGGATAGATCGCTGTATCTGCTGCTCGACAAACACCACCAGGAAAATAGCTGTCGCGGTCAGGACAATTGCCGGGCCTGTTGCGATATCCTGATGGTAGGAAACATAAAACCCGATCACGCTCGACATCGCACCGATCAGGGCTGAGACCCCCATCATCGGCATTAACCGCTTTGTCAACAGATGCGCGGCGGCAGCAGGCGTGACCAGCAGGGCCACCATCAGGGCCACGCCAACCGTTTGCAGCGACACCACAATGGCTATTGCGATCAGCACCAACAACAGCAGGCGGAACAACTCGGTGGGCAGGCGAAGCGTGCGGGCCAGCACGGGATCAAATGAAATGATCATAAACTCTTTATAAAACAGGGTGACCACCAGCAGCACTCCTGCCCCAAAGAGCGCGATCAGCCGCAGATCACCTTCTGAAACACCCAAAATCTGCCCGAACAGGATATGCGAGAGATCGCCTGCGTAGTTGTCAATCCGCGAGATCATAGCGATGCCCAACGCGAAAGAGGCCGCAAAGACGATGCCTATCGCCGTATCTTCTTTGATCTTCTCGTGCCGTGTCAGAAAGCCGATCCCAAGCGCGCTGAAAATCCCGGCAACCAGGCCACCCCAAAACAGGCCGTCTGTGCTGCCATGACTGCGCTGGTACATAAACGCCACACCGGGCAAGATAGAATGTGCCAGCGCATCGCCAAAAAACGCCATGCCGCGCACGACCACATAGGTTCCCAGCACGCCGCTGACAATCCCGACGATGATCGCAGCTTCCATGCTGCGCGCCAACAGCGGATATCGAAGCGGCTCCAGGAAAAGGATGTCAAAATTATGCGCCAGTACCACCCAGCCCCATTGCAGGACGGTCCACAGATCGGTCACAGAGCTTCCCTTTCCTCGCATTCATGGCACGGTTCATCGGCTACCATCACATACTGCTTGCCTTCATGCCACAGCATGATCCGGTCACCGAAGGTCGCCGCCAGATTTTCGGGCGTATAGATTTCAGCCGGAGGACCGTAGGCGATCATACGTCCCTGGTTCAGCATCAGCAGCTTATCATAATGGGTAGCCGCCTGGGCCAGATTATGAGTTGCCAGCAGCACCGCGATCTGATCCTCGCGCAGCACATCGAGGACCTGGAAAATATCCGCCTCGGCCTGCGCATCAATGCCGCTGAAGGGTTCATCCAGCAGCAGCACACTCGCTTCCTGGGCCAACGCACGCGCCACGAATACCCGCCGCCGCTGCCCACCGGAGAGTTCTCCGATCTGGCGGTTGCGCAGCGACCACATCCCGACACGCTGTAAGGCCCCGCGCACGGCCTGGCGGTCTCGTTTGCGCGGCGGCAGAAGATAACCGATCTGCCGCGCCCGGCCCATCATGACTACATCCCAGACGGTCACCGGGAAATTCCAATCAATGGCCTCGTACTGCGGGACATAACCGACCATCGTATGGCTCTGGCGGCAGGGCGCTCCCTGGATGGAGATCGAACCGTGATGCGGCAGCAGCCCAACAATCGCTTTCAGCAAAGTAGACTTGCCTGCGCCGTTCGGCCCGATAATCCCCACACGCTCGCCGACACACACCTCAAATGAGATATCATCTACCGCGCGCCCGCCGCCATACCCCCCCGAAAGGTGTTGGACGATCATCACCTGATCGGGTCGGACACATTCTGAGCCGTTCTTTAGCGAGCGCCCAGACGATTTAAGCACAGATCGCAGTGATAGATCAAACATGATTATTCCAGTGCCCCGGCAATTGCAGACGCATTCCACTCCAGATAGTCGAGATACGTTTCGGCTCCACTGCCCGGCTCACCCAGTGACTCGGTATATAACGGCACGATCCTGGCCCCAGTCTCGTCAGCGATCTGTGCAGCCAGACTGTCGCTGACGACATTTTCTGTGAAGATGGCGGGAACCTGATATTCCTGTACCATCTGGATGAGGCCCAAAATATCCTGGGTCGAAGGTTCAGAGGTCGTGCTGCCACCGGGGATAATGACGCCGACCAACCGCAGCTCATATCGGGCTGCGAAATATCCGAAGGTCAAGTGATTGGTGAGCATCACCCGCCGCCCCTGAGGAATGGCGGATATCTGAGTGCTGATCTGTTCATCCAGGGTCACAAGTTGGGCCACATAAGCATCGGCGTTGGCAGTATAAGTATCAGCATGAGCGGGATCGCGCTCGATCAGAGTGTCACGAATAAACAATGTCCACAAGGCCACGTTCACCGGATCAGTCCACATGTGCGGATCGCATCCGCCCGCCGCATGGTCACCTTCGCATTCCAGGGTATACAACGGCCCCAATGTGCCCGGAACCGCGATCTCGTCCAGATCAAAGGCGGCTTTGACGGCATCCTCGTGTGAGGAACACAGTGCTTCCAGGTCCACCTCCGATTCATCTTCGGAATGCGCCGCGTCTTCGGGGGTCTCCGCTTCATGTACTTCCAGATCAAATGTTACCGGGCGAACAGGCACACACATCGAGACAGAAACCACGTTGTCTCCGGCAGCCTCTTCCAGCACATCCGCCAGTCCTTCCTCGTAGTGCGCGCCGACGATCAGCACCAGATCAGCATCGCTAAGCCGGATAATATCCTGCGCCGAGGGTTCCGCCGTATGCGCATTGACTCCCAGAGGAAACAACGAATCTACCCGCGCCGCGTCTCCAGCCACCTGCCCGGCAATATCGGCAAGAATACTGGTGCTGGCAATCACCGTTAACGGTGCATCTTGAGCCTGGGCAGGCGACAGCAGCCCGGTCAGCACTAACAGCCCAACAGCAAATACACGTCTAGCTGACATCGCTCTCTCCTCGCGCATTCTGGCAGTCTGTACAAAGACCGGAAATCTCTAGCCAATGCCCGGTGATCGTGTACCCGGTGCGATCGGCAACAATATCTAAAAATTGACCGAGTTCGCAGCCGGATATTTCGACTACCGCATGGCATCGTTCGCAGACCATGTGGTGGGTATGACCGGGTGTAGATAACACATACCCGTGACAGCTATCGGCCAGATGCACAGCCCGCACCACCCCCAGTTCCTCCAGGACTTCTAGCATCCGGTAGACCGTAACCAACCCTAAATCCTCACAAAACGCCTGTCCCTGCTCCTGAAGATCGGCTGGAGACAGCGGCCTGGATGCAGCCAACAACGCTTGCAGGATAGCACGCCGGGGTTGTGTAATCTTATACCCCCGATCCCGAAGTTGTTCGGCCAGCCATTCGAAATGATTCATGAACTGTGACATCCTGGTAATTGAAAAGGTTTTTCAATACGGATTGTAATCAAGGTACTGAGGGCATGTCAAGAGCGGGAAGTTATGAAAAGTATATGAATTTTAATTGTAACTCACTGACGACAAGTGCAGTCACGCAGTAACGTATATAATGATCGCAGGCGAGCCACCGGGCCGCTGAAGGAGATGTATCGGTGACAGGCCTACTGCATCATAGAAACACAGCAATTATCTTTTTACGAGATATCTGGCAAAAGGTCACCCGCCCAGCAACCGCGATTCAGGACGCGGAACAGCGGCGGGAAGCAACGCTGATATCCACATTACTGGCAATTTTTATTCCCCTGGGATTACTCAGCACCTTTGAACCTTATTTCTTAGGAGAGAGTCTGTCACCGTTTGACGACCCGGATTTTTACATTGGCATGGCATCCATGCTGTCTATCTTCGGGATGTACGTCCTCAGCCGCACCCGGTACTACCGGCTGTCGCTGCATCTGTCCATCATGAGCATCATCGCAGGTATTTTTGTTATCTCCCTCCCCATCCAGGGAACGAAAGATGGTGGATTGTTGCTGTATCTTGTGATACCGATTTTGATGGTCAGCATGTTTCTTCGTCTGCGGACGTTAGCGGGAGTGATTGCCGTCATCACGATGGGTATGTCGTTGTTTAATGTGCTGGCGCTGAACGAAAACTGGCTCGATTCGCACTTACTGTTTGTTTTCGTCGTGTCGTGCCTGATTATGGCCGCAAGCTGGCACTGGCGCGTTCTGGAGCGCATACGCCAGACCGAATTGGCCGAAAGCGAAGCGCGCTACCGCAGTCTGATCGAGATGCTGCCAGTGGCAGTTGCGGTTCACAGCGAGGGCCTCATCCGATTTGTCAATCCAGCTGGAGTCAAGCTGCTGGGCGCAAACAAGCCCGAAGAGATTATTGGCAAGCCTGCCTTTGGCTTCGTACATCCCGATTATCACGAGCTTGCCAGGGAACGCATTCGACAGGCTCAGCAGGACAACTGTCCGACAGAAGCCCTGGAAGAGAAATTCATCCGGCTCGACGGGCAGATCGTCGAGGTCGAGGTAATATCCCTGCCGCTCATCTACGAGGGAAAACCCGCAATGCAGGCAGTGGTCTGGGATATCACCGAGCAGAAACAGGCCAGGGCAGCCCTACTCCAGCGGAATGACGAGATTCGCTTGTTGTATGAAGCGGGGCAGCGCCTGAGTCAGACGCTTGACCTGCAAAACCTATACAATACGATTCACGACCTGATCGCCAGCATCATGGACTGCGACACCCTGTATATATCTTCATATGATTCCGACAGTCAGTTAATGCGCTGTGTCTGCGCATGGCATGGGAATACGCGGTTGGACACTACACTGCTGCCGCCTATTCCTCTTGAACCAGAGGGACAGGGAACCCAAAGCCGGGTGATTCGTACCGGTGAACCGCTGCTGATGCCCGACTACGAAGCGTACCGGAAGACCGCGAGGGTATCCTACTTTGTCGACGACAGCGGCTCTACTGTCGAAGAACCTCCCAAAGAAGAGCCTGAGCGCCCGCGCTCGGCGATCATG
>Ga0073934_10011431_pt1 | contig 10740 bp, 7 predicted proteins | sample LarsenN4metaG_FD_76834 | JGI IMG/M metagenome (GOLD analysis project Ga0073934, IMG submission 76834) | Hot spring sediment bacterial and archeal communities from British Columbia, Canada, to study Microbial Dark Matter (Phase II) - Larsen... ...
CCAACCTGGTGGACTTCTTCTGCGCTGTGGACGCCGACCCGCGCGCCATTCAACGACCCCTGTCCATCCCTCCAACGCAATGGAGCAATGCACCCGTGGGCCCGTGCCTGGCCTCCTTCCTGAGTTATCAGCGCATCGGCCTTTCCGACCGTCAGTCCGCTGCGGACTGGATCGTGGCCACCAACTCCCTGGGGCGCACCAATGCGCAGCTTGTGCTGCCATTCCTGGACCGCGCCCCCTTGGCAGTCTCGCCCGATGTCCTGCTTCACTTTACTAACGGCGTGTGGTCTGGACCGGTCACTCTGCACGAGACCGCTGCCGAAGTTTACCTGCATGTGAGCGACGGTGCGGGCCATGCCGGCACGGCCCCGCCCCTGCAAGTGATCGCCTCAAACGACGTCTCGGTGTCCGCCTCGCTGTCGCCCGGCCGGCGCAGCAGGGCCAACCCCTTTGATTACCTCATCAGCGTCACCAATACGGGGCCGGAGACCGCTGCCGGTGTGGCGTTGATCAGCACTCTGCCTGAGGACGTGGATTACCTCGGGGCCTCCAGCAGCCAGGGCACGGTGACCCGCCTGTCCAATTCCCTTGTGGCGGATCTCGGTTCGCTGGCTGGGGCGCAGGCAGCCAACGTGACGATCTCGGTCCTGCCGCGCCGCGTCGGGCTGCTGACCAACCGGCTGGCCGTTTCCAGTGCCGCCGGCGATGCCTACCCCGGCAATGATTCGCTCGTCCTTGTCACCCCGGTGGGGTGGCCTTTGCTCTCCGTGGCCGACGCCGGCCGGGGCGAAGGCAACGCGGACACCAACGAGCTCCGCTTCACCGTAAGGCTTTCCGATTTCTGCCAGGAGACCGTTTCGGTGTCTTACGCCACCGCCGATCGAAGCGCGGTGGCCGGAGAAGATTACTTCGCCCAGGCGGGACGGCTGGAGTTTCCGCCGGGGGTCAACAACCGCGAGATCGCCGTCCCCATCCTGGGCGACACCCTCAACGAGTCTAACGAATTCTTCACCGTCGCCCTCGCTGACGCCCTGGGCGCGCTCATCACCCGGCCCATCGCCACTGGCTCCATCACCAACGACGATGGCAACCCCGGCGTAAGCGTGGACAATGCCGAAACACTCGAGGGAGACGACAACACGCGCAGCCTGGTCTTCCGTGTCTGGCTGGCTGCGCCCAGCGAGCAGGAGGTCTCAGTGGCCTGGGTGGCCAGCAACGCCACCGCCGTGGCCAACCTCGACTACACACCCAGCAGCGGACGACTCTTCTTCCCGCGCCGCCAGACCAACGCGACCGTGGTCGTGCCGGTGCGCGGCAACACCGTGTTGCAGCCCGACCGCTCCCTCTTTGTGGACCTGGTCTATCCGGTCAACACCTTCCTCGTGCGCAGCCGCGGCACGGGGATCATCCGCGACGACGACGCGGGACGGCCTCACCGTTTCGCGTGGGGGCTGATCAGCCCTACCCAGTACGTCGGCGAGCCGTTCCCGGTGTCCCTGGCCGTTCTCGATGCCGGCAACCAGGTGGTGACCAATTACCAGGGCGTGGCCGAAATCCGCGCCGGTGGGTCGAACCGCGTGGCGGTCACCGGCTCGCAGGACCTCCTGTGGGCCGTGCCCCTCGGCGCGACCAACCACGATGTGCGCGTGCAGAGCATCTATCCCCCCGCCACCCTGGGCGGGCCGGGCCGGATTCTTTCCCTGGCCCTCGATGTTCGCGCCCGGCCCGGGCAGGTGCTGAGCAACTGGACCATTCGCCTTCGCCACACGCCGGCCGAGCACTACACCACCATGGCCTGGGAGACGAACTGGACCGTCGTCTGGCGCGGGGACTGGCTCGTCGCCTCCAACGGCTGGAATGCATTCCCCCTGACCACGCCCTTCGACTACGACGGGGTGCAGAGCCTCATGGTGGATCTGAGCTTCCGCAACACATTCTTCACCACCGACGGCCTGTGCGCCAGCTCGGCCACCAACGTCTTCCGCTCCCAGTACTATCGGTCGGACGGCGCGTTTGGCGACCCGTTGACCTGGGCCGGTGCCGCCAGCCCCGTGCCCCTTCTTTCCACCCAGGCGCCGAACTTGCGCCTCGTCATGGACCTGCCCACACCGGCCGCTCCGCTCATCACGGGACCCTTCGTCGAGGGCCAGTGGTCCGGCCTGCTTACTCTTGGCCGGCCGCAGGACGCGGTGACACTCGTGGCGTTGGATCCCGCGGGTGTCACCGGCTCCAGCGCGCCGTTTTCCGTGATCATTCGCGATTCGGACCAGGATGGCATGCCCGACGACTGGGAGGTGATCCACCGGCTGGATCCCTTCTCCGCCGCCGACGCGGCCGAGGACCCGGATGGCGACAATATGACCAACCTGCAGGAATACCTTGCCGGCACACTCCCCCGGCTTGCCTCCAGCGTGCTGCGCATTCTCGAACTCCAGAAGCTTGCCAACGGCATTTACGCGGCGAAGTTCCCCAGCGCCACCAACCGTTACTATAGCCTCGAGAGCACGACCAATGTCGTCGCCGGTGGCTGGGCGCGCACCTCGGCCACCCGCGAGGGCGACGGCGGCGAGATGATTCTGACCAATCGTCCGGCGCTCAACGACGCCGCCCGCTTCATGCGTGTGCGGGTCACACCATGAACAGCGGCTTCGCGGAGTTGCGGCGGCGGCTGCGTGCGGCGGCCAGCGCCGAGGATGCCCGGATTCTTCGCCGCTTCTTCAAGACCGGTCCGGGCGAGTATGGCGAGGGTGATCTGTTTCTCGGCGTGCGCGTGCCCGCTCTGCGTCGGCTCGTCCCGGAGACAGACGCTCTGCCGCACCCGGACGTCCTCCGCTTGTTGCGGTCCCGCTTCCACGAAGAGCGCCTGCTGGCCCTCCTCATCCTGGCGCGGCGTTTCCAGCGCAGAGGGCCCGCCGAGCAATCCCGGGTCATCCGGTCCTACCTGCGCCACATGCGCTACATCAACAATTGGGATCTGGTGGACCTTTCCGCTCCCCATATCGTAGGCGTGTGGCTGCTGAAGCGCCAGCGGGGGCTGCTCGACCGCCTGGCCGCCTCGCCCCGCCTCTGGGAGCGGCGTATCGCCGTCGTGGCCACGCTGGCCTTGATTCGCCAGGGGCAACTCGCCGACACATTGCGGCTGTGCGCGCGTCTGCTCGGGGATGAGGAAGACCTCATCCACAAGGCTTGTGGATGGATGCTTCGCGAGGCGGGCAAGCGCGATGAGGCGGCCCTCGAAGATTTCCTGCGCCAGCATGCCTCCCGCATGCCGCGCACCATGCTGCGCTACGCCATCGAACGTTTCCCTGAGCCCCGCCGCCTGGCCTGGCTGCGGATGTGACCGCTACTGGATGACGCTGGTGACCTGCCCCTCCTTGAGCCGCGTGCGAACTCGTTGGCCCGGCCGTGTCTCCGAGGCCGTCCGCAAGACTTTTCCCGTTGTCTCGTCCATGGTGATCGAGTAACCGCGGTCCAGAACATTCTGCGGCGAGAGCAATCGCAGTCGCAGGCCGGCCTGGCGCAGGCGGTCTTGAAGGAGGTCCAGGCGGCGGCGCGTGCCCTCGCGCAACGCGCTTTCCACCAGATCAAGCTGCTCGCGCGCGCGGGCCAGCGCCTGGGCGGGCCGTCCGGCCCGGGCCAGGCGCCCGGCCAGAGTCACAGCGGTCTGACGGCGGTTGCGCAGGCTGGCGCCAGCCAGGCGCCGGAGGGAGGCCCAGCGCTCATCCACGCGCTGGCGGCGGTCGTCCAGGAGACGCCGCGGGTGCTGCAAATGCAGGCGGTGGGCCAGGTGGCGCAACGCCTCGCCCGCTTGCTCGATGCGGTCCCAGGCCAGGTTCTGCAAGTCCTCGCGCAGCCGGGCCAGAGTCTGGCGGCACGCAAACATGCCTTCGGTGAGCAGTTCGGCGGCAGCCGTCGGCGTGGCGGCGCGCACGTCGGCCACAAAATCGCTGATGCTGAAATCCGTTTCATGGCCGACGGCCGAGACGACCGGGATGCGGGACGCGGCGATCGCCCGGGCCACGATTTCTTCGTTGAACGCCCAGAGGTCCTCGAGGCTCCCGCCGCCGCGAGTGACAAGAATCGCGTCCAGAGGGTTTCCCTGGGCCGCCCACTCGTTGAGCAGAGCGATGCCGGCAGCAACCTCCGCGGCTGCCCCCTCGCCTTGCACCCGGCAGGGCACGAGAATGACGCACAGGCCAGGGTGTCGGCGGCGCGCCGTGTGAAGCACATCCTGAAGTGCCGCCCCGGTGGGCGAGGTCACTACGCCCAGGTGCTGCACGTAGCGGGGCAGAGGCCGTTTGCGTTCGGGGGCAAACAATCCTTCGGCCTCCAGGCGCTGCTTAAGCCGCTCGAAGGCCGCCTGCAGGGCGCCCAGACCCTGCGGCTCCACCGACCGCACCACCAGTTGATATTGCCCTCGGGGCTCATACACCGTGAGGTCGCCCTCCAGCACGACCTTCTGCCCGTCCCTGAGCAGGTGACGGGTGCCGGCGGCCTCGGCGCGAAAGCACACGCAGGCCAACTGCGCGCCCGCATCCTTGATCGAGAAGTAAATGTGCCCCGAGGCCTGCTGGCGCAAGTTGCTGATCTCGCCTGAGACCCACACCCGCCCCAGCTCCCGCTCCAGCAGCCGGCGCACCGCCCCGGTCAGTTCCGAGACGGTGAAGACCCGGCGTGTTTGCTCCGGCGGAAACAGTTCGCCGAAATCCCAGGGCGACTTGGCCGGCTTGCCCATGCGATTCAGGCCGGCGCAGCCAGTGGTTCGCAGACGCGCTCGACGGCCTCGGCGCGCCCGGTCGAGGCGTCCACCGTCAGGAGGACCCCCTGGAGGAGCACCCGATTGGCAGCCACCTCAAAGCGTCGGGGGGTGTTGGTGAGAAATCGCTCGATGACCGGCTGGATCTCGCGCCCAAGCACGCTCTCGTGCGGTCCGGTGAAGCCCGCGTCGCAAAGAAACCCCGTTCCGCCCGGCAAAACCTGCTCATCGGCCGTCTGCACGTGCGTGTGGGTGCCCACTACCGCGCTGACCTGCCCGTCCAGCATCCGCGCCATCGCAATCTTTTCCGAGGTGGCCTCTGCGTGCATGTCCACCACAATGACCGGCGTGCGGGCGCGCAGGCGCGGGACTTCGTCGCGGGCCATGAGAAAGGGATTCTCCGTGTCGGGCATGAAGGTGCGGCCTTGCAGGTTCAACACCGCAAAGGCCGGACCACCGGGCGGTTCGACCACCACGCTGCCGCGCCCGGGCACGCCGGGCGGGTAATTCAGGGGCCGTAACAGCCGCGGCTCATCGTCCAGGAAGTCCATGATCTCCTTTTGGTCCCACACATGGTCGCCTGTCGTCAGCACGTCAATGCCGGTCTCGAACAACTCGTGAGCAATCTCCCGGGTGATACCCGCTCCTCCCGCCGCGTTCTCGCCGTTGGCAATGACCGCATCCAGCCGGTGTTGCGCCCGCAACAGCGGCACCAGTTGTGCGGCGGCACGACGTCCCGGCCGCCCCACAATGTCTCCCACAAACAGAATCTTCACGCCCGCAGGCTAACCCGGCCCTTCCGGCCTGTCGAGCCGGCCCTCACGGCACCGGCAGTTCGTCGAAGATCTTCTGGATGATCGTCTCGCTCGTCTTTTCTTCCGCCTCGGCCTCGTAGGTCACGGTCACCCGGTGCCGCAGCACGTCCATGCCCACACTCTTCACATCCTGCGGGGTGACGTAGCCGCGCCCGCGCAGGAAGGCGTGGGCCTTGGCCGCAAGGGTCAGGTAGATGGTGGCGCGGGGCGAGGCTCCAAGCTGGATCATCCCTTGCAAGGCCAGGTTGTAGCGCGCCGGTTCCCGGGTCGCGCACACCAGGTCCACAATGTAGTCCTTGACCTTGTCATCCATGTAGATGTCGTTGATGACCTGGCGGGCCTGAAGAATCTGCTCGGGCTGAACTACCGCTGCGGGCGAAGCAATAGCATGGGTGCGGGCCATCCGCTCGAGAATCGAACGCTCCTCCTCGCGCGTGGGATAAGTGATGCGCAGCTTGAGCATGAAGCGGTCCACCTGCGCCTCGGGCAGGGGATAAGTGCCCTCCTGCTCGATCGGGTTTTGCGTGGCCAGCACCAGGAACGGCTCGCTTAGCGGAAACGTCTGGTCGCCGATAGTCACCTGCTTTTCCTGCATGGCCTCGAGCAAAGCGCTCTGCACCTTGGCCGGGGCTCGATTGATCTCGTCGGCCAGCACCAGGTTGGCGAAGATGGGTCCTTTGCGGGTGGTGAACGTCCCGGTCTGGGGGCTGTAAATCTGCGTGCCCACCACATCCGCCGGCAGCATATCGGGCGTGAATTGAAGGCGCGAGAAACGGGCGTTGATGCAGGCCGCCAGCGATTTGACGGACAAGGTCTTGGCCAGCCCGGGCACCCCCTCGAGCAGCACATGACCGTTGGCCAGCAGGCCGATCAACAGGCGCTCCACCAGGTACGTCTGCCCCACAATGGTCCTGCCCATTTCCGCCAGCAACGGCGGCACAAACGCCCCCGCCTTCTGCACTGTTTCGTTCAGAGCCGTGATTCCTGTGCTCATAGCACGCAATGTTCGGCCTATTTTGGCGGGGCGGACTGCGGCGCGCAAGCCCCCCGGAGAAGCAGCGCAGCTCCCTTGGGTGGTGGCGGACCTGCCGCGCCGCGCCCGGGGGCCAGCAACCGCCGTGCGCCCTCGATCACTGTGTCCCACTGAAACGCCGGCCCGGGGTCAACCTTGTTCGCCTGGATGTGAAAATGCCCCACCACCAGCGAGGCGTTCTCCAGTTCCGCCTCGGTCAGGGCGCGCGTGATCAACCGGCCTGAGGCGTCGCGCGGGTAATCACACTTCAACCGCGGGAACACCCGGCACAGAGCGGCCATCAAATGGGTCAGGGCTCGATACTGCTCGGGCGTGAAATCGTATTGCGCCACTTCCCGCCCGTGGATCGCTCCCGTGACCAGCTTCGGCCGGGCTGTGTAACCCTTGAAATTTGGCGTCCGCAGGCCCCCGTCGCCGAATCGTGGCGGAATAGTCACCCGTATGCGCCCGCCCTCCTCCGGCCGATACCATTCGGCCAGCGGGTCAACGCGCCCGGGCGGGTAGGCGCCCGGATGCGCGATTTCGATGCCCACGGCGCGCGAGTTCGAGGTGGTGGCGTGCCAGGCTCGTTCCTTCACGTCGAGGGTCTGGTAGATCGTGCCATCCAGGTCCAGCAGAAAGTGCGCGCTCAGCCCGCGCAGGTCGTGCAGCACCTTGAAACATTGCCGGCTCGTGCCGCACGCATCGTAGTGCACCACCACCTGATCCACCACCTTCTGCAGAGTGGACAGGTCCCACCCGCCGCCCCGCAGCCGCTCCACGTCGTTGCTCAAGACCGGGCTGCGCCGCATGCCGTAGCGGTTTGGAGTCGTCAACTCTTTCACCGCCGCCCGGGAGGGCTCCCAATCCGCAGCCTCCAGCGGTGCGAACCGCCGTTCCACCCGGTAGCCGTCGTACCCGCCTGGGTCCAGCCAGGTGACCACTGGCGTGCCCGTATGCACCAGGCGCCCCGCCACCACGATTTCATCTCCACGCCGGGGAGCGATCTGGCCTACACGGGAGGGAGTGCGGCATCCGGTGGTTGCGAAGACGATCAGCGCCAGGGACACGAGGCCCATGAAACGCAGTCGGGCAATCATGCATTGCATGTCTTGATTTGGACCCAATCGCTTCGCCACGCAAGTGAGGAAACCGAGCGCACCCCGGGTCGCGTCGCCTTCCCGGCGGCTTTCGCTGCCGGAATGCGATCAGACTACTCCCGCTTCAAAGCCAGGGCGGGTCGCCCTCTCATGGCTCGGCCACCGGCAACTCGATGTGCGAAGGACGAGACCAGTCCACGTACAGCGTATTGCGGGCCGGTCGCTTTCGGTCGCTGGCTCGGAACCGCTCGCCGGTGCCCGGGTTGGGATCATAGCCCGGGGCGCTGCTCGAGGCCACTTGCACGCGCAGGCGATGCCCGCGGTTGAAAATCACGCTCGTGGACCAGCAATCCACCTCGACCGAATAAACTCGCCCCGGTTGCAGGAGACGCTCCCGCTCCAGCCCCCGACGAAACCGGGCTCGCAGCGCCCCCTCGCACAGGTTGAAGGACCGGCCGTCGGGATACACGTCGCAGAGCTTGACCATGAAGTCCGTGTCCGGTGCGTCACTGGAAATCCAAAGCCGGGCCCGGACCCGTCCGGTCACCTCGATCGGTTTCTCCAGGGGGGCGCTGGTGAAAACCAGCACGTCGGGTCGGCTTTCCACGGCCCGCTGGTCCATCGGGCCGGCGGGGAGGCTGAGCTGGATGCCGCCGACCGTGGGCACGGGATTGGCAGGGTCGTGTGTGTAGGCCAGAGGTTCGTGCTGATCGGGGCGTTTGACGTCCAGCAAGTGGTCGCCGTGAAAGTAATACCGGGTGGCGCGGGTCTTGACCGGTGGCCAGGCGCGGGCGCTGCGCCATACGTTGCCTGGCGCGTTTGTGTCAGTCACATCACCCACCACATAGTAGGTTACTGGCGGCAGGCGCTCCACCCCGTTGCTCTCGCCCTGGAGCCAATGGGCGAACCAGCGCCAATGATCCTGCAAACCGCCCGGCGGTTTGCTGGCCCCCGGAAAGCGGAGGTCGCCCACCTTCTCCTGCAATACCCCGTGCGCCCATGGCCCCATCAGCAGTTTCTGGTGCCCCCGCGCCCCCGGTCCGCCCTTGGTCTGATACCCCACAAACGCGTCGAGGGTTCCCTGGGCGAAGATGTCCCAGTAGCCGCCCACGTGGATGGCCGGGGCGCGGACGGCGGCATAGTGACGCGAGGCGTCACGGGCGCGCCAATAATCATCGTAAGTGGAGTGGCTTACCCAGATGGGCAGCGCGTTCGAGGCAAAGCGAGTGTTGCGCAGCCAATCCTCCACCAGCGCCTTGCGAAAGACGCCTCCCACATAGACAACCTCATACAGATTGGGCGCTCCCACCACGAGGTATTGCGCGTCCACCTCGCCTGTGCCGTTGACCGCAAGCTGGAATTGAGTGATGGCGCCAGCAGAGCCGCCCCACGTGCCGATGCGCCGGTTGCACCAGGGCTGGCGGGCAATCCACGCCACCGAATCAGCCCCGTCGGGCACGTCCAGATGAAACGGCAGGTTTTCCCCCTCCGAGGCGTAACGCCCCCGAGTGTCCTGGGCGACGATGGCAAACCCGCGCGCCGTTCCGTCGCGGCCCAGCCCGGCCACGCTGGCCTTGTTATAGGGAAATCGCAGGAAAATCACCGGGTAGGCGCCATTCGTCGCTGGCAGATAAACGTCGGTTGCCAGCCGCACCCCGTCCCGCATCGGCACCATGAACTCACGCTTGATTGGCTGCGATGCCACCCCGGGCGGGTTCTCCGCGGCCCGCGCCTTTGGGTGACTCCCCGTGGAGCCCAGGAGCAGCACAAGCACCAGCCCTGGTGCGGCAACGCATGATGCAAACAAACGATCTGTTCTCATGGTCATGGGTGAAACAATGCCTGAGACTGAAGCCTCAACCCCCCCGGCCGGCAAGCCTCAAGTGGCCCGCCCAGCCGCCGATTGTTGATGGTGCATCAGTGTCAGTGAGGGCCGTGGTTGGGTCGGCCAGGTCGTCTTCCTCCTCTCACAACCCGGCTGGGCGACTGGCGAGACCACCGGCAGGGGATTTCATGGCTTGACGGGTGGGACGCCGGCGGGTAGCACTCGCCCATGATTCACCTTGGATTGCACACGGACAACTGGCGGCCGTTGAGCGTCGGCTTCGAGGCGGCGTGTGAGAAAATCGCCGCTACGGGCCTCAAACACATCGAGTTCTGCGCCATTCACGGCCAGAACTTCATCGCGGCCCTTGGCTACGACCCGGGGGTCTCCCTGCAGAGCAACCCTCGAGCGCTGCGCCGCTTCCTCGACAAACTCGGTCTGAGGGTTTCGCAGATTGACGGCTCCTACCCCATGATGGGGCCCAACGGATCAGCCTTCGGAATTCAGTATGTGACGCAGAGCATCCGATTCGCCAGTGAGTTGAAGTGCCCCATGGTGGATACGGTGGACGGCGCCTTCGAGATTCCCGGAATGACGCGCAAAGAAGTCTTCCGCGTGACCTGCGACAACTACCGCCAGGTGTTGTCCTGGGCCGAGGACTACAAGGTCGTGGTCAACGTTGAGCCGCATGGGCCCTACACCAATGACATTGATTTCATGCAGCGCTTGTTTGCCCATTTCGAGTCGGAGTACCTGCGGTGCAACTTTGACACGGGCAACACCTTCATCGCCGGGCATGAGCCTCTCGAGTACCTTAAAGCCTTGCGCAAATACGTCGTGCATTGCCATATCAAGGATGTCAGCCCTGCACTGGCGGCAGCGGTTCGAGGTGAGGAAACCGGGATCGGCAGTTCCGAGGTCTTCGTGGGCGGTGGCGTGAACGCGGCCAACATCGAGGCCTGCCTCAAGTATCTCCACCAGACCAAATGGGACGGGGTGGTAAGCATCGAGTGCAGCGGCACCGATGAGAACACCCGGCGAAGTGTGGAGTGGATGCGAGGGGCGATCCGCCGCCTTGGCAGGGGCTGAGCCGAGCTTTCCAACCCGGGCGGGTAGTGTTTTCAAAGTTCAGCAAAAAGGCGGGTCATGGTAAGCCACTGGGGTGTGTAGTGAACCCAGAATAAAGAAAGGCTAAGAACCATGACCCGAAAGTCTGAAAAGAACGTCAAGAC
>Ga0073934_10011432_pt1 | contig 10740 bp, 12 predicted proteins | sample LarsenN4metaG_FD_76834 | JGI IMG/M metagenome (GOLD analysis project Ga0073934, IMG submission 76834) | Hot spring sediment bacterial and archeal communities from British Columbia, Canada, to study Microbial Dark Matter (Phase II) - Larsen... ...
ACGTCGAGCGCGACGACCGACCCGCGCTGGAAGCCGAGCGCCTCGGCGGCAGCACGTTGCACGTCGGCGCGCACCGAGAGGACCACGTCGCCGACGACCTCTTCGCCGCCGACCAGGTCGGGGAGGTTCTCGAGCTGCAGCTCGGTGTCGCGTCCGACGAGCTCGTCGTTGTAGGTCTTCTCGACGCCCGTGTTGCCGACGACGAACGACTGGTAGCCGACGATCTGGCTGAACAGCGCACCCTCCGGGTACTCGCGCTGGTACTTGAACTCGGTGCCGTCGTCGACGCGGCGCGACCGCGCGAGCACGACACCGTCGGCCGTCAGGATCTCGCCCCGCGGTCGGTTCGCGTCGCGCAGCGCAGCACGCACGTTGCGCGGATCGTTCTCGAGGTTCTCGGCGTCGATGATCTGGAGGTAGGTGAGCTGCGCGACGAGCACGAGCACGAGGACCACCACCGCGCCGCCGACGCGTCGGATCGCCCGGTTCACCGCGTGCCCCTCACGTGTGGACCGCCGAGATCGCGGCGAGCGCTCGACCCCGGCCGCGGACGGCAGCGCGGGCGTTGTCGTCGGAGATCCGCAGCAGCAGCCCGACGATCACGAAGTTGGCGATCAGCGACGAACCGCCGTAGGAGACGAGCGGCAAGGTGACGCCGGTGAGGGGGATCACGCGGGTGACGCCTCCGATGATCACGAACGTCTGGACACCGATGATCGTGACCAGACCCGCGGCGAACAGCTTGGGGAACGGACGGTCGGCCTGCACCGCGATGCGGAAGCCCGAGCCGACGAACAGGAGGATGGCGGCCAGCACGGCGATCGTGCCGAGCAGTCCGAGCTCCTCGCCGATCGCCGAGAACACGAAGTCGGTGGCCGCGTTCGGGATCTGTTGCGGGTTGCCGAGCCCGAGGCCGGTGCCCTCGAAGCCGCCGGTGCCGAAGGCGAACATCGACTGGACGATCTGGAAGCCCTTGTCCTCGGCTTCGGGCCACGGGTTGAGCCAGATGCTCACCCGGTCCTGCACGTGATCGAAGAGCTGGTACGCGATGAACGCGCCGCCGAGGAAGAGGCTGAGCCCCAACAGCAGGTACGCGGCGCGCTCGGTCGCGATGTAGAGCATCGCGGCGAACACCGCGAAGAACAGCAGCGACGACCCGAGGTCCTTCTGCTGCACCATGATGAGGATCGAGAACCCCCACGCGAGCAGCAGTGGGCCGAGGTGCTTCACGGCGGGGAGCATCATGCGCCCGATGCGACGGGTGCCACTGGCGAGCAGCTCGCGCTTGTCGACGAGGTAGGCCGCGAAGAAGATCACGAGCAGCACCTTCGCCGCTTCACCGGGTTGGAAGTTCAGCGGACCGATGCCGACCCACAACCGCGCGCCGTTGATCGTCTTGCCGAGACCCGGCAGCAGTGGCAGCAGCAGCGCGACGACGCCGAGGAACAGGAACGTGTAGCGGAATCGCTCGAGCGTGCGAACGCGTCGCACGAAGATGAGCGTGAGCACCAACGCGGCGACACCCGCAGCCGTCCAGCCTGCTTGTGCGCGCGCGAGCGCGGGATCGAGACGCGAGATGATCACGTAGCCGATGCCGTTGAGCAGCGCCGCGAGTGGGAGCAGCACTGGGTCGGCTTGCGGCGCGAGGACGCGCACCGCGATGTGCGCGACCACGTAGAGAACGACCATCGCGACGAAGAAGACCCACAGGTCGGCCGGCAGGTTGGGCTCCTCGGCGAGCTGCACGAGCACGTAGCCGAAGAGCGTGATCGTCACCGCCACGAGCCCGAGGCGCAGCTCGGTGTTGCGGCGCCGGTGGACTCCCGTGCTCACCTGCGGCGCCGCCGGAAGAGGCCGCGCCGCTTCGGACGCTCCTGCGCCCCGGGCGCCTCCGAGGCTGGGCTGTGGTCGGCTTGCGAATCGCTGACGGACGCGCCGTCGTCGGTGCCCGCGGCGACGTCCTCGTCACCGCCGGCCTCCTCACCGGACGGTTCCACGGCCGCCGCGGGCATGGTCGCCTCGGGCGGGGGCGGCTCCCCGTCGTCCTCGATGTCGACGAGCAGCACCGTGATGTTGTCGGCACCGCCCGCCTCGTTGGCCGCGTCGATGAGCCGCCGCGCCGCGACCTCGATGTCGGGCTCCGTCGTGAGGATCTCCTGGATCCGGTCCTCGCGGATCATGCTCGTCAGCCCGTCGCTGCAGAGCAGGATGCGGTCGCCGTCGCGCAGCATCACCGACTCGAGATCGACGACGACGCCGGGCTCGAGACCGAGTGCGCGCGTGATCATGGACCGGCGCGGGTCCTGCTCGGCTTCTTCCTCGGTGAGCTCCCCGGCGCGCACGAGCTCGTCGACAAGGCTGTGGTCGGTCGTGACCCGCTCGAGCTTGCCATCGCGCACGAGGTAGGCGCGCGAGTCACCGACGTGCCCGAGCGACAGCGAGCCGTCGACGCCGAGCGCGCCCGCGGTCAACGTGGTTCCCATCCCGCGGAGGCTCTGATCGGCGACCGACTGCTCGTAGACGATGTCGTTCGCCGCCGCGACCGCGGCCTCGATCGTCGAGCCCGCGCCGAAGGCGACGCGCAGCGCGTCGAGGGCCGTGGCGCTCGCGACCTCGCCGGCGCGGTGACCGCCCATCCCGTCGGCCACCGCGACGAGGCCGAGGGTGTCGTCGACCAGGTAGGAGTCCTCGTTGTGCTCGCGCACCCGACCCACGTCGGTCGCCGCGGCGGCACGGAAGCGCAACGTCACCGGACCACCTCCGCGATCGTCTGGCCGAGCTGGATCCGGTCACCCCGGCGCAGCCGGGTGGGGGCCGTGACGCGCTCGCCGTTCACGAACGTGCCGTTGCGGGAGCCGAGGTCCTCGATCAGCACGTCGTCGCCCCGCCGGAACACGCGTGCGTGCACCGTCGACACGAACTGGTCGGCAGTCAGCACGATGCCGCAGCCGCCGCCCCGCCCGACGGTGATCTCGTCGCCCAGGGGATACGTCTCGCCCCGGAGCTCCGCCGGCTCGAGGATGCGCAGCCTCGCGCCCTTCCGTTCGGTCTTGCCACCCGTGGCTGGCCGGACGGCGCCGTCGCCGGTCGCAGCCGCGATCGCCGGCGGGCGCAGCTCGAGCACGACGACGCGCACGACGCGCCAGAGGAAGAGGTACACGAGCGCGAGGAAGCAGAACTTGAGGACGGTCAGCGCCGCCTCGGGAACCGCCTGCGCCAGTGGCACCAACACCTGCACCTGGATCTCGGGCACCTCGAGTGTGGGCACCACGTGCCCGTCAGGACGCCTCGAACCGCAACACCGTGTTGCCGAGCCGGATCTCGTCGCCGTCTGCCAGCGGTTGCTCCTTGATCGCGGTCCCGTTGACGATCGTGCCGTTCATCGATCCGAGATCGCTGATCACGAACCCGCTGCCCGCCGGGCGGATCTCCGCGTGCCGTCGCGACGACCGCGGGTCGGCGATCACCACGTCGCAGTCGGCCATGCGCCCGAGCACGATCGCCTGCTCGCCGAGCGGCACGCGCCGCCCGTCGGGCAGTACCAACGAGCCGACCCGACCTCCTTCGTGGACCTCGGCCGCGATGTCGCACTCGCCGGCACCGAGCTCGTCGTCGGCGACGAGCGTGACCGTGACGGGACCGACGAACGCGTAGCCCTCCGCCCGGGCGTGCTCGCGAGCCACCTCGGCGAGCTCACGGGCGAGCGCGTCGGCGAACGAGTGGAAGCGCTCGAAGTCGGTCGGCGAGAGGTAGACGCCGATGTTGTTGGGCGCGATCGGGACGCCGTCGACGCCCATCGTCCGCTCCGCATCGAGCGTGCGAGTGAGCTGCCGACCGATCTCGACCGGCTCGAGCCCACTGCGGAACGCCTTGCTGAACGTTCCCTCCACGAGCCGCTCGAGGCGGCGCTCGAAGCCCTGCATTCCCACGGGCTCAAGCATACGAGCGCGGATCGCCAGGTCCGGTGCGGGCTCGGCGCAGGTACCATTGCCGGTCCACCCCTCGGGCGAGTGGCGGAATTGGCAGACGCGCAGGCTTCAGGTGCCTGTGTCCGCGAGGACGTGGGGGTTCAAGTCCCCCCTCGCCCACCATGTCGCTTCGCACGACATCCACGATGGGCGTCTGAAGACATCCCGGGCAGCCTGGGGGTCAGCGCTCGTCGAGCTCGAGCGCGAGCGAGTTGATGCAGTAGCGCTGACCGGTCGGCGCGGGACCGTCGTCGAAGACGTGCCCGAGGTGCCCGCCGCAACGGCGGCACACGACCTCGGTGCGGATCATCCCGTGCGACCGGTCCTCACGCAGCTCGACCGCGTCGGCGACGGCAGGCTCGGTGAAGCTCGGCCAGCCGGTGCCGGAGTCGAACTTCGTCGAGGAGTCGAAGAGCTCGGCGCCGCATCCCGCGCACCGGTACATGCCGTCGTCGTGACAGTCCCAGTACTGGCCGGTGAACGCCGGCTCGGTGCCCGCCTTGCGGAGCACCTCGTACTGCGCCGGGGTCAGCTGGGCGCGCCAGTCGTCCTCGGTCTTGGTCACCTCACGGTCAGCCATCTCGCCCCCTTCCCTCGTTCAGCCGGTATGGACCCACACCTCGATCTCGAACGCAGCACCCTTCGGGAGCCATGCGACGCCGACCGTGCTGCGGGCCGGCCGGTGCTCGCCGAGCACCCCGGCGTACACCTCGTTGACCACGGCCATCGCTTCCGGATCCTCCGATGCGACGAACAACGTGGCCTTGGCGACGTGTTCCCATCCGCACCCGCAGTCGGCGAGCAGTGCGGTCACGTTCGCGAGTGCCTGGCGCACCTGTGCCTCGATGCCGGCGGCGAGCTCGCCGGTGGCCGGATCGATGCCGATCTGACCCGAGCACACGATCCAGCCGCCAGCCCGCACGGCCGGCGAGTACGGACCGACCGCCTGCGCGGACGGCGTGGGGACGGGCTCCGGCACGGGCGCGACGTTAGGCGCCGGTGGCGGCCCGCCATCCGGAGGCGCCGATCAGGCCCGGGTCGTCACCGAGCTCCGCCGACACGACCTGGGCGGGAGGGCCAAGCGGGCCGAAGCGGGCGAGCGCGTCGACGATCGGCTGGAGCGTGAGATCGGCGTTGAGCCCGACGCCACCACCCACGACGATGATCGTCGGCGCGTAGAGGTGGGCGAGCGTCACCGCGCCGAGGCTGGCGGCGAACAGCGCCTCGTCCCAGATCTCCCGTGCCACCGGATCGCCGTCGCGCACCTTCTTCCCGATCTCGGCGCCCTTGGCGTCGAGGCCCCGCGCCGCGGCGAGGCGCCCGATCGCGGTCCCCGACCCCAGCTCCTCGACGGTCGCCGGGTGGCCGGCCGCGGCGGCCTGTCGGTCGATGACGGTGTGGCCGATCTCGCCCGCGGAGCAGCGCGGCAGCACGAGGCGTCCGCCGACGAGCACGCCCGCGCCGATGCCGGTGGAGATCGTGAGGTACACGACGTCGGGGTGTCCGCGTCCTGCGCCGAAGTGCGCTTCACCGACCGCGGCCGCGTCCGCGTCGTTCGCGAGCACGATCGGCAGGTCGAGCGCGCGCTGGAGCGCGTCGCGCGTGATCTGGTCGGCCCATGTGGGCGGCAGGTTCGGCGCGTGCAGCAGCGTCCCCGCGAGGTTGTCGACGCGTCCGGGTACGGCGACGAGGCCGTGCTCCACGTCGTGCTTGCGTCGCGTCTTCGCGAGCAGATCGACGAACGGGTCGATCGTCTTGGCGTCGTGAGGCGTGTGCTCCTGGTCGCGGTCGACGATCCTTCCGTGGTGGTCGACGACCGCGACGCGCATGTTCGTGCCGCCGAGGTCGACGGCGAGCGTGAGTGGCACGGCAGGCGACCTCGCGACGGCTAGAGGACCGGGTCATGCCAGCCGTGGGGATCCTTGATGAGTCCCTCGGCCTGCTTCGGTCCCCAGGTGTGCGGCTTGTACGGGTACGCCTTGTGGTGGTGGTACACGACGTGGTCGACCACTGCCCACGCCTTCTCGACGCCGTCCTCGCGGGCGAACAAGAGGTTCTCACCTTCCATCGCGTCGCCGAGAAGCCGCTCGTAGGGGCTCATCTGGTCGCCTTGGTCCTCGGTGAGCGACAGCTCGACCTGCTCGCCCGTGAACCCCTCACCGGGCTTCTTCACGCGCGCGCCGAGCCCGATCTGCACCGTCGGGTTGAGACGGAAGCGCACGTAGTTGCAGTCGCGGGGCAGCTCTTCGTACTCCGCGAACACACGCTGTGGCGGTCGGTGCAGCTCGACCCGCACCTCGGTGCACTCGATGGGCAGGTTCTTGCCGGCCCGGATGTACCAGGGAACGTCGGCCCACCGCCACGAGTCGATCATGAAGCGGCAAGCCGCGAAGGTCTCGACGTCAGAGTCGGGTGCGACGCCGTCCTCGTCGCGGTAGCCATCGAACTGCCCACGGACGAGATCGTCCTCGTGCAGCGGGCACACCGCGCCGAACACCTCCTCCTTCGCGTCGCGCAGGTCCTCGGTCCGCGAACCGACGGGCGGCTCCATGGCGAGCAGCGCCAGCATCTGGAGCAGGTGGTTCTGCACGACGTCGCGCAGCGCGCCGACCTCCTCGTAGAACCTCCCGCGCCCTTCGACGCCGAAGTCCTCGGCCATCGTGATCTGCACCTGGCGTACGTAGTTGCGGTTCCAGATGGGCTCGAGGAACGCGTTCGCGAAGCGGAAGTAGAGGATGTTCTGGATCGCCTCCTTCCCCAGGTAGTGGTCGATGCGAAAGATGCTCTGCTCGGGGAAGACGGAGTGCAGGACCCGGTTGAGCTCCTGCGCGGACTTGAGGTCGCGGCCGAAGGGCTTCTCGACGATCACGCGCGCGTCCTTGGCGCAATCGGACGAGCCCAGCCCCTCGACGACGGTGGGGAAGAGGCTCGGCGGGATCGCGAGGTAGTGCGCGGGTCGCTGCGTGTTCCCGAGTGCCTTGCGCAGCTCCTTGAACGTCGAGGGGTCCGTGTAGTCGCCGTCGACATAGCTCAACAGCTCGGAGAGTCGCCCGAACGCGGCTTCGTCGTCGACGCCGCCACCGAACTTCTCGATGCCGTCACGCGCCCGATCGCGCAGCTGGTCGACGTTCCACGGTGACGACGCGACGCCGATCACGGGCACGTTGAGCTCCCCGCGCTTCGCCATGTTGTAGAGCGCGGGGAACACCTTCTTGTGCGCAAGGTCGCCGCTCGCCCCGAAGAAGACGAGCGCGTCCGAGGGAAGAGGCTTCGTCGCCATGTCGACCGCCTACTGCTTCTTCTCGTCGTGACCGCCGAACTCCTTGCGCATCGCGGAGAGGATCTTGTCGGCGAAGTCGGCTTCGCCCCGCGAGATGAACCGCTCGTACAGCGCGGTCGCGAGCACGGGTGCGGGTGCGCCGGTGTCGACGGAGGCGAGGATCGTCCACCGACCCTCGCCGGAGTCGGACACGCGGCCTTCGAAGCCGGCCAGATCGGGCGACTGGCTGAACGAGTGCGCCGTGAGGTCGAGGAGCCACGACGCGATGACGCTGCCGCGGCGCCACACCTCGGTGACGTCGGCCAGGTTCAGGTCGTACTGGTAGAGCTCGGGGTTGCGCAGCGGCGCCGTCTCCGCGTCGACCGCCTGCTGCTGCTTGCCGACGTTGGCGTGGCGCAGGATGTTGAGGCCCTCGGCGTACGCCGCCATCACGCCGTACTCGATGCCGTTGTGGACCATCTTCACGAAGTGGCCCGCGCCGTTCGGCCCGCAGTGCAGGTAGCCGTGCTCGGCGGATGACGGCTCACCCGTCCGGCCCGGCGTGCGCGGCGCCGCGTCGACGCCTGGTGCGATCGAGCGGAAGATCGGATCGAGGTGCTGCACGATCCCGTCCTCGCCACCGATCATCAGACAGAAGCCACGTTCGAGCCCGAAGACGCCGCCGCTCGTACCCACGTCGACGTAGTGGATCTTCTTCTCCGCGAGGTCGCGGGCCCGGCGCAGGTCGTCGTGGTAGTAGCTGTTGCCGCCGTCGATGACGATGTCGTCGGCGTCGAGCAGGGGCACCAGCTGCTCGAGCGTGCTGTCGACCACGGCCGCGGGCACCATGATCCACGCCGCGCGCGGCTTCGTGAGCTTGCCGACGAGCTCCTCGAGCGTCGTCGCTCCGACCGCGCCCTCGCCGGCCAGCTCCTTCACCGCGTCGGCGTTGACGTCGTAGACGACGCACTCATGGCCGTCGCGCATGAGCCGACGGACGAGGTTCGCGCCCATCCGGCCGAGTCCGATCATGCCGAGCTGCACTGGCGTCTCCTCTCGCAGGTGCGGGCGATCGGTAGGGGCGCCCATCTTCTCTCTCGGGCCCTCCCGAGTCACGCGCTCCACAGGTACCCTGCGCCACATGGCGACGAGACTCGGCATCGACATCGGCGGGACGGGCATCAAGGGCGCGCCGGTCGACACGAACACGGGCGAGCTCGTCGCACCGCGCCTGCGCATCCCCACGCCGCATCCCGCCACGCCGAGCGCGGTGGCCAGCGTCGTCGCCGACATCGCGAAGCACTTCGACTGGACGGGTCCGATCGGTGCGACGTTCCCGGCCGTGGTGAAGGACGGCGTCACCCACACGGCGGCGAACGTCGACCCCGCGTGGATCGGCACCGACGCGAGCGCCGTGCTCTCGGAAGCAGCCGACGCGCCGGTCACCGTGGTCAACGACGCCGACGCGGCGGGGCTCGCGGAGATGGCATTCGGCGTCGGCAAGGGACGCCAGGACACCGTGGTCGTGATCACGCTCGGGACGGGCATCGGCAGCGCCGTGTTCTCACGTGGGCACCTCGTGCCCAACACGGAGCTGGGTCACATCCAGATCCGCGGCAAGGACGCGGAGCGCCGTGCCGCCGAGAGCGTGCGCGAGGCGCAGCAGCTGTCGTGGAAGAAGTGGGCGAAGCGGCTCAACGAGTACTTCGCGCAGCTCGAGGCCCTGTTGTGGCCCGACCTGATCGTGATCGGGGGTGGCGTGAGCAAGAAGAGCGACAAGTTCCTGCCGCTCCTGATGACTCGCGCCGAGGTCGTCCCCGCCCAGCTCCTGAACGAAGCCGGCATCGTCGGTGCGGCGGTCGTGACCGAGCACGCCGAGTGGTCGCGCGCGACGACGTGAGCCGCCTCACTCCGGCGGTTCGCTGATCGGCGTGCGCCCGGCAGATCCGTCTTCGGGCCAGTGCCACCACTCGATGGTGGGCTCGCCGTCGAGCCAGCAGAGCAGGTAGGGCCGCCCGCTAGGCGACGTTGCCGGGAAGTCGATCAGCCCCCGCACCGGATCGCGCACGATGATCCCGCGCTCGTCGAGGTCCGCGAGGAGCGCGCGCAGGTGGCGATCGTCGACGCGCACGCGCGGGCCGTGCCCGTTGCCCGACACCGCCGGGCCGCCACCGCCGTGCACGCGTGCGTGCTCGCGCGCTGCTTCGACCAGCTGGCGGATCCGGCGCACGATCGCCGCGATCTCCGGGAGCGCCGCGGTTGCCTCTTCGAGCGTCCACCGTCGCACGGTGTGACCCTACGCGGCGGCGTACCCAATCCTCCGGGGCGTCGCGCGAGCACCCCACTACGATCGGGCGCGTGACCCGCGTCGGCTATCTCGGGCCCCGGGGCACGTTCGCCGAGGAAGCGCTCAACACTCAGCCCGACCTCGCGGCGGGCGAGCCGGTGCCCCTCCGCACGGTCCCGCACGTCCTCACCGCGGTGGAGCGCGGCGAGGTCGACGTCGGGCTCGTCCCGATCGAGAACTCCATCGAGGGCACCGTCACCGTCACGCTCGACACGCTGGCGTTCGACACCGACCTGCTCGTGCAGCGTGAGATCGATCTGCCGGTGTCGCTGCACCTGTGTGGCAAGCCCGGCACGCGACTCGACGATGTACGCACCGTCATCTCGCATCCGAACCCGCTGGGTCAGTGTCGGAGCTGGCTGTCGTCGAAGCTGCCCGACGCGGAGCTCGTCGCCGCCAACTCCACCGCCGACGCGGCGCAGCAGGTCGCCGAGTCCGAGACCAACGACGTCGCGTCGGTCGGCACCAAGCGCGGTGCGGCGCTGGCGGGGCTCGAGGTGCTCGCGTCGGAGATCGAGGACCACCCCGAGAACCAGACGCGCTTCGTCCTGGTCGGCCACGGCGTGCCGGCGCCCACCGGTCACGACAAGACGTCGATCGTGTGCTTCCAACGCGAGGACCGCCCCGGGTCGCTGCTCGCGATCCTGCAGGAGTTCGCGGCTCGCGCGATCAACCTCACCAAGCTGGAGTCGCGCCCCACCAAGCGTGGTCTCGGCCAGTACTGCTTCTTCATCGACTTCGAAGGCCACGTCTCCGACGAGGTCGTGGCCGACTGCCTCCGCAACCTGGCCGCGAACCAGGCCGAGGTGAAGTTCCTCGGCTCGTACCCCGTGGCGGGCGACGACGGTCAGGAGCTGCGGCGCACCGCGACCGAGGCATGGAAGGCCGCGTGCGCGTGGATCGATGCCATCCGCGCACAGGTGCGCGACGCGTGACGTGATCGATCTCAAGGCACTGCGAGACGATCCCGCGTACCGCGCGGGCATCGAGCGCAAGCGCGTCGCCCCGGGACTGATCGACGAGGTGCTCGCGCTCGACGCCGAGCAGCGCGCGCAGCAACGAGCCGTCGAGGAGCTGCGCGCGCGCCAGCGCACGGTCTCGAAGGAGATCGGCAAGGCGCCACCTGAAGAGCGCGACGCGCGCCGCGAGGAGGCGGCCGCGCTCAA
>Ga0073934_10011433_pt1 | contig 10740 bp, 9 predicted proteins | sample LarsenN4metaG_FD_76834 | JGI IMG/M metagenome (GOLD analysis project Ga0073934, IMG submission 76834) | Hot spring sediment bacterial and archeal communities from British Columbia, Canada, to study Microbial Dark Matter (Phase II) - Larsen... ...
GCTAGCGTCATCGCGGCACCCAATGCGCCCACGGCGCTCACTTGGCTGGGCGCGGTGGCCACACACGCCTCGCAGCCGGGGGGCTGGAAAACGACGATGGCCGCCAGCGCAATCAGGAAATAGCCGGGCACCACCCACAGCGCGCGCGGGCCGCGGGCGGTCAGCGCCAGCAGCAACAGGCACAGCATCACCGTACCGCCATAGGGTAGCAGCGCACCCTCCAGGGCGTCGGCGCCGATGCGCAGCGGCGCGTATGACGGCGGCGCGGCGGCAAGGCCCGAAGGCGCGGCGAAGCCCAACAGATCGCGGATCAGCGCCAGGGCCGGCTGGTTCAACAGCACGGTCAAGAACGCCTCGGGCAGCAGCAGGCTTGCCGCCGCAAGCACCGCGGCGCTCGCCGCAACGGCAATGCCTGCGTGCCGCCACCGTCCGCGTCCGGCGGCGGCCGTAAACAGCGCTAGCAGCGCCAGCCCCGGCACGATCATGCTGCCGCTGGTCAGCGCCAGCGCCGCCAGCGTCGCACCCAAGGCCAGCGACAGCCACAGCCGGGGCCGCCCCACGCTCAAGACCAACAGCCACAGCGCCGCCACGTGCAGCAGCGCCGCCAGGGCCACCGGCGAGACGATCGAGAACCCGTATGCCGTGGCCGGCGTCGCCGCATAGATCAACACTGCCGCCGCCGACGCCAGCGAATGGGCGGTCAGCTTGCGACATAGCAGGAACAGCAGCACGGCGGTGAGCGCGCCCAGGCCGATCATGACGAGGCGCGCGGGCTCCAGCGCGGGGCCGATGACCGTCTGAATCGCGCCCAGCGCCAGCGGCAACAGCGGCAGGCCCGGCAGCGGATCGGCCGGCCCGAACGGCGCCAACACGCCGGTCGTGTACCACCAGGCCTTCACCACGATGCTGACTTCACCGAATTCCAGCCGCCCGTTGACGACGGTGTTCGAGGCGACGGCGACGTATCCCAAGGCGGCTGCGGCCAGCACTAAGCCGGCGGGCAGCCACGCCAGGCGGCGCGGCGACGCGGCGGTGCGGTTCGGCGGTTTCATCGGGTCCGCGAGGCGACAGTGGCGACGGGCATCGGCGGTTTGTGGATATGACGGAACACACGCTAGACTACGGGCATGACATCCAACCCCCACGCGCCATGCCCGTTCGCGCGGCATTCTACCCGCTTCCGCGTCCTTGCCAAGAAAACCTGCGCATGACGTCCCCGACATTGGCTGAACGCATCGCGGCGTTGGCCGTCTTCGCAGGCGTGGTCTTCCTGTTCGCCGTCTATGCGGACTACCTGGCCCGGGTCATGGTGCCGCTGCCGACCGAAAGCGCGGCTGCCGCGCTGCTGGGCCTCGCCGCTGACGGGGCCGGTGTTTACGCGCGCATCGTCGCGGCGTGGCAGGCGCTGGCGGGGTCCGGGCTTCATGCCGCGCGCCTGCTCTCGGTGCTGGCGGCGTTGGCCGGTATCGTGCTGCTGGTGCGTATCGGTGCGCGGCTCATGGCCGACGTCGCCGGCGCGGCCTTTCTCGGGCTCGGGTTCGTGATCTATCCGCCGCTCGTAGGCACCTATGCCGCGGCCACGCCCCATGCCTCGACGACGCTGCTGGCGCTGGCCGCGCTGGCGCTCTTGTTGCATGCCGCCGGCCGTCCGCCGCTGGCGGGCGTGTGGCACGGCCTCGCCGCCGGGGCGCTGTGTGCGTTGGCCGTTTTGCTGGTGCCGCTGGCCAACGTGCTGATGCCGCTGTGGCTGCTGGTCTGCGGCGCGGTGGCGGGCGCGCGCACCGCCGCAGGTACCGCCCTGGGCGTGACGCTGCTGACCGCCGTCATCGCGGCTGCCGCCGCACTGCCGGTCCCTGCCGTCGATCTTGATCTGGCCGTCGGCGGCCAGGGCAGCGTGCTTACGGCCCTGCTCATGCCCTATGCCATGGTTGTGGCGGTGACGATGCTCGGCGTCGCGGCGCTGGCCTCGCCGGTTGTGCGCGCGAGCTTGGGCCTTCCTCGGGCGGTAGTCATGGTGGCGGCGCCGCCGATGGCCTTCGCCGTGCTGCTGGCGGCGGTGGCCACGGGCGCGCTGGCCCCCGGACAGCTGACCACGGCCATGGGCTATGCCGCGCCGTTCATGCTGCTGGCGCCGGTGCCGCTGATCGTGTGGGTGCGGCGAGTCATGCCGGGGGTCAAATCGCTACTCGCCTGGATCGTCTTTCCGGTAATCATGTACAGCTGTTTCTGGGCCATCCTCGGGCCCATCGACCCCGAAACCTTCCCCTACAGCCATCGCCAAATGCCGCAACCGGGCCTGGCACCGTTGCGTTGATTCACGGCCGATTCGGCGGCGGCGCGGCGGCAAATTGCCATATTCATGCTCTAGGTTGAGGCTTGCGCAGGGCCGCCGCCCGGAGAAAAAAGCTAACTCTATGATTCAGAAGGGTTTTATTAACTCTGCCGCGCGATATTTTCTCACCCTTGCGCCGCCGGGCGCAGGCAGGCGGTTGTACTGGACTTCCGGGGTATGATGGCCATAATCGCCAATCCGACGGCGTCACGACCCGTCGCTTCCAACTCACGGCGACCTCTGGGCATCGTTCCCGGCGGAGCGTTCCGCGCGAGCGATGGGCTGCGCAGTCCGTCGATCCCATGACCGCCATGAACCGTCCTCGCTGTCTCTTGCTCCAGTCGATGCGCGCCCTTGGCGCCGCCTTGACGGCCGCGATGCTGGCGTGGGGCGCGGGCGCGCCCGCCGCTGACATCGAGCAGATGCTGCGCGCCACGCAAGACGGCGAGGCGGTCGAGATCATCGTCAAACTGCGGCATCAGGACGATGCCCTGCGCCGCGAAGCCGCACGCTCGGTTGCCGAGCAGAAACGCGCCGTGGCCGATGCCCTGCGCACCGTCGAACCCGCCATGCGCCAGCTCGGCATCGAGATCGAAACCAACTTTGCCACGCTGCCCTATGTCGGGGTCACGGTGAACCGCGCCCAGATGCTCAAGCTGCTCGAGCGCGGCGATATCGAGGGCATTTACCTCAACGTCAAGGAACGCAAGGCCCAGCTTGCCACTACCGTGGCGCCGATCGGCGCGGAGCGCCCGCAGCTTGCCTCTTCGGTGCCCTCGATCGACGTCGCCGATGCCTGGGCCAAGGGTTATGATGGGCGCGGCGTCACCGTTGCGGTCATCGACGGCGGTTTTCGCACCTCTCATCCCATGTTCGCCGGCAAAATCGTGGCCGAGGCCTGCTTCTCGGCTCACGACCCGCAGACCGACACTTTCACCCAATGCCCCTCGGGCCAAACGCCCGAGATCGGCGCCGGTGCGGCGTCGAAATGTCCGGCGGGCTCGGGCCGTTGTGACCACGGCACCCATGTCGCCTCTGTCGCTGTCGGCAACGACGGTACCAACTTCGGCGTGGCGCGTGCCGCCAGGCTGCTGCCCATCGACGTCTTCTCCGAGGTGCGCTCGACCGAGGACTGCAGCCCCGATCCGTCACCGTGCGAGCTGACCGATTCGCTCACCGTCCTCAAGGCGCTGGACTACGTCAATCAGGTCGCGGCACAGCACAACATCGTCGCCATCAACCTCAGCCTCGGCGGCACGTCCAACGAAGGCTTCTGCGACGGCGACCCGCGCCGCGAAACCATCGAGATGCTGCGCGCCAAGGGCATCGCCACTGTGGCGGCCACCGGCAACGCCAGCCAGACCGGCAAGATCAACGCGCCTTCCTGCATCGCGGCGGCGGTGGCCGTGGGCGCCAGCAACGACGGCACCGGCGTTGCTGGCTTCTCCAATATTTCGACCGCCACCGACCTGATGGCGCCGGGCGTTAGTATCCGCGCCGCCTCGGGGCAGACCAACGGCTTTGCCACGCTGTCGGGCACCTCCATGGCGGCGCCGCACGTCGCCGGCGCCTTCGCCATCGCGCGCGGGGCGCTGCCTGCCAAGACGGTCGACGAGATCGAGCAGGCGTTCAAGGCTACGGGCCTTAAAACCACGCGCACCGACAGCGGCATCGTCGTGCCCAAGCTGCAGGTGAACAAAGCCATCCTGCGCCTGCAAGGTCGCGACAAACGCATCTTCAACAACGTCCTCAGCTCGGCGCTTGCCAATACCCAGGGCCAGGCGTTCCTGCGCTTCCAGAACGATTCCAGCCAAGCCGGCAACGTCACGGTGTCGTTGCGCGACGCGGCCACCGGCCAGGTGGTCGGCACCTGGACTAGCCCCAATATCGCGCCAAAGGCCTCGCTACAGTTCGACATCGCCAAGCTTGAAACCGAGGCGCGCGCCGCCGTGTCCAACACCCCGGTGGTCAGCGCCGCCCGGCCCTTCTTCAACATCGAGGTGGAAAGCACGGTGCCGGGTTACATGCAGCATATCGTCTGGGCGCGCGGCGCTGGGGTGCTGACCAACCTCTCCGCTTGCGCCGACGGCCTGTCCAACGACACGCGCACGTTGCTCAACGTCCACAGTCGCCAGGTCGATGGCTATCCGTCGCGCATTCGCATCGCCAATACCGGCGCGGCCTCCGAGCCCGCGGTGCTGACGTTCTTCAACGCCGCCAATGGCAAGCTTTTAGGGTCGTACACGACGGCGGCGATTCCGCCCAACGGGTCGCTCGAGATCGCGGTCGCGCGCATCGAAGAGGCGTTGCCCGCGCTGCAGGATCCGACCGTCACTGGCAGCAACCTCACCTATCAGTACAACGTGCGGCTCGACGGCTTGACCGGCTATCTGCAGCACGTGGTCGAGAATACCCGTACCGGCGTGCTGCTCGATCTCTCGCCCAAGTGCGATCTCGGCGTACGACAGTAAAAAAATAGCCCCCTCCGCCTGCGCCCGCGTTCTTGACCGGCATCAAAGCCGGCGCTTCACTGCGGGCTAGGTTGGTACATCGTCTCGCCGGAGGACCGCCATGACGCTGAAAGTCGTTCGTCTCGAACTCGCCCGCACCAAGGATCACCCTCAGGGCGATCCCGGCCATGCCTACGAGTTCCGCGCGCCGCTCACGGCCGACGGCCGCCTTGACGCCGACGCCTGGCCGGCGGTGAAGGATCTCTGCGTTGTCCGCCGCTTCGAGAAAGGCGTCGAGCAGGAGAAGGGTCTGCTTGTACGCACAGCGGGCGGCAAGTGGGTATTCTCCTATGCGCCCGGCGACGACGACGACGAGGCGCTGTTCCGCTTCTCCAGTCACGTCTTCACGCCGGGCGAATATATCTCGATCACAGAGCACGACGAACAGCAGCGCACCTTCCGTGTTGCCGCGGTCAAAGACTGGCATCCGCCGACATAGCGCCGCATCTGCGGCGTCCGGTTCTCAAATCAAGCCGCCGCGCTTCTTGAAGCGACGGCGCGGTGTGCGGAGCAGCGCTAGCACCGGCCACTTCACCGCCTCGTAGGCGGCAAAGCCGATCATGGCGCCCAGCACCGTCAGCGCCACGGCCCAGACGCTTGCGGGCAGCGCCGGCGTGAAGTTGTTCCAGGTGGCGGCGCGCAGCTCGGCGTCGGCGTTGCGCGCCAGCGCCAGCGGATAGAGCAGGGGCAGGGCCTCGGTCACGGCCGCGTGGTCGGATTTGGCGTCGGCCAGGGCCTCGCGCGCGCGGGCCTCCAGCTCGGCCCGTGCCGCAGCAGCCATGGTCTGGAAGCGCAGGCCCGTCTGCACGTCGGCCAGGTGGGCTTCGGCCTTGGCCAGGGCGGCAGCGCTGCGGGCCGCGTACTGAGCGGCGAACGGTTCTACCTGCGCGGCCGCCAGGGCGAACAGCGCGATCCACGCTCCGGCCAGGAACCGATCCAGCGTCTGAAAAAACCAGGTCAATATCGGCTCTCGCTGTGCGGGCGACGGCAAATCCGGCGCGCAGTGTCGGCGGGACGACTTTATTTTGCAACGGTTCTCGGTCCCGATTATAAGCCAGCGCCGCCCTGCCGTTGCCGCCCCATGCGCACCGACTTGTTCGACTTTCCCCTGCCGCCCGACCGCATCGCCACCCGGCCCGTGACGCCGCGCGACGCCGCGCGGCTGCTGCATGTTCGGGCGGCACCCGATGGGGGGGACGAGCTGATCGATCGAGCCGTCAAGGACATCCCGGCGCTGCTCGGGCCGGGCGACGTCATGGTTTTTAACGACACCCGCGTCCTGCCGGCCCGGCTGTTGGGCCGGCGCGGCCTAGTCGCGGTCGAAGTGCTGCTGCATCGCCCCGTCGGCACGAACCCCTGGCCCGCGGCGTGGGACGTGTTCGCCAAGCCGGCCAAGCGGCTGAAGCCGGGTCAGGTCGTCGCGTTTGGCCCGCGGCTGACCGCCGAGGTGCAGGCCAAGAGCGACCAGGGATTGGTGCGCCTGACCTTCAATCTGTCCGGGCCGGCCCTGTTCAACGAACTGCAGGCCGTCGGCCACATCCCGCTGCCGCCCTACATCCGCCGCGACGACGACGCGCGCGACCGTACCGACTATCAGACCGTGTATGCCGCCAGGGACGGTTCGGTGGCCGCGCCCACGGCGGGCCTGCATTTTACACCCGAGCTGCTGGCCGCCATCGATGCCAGCGGCGCACGGCGGCTCAGCGTGACGCTGCATGTCGGCGCCGGCACGTTTCTGCCCGTCAAGGCCGAGGATACGGAGCGCCACATCATGCACGCCGAATGGGGCGAGGTGTCGGCCACAACGGCCGAGGCCGTCACCCGCGCCAAGGCCGCCCGCGGCCGCGTGATCGCCGTCGGCACCACCTCGCTGCGGTTGCTGGAATCGGCCGCTCCGGCGCCGGGCCGCGTCGCTCCTTTTGCCGGCGATACCGCGCTGTTCATCACGCCCGGCTACCGTTTCAAGGCCGTCGATGTGCTGATGACCAATTTCCACCTGCCCAAGTCGACCCTGTTCATGCTGGTCAGCGCCTTCTCCGGACTTGCCCGCATGAAATCGGCCTATGCACATGCCGTCGCCGCCGGCTATCGCTTCTATTCCTACGGCGATGCCTCGTGGCTGGAACGGGTGGAGGGCCCATGACCGCGCTGCGCTTCGAGCCTCTGGCCACCGACGGCGCAGCGCGGCGCGGCCGGCTGCACACCGCCCACGGCGTAGTCGATACGCCTGCCTTCATGCCGGTGGGCACGGCGGCGACGGTCAAAGCGATGTTCACCGACACCGTCGCGGCGACCGGCGCGCAGATGATCCTGGCCAACACCTATCATCTCATGCTGCGGCCGGGGGCCGAGCGCATCGCCCGCTTCGGCGGCGTACGCCGGTTCATGGGTTGGCCGGGCCCTATCCTCACCGACAGCGGCGGCTATCAGGTCATGTCGCTGGCCAAGCTGCGCAAGATCGACGGCGGCGGCGTCACGTTCCAGTCGCACATCGACGGCTCGAAGCACTATCTCTCGCCCGAACGCTCCATCGAGATCCAGCATCTGCTCGACGCCACCGTCACCATGGCCTTCGACGAATGCACGCCCTATCCCGCCGCCAAGGACACGGTGGCCGACAGCATGCGCCTATCGATGCGCTGGGCCGAGCGCAGCAAGGCGGCTTTCAAACCGCGTCCGGGCTACGGTCTGTTCGGCATCGTCCAAGGCGGCGTGCATGCCGACTTGCGCGCCGAGTCGGCCGCCGCGCTCAAGGCCATTGGTTTCGACGGCTATGCGATCGGCGGGCTCGCGGTCGGCGAGGGTCAAGAGCTGATGTTCGCCACGCTCGAGGCCACCATGCCGCATCTTCCGGTCACGCACGCCCGCTATCTCATGGGCGTGGGCAAGCCGCTCGATATCGTCGGCGCGGTCCTGCGTGGCGTCGATATGTTCGACTGCGTTCTGCCCACCCGCTCCGGACGTACCGCCCAGGCCTTTACCTCGCGCGGGACGCTCAACCTGCGTAACGCCCGGCACGCCGACGATCCGCGCCCGCTCGACGAGGCGGTGCCATGTCCCGCCAGCCGCAACTACAGCCGTGCCTATATCCACCACCTCATCCGCAGCGACGAAATCCTGGGGTTGATGCTGCTCAGTTGGCATAATGTCGCCTTCTACCAGCATCTCATGGCCCAACTGCGCGATGCCATTGCCGCCGGACAGCTCCAGCACTTCGCTCAAGCCTTCGTCGCCGCCCAGGCCGGCGACGAAGCCGCCAGATAAGAAGGCTATCCGCCGCGCCGCCTTCGATCTCGGTTTCGATGTGGTGTGTTTCGCCGCCGCCGCCATCTCGTCCGAGACGCAAAACCGCTTCCGCGCCTTCATCGCCGCCGGACTGCACGGCGACATGTCCTGGCTCGGCGACACCGCCGCGCGCCGCGCCGACCCCAAGGCGCTGTGGCCCGGGGCCCGCTCGGTCATCGTGCTTGGCCTCAACTACGGCCCCGGTCACGACCCGCGCACCCTGCTGGCTTACCCCGAACGCGGCCTCGTCAGCGTCTATGCGCGCAACCGCGATTATCACGACGTCCTGAAGAAGAAGCTGAAACATCTGGCCGCATGGCTGCACCGGACCTCGGGCGCCGAGGTCAAGGTGTTCGTCGACACCGCGCCGGTGCTGGAAAAGCCCCTGGCCCAGGCCGCCGGCGCCGGCTGGCAGGGCAAGCACACGAATCTGGTGTCCCGCGAGTTCGGGTCGTGGCTGTTCCTGGGCGAAGTGTTCACTGCGCTCGATATCGACCCCGATGCGCCCGAAAGCGATCACTGCGGCGCCTGCCGCCGCTGCCTCGATGTCTGCCCCACTGCGGCTTTTATCGACGCCTACCGCATCGATGCCCGCCGCTGCATCTCGTATCTCACCATCGAGCACAAGGGTCACATCCCGCGTGCGCTGCGCTCACTCATGGGGAACCGCATCTACGGTTGCGACGATTGCCTGGCCGTCTGTCCGTGGAACAAGTTCGCCCATACCGCGACAGCACCCGAACTCCTGCCTCGCGCCGAACTGGCCGCGCCGCGCCTGGCCGATCTCGCCGCCCTCGACGAGGTTTCGTTCCGCGCCCTGTTCGCGGGCTCGCCGATCAAGCGTATCGGCCGCGCGCGGTTCGTGCGCAACGTGCTGATCGCCATTGGCAACAGCGCTCAGCCAAAGCTTGCCGCCGTCGCCGAGGCCCTGCTGGCTGACGCCTCGCCTCTAGTGCGGGCGGCGGCGGCGTGGGCCGTGCTGCGCCTGTCGCCCGATCGCGCGGCGGCCCTGCGTGCGGGCGTTCTCGCCGCCGAGACCGACGCCGAAGTACGGGCGGAATGGGAGCCATAAAAAAACCGGCGGGCCGCGATGTGGCCCGCCGGCGACGTCTCCATCCCCGGAGAATGCGTTATGTCATTCCTGGACGGCCAGCGCGCGGGCGAGCTGGCTCAGGGCTTCCTGGTGCTTTTCGTTGCCGATGGCCGAGAAGTTGCGTGCCAGTTCCAGGCACATGCGCTGGCGGTGGTTCAACGTCGCATCCTCCTGGCCCTCGAGGCCCTCGTAGAAGTACGAGATCGGCACGTTCAGTACCCGGGCGATCTCGAACAGCCGCCCGGCCGAGATGCGGTTAATGCCGCGCTCGTACTTGTGCGCTTGCTGATAGGTCACGCCGATCATGTCGGCCATCTGCTGCTGACTCAGGCCCAACATGACGCGCCGCTCGCGGATGCGCGTACCGACGTGCCGGTCGATATCGTTGGCGCGATTGGCCGGAATTCCCCGCGTCTGTGGATCGATCATGTTCATTCCATTTCCCCAACCATGGTCTCTGCTGCCCCAACCGCGAGTGGACGGGGCTTCACGGTCGTTCTGACCACCGGGCTGCGCTGCTCCGTTGCGTCTCGCAGCCATCAGTTGAGAAATAACCCAGGGTTTTCCGGGCGAGATGCGGAGAATTGTAAAAAAATGTTATAGGCCGGGAAATTTCTAATGCTAATTCTAATTATAAATCAATATGTTAATCGAAATATTCGTATCGAGTTTAAACCACGCGGCACGCTTCAACTGCCGCCCGCTCCGCAGGTCGGAACAGACGCGACCTTCAACCGCACCCCGCTTCGGCCGCCAGCACGCATGGGTTGAGGACTGCGTCAGCCGCGATCCTTGGCCAGTTTATCGAGGCGCGCCTGCAGGGCGTCGAGCTGCGATTTCAGCGCCTCCAGGTTTTCGGCGCTGGCACCTGCAGCCGGAGCGGCAGGCTTCGCGGCTTCACCGCCTGCCTCGGTCTTGGCCTGGCTGGCGAAGGGATTGAACATCTTCATGGCGTTCTCGAACAGCGCCAGGTTCTGCTTGCCCATCTCCTCCATGCGCTGCATCGGAAACAGCCCCTTGAAGGCGTTCTGCATCATGCTGCGCATCTGCTGCTCGTTCTGCGCGAACGATTCCATGCTGTGCTCGAGATAGCGCGGCAACACGCCACCCAACGCGTCGCCGTAGAACGCGATGACCTGGCGCAGGAACTTGATCGGCAGCAGCGACTGGCCCTTGGCCTCCTGCTCGACGATGATCTGCGTTAGCACCGAACGGGTGATGTCCTCGTTGGTCTTGGCGTCGGTGACGACGAAGTCGATGTTCTGCCGCACCATGTTGGCCAAATCCTCCAGCGTCACGTAGCTGGAGGTGGCCGTGTTGTAGAGCCGCCGGTTGGCGTACTTCTTGATGTTGATGACCGGGGCGCGCTCGGCGCCGGTACTCGCGTGTTCCGCCATTCTGGGTCCCTTGGCGTGTTCGCCGCCGCAGATACAGAAATTGTGCTCTGCACAACCGCCGCTGTCAAAGCCTTGTCGCGGCCCCCGACTGGGCTGGATGCGCTGCCGAAGAGGCGCGACGAA
>Ga0073934_10011434_pt1 | contig 10738 bp, 9 predicted proteins | sample LarsenN4metaG_FD_76834 | JGI IMG/M metagenome (GOLD analysis project Ga0073934, IMG submission 76834) | Hot spring sediment bacterial and archeal communities from British Columbia, Canada, to study Microbial Dark Matter (Phase II) - Larsen... ...
CATCCCAGGAAATCAGCACCCGCCCGTAACGCCGGTCGTCGACGTAGATCCCGCGGTTGCCGCGGCCGACCTCGCGGGTGCCGGTGAGCAGCAGTTCGCCTCCGTCGCGCAGCGTCACGAGCGAGCTGTCGCGCGAGTGGCGGGCGATGGAGCGGATGGCATCGAAGCGCACGCTGAGGGCACGGCCGGCGAGGTCGCCATCGATCTCGTCAGAACCGAGGCAGTCCTGCCGGTCCCACTGGATGAGGCCCGTGAAGTCGCCCTGCCGGGTGCGCACGGTGCCGTGCAGGAGGAAGGAGCCGCCCCCACGCGAGGGACTCGGGAGGAACTCGATGCTGCGGACGCGCCATTCGGTGAGATCCACCACGCCCCGGCTGCTGTCCCACACGCGTACGCCGTCGTTCAGGTCGTCGGCGCCGAAGCGATCGAGGCGGACCACCGTCCCGCTCTTGAGGGTGACCCACACGTCGCGGACGCGCGGCTCGATGCGCGCGAGATGCCCGAAGCGCGCCATGAACGGCCGGCCGAGGGTGACCGGGCGCTCCCAGCGGAGGAGCTCGATCCCGAAGAGATCCAGCGACAGGCGCTCCTTCGGCAGCCGGTCGGACGCCACGTAGCCGGCCCAGGGATTCTCGCCCTTGAAGCCGTTGAAGTAGTGGCCCCACAACGCCTCCTCGCTCCCTCCCCAGCGCAGGCGCCCCTCGTAGACGGTGCCGTCATGCGTCGTGACGCGGCCGTAGAGGAGGGCCTCACCGGCCGCCAGGGGGAGAGGAGGCAGCGAGGGTGCCGGCACCGTGAAACGCTGGAAGTCCCACGCGGCGAGGGAGAGCAGGACAACGCCGACGGCCAACGCAACGCCGCCGATCGTGACTTTGAGCAGGAGTCCGGAGCGAAGAGTGGTGAGCCCGGAAGGAATCGAACCTTCAACCAACAGATTAAGAGTCTGCTGCTCTGCCAGTTGAGCTACGGGCCCACCCGTCGGGAGTGCGGCACCGCCTGTCTGGCCTCAGGGCCTGCGGCGCAACCACGAAGTATAGCACACGCCCTCCCCGCCCGCGCCGGACCTCGCACCTTCTCCCGCTCTCCCGGCGCTCTTCTCCCGGCGAGCGGGAGTTCGTCTTCTCGCCTGTCGGCCGGCGACCGGGGCGGCAAGCTTAACGCGCGCATTGCGCCGCGAGGGCCTCGGTCGCATCCGCCTCGCCCGCCTTCTGGTGTAGCCTTGACGCACGGGCATGCAGACTCGAGGATCGAGGCTGGCGGCTCTTCCCGAGACGGCATCGGGCAGGCGCCGGACGAGCCGAACGTGCGGCGCGTCCCGCTGGCTTGTTCTTGTTCGGTTGTCCCTTGCGCAGGGCGGACTCTGGCGCCGTCTGGGGTTCGCCGCCGCCGGCGTGGCCCTGGCTTCGGTTCCGGTTCGGGCAGCCGCGACGGCTCAGGCGACGATTCCGGCGCCCGGCACGCTTTCGAACGCCGCTTCGGCCGATTCCGGGGCACCCAAGGAACCACAGCGCACGCCCGCTCCACCGGCCGCCCCGGCCGCTGCCGAGCCTCCGCGCGTCGACGAGGTGACCGTCACCGCGTCGCTCGCTCGCTCCGTGAGCATCAACGGCTCCGTGGATGGCGTCAGGTCGGCCTCGTCGGCCCTCGGCTGGGCGCGCACCATCGGGGGCCCCGCCGGGCCGCGCGTCCTTCGCGGCCGGCTGCTCATGGGCGTTGAGCTGACGCCAGCCCTCGTGCTGCGGGGTACCGAGCGAGGCTTCGGATTCGGACTGAGCCCGATCCGCTTCCGCTGGCTCACCGAACCGGTCGGCCGGCTGCGGCTGTTCGGGGAACTCAACGGCGGGATTCTCGCCACGGACACGCCGATTCCCCACGGCATCACGCGGTTCAACTTCACGGCGGAAGCTGGAGGGGGACTGCGGATTGCCTGCTGGCGGCGCACGGGCCTCGTCCTCGGCTACCGGCTGCATCATCTCTCGAACGGCAACCGCCGCCCCGACAACCCTTCGATCAACTCCCACATGGTCTACGCCGGCATCTCGGTGCTCGCTCGCCGGTAGCCGCGGGAAGGATGACCTCCACAGCACGTCCGCGCCTGCGCACCATCACCAGCCACGGCCCCTCACCGCTCTCCTGATTCGGGAGCGAGCGAGATCGTGCGGCGGTAGCCGCGCCCTGTGAACCGGTGCCGGAGCGGCATCTTGCCCGTCCGCGCGGCGCCAGCGCGCCGCTGGCGTGCGCATCCAGCACGGCCGAGGCGGCCCGGCGCGTATCAGGGCCTTCTCGCGCAGCTCGACCCTTTCCCGGGCGCCGACCCTGCGCCTCCCGCGACACCGCGCGGCCCGCGTCTCATACGAGGGAGAGCGCGGCTGAACCCGGCGGCATGCCGCGATAGCGGGCGAAGGGCGTCGCAGCGCGATCCCGTGGCGCTGGCCGACGACAACGCTCACGTCGCCGTGGCGTAGTGCCGGACGTCCTCGCCCTCGACGGCCACCGTGCACGCGCGCTCGATCGAGGCGACGAGCGCCGGGTCGGCCGCGGCCAGGTCCATCAGACAGGCACCGGCCGCCCTGATGAACAGCCACTGCGACCAGAAGCCCGAGAACGCCTTGAACGCGTCGCCGACGACGCCGAGCGGCTCGCCGCCGACGATCGCACGATCGAGCCTTCCGTGCGCCTCGGCATACGCCCGCCAGCGGCTCGCGATGTCGGAGTAGTCGCCGCGCACGGTCGGTCCGCCGTTGCTGTGAATCTGCCCGGCGAAAGTGTAGAGATCCTGGTGCACCGGCTTGCCGGGAAAGAGACCGCGCTCCCGGTTGGCCAGCGCCGCCTCGTCCTCGAGCTCCGTCATCTGCCGGATCGTGCGCTCGGCGACAGGGCCGTAGGCCTGGATGGGCAGCGACGGGTTCGCCAGGTAGAACCGCCACAGCGGCGTGTAGCACGCCTCCCGCACCACCGGGTGGCGGCGCCCGTCGTAGTCGGCGAGGTACGGCATGGCCTTGGCCAGCGCACGCGCTCCCAGCTCGTCCGACGATCCCTGGCCGATCATCGGCAGCAGCCTCCGGTAGGCCGCGTGCGGCACGGTGAGCGCGATGGCCACCTCGGCCTTCTTCTTCCCGAGCGCCCCGGCGAGCTCCGCCTCGATCTCGGCCGCCCCTCTCAGACCGACGATGCGCCAGATGACGGCGTGGTCGAGGAACTCGCGCAGCTCGGCTCTGGAGAGCGTCTTCTCCTTCCAGTGCAGCCGCAGGTGGAGCCCGTACTCCAGGTCGGCCGCCGTGGCCCGGCCGGCATCCGCGAACTCCGGCTGCTCGGCCCTGAAGTCCACGAGCCACTCGCACCGGTTGCCGAAGACGTCGGCCTCGTATCCGCGCAGACCGAGATACGCGTGCCGCTCCAGCTTCGCCCCGTCGCGCCGCGTGGTCTGGACGACCGCGGACACCTCTTGCCGGTCCTTGCCGGCGAGCCGCCAGGGGCCGATGCCCAGCGTGAAGCCCCAGGCCTGAGACCGTGTCACGGTCTTGGCGTGGAGGTACGACACGAGCGCCGAGGCCCGGGCCGGATCGTCGAACCATGCCAGCACGGGGCGCAGCTCGCACAGCAGCAGGTCGCCGTGGAACCGGCGATACTCGTCCTTCGACAGCTCGACGACGAGCAGCGTGTCGTCGGTCGTCGTGCGCCGGTACTCGTAGGCGAAGCCCAGCTCCACCTTGCTCCGGGCGACCTCCGCGATGGTCTCGTCGACACGGGCCTTGAGCGCCTCCCAGCGCTCCCGGACCGCCTCGATCGACGCCGGAATCGCCCCCAGCCCGATGCGCTCGGCCAGTTGCTTCACGAGCTTGCGCTCGACCGCCGAGAGCGAATCGAGGCTGGCTTTCGCGAGGACCGCATCCACGGCGGCCACCGGCTGGCCGGCGACGGACTCGTACAGGCGCTGCAGCATCGCCTTCACCGCCCGCTCGTCGGCGAACTTCACGGTGACCCGGGCCGCGGCGCCCACCGCGAGATCGCGCGCCTCGGCTTTCGCCACCGCCACCCGCACGTCGCGTACGGCGCCCTTCGTCACGATCAGCCGGAAGTCGTCGACGACGGCGACATCGAACCGCACGCTCGCGCCGGCCGACACCGCCACGCCGAGGGTCTGACCCGGCCCCAGCAGGCGCGCGAGGCTGACGCTGGCCGCGCCCAGGATGTCGCTCCACGAGAGGGCGACGCCTGCCGTCAGCTCGCCGCGCACCTGATAGGCCAGCGCCTCGCCCGCGCGCAACTCGAACGCATCGTCGACATTGGCGAAGATGCGGAGGCGACCGCCGGCCATCGTCGTCTTCACGGCGTCGCGCAGGCGCTCGCCCCTGTCGTGGACGTGATAGTCGGCGAAGACGACGCCCGCGCGGCCGTCCACCTTGAACGAGACGGGCGCGAGCGCGCCGCCCGCCGACACCTTCGCGCCGGCCGACACGCGGTACTTCAGCCAGGCCCGGTCGGAAGCGAGCAGGACGCCGGGCGGCAGGACCAGCCGATCGAATCCGGGCGGACTGGCCGGCTGCGGCCCCAACACGCCATCGGGATCCTTGTCGTCGGGCGAGTTGAAGAGGGAAAGGCTGGCGTTCGCCTCGACGCCGACGACGAAGGCGATGCCCTGGATCGAGGGCGTCGTGCTGAAGCCGACCGTGCCGCCGGCCACGTGCGGGCCGACGTCGGCCGCGTCGAGGGGGGCGTCGGGCAGGGAGGACGAAGGGTCGAGGGTGAACGTCAGGCCGCTCATGGGAGACTCCGGTGGGAAGCTGGGTGGCTGGTGCCGGGTGGCTGGGATCGGCCGTTGAGCTGCTTGTCACTGCCCGGATGGCCAGGGTCGTCGGGCTGTCGGGGCTGCCGAATGGCCGGGTCGGCGCGCGGCCGGGTTCTCGATCTGGCTTGCCGGCATGGTCAGATGGACTCCAGTTCATGGAGGCACCCCGGCGGCCCCGACCCGCGCACCGGGGGTGCAACGTCGAGCCGTGGTCGCTCCGGCCAGCGGCCCGGCAGATCCTGTGCCTCGTGGGCTCGAGCGCGCGCCGGTTCCTCGCCAGGCTCGAGCGGTGCGAGCATGCGCCGGCTCATCACAGCTCGGTGGTCACGTCCGCGGTGCATGGGTCGCTGGGGGCTGAGTGGCTGGGCCGACCTCCGCCGAGGCGGTGAGCGGTCTGTCGGTTGCCGGGTTGTGGTGTCGCCGGGTGAGCGAGTCGCTGCGCAGCCTGCTGCTGAGCTGCCGCTGCTCTCGAAGCGGCCGCAGACGGGCTGGGTGCACCGGCGCCAGACAGGAGGCTCCGGTGCGCGCGAAGCATTCACCGTGAATCGACCGCGCCAGTATGGCTCAGGGCGGAGGCTGGCACAAGACTCGTTTTCCCGCGGTCGCTCAGGGCAGTCGGTCGAGTGCGGCGCAAGGCCGACGGGTGGACGGCGAGACGGGTCGTCGAGCTATCGGAACGCGGGCCTGGCTCGCCATGCGCCCGGCCTGCCGGTCCGGACGACGCACGCCGTCGTCGGCACACTGGCTTCGGTTCGCCGTCACCCCGCACAGCAGGAGAGGCGCGACACATCCTTGTGGAACGTCTGGGCGGCGAGCCTGAGGGCCTCCACGGTCGTCAGGTAGGGCATGATCGTGTCGGCCAGGGCCTCCACCGTCATGCCGTGGCGGATGGCGAGCGCCGCGGTCTGGATGCTGTCGCCACCGTCGGGCGCGAGGATGTGCGCGCCGAGCAGCCGCCCCGTCTGCCGCTCGGCCACGAGCTTGACGAGGCCTCTGGCGTCCCGGGCGACCAGCGCCCGGGGCACCTGCGTCAGCGGCAGAACGGCAGACTGCACATCGTACCCTTCGGCCCCGGCCTGCGCCTCCGTCACGCCGACCGAGCCGACCTGCGGATCGGTGAACACGACCCTCGGCATGGCCGTCCGGTCGTAGCGCATCCGGTCCCCGAGCAGCGCGTTCGTCGCGGCGAGCCGCGCGCCGTACGCCGCCATGTAGACGAACTGATCGCGGCCGGTCACATCGCCGGCGGCGTAGACGTCCGGCCGCGACGTGCGGAGGTGCTCGTCGACGAGGATCTCGCCGCGCGGGCCCGTCGCCACCCCGGCGGCGCCGAGTCCCAGGTCTTCCGTGTTCGGGGTCCGTCCCGTTGCCACGAGCAGCCGGTCCGCCTCGAGCACCCGTTCCTCGGTGCCCAGGGCGACCCGAACCGCCACGCCCGTCGCCGTGCGGGCGACGGACCGATAGGTCACGCCGCCGGCGACCGTGATGCCCTCCTCTTGGAAGCACCGGGCCAGCGTTTCGCCGATCTCGGGATCCAGCTCCGGCAGGAGCCGGCGCCGGCAGGCGATGGTCACCCGCGTTCCGAACCGGGCGAAGAGCTGCCCCAGTTCGACCCCGATGAAGCCGCCTCCGACGACGAGGAGCGATCGCGGAAGCCTGTCGAGGCCGAGCGCGGTCGTGCTCGTCAGGAACGGCACGCCGGCGAGGCCATCGAGCGCCGGGACGGCCGGGCGGGCGCCGGTCGTGATGACGATGCGGCCGCCGCGGAGCCGCGTGTCGCCGACCTGCACTCCGTCCGCCTCGAGGCGCGCCGCCCCCTCCACGTAGGTGATGCCTGGCCAGGCCGCGAGCAGATCCGCATATCTTGTCTGGCGCAGGAACCCGACGAGCTCGTCTTTCTGGGCCACGAGGGCCCGCCAGTCGGCGAGACGTGCTTCGGCCTCGATGCCGGCAAAGCGTCCGGCTCGCCTGGCCTGGTGCAGCGCGTCGGCCGCCCGGATGAGCGCCTTCGACGGCACGCATCCGACGTTCACGCACGTGCCGCCGATCGTGCCGTGGCCGACGAGCGCTACCCGTGCGCCCAGCTCGGCCCCGGCGATGGCCGCGGAGAAGCCCGCCGATCCGGCTCCCACCACGATGAGGTCGAACGGCGCGTCGGATGATGGACGTCGGTCAGGAGCTGTCATCGGTCACGCCTGCTTTCCGCCGCGGCGCGTTCGCCCCGCCGGGGTCGCACCGCATCGAGCGACAGAGCAAGGAAGCCCATGAGCACCGGCACCGCGCCGGGCGCGCCCAGCCCGGATGCACCAGACGGGCCGCGGCCCGTCTCGCTTCGACGCCGGCTCCGCAAGCCGGCAAGGCGACCCTACCGCGGCCTGTCGGCGGCAGGGTGGGGCCCCACTCCGCCGGCGCCGCCTGTCGCCTCCGTCACCCCACGCGGACTTCGGCGCCTTCGGGTCGTCTTGTCGTCTGACGCCTGTCCGGCTTGCTCCGCGGGGCGTCTTCCGCGAGACGGGTCACGCGTCCGTCCCCTGCGCGCATGAATAACGCGGGCTGGCGCACCCAGCCCGAGGAGACCGCCAGGGCCGGCGCGGCCGGCATATCAGGCAGCCGCGCGCGGCGGCCGAGCGAAGCAGCGAGCCCGATGCGCACCAGGGAACCGGCTTTCACGTCGGCCTCACGGGATGGGCGTTGTGGGAAACCCCGCGTCCGAGGCGGCGCGGGCGATGACGGCTGGCGTGGCGCGCGCGGCGTCGAAGACGACCGTGGCGCGCTTCCTGTCGAAGTCGACGCTGACCGACTTGACGCCGGTCACCGATGCCATCGCGTTCTTGACGGCAATGGGACAGGTCGCGCAGGTCATGCCGTCGACGGCGAACACCTGGGTGCGATCGGCGGTCTCCACGGGGGCGGTGATCTCGGACTGCGGCGTGCGCGGTGTGGAGCAGGCGGACAGGCCGGCAAGGCCTGACGCCAGGACCGGAACGACGAGCAGCGTGGGCAGTCTCATGCGGTCTCCTTCAGTAGAACCACGGGGCCCAGTAGTCCGCGGTTGCGGCCAGGAGCGCCAGACCAGCGGCGATGGAGAGGACCGCCCGCGCCAGCAGGCGCGACCGGGAGCGCGCGCACGGCGTGCCCGGCGCGCAGCGGGGCTGAGGCCGGACGTACGACGCCCAGAATCCGGCGCCCAGCGCGAGGGCGGTGCCGGCCAGGAAGAGCGGCTTGTACGGAGCGAGCGTCCTGAGGCTGGCGACCCAGGCGCCGCCGAGACCCAACAGCGCGAGGGCGAGCGGCAGGACGCAGCAGGACGACGCGAGGATGGCGCCGGCCAGGGCCGCCCCGGCCAGCAGTCGGCTCTGGTCGGCCTGCCCCGCGGCTCCGCCGTGGGCTGCTCCATTGTCGGCCTCCGAGGTGCCCGTACGTGGGCCGTTCATCGGCGCGCCTCCTGCCAGGGTTGACGCATCCTCGCCGTGAGTCGATCCTAGAACCTGTAGCGACTACAGGTGCAAGGCCTCGGCGGGACGCACGTGGGCGGTCGGCTCGAAGCCCGCATGGCAGGAGGCAGCCGTGACACGAGGACAGTTGGCGGCGCGGACCGGCTGCCATGCCGAGACGGTCCGCTATTACGAGCAGATCGGACTCCTGGCCCCGCCGCCGCGTTCGGCGGGCGGACATCGCGTCTACGGCGAGCGCGACGAGCGCCGGCTTCGCTTCGTGCTCAGGGGCCGCGAGCTGGGCTTTGGCATCGACGAGCTGCGGGAGCTGCTGAGCCTCGTCGACCGTCGCGTCGTGACCTGCGAAGAGGTCAGGCGCACGGCGCTCGTGCACCTGGAGGAGGTCCGGCGCCGGATCGCGGACCTGCGGCGCATGGAGCGGACGCTGGCTGCTACGGCGGCCCGCTGCCGGGGCGGCAACGTGCCGGAATGTCCGATTCTCGACGTCCTCAGCGGAAGCGGCCCCGATCCCGGCGAGCGGGGAGCGCCTGCGGCCGGGCCGCGGGCCAGTCGCGGGGATCGGGCCGGACTCGCCGCGCGACCGGGCCCGCGCCGCCCTCCGGCCGATCGGGCGGCACGTCGTGCTGGCAGGACCGGTCGCGACTCATGAGCAGGCGCGGGCGTACGTCGGGCCGGATCCGGTCATCTGCGCTTCCCGGCCGAGACGTCAATCGCCGCGTTCCGCCGCCGAGGCAGCCCACTCATCGTTGGCACACGACGTGCCCCTGCTGCGTCATGACCGGCCCGGGTCCGTTCAATACCGCCAGGACGGCGATGAATTCCTCGGGCGTGTTGATTTGAAGCTGAACCGAGCGTGCGTCGGCCAGCCGTACTTCGATGCCGAACGCATTCACGCCGGGGTGCCAGAAGGCGCGATAGTTCGTGATGGGAAACATCGTCTTCTCCTCGACAGGTGGGCTCGCGACGCCGGCACTCGATCCGAGGGCCGCGGGACGGACGCCCGAAGTCGCGCGACTTCGCGGCGAGCCGGTCGAGGCCCGCCACCTAGGGCGGATTCGTTCGCTGCGGCTCCGTGACGCGCGTGCTCCCGGCCTTCCGCCGGCCGCTGCGCCCACTGTCGTCAACTTCGACAGCGACGCGGTCGCAGCGGCTCGGCGTGTCGAGCATCGAGGTTCAGCAGGACCGCCCGTGGCGCCGCCTCGCGAAGAGGAACGTTCCCGCGGCGCCCAGCAGGATCAACGTGGAGGGCTCGGGAACGACCCCCCTGACGGTGTACTGAGCGCCGGACGCGGCGGTGAACACCGGGTTGGGGACTGGAACTCCGCCCACTTTCGGGACCAGCCCCGAGAGCACCAGCGTGTTGAAGAAGTCGGCACTGCTGGCGCCGAGGCCTGACGCCTCATAGGGCGTGGTGCCCTCGGTCGCGGGACACCCGCCGAGGTCGTTGCAGACTCCGATGGTCCCGGCGGCCGAGAACAACCACAGCGTCAAGAGGAACGAATCGCCGAACGTGAAAGGCACGCCGACCGTGAAGACGTCGCTCGCACTCGTCGAGGTCGTGAACCCCTGAAAGTCCTGGTCCTCGAACGGTGCGGTTCCGCCCCACAGCACGCCGACGATCGTACCGGCGTCCGCGGTGCCCGACCTCGTGATGGTGCCCTCCAGCGTGACGGAGAGGTCGAGGGTGCCGGGAGTGCCATCGGCCACGCCGGGAGCGGTGATCGTCAGCCAGTCGGCGACGATGGCGGAGCCGGCAGCGATCCGGTAGCCGGGATCGGCGAGGTCATAGCTGGCGGAGGCCCTTGCCCGCAGAAGCCCGGCGTCGGCATCGGCCGCCGCCGAGAGGAACGCCCCGTTGAAGGTCCCGGCGATCTGGACGAACCCGGCGCCACCCGTTGCGATGTCGCCGGGATCGGCATCGTTCGGCCTGGACGGGTCGACCACGCAATCGACGTACGGCGTGCAGCTGCCGTCATTGACCACGACTCCCGCGAACACGATCGGCCCGGCGACGACGGGCCGCGGTGTGGCTGCCAGCAAGAAGGCGAAAAGGAGGGAGACGACCCGCGCCGGCCGAGGGAATTGGATGGTCATGTGTCTGCTCTCGAACAGGAACCTCAGAGTGCGCTGGGGCGAGACGTGTCCGGTTGTCGGGGTTCCGGTTCGACGTCCGCACTCGCGAAGCACGCAGGCTCGTTGGCCGCTGGACATCGAGCCCGCAGCGGCCTCCGGCACCCGAACGCCGCCCGCGGGCACCGCACCGTGCGGGCCCGCCCCTGCTGTTGAATGCGACGTCTGGCGCTTGGAGGGGTCACGACCGGCCCGGGTGCCTCCACGGCCCGCGGGGCTTGGCACGCTTCGGCTGAGATGGTCGGAGGACCGGTTCCGGCTGGTCGGCCGGCGAACAGCCGGTGCGGCCCGGCGCGCGTCGGCCGAGGCCGCGGGACGGCCGACGTCGGGCCAGCCCTGTGGAGGCCGTCCGGACAGGTGGGGC
>Ga0073934_10011435_pt1 | contig 10737 bp, 8 predicted proteins | sample LarsenN4metaG_FD_76834 | JGI IMG/M metagenome (GOLD analysis project Ga0073934, IMG submission 76834) | Hot spring sediment bacterial and archeal communities from British Columbia, Canada, to study Microbial Dark Matter (Phase II) - Larsen... ...
AACTTTCGCCCGCATCAACACCAATTCCTCCGCGCTGGTCGGATGGAGCGCCATGGTGTCGTCGAGATCCCGCTTCCGGAGGCCTGCCTTCACGCCGATTGCAAGGCACTGGATCATTTCAGGCGCGCCGTCGCCGACGATGTGAACGCCGAGGATCCGGTCCGTCGCCGCTTCGACGACGATTTTCATCATCGTGCGCGACGTCGCCCCCGAGAGCGTCGCCTTCATCGGCCGGAAGTCAGTCTTGTAGATATCGACGGCGCCGAATTTTTCCCGCGCCTCCGCCTCCGAGTAGCCGACGGCGCCGACAGGAGGCTGCGCGAAGACAGCCTTTGGAATAAACTCGTAGTCAACCTTCGTGGGGTTGCTGTTGAATTCCGTCTCGGCGAAGGCGGCCCCCTCGCGGATGGCGACGGGCGTCAGGGCGACCCGGTTCGTCACATCGCCGACTGCGAAAATGTGGGGAACATTGGTGCGCGAGAACTCATCGACAATGACAGCCCCTTCGCCGTCCGTCGCGACGCCCGATGCCTCAAGGCCAAGCCCCTTGGTGTTAGGTTTCCGTCCCACCGCCCAAAAGACAAGGTCGGCGTCCAGATGATCTCCATTCCTGAGAAACACGCGGCGAATCCCGCCGCCTACATCTTCGATGGCCGAGAAAACCGTTTCCGTCACGAGGCGGATACCCGCATTTCCCATTTCACGGTGAACGGCGGCCGAAACGTCGGCGTCAAATTCGCGCAAGACGCGATCTCGGCGATACACGACCGTAACGTCGGCGCCGAAGCCGGCAAAGATGAAAGCAAACTCGATCGCAATGAAGCCTCCGCCTGCAATGACGACGCGGCGGGGGAGCTTTTCAAGATGAAACGCTTCATTCGAGGTGACAGCGAGGTCATGGCCGCGGATCGTCTCGTCAGTCCACGGTCGGCCGCCTGTCGCAATGAGGATCTTTGCTGCAGTGACCGTGCGGTCTTCCGAAGGAAGATAAATCGTGTGGGCGTCTTTCAGGATCGCGCGGCTGTTGATGATTTCTGCGCCCGCAGCCTTGAGGTTCCTGACGTAGAGCCCGCTGAGCCTTTCGACCTCCGCATCCTTGTTTGCGACGAGCGTCTTCCACTCAAAATGCACATTCTCAGCGGTCCAGCCATAGCCGCGCGCTTCCTTGAAGCCGTGGCCGAACTCAGAAGCGTAGACGAAGAGCTTCTTCGGCACGCAGCCGCGAATGACGCAGGTTCCGCCGACGCGATGCTCCTCGGCTATGGCGACCCGCGCCCCGTAACCCGCCGCGAGCCGCGCGGCGCGCACGCCGCCGGACCCTGCGCCGATCGTGAAGAGGTCATAGTCATATTTGGCCATTGCGCGCCTACTCCGGCAGGAATCCGATCCGTGACTTCAAGCTTGTGTCATGGAACTCGCTTGTCTGGAGCGTGAACGTCTCCAGAAATTCCTCGTGCACCGCCTGGAAAACAGGGTGGAGCTTGCCTTCGAAAGCGAGCGGAACCCGAATGACCGGCCGCTCGGAGACATAAATCTCGAACTGATCGCCCGCGACTTCGGCGGCGATCGTGGTGCGGAGCCAGAGCGCGCCCTTGTCTTCGACGTTCCCCACGATGAGGCAAAGGCCGAAACGAACGGGCTCCAGCACGATCACTTCGCGCTTTACGTAGGAAAACGCGCCGTCCCCATAGTCCTTATGAGGGTCGAAAGGGCCATCGGCGGGCACGCCAGCGACGTTCTCCGCCGGGCATCCCTCGAATCCGTGGAATCCGTCGACGATCGCGTCTGCAAGCGCCCGGCATTTGAAAAGGTTCTCGAACGCCGCCTGGCCGTATTCGCGGATCGCCGCCTTGAGTTCGTCAAAGGGTGCGAGCGCCATCGCCCTCACCGCTGCAATCGTTCGAGGCCCGAAGGTCCGGCGAGGATGACTTCATCCGCCATTCCGATGAACAGGCCGGTTTCGACGACGCCAGGAACTTTTTTCAGCGCGGCATCGAGCGCGCTCGCGTCGCTGATGCGCCCAAGCGGACAATCCAGGATGAAGTTTCCACCGTCGCTCAAGAATGCGGAACCGCCGGCGGACGCACGGAGCCGGACTCCGCCTTCATAACCTAGATCCGAAAGGACCGATCGAATCTTGCGCACCGTCAGCGCGAACGCGAAACGGTCGATTTCGACCGGCAGGGGAAAGCGTCCAAGCTGCGCGACCTTTTTCGATGAGTCCGCGATCACAATGAAGCGCCGGGCGGCGTTCGCGACGATCTTCTCGCGCAAAAGCGCCCCACCTCCGCCTTTGATCAGGTTGAGCGCTCCATCGACTTCGTCGGTCCCATCGACAGCAAGGTCGATGGTCGTGGTCTCGTCGGGCTCGATGATGTCGATGCCGGCGGCGGCGGCTCTCCTCCCCGTTTCATCGGAAGTCGGCACGCCTTTCACATACAAGCCGTCCCGAACGCGCGCGGCAAGCGCAGCGATGAAATGCGCCGCCGTTGACCCGGTTCCGAGCCCGAGCGTCATTTCCGGCTGAACGAGCGCGGCCGCCGCATTCGCCGCCAGACGCTTGAATTCGTCAGCGCTCATCGGTTGTCTTTCGTCTTCTCGGCGTTTCTCTCGCGGAAGCGCTTCGCCCAGTCCTTGAAGTCGGCCTGTCTGCCGCGCGCGACGGCGAGCGCGTCCGGCTCGACGCTTTTTGTTATGACAGATCCGGAGCCAACATAGGCGCCGGCGCCGATACTTACCGGCGCTACAAGAGAGGAATTTGAGCCGATGAAGGCGCCGGCCCCGATCTCGGTGCGATGCTTCGAAAAACCGTCGTAATTGCAGGTAATGGCGCCGGCTCCAATATTGGCGTTCGCGCCGACCGAGGCGTCGCCGATATAGGTAAGGTGAGGAATCTTGGCACCATCGCCGACGACCGCATTCTTGATCTCGACGAAGTTGCCGACTTTTGAGTCCGCCGACAAGTCAGCGCCAGGCCGTAGCCGCGCAAACGGACCGACGCTTGCGCCTGCGCCGACGCGGGCTCCTTCGAGGTAGGAATACGCCCGAATGATCGCGGCCCTTTCCACCTTCACGCCGGGGCCGAAAAAGACATGGGGCTCGACGATCACATCAACCGCGATTTCCGTGTCCCAAGAAAAATGGACTGTGTGGGGATCGACGAGCGTCACGCCGGCTTCCATAGCCGCGGCACGCATGCGCTTCTGGAAGATGGCTTCAGCGGCCGCAAGCTCGGCGCGCGAATTGACGCCGGCGACGTCGTCCTCGGCCGCCTCGGCGACAGCGCAGGGACGACCCTCGCGGCGCGCGATTGCGACGATGTCGGTAAGATAGAATTCCTTCTTCGCGTTATCGTCCTTGAGCATCGGCAGGGCGCGCGCAAGGAATTCTGCGTCGATCGCCATGACTCCGGAATTGACGAAGCTGATTTTCAGCTCCTCGTCGGATGCATCCTTCGCTTCGACGATCGCCTCAAGGCCGCCCGAGGCGTTGGTCTTGAGCCGGCCATAAGCGCCGGGGTCGGCTGGCCGAAATCCGAGCGCCGCGACGGCCGCGCCGGCATCGACCCTGGTGGCTAGCGCCGCCAAAGTTGACGGGGCGGCGAGCGGCGTGTCGGCGTAGAGCACGAGCACCGTGCCTGAAAAGCCGGCAAGTGCAGGCTGGGCCCTTTTCACGGCGTCCCCCGTGCCACGCGGCGGGTCCTGCACGGCCACCGAAATGTCGGCGCGTATGGCTTTTGCGGCCTCACCGACCTCGGGCGCCTGTGAGCCGATGACTACGGCCAGGCGCTCGGGGGCCAAAGCTTCAGCCGCCGCAATGACATGGGCAAGCATCGAGCGACCGCCGACGGGATGAAGAACCTTGGGCGTCGATGATCTCATCCTCGTCCCCTGGCCTGCGGCAAGGATGACGGCCGCAGTCGCCCGCTTGTTCATGGCGCTCGTTACCTCTGCTAGGAGCGGCGACGTTAAGAAGCGTCTTTTGGCGGTCGCCGGGTAAGAAGTAAATGCAACGGTCCCTTTCCGACGTGGCGGTGATCTTTGATCTCGATGGGACGTTGATCGATACTGCGGCCGACTTGGCCGCATCGATGAACTACGTGCTGCAGCGAGCGGGCCGCCCGCCGGCGCCGCTGGATCGCGTCCGCCACCTCGTCGGGCACGGCGCGCGCGCAATGCTCGAGAGAGGATTTCGCGAGTATGGCGGGGATCCTGTCGCCGACCTCGACCCGCATGTGGGGCTTTTTCTGGAACATTATCTTCAGCATATTGCAGACCGGTCGAGACCGTTTCCTGGCGCGATCAAGGCGCTCGATGAGCTCCAGGCGGAGGGGGCGGCGATAGTGATCTGCACGAACAAGCGCGAGGCTTGGGCCCGCGCGCTTTTCGATGCGCTCGGGCTTTCAGGCCGATTCGCCGCTGTCATCGGGGCAGACAGCGTCGGCGCCGCCAAACCGGATCCAAGACCCGTGCGGGCTGCGTTGCATGCAGCCCGCCGAAACTGCGGCGTCTTTGTCGGCGACAGCGACACCGACATCCGCGCGGCTAAAGCGGCGGGAATGCCCTGCATTGCCGCGCTTTTCGGCTACGGGCCGCTCGACCTCGCGAATGAGGCCTTCGCTCTTTTCTCGACGTACGAGGATGTCCTGCCGCTAATCCGGCAGGCGGCGCGCGCTTAGTTCGCTGGAAGTCCAATGCGCCGCGGCATGCCGTTCACCATGTCGCTGCGGACATCGGTGCGGGCCGACCGCATGGTTGAAACGAAGCCCTCCGGTTTCAGATCGACCTGCACCTCAAACCCCCTCTTTCGCCAGAAATCCTGGATCTTGGCGGCGAGGCGCTGGGCGCCGAGATCGGTGCAGTGGTCTGACATCGCGGTCACCTTTGTGGAAGCGGGCGTGATCGGATGCTGTAGAGGATATAAGGACCCCAAATTTTTTCAAGCGCTAGCAAAAAAATTTGTTTGTATGGTTTTTTCATTTTTTCTCGGAGAAATGAGGATTTTTTGTTGCGCCGCAACACGAGTTGCGTCGCACCCATTGGTGCCGTATAAGAAAGTCAAATAACGAGGTCGCTAATGTCTTCGGGAAACTTTCCTGAGCCTCGGTCGATTGGCGACCGAATTCGCTATGCGCGAAAAGAATTCGGCCTCAACCAGACGGAGCTTGCCAACCGAGTCGGCGTTAGCCAGCCCGCTGTCGCAAACTGGGAAAGCGGCGTTCATGATCCGAGGCGGGTTATGCTCGCCAAAATCGCCGATGTTCTTGGAGTGTCTTCAGAATGGCTCGCCAGTGGGGCGCGGTCAGCGGATGAAACGGACAAGCAGCCGGCGGCCGCTTACCTTCGGCGACCCTTGCGTCACGCGCCGGTGATCGACCTTAATGACGCGCTCAGATTGTCAAGCACCTCGGGCGCCGATCCGCATGCGATGGCGCTCGACTATATTCCCGTCACCACCGGCGCGGAGAAGATTTTCGCCTTCTTCCTGGACGATGAGGCCGTATCTCGCGCCTTCCCCAACAATACGCTGGTCGTCGTCGATTATGGCGATCATAAACCTTTGGATGGCGCTTTCGCCCTGTTTGATGTCGGCGGTGCGCCACTTGTTCGACGTTGGCGGGAAGATCCCCCGAGGCTGGAAGCAGCGTCTGAGAGCAATGCCTACGGATCAATTTACCTCGACGCGTCGCCGAATGTCATAGGTTGCGTCAGAGTGGCGATCAGATTTCATTAAGCTCGATCATGCTGCGGCATGTGAGAGATTCTCACGGACCGTGGGGAGTTCATCGAGAGTCTTTCGATATGCAGCATGCAGGTTTTTGAGATGTGGCGGCAAGGCTTGAAAGTTTTCGGCTGACCGCTCGACCCTCGCGGCTGCCTCTCCCAGCGCTTTTGCGCCGACGTTGAAGCTCGCAGATTTAAGAGCATGGGCAGCGCTGGCGACTTCCTTTGCATCCGCGGCCTTGAAGGCGGCGGCCATGCGGTTAAGACATTCCCTTACGTGGGTTTCGAAAAGTGCAAGCGCCCTGAGAGCTAGGGGCCCGCTGGAGCTGGACATTTCAGCGAGGTTGGCAAGCGCCGCTCGGTCAAAAGCGACAAAGTCGCGCTTCACCGTCGGACGCGGGCATGCTTCCGCGACCAGGCCTGTCGGCGTCAAATGCAGACCAATGGCTTCGGAAAGCGCTGCTAGCGTAAAGGGCTTCGTCAAGAAGTCGTTCATGCCGGCCTGCTGCCAGGCTTTCTTCTCCCCATCGACATGCGCCGTGAGCGCAATGATCGGGATTCGAGCTCGCGCCGGATCGGAAAGCTTTCGGATTGCGGCGGCGGCGGCATACCCGTCCATCACCGGCATCGAACAGTCCATCAGGACTAGATCGAACGCGCCCTTTTCAATCGCCTCAACGGCTTCCGCCCCATTGGTGGCCAGCGTGACATCGACGCCTAGCCGGCCGAGCGCCTCTCGAACAACCTCCCGGTTGACGGCGCTGTCATCGGCGGCGAGGATACGTGCTCCGGCGAAGGTCTTTGTCTTGATTTCCATCGCCCGCAGCGATTGCAGCGCCGCTGCGCCCCTTAATCGACCTTCATTAAGTCGCTCCACCAAGGCGATCATGTCTTGACGCGTTATAGGTTTGATCAACAGGTCTTCCGCCACGCCGTCCGAAAGCAGCCGATCAGGCGCATTGTCCCCAAGATCGCTCACGCAAACTCGCGCCGGCGTCCAGCCGTCGTGCCCTTCACAACTGCGAGCATGGACAATTGCGAGGGCGGAAGGCGAGCCAAGAATTATGTCGGCGTAGGAAAGATCGACCTTGCTGAGATCATTTATCGGGACGAGCTGCGCCGCAATTCCTGCCTCTTCGAGGTAGCGCGCGACGGCGAATGGCGTGGCTGCGCCTGAAATTGCGACGATCGCTCGTTTTTCTGCGAGAGCCCGGGGAAATGCGCGCGGCGCTGCGATCTGGCGCGTCGTCAACGTGAAATAGAATCGAGATCCTTTCCCTTCTCGGCTTTCAACCCCGATTTCGCCGCCCATGGCTTCCACCAGCCGCCGGCAAATCGCAAGACCCAAGCCTGTGCCGCCGAATCGTCGGGTGGTCGATTGGTCGGCCTGACTGAAAGCTTCGAAAATCGACCCGAGCTTATCCGGCGGGATTCCGATGCCGGTGTCGACGACGGAAAACTCTATTGTGACAACGTCCGTCATCGACGTGCGCCTTCGCGCCGAAACGATCACGCTGCCTTGTTTCGTGAATTTCAGCGCGTTGTTCACCAGATTGGAGAGCACCTGGCTCAAGCGGACAGGATCGCCCTCGATTGAGTCTGGAACGCCGGCGCCGATATGTGAAACGAGATCGACATCGTCCCTCTTCGCTCTTTCCCAAAAAAGACTGATGACGTCCGAGATGATGTCGGCTGGGCGCAACGGTATGGACTCAAGATCGAGCTTCCCAGCCTCTATTTTTGAAAAGTCCAGAATGTCATTGATGATTGTCAGAAGGCTCTTGCCGGAACGGACGATCACCTCAGCGTAGCGTTTCTGCCGGGGCGGCAATTCGGAACTGTTGATGAGCTCCGCCATCACCAGCAATCCGTTCATCGGAGTCCTGATTTCATGACTGACGACGGCTAGAAACTCTGATTTCGCATTATTCGCAGCCTCCGCCGCCTCCTTGGCGAGCTTCAGCTCTTGAGTGCGTTGCATAACCGTCTTCTGAAGGTTCTCTTGTTGGGCGAGGAGACGCGCGTCGCGGTCTTGAATTTTGTCAAGCATGTCATTGAATGCGTCTACCAACTCGCCCGTCTCGTCGTGACGTTTGCGCTTTGCGCGCGCGCCGAAATCATCCGTTTCGCGAACTTTTCGCATCAGGCTCACGAGGTCAGTGATCGGCGCCGTGACCCCGCGCTGCATCCTAAGCGCAATCAGGAGGGCCACTGTCGCCGAGAATAACGCAGCGACGAGAGAGTCCCAAAGAATTTCCGAGATCTTTTCACCCAATTCTGAAGTGTCGGCGGAAAGAGTCAGGATACCGATCTTCTCGCCACCATGGATGACAGGCGCCTCGGCGCTAATTGATCGCGCTGTCATAATAGAGAGGTCGCCGAGCAAACCCCTACTTTCGGGAATCTGAATAGCGACAGTGTCGCCAAGCTCCACGAAACCCTCACCATCCAAGAAATCAACTCGAATATGTCGGATGTGCGGAAGGCCGCTGATCGCGCGTAGCGCCTCAAGGGTTCGGCGTTCATCTCTTTGGCGTACTGGATCGGCGATCGTCGCTGCAAATACGACGGCGTTGGCGTGCAATTCGCGAAACCGCTCGTCGCTGTACTGGCTGACCTCGCGCGCGGCAAAAAGGCTCGTCGCAAGGAAAACGGCGCCGAACACGGCGACGATGACGAGTATCGTCAGCTGTTCCCGCAAGGAAAAACGCCTGTCGGCCACGCCGGCCATCCCGCCTAGCTCAATCCTTTTCAGAGGTTGCTTCGAAACCATTTCGATTTAATTTCAGGGCGGACGAGCGCCGTCCAAGGCAATATCTTATTAAGCATTATTTCCGACCTTGCGGCATGCGACGCGCGTCGCTCTCGGGGGAGGCACGGCAAGCCATGGTCACGGAAAGTCAGCGAAGAGTTCGCGTGCTTGTCGTCGACGACGACCCAGTGATGCGCGAGCTCGCGACCGCAAGGCTCGACGAAGCGGATTTCGAAGCGATCCCTGCCTCGAATGGGTCCGAAGCGCTTGGCCTCCTGCGGGCCAGAAAATTTGCTCTGGTGATTACGGACCTCGACATGCCCGGGATGAGCGGATTCGATCTCATCCGCGCCCTCAGGAGCGACGCAGCTATTGCGGCGACGCCGGTGATCGTCATCACCGGCAGCGATAAATCCGATGCGATCGATCTTGCCTTCGCCGCTGGTGCGACGTCATTTTTAGCGAAGCCGATCAACTGGACTCTGTTCTCGCATTCGGTGCGGTTTGTTCTGAAATCGGATGCTGATCACCGCGAGCTTAGATCGGCTCGCGACGCCGCTGAGTCGGGCGCTCGATTCAAGGACGGACTTCTCTCCATCATGAGTCACGAGCTCAGGACTCCGCTTAATGCGATCATCGGCTTCGGCCAGATTCTATCTGACCAGTTCGAGAGGGAGAATGATCCGATCCACAAGGAATACTCGGACTATATTGTCGACGGTGGAAAGCGCTTATTGAACTCGGTGTCGGACATGCTGCTTGCGTCCGATGCGCGAACAGGACCGATCACCATCAACGAGGTCGATTGCACGATTGAGGAGATTGTTGATCTCGCGCTATCTCCGCTGGAGAAAACAATCTCGCTTTCCCAAGCGGAGATCAAAAAAGTTCTTCGAGAGCCCGATCTCGAGCTCTGTTGCGATCGGGCTCTCATCGCGCGGGCGATCGGCAAGCTCGTGGATAACGCCATCAAATTCAGCCCTCGCGGCGTATCAATTGTGGTCGGCGCTGCAACCTTGAAGGGCGGTGACCTGGCGTTTCTTGTACGCGACGCCGGGCCGGGCATGTCGGCCGAGCGGCTTGCGCTTGCGATGCAGCCCTTTAATCAGGCGGACATGTCCTTTCGCCGATCGAAGGAGGGTCTCGGTCTTGGGTTGCCGCTCGCCAATGCGATTATTACTGCCCACGGTAGGCGGCTGAAGCTTGACTCGGCCGTCGGCCAGGGCACCAGCGCCCTCCTTATCCTGCCTTCTGCGCGTCTTCGCGGCACGCAGGCTCCCGTCGTCGGCGCCGCTTGACGCGGTGTTACTTGACCGGCGCAGAGGACCGCCTATTACCAACTTATTGGTCTTCCGGGCGCGTAGCTCAGCGGTAGAGCACTACGTTCACACCGTAGGGGTCGCAGGTTCGAACCCTGCCGCGCCCACCATCTGTGATTCGCCTATTCAGTGCTGGCATTATGTGAAAGGTCGGTCGGCGAAAGGCCGAAAGCCTTTGTCAGCATTGCCCGCGGCGAATTTGCTGCGCTGCAGCAATTGAGTTGCAAGTTTTAGGTCCGCGCGGCGCAATTGTTGTAAAATTGCGACTGTGCCTTCGCCCGTTTAGAGGCCGTTGCGCCGTTTACTTTACCGACACGATAAGACGCGCAATGAGTTACGGAACGTCGGCGGAAAGGGTTTGCGCCGGTCGTCTAACTTGCCCCGGCAGGGAGGGGCGCGACAAAAGGGGTCCATCCATGAGAGTTTTGAAGGGTCGTCAGACTGTCGCCGGGCGTTTGCTTTGCGGCGCGGCGATCTGCGCCATCGCCGCTACCGGGGCATTCGCGCAGTCGATCGACGATGAAATCGTTGTCACTGCGCAGCGGCAGGAACAGTCCGCCCAAGACGTTCCGATCGCGGTTTCCGCCTTCTCGGGCAACGACCTTCAGGCTCGCCAGCTGGAGAGTTTCCAGGACATTCAGTTCAACATCCCTAACTTCGCGTTTTCGCGCACGCAGTTCACGGGATCGACCATTTCGATCCGCGGCATCGGCGCGCTCGCCGTCGGCGCTTCGACCGAACCCTCAACGTCGGTTCACATCAACGACGTCTACATTAACGCGCCGCGGCTTTTCGAGACTGAATTTTTCGACATCCAGCGCCTTGAAATCCTTCGCGGCCCGCAAGGAACGCTGTTCGGACGCAACGCGACCGGCGGTGTCATCAACGTCATCACAAATAAGGCGTCGCCGGATGGCGTTTCGGGCTACGCCGACGCCGAATA
>Ga0073934_10011436_pt1 | contig 10735 bp, 8 predicted proteins | sample LarsenN4metaG_FD_76834 | JGI IMG/M metagenome (GOLD analysis project Ga0073934, IMG submission 76834) | Hot spring sediment bacterial and archeal communities from British Columbia, Canada, to study Microbial Dark Matter (Phase II) - Larsen... ...
GCGCCTCCTCGCCCAGCGCGGCGCCCGCCGGCAGCGCGATCATCAGCAAGGCCGCGTGATCGCGCCACGCGGCGGCGCGCCAGGCGAGCGCGCGGCCGTCCGGCGCCGACGCGCCGGACGAGCTCCAGGCGACGGCGGCCCAGTCGGGCCAGGCGCCGGCCACGTCGTGCAATCGACCGTCGGCACCGGCACGCAGGTCGGCGAGCCCCGCGGCCGGCAAGGTGGCCGTGCACTGGCGCATCGTGCCCGTCGCGTCGATGCGCAGGCCGTGCAGGGCCGCGGCGCGGGTCGCATCCGCGGGCCCCGACGCCACGAGGAGCACTTCCACGTCGGGCTGCAGCTCGTGCACCCGGCGCAGCACGCGGACCACGACCCCCTGCAGCCCGCGCCCGCCGAGGATCTGCGCGTCGATCTCGGAGAGCACCTGCATCGAGCGGACCTGCCGCCCCAGGCGGCCGGCACTGTCGTTGAACGAGCGCGCGAGGACGCCGAACTCGTCGTCCGTCGCGGCCGGCACGCGGGCCTCGAAGTCCCCGTCGCCCAGACGCCGCGCGCCGTGCGTCAGCGCCTCGAGCGGCTGCAAGGTGCGGCGCACGTGGGTCATGCTGGCCAGGCCCACGATCAGCACGGTGGCCAGCACCACGAGCAGCAGGGTGTGGCCCAGGTTCGCCTCGCCGGGCGCGACGATCGCATGGACGGGGCGCGCTTCGAACAGCCAGTCGGCGCTGCCGAACTCGGCCTCGAGGAAGAGGCGCCAGGTTTCCGCACCTGCGACCGCCGCGTCGCCGGACGCGCGGCCGCATCGCACCGCGACGCCGTGCTCGTCGCGCACGCAGACGTGCACGGCCCCCGACTCGTCGGCCACGTTCGTCCACAGGAAAGTGCCCGCCAGCTCGCCGAGCCAGTAGCCGCCGTCGCGCGGGTCGTGCAGGCTCAGCACCACGGCCGCGGCGATGCCGTCCGAGGCCGGCGTGCGCACGTGCAGCCCCCAGGCGTCGCGCGAACGCGCCACGCGCTCGCGCCCAGCGGTCGTCCACCACTGCAGCAGCAGTTCGTCGGCGGGCTGGCCGGCGGGCTCCGCCGACGCCGACACCTTGATCACGGCACGGAAGGCCGACGACGCGCCGGCGCGCGCGCTCGGCGAATCGGCCGGCGTCAGTTCCATCGACGCGCGCGCCTCGAGGATCTGCTTGGCCGCCAGCAGCCGGTCGAAGACGACGAGGCCCTGCGAGCGGGCCTCGGCGGCGAGCTGACGTTGCTGCTCGGCGCGGTCGCGCGCGGCGATGCCCTGGCTCGCCAGCACCGCGAGCAGCAGCACCGGCAAGGTGGCGGTCGCGAGGAACATCCAGAACACGCGCCGCCCGACGCGGCTGGCGAGGAAGGTGCCGCGCACGCCGAAGCGCCCGCGCTCGGGGCGCGGCGGCGCCTGCACGGCGGGATCAGTAGCCGGAGGCCACGCCGACGTACTTGCCATTGTTCGCCCGGACGATGTCGTCGCGGCTGTGGCGGGCCGTGAGCGGCGGCGACGAACGGCCGTCGGGTCCCATGCTGTAGAGATCGAAGTCCGTGTTGATCGGCACCAGCGAGTGGTCCTTGCGCGCGTGGCCGCGCGCCCCCGGCGCCGAGAGGTTCAGGTACTGGTACGGGTTGCCCCACGGGTCGCGGCGCCCGCCTTCGCCGATGATCGCCAGGCTCGACGGGTATTCGCCGTGGTTCTGGTGGTACATGTCGATCAGCACCGCCAGCGCGGCGATGTCGACCTGCGCGCGGTCGGCCCGCGTGCGGTCGATGTAGCGGTTGAAGGCGGGCAGCGCGATGGCCGTCAGCACGCCGACGATCAGCACCGCCAGCATCAGCTCGACGAGGGTGAAACCCCGCTCGCGGCGACGCCGCATGAACAGGCACGACAAGACCGCACTCCCCCAGATGACCGCTGCGCGGATCGCGGCCCGTCACCGCCGATCGCCCGCGCTGCCTGCACGTGTACTGCGCCCCATACTGCGATCTCGGCAGGATGCCGGCCGACTTGAGGACCGCCATCGCATGCACGGCGCGATGATCCGCGAGACGTGTCCATTCGTGACGACGCGGCGCGCCGCGAACTCGCGACGAGCGTGAGGGATTGCCCGCGGCGTCGAGTCGCGCCGGGGGTGTCGCGCCGCAGGCGTTGCGCCGCGACCGGCATCCGCGCCGCGCGGCTGCGCCGCTCAGCGCGGCGGCGACCAGGCCGGCGAGCGCTTCTCGATGAAGGCCTGCACGCCCTCGAGCGCCGCCTCGTCCATCATGTTGCAGGCCATGGACTGGCCGGCGATGGCATAGGCCTCCTCGATGCCGGTCTCGACCTGCCGATAGAACTGCGCCTTGCCCATCGCGATGGCCACCCTCGGCTTGGCGACGATGCTCGAGGCCAGCGCGTCGATCTCGGCGTCGAGCTGCTCCGGCGCCACCACGCGGTTGACGAGCCCGCGCTCGCGCGCCGTCTGCGCGTCGATGAACTCGCCGGTCAGCAGCATCTCCATCGCCTGCTTGCGATTCAGGTTGCGCGCGAGCGCGACGCTGGGCGTGGCGCAGAACAGGCCGTAGTTCACGCCGCTCACCGCGAAGCGCGCCGCGCTGGAGGCGACCGCGAGGTCGCACATGGCGACGAGCTGGCAGCCGGCCGCGGTGGCGATGCCGTGCACGCGCGCGATCACCGGCACCGGCAGGCGCTGGAGGGCGAGCATCATCCGCGCGCACTGCGCGAACAGGCGCTGGTAGTACTCGAGCGACGGCGCCGCGCGCATCTCCTTCAGGTCGTGCCCGGCGCAGAAGGCCTTGCCCGCCGCGGCGAGCACCAGCACGCGCACGCTGTCGTCGCGCGCGATCGTGTCGAGCTCGTGCTGCAGCGCGGCGATCATCGCCTCGGACAGCGCATTGAAGGCCTGCGGGCGATTCAAGGTGAGCGTGGCCACGCCGCGCGCGTCCTTCGAGTACATCAGCAGCGGGTCGTCGGTGGTCAGCATGGAGCGCCTCCGGTCACTCGATCGCGCTGGCGGACTTCGCCCGCTCGCGCAACTGGAACGTCTGGATCTTGCCGGTCGAGGTCTTGGGGATCTCCTCGAAGCGCACCTCGCGCGGCACCTTGTAGCCGGCCAGCAGGCCGCGGCAGTGCGCGATCAGCTCGTCGGCCGTGGCGCTGGCGCCGGCCTTCAGCTCGACGAAGGCCAGCGGCGTCTCGCCCCACTTCGGATCGGGTTTGGCGACCACCGCGCAGGCCATCACCGCCGGGTGGCGGTACAGCGCGTCCTCCACCTCGATCGAGCTGATGTTCTCGCCGCCGGAGATGATCACGTCCTTGCTGCGGTCCTTGATCTTGACGTAGCGGTCGGGCTCCAGCACCGCGAGGTCGCCGGTGTGGAACCAGCCGCCATCGAACGCCGCGGCGGTGGCGTTCGGGTTCTTGAGGTAGCCCTTCATCACGATGTTGCCGCGGAACATGATCTCGCCCAGGGTCTGCCCGTCGGCCGGCACTTCCTTCATGGTCTGCGGGTCGAGCACGGTCATGCCGTCCTGCAGCGCGTAGCGCACGCCCTGCCGGCCGTTCAGGCGCGTCTGCTCCGCGAGCGACTCGCGCGCCCACGACTCGCGCTTGGCCGCCACCGAGGCCGGGCCGTAGACCTCGGTGAGTCCGTACACGTGGGTGATGTCGAAGCCGATCTTCGCCATGCCCTCGATCATCGCGGCCGGCGGCGCGGCGCCGGCCACCATGCCGCGCACCGCGTGCCGGATGCCCTCGCGCAGCGACGGGTCGGCGTTGACGATCAGGTTGTGCACGATCGGCGCGGCGCAGTAGTGGTCGGCGCCGTGCTCGCGCATCGCGTCGAGGATGGCCTTCGCCTCCACGCGCCGCAGGCACACGTGCGTGCCGGCCTGCAGCGCCACCGTCCACGGGAAGCACCAGCCGTTGCAGTGGAACATCGGCAAGGTCCAGAGGTACTTCGGGAACTGCGGCATGGTCCACGTGACCGCGTTGCACACCGCGTTGAGGTAGGCGCCGCGGTGATGCGTGACCACGCCCTTCGGATCGCCCGTGGTGCCCGAGGTGTACGAGACGGCGATCGCGTCCCATTCGTCGGTCGGGCCCTGCAGGCGCGCCAGCGGCGCGTGCGCGGCGAGCCAGGCTTCGTACTCGGTGCCCTGCAATCCGTCGACACCGGCCAGCGGGTCGCCGGCGCCCGTGAACTCCGTGTCGCACACGTCCACCACGAACACCTCGCGCCGGTGCCGCTCGCGCAGCAGCCGCAGCGCCTCGCGCATGACCGGCGAGAACTCGCGGTCGGTCAGCAGCACCTTCGCCTCGCAGTGGTTCATCTGCCAGGCCAGCAGCGCCGCGTCGAGCCGCGTGTTCAAGGTGTTGAGCACGGCGCCGATGGCCGGCACCGCGTAGTGCGCCTCGATCATCTCGGGGGTGTTGGCGAGCATGGTGCTCACCGTGTCGCCGCGGCCGATGCCGCGCGCCTGCAGCGCCGCGGCCAGCCGGGCCGAGCGGTCGCGGCAGTCGGCCCAGGTGTAGCGCCGCGCGCCGTGCACGACCGCCGGCAGGTCGCCGAAGACCTCGGCCGTGCGCTCGACGAAGCTCACCGGCGTGAGCGCCACGAAGTTGGCCGCGTTGCGGTCGAGGTGCTGGTTGTACATGCCGTTCATGCCATCCCCTTCAGCGCGCCGCGCGGTCCTTCGCGTTCTGCGCCTCGATGCGCTCGCGCGCGGTCTGCCAGTCGGCATCGGTCCACGAGCGCAGTTCGTAGAAGTTGCCGCCGGTGGCCAGCGCGTTGCCGCCGTCCATCATGATGGACTGGCCGGTGAGCCAGTCGCACTGGCCCGGCGCCATCAGGAAGGTCGCGAGGTTCTGCAGCTCGCGCAGCTCGCCGGGGCGCGCCATCGGGTTGCGCTCGCGGCTGCGCGAGCCCGGCTCCTCGCCCGGGTCGAGGCGCTTGCTCATGCCCTCGGTCGGGATCTCGCCCGGCCCCACCGCGTTGAGCCGGATGCCCCACTTCGCCCATTCGACGGCGAGCGACTTCGTCATCACCTCCACCCCCGCCTTGCTCATGGCCGACGGCACGACGTACGGGCTGCCGTTGTCGACCCAGGTGACGATGATGCTCATCACGCTGCGATACGGCTGCGCCGGCGTCCACTCGCCGCGGCGCGCCTGCTCGATCCAGCGCTTGCCGACCGCCTGCGTCACGTAGAAGCTGCCGTGGAACACGATGTTCGCGATGGCGTCGAAGGCGCGCGGCGACAGGCTCTCGGTGGGCGCGATGAAGTTGCCGGCGGCGTTGTTCACGAGGCCGCTCAGCCCGCCCGTCCGGAACAGCGCGGCCACCATCTCGTCGACCGCCTGCGCGATGCGGATGTCGACGCCGAAGGTGTCGATGCGGCGAGCCGGAAAGCGCTGCCGCCACTCGGCCGCGGTCTCGTCGCACACCGACTGCCGGCGGCCGCAGATCGCGACGTCGGCGCCCAGTTCGAGAAAGCGCTCGGCCATCGCGCGGCCCAGGCCCGTGCCGCCGCCGGTGACCAGGATGCGCTGGCCCGCCATCAGGTCGCTTCTGTACATGCTGGATCTCCGATGCATCGGCTGTGGCGAACCCGGGCGCGAGCGCCTGGTCGCTACGTGCCCGCCGCGGCGAGCGCCTGGTCGATGTCCCAGAGGATGTCGTCGACGTGCTCGAGCCCGACCGACATCCTCACCATGTCGGGCAGCACCCCGGCCGCGCGCTGCTGCGTCTCGTCGAGCTGGCGGTGCGTGGTGGAGGCCGGATGGATGATCAGGGTGCGCGTGTCGCCGATGTTCGCGAGGTGGCTCATGAACTGCGCCGACTCGATGAACCGGACGCCGGCCTCGGGCCCGCCCTTCACGCCGAAGGCGAGCAGGCCCGACGCGCCCGGCGCGCCGCCCACCCGGCGCATCTGACGCGCCAGCAGCGCATGCTGCGGATGGTCGGGCAGCCCGGGATAGTGGACCCAGCTCACGCGCGGGTCGTCGCGCAGGAACTCGGCCACGCGCCGCGCGTTCTCGCAGTGGCGCTCCATGCGCAGCGGCAGGGTCTCGATGCCCTGCAGGATCTGCCACGCGCTGGTCGGCGCGAGCGCGGCGCCGTAGACGCGCAGGGTCTCCATGCGGCAGCGCATGGTGAAGCCGAAGTCGCCGAAGGTCTCGTGGAAGATCACGCCGTGGTAGCCCGGCGAGGGCTGCGTCATGCCGGGGAACTTGCCGTTGTCCCACGGGAAGCGCCCGCCCTCGACCACCACGCCGCCGAGGGTGGTGCCGTGGCCGCCGAGGTACTTGGTGGCCGAGTGCACCACGATGTCGGCGCCGAACGCGAGCGGGTTGCACAGGTACGGCGACGGCACGGTGTTGTCGATGATCAGCGGCACGCCGTGCGCGTGGGCCACCTCCGCCACGGCCGCGATGTCGAGCACCGCGAGGCTGGGGTTGCCGAGGCTCTCGGCAAAGACGGCGCGCGTGCCCGGTCGCATCGCCTCGGCGAAGGCCTCGGGCCGCGTCGCGTCGACGAAGGTGGTCTCGATGCCGTACCGGGCGAGGTTGACGGCGAGCATGGTGACCGTGCCGCCGTACAGCGCGCCGGCCGCCACCACGTGGTCGCCGGCCTGCAGCAGCGTCATCAGCGCCAGCGCCTCGGCCGCCATGCCGCTGGCCGCCGCCACGGCCGCCCGGCCGCCTTCGAGCGCGGCCACGCGTTCTTCCAGCGCGGCGACCGTCGGATTCGACAGCCGCGAGTACACGTTGCCGAAGGTCGCCAGGTTGAACAGCGCGGCCGCGTGCTCGGCGCTGTCGAACACGAAGCTGGTGGTCTGGTAGATCGGCAGCGCGCGTGCGCCGGTGGCCGCGTCGGGGATCTGCCCGGCGTGGATGGCCAGGGTCTCGGGATGGAAGCGGCGGTCGGCCACGTCGCCCCGCCCTACACCGGCCGCCGCGCCGAGATGACGCGCGTGTTGACGCCGGCCCAGTGCAGCCCGCCGAACAGCCGCGCGTGCTCGATCTTCACGCAGCGGTCCATCACCGAGTCGAGCCCCGCGTCGCGCGCGATGCGATCGGCCTCGAGGTTGGCCACGCCGAGCTGCTGCCACAGGCAGCGGGCGCCGATCGCGACCGCGCTGCGCGCGATCGGCGGCACGTCGGCCGGCTTGCGGAACACGTCGACCATGTCCACCGGCCCGGGAATGTCTTCGAGCCGCGCGTAGCAGCGCTCGCCGAGCACCGACTCGTAGCGCGGGTTGACCGGGATCACGCGGTAGCCGTGCTGCTGCATGTAGGCGGCCGCGAAGTGGCTCGGCCGGTGCCACTCGGCCGACAGGCCCACCACCGCGATGGTGCGGCAGGACTTCAGGATGCGGCGCAGCGAGGCGATGTCGTCGGCCATGCCGCGACCTTACCCGATGGACGGCGCGCCTCCATCGGGGGCAACACGGCCGCGCGGCGGCTCGCGCCCGCGCCGGCCGCTCAGGCGGCGGCGCCGCGCAGCATGCCGGTGCCGTCGTGGCAGTTCAGGTACTCGAAGCACTGTTCGTGCGCCGCGGCCACCGTCACCTCGTGGTAGAGCTTGAGCTTCGCGGCCGGACCGAGCTTCATGAGGTAGCGCATCGCCGCGCCGAAGATCGCCACGTGCGTGGGGTGCGACTCCGACCAGCGCTCCAGCGCCGCGAGGTCGCGCCACCAGCTCATGCCGAAGCTCTTGTCGGTGTCGCGCCCGTCGGCGCCGACCACGCGCATGTAGCGGTTGGCGAAGCAGCCGACCGGCAGGCCCTCGTCGCGCAGGAAGTCCATGCCGTCGCGCAGCACGGGCTCGACGTCCTCGAGGTACATGCGGCGCTCGGCGTCGTCGGTGTCGCTCCAGTCCTGGCCCGAACGGATCAGGCACAGGTTGTCGTGCGGGACCACGCGCCGCCGCGCGCCGTCGGCCTGCACTCGAGGCGCGCCGCGTGCGGGCATGAGGTCGGTCTGCGACAGCGGGATGCGGTCGCGCATGCCGCCCCAGTAGGCGTGCTCCTGCACCGGGCCGCTCATGCCGTCGGCCAGCACGGCCACGCCTTCGCTGCGATCGGGCGCGGAGAACAGGGTCTCGAAGCGCTCGACGCCGGGGCGCAGGATCTCGCTGAAGGTACCGAAGCCGTCGCCGGCCACGCGGCCGTCGGTCCATTGCCGCCCATGCGCGGCGAACCAGCGGTCGAACGCGCCCGCGTCGTCCCATTAGGCGATGGTGACGACGTTGTCGAAGCCGGCCGCGTCGGTCTCGCGCGCGCGGTCGTGGTGGCGCGGGCCGCCGGCCGCGCCGAGCCAGCCGTCGAGCGTGCGCAGCGCTGCGTCGACGGCCGGCGTGCGTGCGCGGAACTGCACGCCCAGGTAGGCCATCACCACCTGCTTGACCGACGGCTTGAAGCGCGCGACGAACGACGGGTACGGCGGCACGAACTGGTCCGCCCCGGCGCGCCGCGGGCAGCGGCGCTCGGCCCGCAGGTGTTCGGGGATCGACGATTCGAGCGTCATCGCGGCGCTCCTCAGGCCGCTTCGCGGCTGGCCGCGACGCGCAGGTTGGCGGGAGCCGGCAGCGCCGGCTCGTCGTCCTCGGCGCGCTCGACCTCGAGCGCGCGGCGCTGGCGCGCGATCACGCGGTCGCCCGGCGTCTGGTCGAGCACCAGCCGGGTGACGTCGGGCCGCGCATAGTGCCCGGCCGGGTCGGCCGCGGCCTTGGCCAGCGAGATCATCCCGAGGTCGAGGTCGGCGTAGACCAGCCCCTCCTGGTCCTCGGGCAGCGGCGCGTGCATCAGCCGACCGTCGGGTGCGTAGATGCGGGCGAAGCCGCCGCCGGGCAGCAGCAGCTGCTGCTTCACCGGGTCGTCGCCGCACAGCATCTTCACCATCTCGGGCGAGACCGTCGCGCACGGCGCGATCACGTAGCACTGCCCCTCGACCGCGTAGATCTGGCTCGCCGCGTTGTTGACCTCCGCGCCGAGCGCGTGCGCGCCGCCGCGGTACAGCGAGAAGCTCGGCCACGCCGCGATGTGCACCTGCTCGTTCTGCGCGTACATGGCGTACTTCGACAGCGGCTGCAGGTGCTCCCAGCAGCACAGCGCGCCGACGCGGCCCAGCGGCGTGTCGTGTACCGCGAGGTGGCTGCCGTCGCCTTCGCCGAACACGGTGCGCTCGACGTGCGTGGGCTTGAGCTTGCGGCGCTTCGCGATGGTCTCGCCGTCGGCGCCGATGATCCACTGCCCCATGTACAGGCTGCCGCCGGCCTTCTCGCTGTGGCCCATCACGACCACGATGCGGTGCTGCTTCGCGGCCTGCGCGATGCGCTCGGCCTGCGGCGAGCCGTAGACCAGCGAGTGGTCGTGGTAGCGCTGGATGAACTGCATGCCCCAGGCCGGCGAGTCGAGCCAGATGAACCACGGATAACCGGGCAGCCAGGTCTCGGGGAAGGCGATCATCTGCGCGCCGTGGCGCGCCGCCTCGGCGATCAGCCCGACCGCCTTGTCGACGGACGCGTCGAGGTCGAGGAACACGGGGGCCGCCTGGACGGCGGCGGCGCGGAACTTCGGGTGGGCAACGGTCATGGCAGTCTCCTGCGGAGGTCGTTCGGTGGTGTCCGATGGCGCTCGGGCGTGGTCCGTGGCCGATCGCCCGGCGATCCGCGCTTCGGATGGGGACGCATGCTAGGAACGGCGCGCGCGCGCCGCTTGCCTGTGCGTCGCGCCGGTCTTGACTGGTCGTCGCAGCGCCGGCCGGCGCGCCCGCGCTCGGGCGTTTGCCGCCTTGCGGTGCCCGCCGGCGCGCCCTAGGCTCACGCTCCATGACGATCCGCCTGTCCACCGACGCCGTGCCGGGCCGCGAACGACTCGCGTACTGGATCGACGCCGTGTGCGACACCTACGTGCAGCTCGACTGCGACGCGCTCAGCGCCGGCGGCGCGCTCGACGGAGAGATCGTGGTCGACAAGCTCGCGTCGCTGGAGCTGTCGCGCGTGACCTCCACCTCGCAGCACGTGCGGCGCACGCCCGCGCGGATCGCGGCGGCCGGCGAGGACTACTTCCTCGTGAGCATCCAGACCGAAGGCAGCGGCATGGTGATGCAGGACGGCCGCTGCGCCACCTTGCGTCCCGGCGACTTCGCGCTGTACGACAGCACGCGCCCCTACGAGCTGCTGTTCGAGCACGACTTCCAGCAGTTCGTGCTCATGCTGCCGGGCGCCGCGCTGCGCCGGCAGCTGCGCGACACGCACCTGCTCACCGCGCAGCGGGTGTCGGGCTCGCGCGGCGCGGGCCACCTGATGATCGGCATGATCCGCACCCTGGCCGACGACATCGGCACCTTGGAACCGGCGTCGGCGGCGGCGGTCGCCGACAGCGTGTCGAACATCCTGGTGGCCGGGCTGAGCACCTTGCCGAAGGCGCAGCCGGCGCCGGTGTCCAGTCTCACGGCGCTGCACCGCGAACAGGTCAAGGACTGCGTGCGCCGCCACCTGCGCGACCCGTCGCTGAGCGTCGGGCGCATCGCCGCCGAGCTGCGCGTGTCGGTCAGCACCTTGCACCGCGCGTTCGCCGGCGAGCAGTGCTCGATCAGCGACTGGATCTGGTCGCAGCGGCTCGAAGGCGTGCGCCGCGAGCTGTGCGACCCCAGCGCCCACGTGCGCAGCCTGAGCAAGCTGGCCTTCGCGTGGGGCTTCAACGACGCCGC
>Ga0073934_10011437_pt1 | contig 10735 bp, 9 predicted proteins | sample LarsenN4metaG_FD_76834 | JGI IMG/M metagenome (GOLD analysis project Ga0073934, IMG submission 76834) | Hot spring sediment bacterial and archeal communities from British Columbia, Canada, to study Microbial Dark Matter (Phase II) - Larsen... ...
AACTTCTCGATCGAACGGGCGCTCAGCCAGAAGCAGATCGTCGCCGAGAACAAGCACCTCAAGGAGCAGCTCAACCAGCGGTTCGGACTGGGGAACATCGTCGGCCACGATTACCGCATGTTGAAGATGTTCGACCTCATCGAGAGCGTCGCCGACACCCGCACCACGGTCCTCGTTCTCGGCGAGAGTGGCACCGGCAAGACGATGACCGCCCGCGCCATTCACCAGATGAGCAACCGCCGCGACAAGCCGTTCGTCGAAGTCGCCTGCGGCGCCCTGCCCGATTCGCTGCTGGAAAGCGAGCTGTTCGGCCACGTGGCCGGCGCCTTCACCGGCGCCACGCACAACAAGGACGGCAAGTTCCTGCAGGCCAATGGAGGCACGATTTTTCTGGACGAGATCGGCACCGCCTCGCCCAGCCTGCAGATCAAGCTCCTCCGCGTGCTGCAGGACCGCGAGTTCGAACCGGTGGGCGGCAACAAGACGCACAAGGTCGACGTGCGGATGATTCTCGCCACCAACCTCGACCTCGAAGAGCAGGTGCGCAAGGGGACGTTCCGGCAGGATCTGTTTTACCGCATCAACGTGGTCACGCTCACGCAGCCGCCTTTGCGGGAGCGCATCGGCGACATCCCGCTGCTCGCCGAGCATTACCTGCAGGAATTCGTCGAGCAGACCGGCAAGAAGGTGAGCGGCTTCGCTCCGCAGTCGCTGCAGCTCCTGCAGCGCTATCGCTGGCCGGGGAACGTCCGCGAGCTGGTGAACGTGGTGGAGCGGGCCGTCGTGCTCACCAAGAACTCGGTCATCCAGCCGTCCGACCTGCCGGAATCGGTGCGGAACGACGAGCCGTCGTGGGAGCAGACGCCCACGGCCAGCGGCCGCGGCAACCACCTGAAGGCTGCGCTGGCCACGCCCGAAAAGCAGATCATTCTCGACGCGCTGGAGGCCCACGGCTGGAACCGCCAGGACACCGCCGCCGCCCTCGGCATCAATCGCACCACGCTCTACAAGAAGATGAAACGCTACGGCATCTCGTTCGAGCAGCAGATCCTGGCGTAGTTCGATCAGTCTGAACCATGCCAAATCGCGAAGCCGCAAGCGTTGATCGCTTGCGGCTTCGCGATTCGCTTTCCGACGCTCACAACCCTTGCCACGCCGCCGTTAACAGCGCACACGGCGCGCGTTCGGAGACGCGCGCCATGGATACGCCCCCAACCACCGGCCGGTCCGACGAGGTCGCGTTGTTTCTCGGCAACGAGAACGCCGCGTTCCACGGCAAGCTGATGGTGGTCGGCGGGACGGTGCTGTTCCTCGGCGGTATCGCCCTGGGTGTGGCATTGATCGTGTTGCCGTCCGATTTCAGCCCCGGCCCCGAAGCGCTGACGTGGGTCACCACGCCCCCCATTCTCGCGGCGCTGGTGCTCGTTTCGGTGGGCCTGTCGCAGTGGCGGGCCCCGCAGCAGGTGGACGTCGGCCCGCAGGGGCTCACGATCCATTCGGGAATGGGCGACCGCGCAGGCCACCGTCACTAGGCAAATCCTGTTCAACGTGACGCCGCGGATGGAATACGTCTTCCGCGACGCCGAGGGGAAGGAATATCGGCGGGACACGATCGTCGCCGGCGACGTGTGGAACAATCTGAAGGAAGGCAGCCCCGTCGCCGTGCGGTATCTTCCCGAGGATCCGGATTACAGTCGACTGGTGCTGGGCGATCTCCACGACAAAGAATCGCACGACCCGCAGTTGATGCTGTTCGTGGGGCCGCTGGCCGCGCTGTTGGGGCTGTTCTTCCTCGCTGCGGGCGTGCTGCACTTCTGCGGCGTCGACCCGGATGCGCTGCTGGGGGTCAAGAAGAAGTCCACGTCCTGAATCTGGCTCGTGTAGGATTACCCTCGAATCTATTTCTGTGAAAGAAGTAGAATGGGGCAGTGACCGCGAGCTTCAGGATGTGTTTCGATGTTGACCGACTACATCGACGCCGCGCTGGCCGAGGCCGAGTTTGACAAGCTCGATGACGGCACATTTGCGGGTCGCATCCCCTCCTGTCGGGGAGTCATTGCGTTTGCGGGGACGCTTCGCGAATGCGAGCGCGAACTGCGATCGGTCCTTGAGGACTGGCTCCTCGTCGGCTTGAAGCTCGGCCATCATCTTCCGGTCTTGAACGGCCTGGACCTGAATCAGGTGCCACACGATGAGCCGGTGGACTCCGTGCAAGCGGGCTGATTTCATCCGGCGGTTACGGGGCCTCGGTTTTTCGGGCCCCCGGCGTGGCACGCGCCACGAATTTTGATCTTCAGAGAACACCGATTGACGCTGCCTTCCAACAGCGAATACTCGGTTTCTCGGTTGCGGCTGCTCTTACGAGAGGCCGGCGCAAGGATTGGGCGCGAAGTCACCCAGGACGAATGGAACGGACTTCGCTGAACTTGCGGCATCCGCTGACCGCATGCGACTCCCACGTCGTTCCTAACGCCGAATCCCTCTGCCTGACGCCTGACACCTCGCGCCTCTCCTTTCGGTCGCCGCGATTGTCCCCTAAAATCGGGGATTATGACCGAACCGGACTTCTACAGCGTGCTGGGGGTGTCGAAAACGGCGTCTGCGGACGAAATCCGCAAGGCGTATCGCAGGCTCGCGCGGGAGAATCATCCCGACGTCAAGAAGGACGATCCCCAGGCCGCCGAACGCTTCAAGCAAATTCAGGCCGCCTATGCCGTGCTCGGCGATGCCAAGAAGCGCCAGCAGTACGACCAGTTCGGTGCGGCCCCGTTTATGGGCGCCGGCGGAGGTCCCCGCGGCGGCCGAACCTACACCTGGACCACCGGCGGCGGTGAACCCTTCGACTGGAGCGAGATCCTCGGCGGATCGTTCAGTTTTGAAGACCTGTTTGCCGGCGGGCAACGCGGCGCAGGGCGTGGAGCGACGCGAACCGCCCCGCGCGGAGATGACGTCGAAGCCACCGTGCGCGTCCCGTTCGAAGTCGCGGCCCGCGGCGGGTCTGTCGACGTTCATCTCGATCGCCACGGCCGCACCGAAACGCTGGCCGTGAAAATCCCCTCCGGTGTCGCCGACGGAGCCGTCATTCGCCTGGCGGGACAAGGCGAGCCATCTCCCTACGGCGGCAAGGCCGGCGATTTGCTGCTCGCCGTGCGCATCGAACCGCACCGCTATTTTCGGCGCGACGGGAACGATGTGCTGGTGGACGTGCCCATCACGCCGTCGGAAGCGGTGCTGGGGGCGAAAGTGGACGTCCCCACCTTGTCGGAGGGTTTCATGGTGCTGACGATTCCGCCGGGCACCTCGTCCGGAATGAAGCTGCGACTGCGCGGCAAAGGGGTGGCCAACGCGCAGACGAAGCAAACCGGCGACCAGTACGTGGTGGTGAAAATCGTCGTGCCGAAGCACGCCAACTCCACCGTGCAGCAGCTTTACCGCCAGCTCTCCGAGCACGAGACTTCGCCGCGAACGGGACTGTGGACGTGAGCAAACGCCGCCCATTTGCAATTTGCAGTCTTCCATTGGCAGTTTGCAATGTGTTTTTGTTCGCCCCCGGATTCGCCGCGATTGCCACTGAAGAACCGCCTCCGCCGGCGGCGAAGGAATCGGCTGTCCCCCAGGAAGCGCCCGCGCCGATCGACGATCCCCTCGAGCGCGACAAGCGCCGCAGGGCGCTCGCCGGGCTGGCGGCGGTAGCGGGCATTGCCATCGTTGGCGTCGCGCTGGTGACTCTCACCATCCTGTGGGCCCGGCGGCTGCGAAGGATCAATCGCCACCCGTTGCCACCCACTTGCGTCAAGAACGAATACTGGTTCCTGCAGCCGCCGAAACCGCCCGTGTCGGAGAAGGGTCCCGATGAAGGAGTGAGTGGTGAGTGATAAAGACAAGCGTGTCGTCCTCACTCACCACTCACCACTCACCACTCACACATGTCTGCAAGCGAACTCGCACAGCTCGAACTGCTCGCCCAGATCGACGATCTGACGGCCCGGCTCAACGCGTGGAGTGCGCGGACTTCGCCGTGGGAGCCGCTCCAACAGGCGCGATCGCTGCTGCGGCGATTATTGCAGCGGCTCGACCCGCTGCGCGTGCGGTTGGAAGCGCCGCTCGTGGTCGCTACGTTCGGGGGCACGGGCGTCGGCAAGAGCTCGCTGGTGAACGCGCTGGTGGGCGACGACGTCGCCACCGTCGGCCGCGAGCGACCCACCACCACGCAGCCCACGCTCATCGCCCATCCCGACACCGATCTGGGTATCTTCGGCTTCCCGTTCGACGACCTGCGCATCGTTCGCCGCGACACACCGCTCTTGCGCGACCTGCTGCTCATCGACTGCCCCGATCCAGACACCACGGAAGAAGCTGAGGGCTTAGGGCTGAGGGCTAAGGGACAGATTCACCGTGTCGATGCGGTTTCATCCTCTGTCCCTCAGCCCTCAGCCCTTAGCCCTCAACCCGCCACCAACCTCGCCCGGCTGCATCGCATCCTGCCGTACTGCGATGTGCTGCTGTACGTCAGCACGCAGCAGAAATACCGCTCGGCCCGCGTCGGCGAGGAGCTCGCGCAGGCCGCCGAAGGCTGCAAGATCGTGTTCGTCCAGACGCACGCCGACCTGGACGACGACATCCGCGATGATTGGCGTCGGCAGCTCGATCCCCACTTTCGCGTCGCCGAGATGTTCTACGTCGATTCCCGGTCTGCACTCGCGGAGGAGCGTTCCGGCATGCGGCCCACCGGCGAGTTCGGCCGGCTGCTCGACCTGTTGTTCCGCGAATTGTCGTCCGCACAGCGGGTGCGCATCCGCCGCGGCAACCTGTTCGGCCTCGTCCAGGGCGCACTCGTGCGCATTCTGGGGGACTTGGAGAGGCAGACCAGCGAAGTGCAACAACTCGAACGGGCGATCGCCGAGCAGCGACAGTACTCGATTCAGCAGCTCGCGCGGCGGTGCGAGGCGGAGCTGCTCGTCAGCCGCGGCTTATGGGAACGCCGCGTGCTGGGGCAGGCGACGCAACTGTGGGGGCTCAGTCCGTTCTCGCTGCTGCTGCGTGCCTATCACGGGCAGTCGAGCCTGATCGCGTCCGTGGGGTTGTTGCGGGCGCATTCGTCGGCGCAGCTCGCGCTGTGGGGCGCGTTCCAGGGAGCGCGGTGGCTCTCGTCGCGGCAGCAGGAAGCGACGGGCGAACAGCAGGTGGAGCGGCTCGCGCAGGTCGACCTCAACGAAGCCGACCTGCAGCAACTGCACGTCGTGCTCGAAGGCCATCTGCGATCGGCTCGCATGGAGCGCGACGCCGCAACCCGGGTGCTCGCGAAGCTGCGGCAATCGGTGGCCCACTCGGAGACCGAGTTCTGGACCGTCGCCAGGAAACGGCTCGACGAGCTGGTCTTCGCAGCGGCCCGGCGGCATTCCACCTGGCCGGTGCGATGGTGCTACGAAATCGGCTTCGCCGTGCTGCCCGTGTGGCTGCTGTACCGCATCGGCCGAAACTTCTTCTACGATTCGTGGATTCGCGAGCAGCCGCTCTTGGAGAGCAACTTCTACATTCCCGCCCTGCTGTTCCTGGCGCTGTGGTGCGTGCTGTGGCTGATCGCCTATGCCCGCCGGTTACGGCGCGGCGTGGAACGGCAGGTCCGCGCGCTGGCGGAAGAGCTTGCCACAGCCCGGCTGAGCGGCAACCTGTTCCCTGAGCTGGAGCAACCTTGCCGCGACTTCCACCGCGATCTCGCCGAGCTGCGGGACTTGAGCGAGCTAGTGACGAGCGTACGGCAACAGGTGGACGAGCCAACCGGCCTGAGCGCCGCGCGGGCGCATCTGCCAGGAAAATAGCCCTAAGGCCGAGCGCGAGGGCGACTTTCCGAAAAGCTGCGCTCGTCGGTTGATTCCCACGAACCTCTTGCGTGTCTGGCGCTGTGCACTTGTAATGGCGGGTGGCGGGCTGTGCCGCCGTGTTTGCTTTTCGGAGTTGTTCTCCATGACAATTCGCAACATCGGCCGGCCGATCGGCGTGTGGCTGTGCCTCGGCACCCTGGTTGCGGGGGGACTGGCCTACGCGCAGACCGGCACGTCCAAAACGAAAGCCAAGTCCAAGTCCGGCACCGTCACGGTGGAGGCGCTCAACAAGCGGGCGATGGACATGGCCACCAGCCTGTTCAAGGACGCCGACGACATTTCCAAGGGCTTTGAAGACCTGGGCGAATACGAGCGCGCCAAGAACCTCCTGGAAGTGTTGCAGAAGCTCGATCCCAAGAACCCGAAATTGAAGGAGCGGATCGACCAGCTCACCGAAAAGTTGCTTGATTCGAGCGAGTTCGAGTTCGAACTGGACGTGAGCCGCGGCTGGACCCCCCCGGTGGCCTTCGTCCAGAAAGACAAGCTGGTGCGCATCGAGGCGGCGGGAGAGTACAAGTTCGTGGCCACGTTAAACTCCACTGTGGAGGGGCTGCCCGCCGACGACACCGGAACCGACCTCGTGAGTTCGCTCCCGGTCGGCGCGCTGATCGGCGTGGTCGTGAATCCGGACACGAAAAAGGTCGGCAAGCCGTTCGCGATCAAGTCCAAGTACGAATGGACGCCGCAGCAGCCGGGCTATCTGCAATTGCGGATGAATCTGCCCAACGGCCACAAGTGCACGGGCAAAGTGAAAGTGAAGCTCAGCGGCGCCACCAAATTATCCACCTGACGTGAGTGGTCGGTTCTGATGTCATGCGATCACCCTCATCCCGCTTTGGCATCGCCGTCGTCGGATTGAATCCGCGGGGCTGGCACCTGCTGGAGCAGCTTGGGCTGCGCGACGACGTGCTGGTCACCGGCGCATGGGATCTCGATGACGCGCTGCGTTTGAAAGCGAGCGAGCAAGGTTGGACATCGCCGGACCGGCTGGACACGCTGCTGGAGCAGTCGGCAACGAAAGGCGTAGCGATTGCCGTCCCGCTGTCGCAGCGGGCGGATCTGGTGCGGCGCTGTCTCTCGCTGGGCAGGCACGTTCTCACCGAACCGCCGGTGGCTGTGTCGGCCGATGCCGCGCGCGAGTTGTACGACGTCGCCGCGGCGCGCGGGTGCTGCCTGTGGGCGGCGTCGCCGCGACGGTGGGACGACGACCTGCTCGCCGCCGCCGCCGCGGTGCGTTCCAGCCGGCTCGGCTCGCTGCACGCGATCCGCTTCAGTAGTGCCGAGTGGGCGCCGTGGGCGCGCGTGGCGAATTCCGGTCCGCCAGACGAACCGCGTTCGACGCTGGACGTGCTGGCCCCGCACATCGTCGACCAGCTTGCCCAACTGACAACAGCGAACGTGTCCAACCTGTGGGTGCAGCCGCTGCGTGCCGAGGACGGTTTTCTCGCGGTGCTGACACTCGCGAATGGCGTGATCGTGCAGCTCGATGTGCGACGGCGTTCGCTGGCCGGACTGCAGGCCGGCTGGATGCTGGAAGGTTTACGGGCGGGCTATCGCAGCCGCCGGACTTACACGCCCACGCCGGACGGCGAGATCGTCGACGAACCGGTGCGTTGCGAGCCGATGCCCGCCGACGCGCTCCTCAGGGAGTGGCTGCAGCGCTGCCAATCGGGTGCGTCCGACACTGCCGAGCGGCAGCGCGGCGAATGGGTCGCCGGCGTCTGCGAGCAACTGCTCCAGGCGAGCGCGGATGTGTCATAGTGTCCGGGACACTTCAGAGTGTTCCGGACACTTTCTCACGCGGCCCGATTCGCCTGCGACGCCAGCGGCGCCAACTGCTCGATCACGCGACGGATGTCCTCCAGGATGCCCGCTTCCAGGTCGTCGGTAGTGAACCCCGCGCAGGCATTCACGCAGGCCGTCACCCGGCGGGCCAGCTCGCGGTTTTCGGCAGTATCCGCCGCGAAGATCTCTCCCGCACCGGTCACGGTAATCTGCGGAACCTTTGACGGCGGCTCGAGCATGGCATGGCCCCCCCTGCCATCATCATCGGCACACACTTCGGCTAAGGTCCAAGAGAATACCGCCACGGATCAACACGGACGCGCACGGATGACACGTTTCAATCGGACTTCAGTCGTTCCGCGAGTCAATCTTCTCGAAGCGATCGTTGGACGATCGTGATCACTTCCACCAGGCGCGGTTCCGCTCCCAACTTCCACCCGTGGTATTCTCGCCGGATTTCCTCGACTGCGGCGATGCGGGCTGCGGGCGGTTGCTGACGCCAGTAATGCACGTCGCTCAACTTCGGGGGAATTGGGCCTTTGATAATGCGAACGACTTTCTCCATTCGTCTTATCCGTGTCTCGTCAGTGTTCATCCGTGGCAGCATTGGACGTTCACTCGCTCACCAGCCGCACGCTGCCCCAGTATGCGAATTCGTAGCTCCAATCGTTCGCCTGGTTGTAGAGTTGCAGAGTGATTTCCTGCCCCGCGAATTTGGACAAGTCGGCGGTGAACGTCGCCCAGCCGTTCTTGCACGTCTCTTTGCTGACCATTTCGTCGATCAGGCGACCGCCCGCGGCGACGACCAGCCGCCAGTCGCCTTTGGGATCGTGCGAGACGTCGATGACCAGCGTCGTCTTCTTGCCGACGGGAATCGCGAACTTGCCGGTCATCTGCGCGGGTTTGTCACGCGACACGGGGTGCGTGCGGACCACGCCAGGACAGCCGTTATGTTCCTTCACGAGCGCGACGCCGCCTTCGCCGGAGGTGACCTCCGTGAAACCCGGTGCGACTTCCTGGAAGATCGCGGCGAAGTCGGCAGGGTTCGTCGATTGCCGCGGCGTCACGTCGTACACGCCCGGCAGCCGCCGGGCCTCTGGATCGCGCGGCGGCTTGTCGAGCGTGATGTACGCGAACAGGTCGGCAATCTCGCTCGGTGTGAGCTGCCGCTCGAGTTGCTCGGGCATCAGCGACGTTTCGCTGACCTTGAACTCGTCGATCTGGTCGCGCGGGATGACCTCCTGCTTGCCCCCCTGCACCTTCAGCACGATCCGCTGCGGACTGTCTTCGACGAGCAAGCCATTGATCACGCGGCCGTCATCTGTCGCGACGGTGTACGAGCGGTAACCGGCACCGATGACGAGGCTGGGATCGAACACGTTGGAGAGGAGTTGCGTGTAATCGTTGCGGCCGTTGAGCGTGATGTCCGGCCCCACCTCCTGCCCTTCGCCGTAGATCTTGTGGCACTGGGCACACACTTTCTTGAACACCGCCTCGCCGGCGAGCGCGTCTCCCTTGTTCTGGCGGATGTGGGTCCGCATTTCGGCGACCACCTTTTCCCGATCCGGACTTCTCCCTTCGCGGACCTGCCCCCAATGCTTCGACAGCAGCTCGCGGACTTTGTCGTCCTTGGAGTCGAACAGCTTGCGGGCCTGGTTGACGTTGAGGACCGACGGGGGCAAGGTGTTCTCGCCGATGGCATTCAGCAACACCACCGCCCAGGAAGGCCGTTGCGTTAGCAGTTCGATCACCCGTGGTTGAAGCTCGGGTTCAAGACGTCGGTAAGTTGCCAGCGCAAACGTAGCCACTTGCGGATCGTCCAGACGCCCTAACAACCCCAGCAACCGGCCCCGAAAATCCAACGACGGCGGCGGCGAAGCGTCGAAAATCTTCGCCACGCTGCGGAGCACGTCGTGTTGCCCGGCGGCCACCAACGCGCCGGCCGCGGCCAGTCGTTGATCTTCGCTGAACCTGTCGGACAACAGCACGTCTTGCGCGGCGGCGAATCCGGCCGGGTCGCGCCAACTCACCGCCAACAGCGTCGCCTCCAACCGCAGCGGATGCGCGGAATCGGCGCGCAGCATCGGCTTCAGCGGTTCGGCCATGGCCGTCTTGAGCCGATCGAGTTTCTCGCCTTTCAGTTCCCCGGTTTGAACTTTCTCCCGCAGCGCTGCAAGCAGGTTCCGTCCCGCCGCCGGGTGGCCACTTTCCACCAGCGAAAACACGCCGGCGATCGTCGTGGCGTCGAATTCACGCAGCGCCAGCAGGCGCTCAACCAGTCTGGGCAACAGCTCGGCCGCAGCCGGTGTGTTCAAAAAGTCGCCGCCACGCAAGGCCGCCACGAGTTGGCCTGCCTCTTGCTCCAGGGCGGGATGAATGTTCTGCCACACAATCCGCAACAACACCGGATCATCCGCAGCGCGGCCGGCGATGTGCAGCCAGTGTTCCAGTCGATCTTCGGCAAAGTGCGACTTGCCCAAGAAGATCGCGATCTGCAGCAACACCGGCAAATCAGCCGCGCGAATCAGGTTCGACAGGCCGTCCGGCGCCAACTCGGCAGGCGACGCTTGCGCATCCCCCGCCAGCCGAATGGACCACGCCGAAACGATCGACGCTTCGCGATGCTTGCCCCGGCGGGTTAATCGCTGCGACAACTCTTGCAAATAATCAAACCACGACACGGCGGACGGAACCTTCGGCGTGGTTCCCAGCACCCACAACGCTCGTAATCGCTGTTCAAAGGGTCGCCCGTCGTCATCCAGCGTTCGCGCTAAAAGCTCGACCGCCCGATCGGAATCACGTTCGATCAGCAACCGCTGAGCAGTTTCGCGCGTCCACACATTGGGATGGCCCAGCAACTCGACCAGTTTGTCGTCGGATTCTTTTGCGAGATCGAACGGCGGAGTCACCCGGGGGCTGACGGCCCTCGGCTCGCCTCCACTGGCGAGCCGAGGGCCGTCAGGCCCCGGGTGACCGGGGTAGCGCACGCGATACAAGCGTCCCTTTAACCGGTCGATCCCCGCGGGATCGCGGTTCGCGTCCTGATAGCAGTGGTAGCGGTCGTACCA
>Ga0073934_10011438_pt1 | contig 10735 bp, 8 predicted proteins | sample LarsenN4metaG_FD_76834 | JGI IMG/M metagenome (GOLD analysis project Ga0073934, IMG submission 76834) | Hot spring sediment bacterial and archeal communities from British Columbia, Canada, to study Microbial Dark Matter (Phase II) - Larsen... ...
CCTTGCCGATCAACCGATAGAACTCCGCCCCGTCGAGTGTTTCCCGCGACAGCAGCTCGGCGGTGACCTTTTCGAGCTGGTCGCGATGCTCGCCCAGAATCTCCTTCGCCTTGGCGTAGGCGTGGTCCAGCAGCGATTTGACCTCCTCGTCGATCTCGCGCGCGGTCTGCTCCGAACAATCGCGCTGCAGTTGAAGCTCCGGCCCGGCGAGAAACGCCGCCTGCCGCTGCGCGCAATGGGCCAGGCCGACCCGCTCACTCATCCCATACATCGCCACCATCTGCCGGGCCAGCGCCGTGGCGCGTTCCAGGTCGTTTTGCGCGCCGGTGGTGATTTCGCCAAAGACAGCTTCCTCCGCGGCGCGCCCGCCCAACAGGCCGCGAATGCGGTCAAGCAATTCGCCGCGCGTGAGCAGGAACTGGTCTTCATTCGGCAACTGCATGGTGTAGCCCAGCGCGGCCCGGCCGCGCGGCACGATGCTGATCTTATGCACCGGATCGGCATGCGGGCTGTGCGCCGCGACCAGCGCGTGGCCCACTTCGTGATACGCAACGCGCCGTTTTTCCTGGGCGTTGAGGCGGCGGCTGCGGCGCTCCGGGCCGGCCACGACTTTTTCAATCGCTTCTTCGAGATCGCGCTGGGTGATTTCCTTCGCCTTGCGGCGCGCGGCAAGCAGCGCGGCTTCATTCAACACGTTCGCCAGGTCCGCGCCGGAAAATCCGGCGGTGGCGGCGGCGATGCGGCGCAGGTCCGCGTCCCCGGCGAGCTTCTTGTTGCGGGCATGGACCTTGAGAATCGCCTCGCGGCCGTCAAGGTCGGGCGCGTCCACCACGATCTGCCGGTCAAAGCGTCCGGGCCGGAGCAACGCGCGGTCGAGCACTTCGGGCCGGTTGGTCGCGGCCAGAATGATGACGCCGGTGTTGGCCTCGAAGCCGTCCATCTCGACGAGCAGGGCGTTGAGGGTCTGCTCGCGCTCGTCGTTGACCGCGCCGACGTGGACGCCGCGCTGGCGGCCGATGGCGTCGAGTTCGTCAATGAAGATGATGCAAGGGGCGTGTTCCTTGGCTTGCTTGAACAGGTCGCGCACGCGCGCCGCACCGACGCCGACGAACATTTCGACGAAGTCCGCGCCGCTCATCGAGAAGAACGGCACGCCCGCCTCGCCCGCGACCGCGCGCGCCAGCAGCGTTTTGCCCGTGCCGGGAGGCCCGACGAGCAGCGCGCCTTTGGGAATCCGCGCGCCGATGGCCTGGTATTCCTTCGGGTTTTTGAGAAAGTCAACGACCTCCCTCAGTTCTTGCTTGGCTTCCTCGCAGCCGGCCACGTCGTTGAAGGTGACGCCGGTGTTCTTGTCCACGATGAGCTTGGCGCGGCTTTTGCCGATGCCGAGCAACCCCTCGCTGGCCGCGCCCATCCGGCGGGCGAACAGGGACCACAGCCCAATCATCACGGCGATGGGCAGCACCCAGGCCAGCAGGAATTGCGTGAGGGCGCTGGGCCGCGTGCCGCTGTATTCCACCCCGGCGGCTTGAAGTTCTTTCACCAGGTCCGGGTCGTCCACGCGCACGGTGCGGAACAGGAACGGTTTGGTTTCGGCCAGGGCGCGCCGCAAGCCAAAGGCAATTTCATTCGTGGTGGTTTCAGGCGCTTTGAGAATGGGCACGGCGGGAGCGGCGTTGGTCTCGCGCGCGGCTCGCGGCACAATGCGGCCCACCACTTCATCCTGTTTGACGGCGGCTTCGACCACCTCGCGGCGTTCGAGGTGCGCCTTGAACTGGCTGTAGGGAATGGTGCGAACGGCAAACTGGCCGAAAAACTCCTGCCAGCCCCAGGTCACCAGCAGCATCACGATCAAGTAGCCCAGCAACCAGCGCGTTTGCGGGTCGAACTTGCCGGGCAGTTTCAGTTTTTGCGGGGTCTTTTTCATGGTTGAGATTGAGTTGAAATGTTCTGCGCAAGGGCCGCCGCCAGGATATCGTCCACGGTTGCGACCGTTTTGATCTCCAGCTTCTCTTTCACCTCGGCGGGCAGGTCGGCCAGGTCTTTTTCATTCAGTTTCGGGATGAGCACGGTCTTCACTCCCGCGCGCAACGCCGCAAGCGTTTTCTCCTTGAGCCCGCCGATGGGCAGCACGAGGCCGCGCAGGGTGATTTCCCCGGTCATCGCCACGTCGGCGCGCACCACGCGCCCGCTGAACAGGGACGCGATGGCGGTGAACATCGCCACGCCGGCGGAGGGACCGTCCTTGGGCACAGCGCCCGCCGGCACGTGGACGTGAAGGTCGGTATCCTTGAACGCATCGGCGGCAATTCCCAGTTCGGCGGCGCGGCTCTTGACCAGGCTCAACGCGGCCTGCGCGCTCTCTTTCATCACGTCGCCAATCTGGCCGGTGAGCAGGATGTTGCCTTTGCCCGGATACCGCAGCGCTTCAATGTGGAGAATGTCCCCGCCGGTGGGCGTCCACGCCAGGCCGGTGACCACGCCGGGGCGCCCGGTGACAAGCCTGGTTTCGCGAATGTATTTGGCCGGGCCAAGAATTTTCTCCACGTCCTCGGAGGTGACTGTGAATTCCGTCAGTTCGCCGCGGGCGATGCGCGCGGCGACGGCACGGCAGACGGCCGCGATCTGGCGTTCCAGCTCGCGCACGCCGGCCTCGCGGGTGTAATCGTTGATGATGCGCTGGAGCGCGGCGCTATCGAAGCGGCACTGGCCGTCTTTGAGCCCGTGTTCCTTGAGCTGGCGCCTGACCAGATAGCGGCGGGCGATTTCGAGTTTCTCGCGATCGGTGTAGCCGGGAATTTCGATGACCTCCAGGCGGTCGCGCAGCGCCGGCGGCACGGTGTCCATCTGATTGGCCGTGCAGATGAACATCACTTGCGAGAGGTCAAACGGCACGTCGAGATAATGGTCCACGAAGGCGTGGTTCTGGCGCGGGTCGAGCACTTCGAGCAGCGCGCTGGCGGGGTCGCCGCGAAAGTCCGCGCCCACTTTGTCAATCTCGTCGAGCATGAGCACCGGATTGCGCGAGCCGGCGCGGCGGATCTCCTGAATCAACCGGCCGGGCATCGAGCCGATGTAGGTGCGGCGATGGCCGCGAATCTCCGCCTCGTCATGCACTCCGCCAAGGCTGAGGCGCGCGAACTTGCGCCCCAGCGCATCGGCGATGGACTGGCCGAGGCTGGTTTTGCCCACGCCGGGCGGGCCGAGAAAACAGAGGATCGGTCCGTGGCCTTCGGGATTCAGCTTGCGGACCGCCAGATACTCGATGAGCCGGCGTTTGACCTTTTCGAGATTGAAATGGTCCCGGTCGAGGATCTTCTGCGCCCGGTCCAGATCCAGATTGTCTTCCGTGAGCTTGTTCCAGGGCAGTTCGGCGATGGCCTCGACGTAGCTCACAATGACCGAGTATTCCGGACTGGCGGGGTGCAAATGGCTGAGGCGGCGCAGCTCGCGCTCGGCCTGTTCCATGACCGCTGCGGGCGGTCTGGCTTCGGTGAGCCGTTTGCGCAATTCCTCGATCTGCTGCTCGACGCCGGCCTCGCCTTCGCCGAGTTCCCGTTGAATGGCTTTGAGCTGCTCGCGCAAGAAGGCGCGCCGCTGCTGATCGCCGAAGGAGGACGAAACGTCGTTCTGGATCTTCTGCTGGATGCGCGCGATTTCCAGCTGCGTGTTCACGCTGCGATGCACGGATTGAATGCGTTTGGCCACGTCCAATTCCTCCAGCAGCGCCAGCTTTTGTTCGATCTCGAGATTGAGCGTGCCGGCCAGGAAATCAGCCAGCAACGCCGCGTCCTCAAGGTTGAGAGCCGTCAGCCGGGCGGGTTCGGCCTCCTCGCCGAGCAGTTCAAACAGCTTCGAGGCGGATTCACGCAAACCGCGCACGGACGCCTCGAACTGTTTGTCACCGGCAGGCGGCCGGGTCGAGGCGAGTTCCTGCACTTCGGCGCGAATGAAGGGGTGAGTCAGCAGCACCTTGCGCAGCGCGATGCGCTCCAGCGCCTGAACGATTACCACCGCCTGCTCCTCGCTCTGGCGAATCATCTTCAGCACGGTCACCGCCACGCCCACGGGGTGCAGGTCCCCGGGCGCGGGCTCGTCCTGCTTTGCATCTTTCTGCGTGAAGACGCCGATGATCTTGGATTGGGCGAGCGACTCCTCCAGGAGCTTGCGCGAGGAAGGCCGGCCCACGGTCAAAGGCACGACCATGCCCGGGAAAATCACCGTGTTGCGCACGGGCAGAATCGGCAGCGTTTCGGGAATCGCGGGCCGTTCGGCGTCGCGCGAATCATCCGAACTGGTCCGGGACGCCGGCCCGGAGGACAAAGCCTCAACGGGCGGTTCCTCCGGCTGGTTCGCATCGCGAGGGCTCTGGGCCGGGGAACGCGCCTGGCGCCGGCGAGCGGAAATCAAAGGGCGTGGTTTCATGGCTGTACCTCCAACGGCAGTTGAATCCAAAGCCAGCCGTCGCGTTGCTCGGCGCTGGCACGTTCGGGGTCGACGGCTTCGGACAGGCGCACTTCGCGCTCGAAATGTCCGTAATCTATCTCCATCGCCAGCACCTGCACCGGCTGCGGCGGGTCGAGGCGCGGTTCGGGCGGGGAACGATGGCCGCTGATGCGCACACGACGCCTCTCGGCCTGCACCGAAACGTGCTGCCGCTCCACCCCCGCGAGGTCGAGGCATACGATGAACCGGTCGCCGCAGCGATACACGTTGACGGCCGGCGACCAGCACGGCACGGCGCTGAACCGCACCGTCTGCACGCGCGTGAACTCGCCGGCCAACGCGCGCAGTTGCCGCTCGAGGTGTTTGAGATGGGTGTGGAACAGGTCGCTCATCCTGAATCCGAGGTCGGTGGTGAATGTCTCCGCCGCGCCCCGCGCGGCCCGGCTGCCACGCCGGCGGCCGGGCCAGAGCAAGCCCTGGCCGGCGCCGCGCCGCGTTTCCCTTCACGTGATGGCGATTTCCCGGGCGTTGCTCTTGACGCCCGCCTTGCGCGGCAGCGTGATGGTCAGAACGCCGTTGCGGAATTTCGCCTCCAGCTTGTCCTGGTCGGCGTCCGCCGGGAGGCTGATCACGCGCTGGAACGCGCCGTAGCTGCGCTCCACGCAGTGATAGCCGCCGTCGTTGTCCTCCTTCTCCTGCCGCTTTTCGCCGCTGATGAGCAGCGTGTCGTCCTCAAGGGTGAGTTTCACGTCCTCTTTCTCCACGCCTGGAATCTCCACGCGGAGGGTGTAGCCCTTCCTGTTCTCCGAGATGTCCAGGCTGGGACGGAGGAAGCCGGACGACGCCGGTCCCGGCCAGCCCGGGCGGCTGAGGCGCCCCCATGACGGCAGGCCCCAGCTCTCGAAGAAGGAATCGAAGAGCCGGTCCAGGTCATCGTGCAGGCGCGCCAGCGGATGCTGCAAGGAATCCGCCCGGCGCACCGGGAGACTTGCGACCTCGTTGGTTTGTTCCTTTTTGAACCAGTTCCAGGGTTTCAGTTTGTTCCAGTCCATACGTTTTCCTTTCGTTGTGAATGGTTTTCCCCAGGCGACCGGCGCAGCGCCGTTGGAGCCGGTGGAGCGCCGGTCCACCCAATCCCGGCTCACCGTGACCGCGCCGTGACCACGATGTAGCGGCTGCCGCCTCCGCTCCATACGCGGAGCAACACGCGGTCGCTCTTGATCTGTTCGCTCAATCGCACGGCTTCGTCGGCGCTGGTGACGCGCTGGCGATTGATTTCCAGGATCACGTCACCCGGCCTCAGGCCCGCCATTGCCGCCGGAGAGCCCGCGTCAACGTCCACCACGACCGCGCCTTCCAGCCCGCCCGGGAGATTGAACTGGCGGCGGGTTTGGGCGGTGATGTCATCCACCGTAACGCCATCGAGCACATCCGGCTGCGCGCTGCGGCGCAATCCGCCGGAGCGTCCACCCGCTTTGGCCAGGCCTTCGGCGGAAAGCTCGCCCAGCTTCACTGTGAAGGTTTCCTCCTTGCCGTCGCGCAGGACTTTCACCGGGACTCTCGTGCCGGGGGCGGTCTGCGCGGCCATCAGACGCAGATGGCGGCTGTCGGTGACCTTCTTGTGGTTGAACTCGACAATGACATCCCCTTCTTTCAATCCGGCTTCCGCGGCAGGGGATTTGGGCGTCACGTCGCCCACCAGCGCTCCGGTGTTTTCCGGCAATTTGAATTCCTTCGCCAGGTCGGGTGTGACCGGCTGAATCATCACGCCCAGATAACCGCGCGTCACCTTGCCGTCGCTGATGATGCGCTCCATCACGTACCGGGCGAGGTTGATGGGCACGGCAAAGCCGATGCCCTGGTTGCCCCCGCTGCGGCTGATAATGGATTGGTTGATCCCGACGAGGCGGCCTTCAATGTCCACCAGCGCGCCGCCGGAATTGCCGGGATTGATCGAGGCATCGGTCTGAATGAAGTCTTCGTAATCCGCAATGCCCATGCCGCCGCGGCCCTTGGCGCTGACGATGCCGGTCGTCACGGTCTGGCCCACGCCGAACGGATTGCCGATGGCCAGCACCGTGTCGCCGACTTCAAGCTGGTCGCTGTCCGCAAGGGTGATGGCGGGGAGCTTTTTGGCGTCCACCTTGATCACGGCGATGTCGGTCTGCGGGTCGGTGCCGACAATGGTGGCGTCATAGATTGTCTTTTCGTCGGCCAGCGCCACTTTGATTTCGTCCGCGCCGTCCACGACGTGGTTGTTGGTGATGATGTAGCCGTCTTCGCTCAGAATGACACCGGAACCGAGACTGCGCTCCTGGCGTTCACGCGGGATGCTCTCGAAAGGAACGCCAAAAAACTGGCGGAAGAACGGGTCGTCGAACAGCGGCGACATCTGCGGATTCTGCCGCACCGTTTTGGCGGTATAAATGTTGACGACGCTGGGCGAAACGCGCTTCACCACCGGGGCGAAACTCGCCGGCTGCGGTTTGCCACGGTCAACCGCGGAGGTTTGAACATTCAACCGGGGCAGCGTCGCGGCGTCGCTGCGCAGCCCGACCGATCCGGCCATCAGGGCGGCACACGCCCAGGCAGCCACTGTGAGAGGGAAACGAGATTTTATTTTCATAGTTGGAATTGAGTTTGAGTTTGTTTGTTGCATCAGATCACGGCAGCCACAGTTCTTCGCGCCAGCGGCGGTACTGCTGCTTGAACCGCCGGAATTTCCATGCGATGAGCAGCAGCACCAGGCCGTTGAACAGGAGAAACCCCGCCGCCAGCCACGCCAGGAGTTGGGGAAAGAGCACAATCAGCGCTCCCAGCAGGATGAAGTTCAACCCGAGCAGGCAGAACATCCAGCCCGGCCCGGCGACGGCGTCCGTGTAATCATCGTAAAATCGGATTTCGCGAAACATGGCGCGCTCCTGGTTCTTCGGGGTTTACGCCTTACAGCTTTTGCTCCGCCGCCTTTTTCTCGTCCGATTCCAGGGCGCTCACAATCTTGTCGGTGTCGGCGAGCGCCTGTTCGATCCGCTTGCGGATGTCCTCCCCCTGGGCGCGAACGGCTTTTGTCGCCTCGCGCAGCGAGGCTTTGATGGCGTCGAGTTGCTCGTCATAGGCATGGTCGTCACCCAGCGTTTCGCGCGCATCGCGCAGCAGATCGGTCGCTTCGGCAAGCAACTGGTCCGCCCGTTCAAACTCTCTGTTTGCGGCGGCGCTTTGAGCGCGCGTGGCTTTGGCTTTGGCCTGCATCAAGGTCGCGCGGGCCTGAAGGCGATGAACCCGCAAGGCAATGGCTTCCTCGGCGCCGCGGGCGGCTGTGACCGTCAGGTCCTTCGCGGCGCGAGCGCTGTCCTCCAGTTTCCTGGCCAGGGCCTCAACCTGTTCCTGGGCCAGCTTGACCTGTTTTTCGAGACCTTCGACCGCTTCTTCCTTTTGCTTGCGGAGGCTTTCACGTGTGGCCGCCAGGCGTTGCCGGCTGCGGTCATACGCTGCCGCCAGAGACTGCGAAGCGCTTTCAACCAGTTCCTTCTGTTTGGCGCGCAGTGCTTCCAGTTCGCGTTGCAGCGAGGATTGAAGGCTCTGAACATCCTGTTTGCCGCCCGACCGCCAGTAAGCGACGGAGGCCAGGGCGAGACTGATCAATGCGGTAACAAGTGCGATAGTCGCCATAAGTTTCATAATGTTGTTGGCCGTTAAAATCCCGGGTTAACTGTTCTGCGCGAGATTGCGACTGAGCCTTGCGACTCGAAAGCGCCCGTCCGGACGCCGGGGCAAAACCCGCAGCACGCGATCACACCGCCCGGCGTTCACGCGCGCATCGGTCAGCGCCGCATCCGCGCGCCGTTTCGCTTGTGAATCCTCGGCGGGGAAAGGCACGGGCTGAACGTCATTCGGCGCCGCGCGCAAAACGGAGGCGTCCAGCCAGGCAGCGCCGGCTTGCGAGAGGGATCTCCAATCCGACCGGGCGACCGCGCCCGCCGCCCACACCGGGCTGAGCGGACCGGTTGTCAGACTGGCGAAGCTCCCTGGACGCTCCCACACCAGCGAAGCGGGCGGGTGGTTGACGAACAGGCAAGAATGCGCGGGCGCAAGCGCAAAGCCGGTCATCGCCGAGACCCAGCTTCCCGTGAGTATGACCATGCAAACAAGTGCCTTCATAACAATCCTCCGGTTGCTTTCGAATGTCGCAAAGGCGCTCATCGCGTTTGTTGCGCCGGACGGCGGGTTGGCCCCGCCCTTCCGGCCCGACTCCATTCAGTTCACCTTCACTTCAATCTGTTTCGGTTTCGCGGATTCGCTCTTTGTCACGCGCACCTTGAGCACGCCATCCTTGAACTCGGCGTTCACCTTGTTCGCGTCCGCGTCATCCGGCAGCGTAAAGCTGCGAACAAAATTCCCGTAAGCGCGCTCCACCCGGTGATATTTCCTGCCTTTCTCCTCCTTCTCGAACTTCCGCTCGCCGGTGATCGTCAGCACGTCGTTTTCCACGGTGACCTTCACGTCCTCCTTTTTCACCTCGGGCAACTCGGCTTTGATGACGTATTCCTTATCGTCCTCGGAGATGTCCACGAGCGGCGACCATTCGGCGACGGTCATGGCTTCTTTTCCACCTTCCTGCCGGCGCACCGGCGCGCGGCCAAAGAGCGTTGAGAGGCGGTTTTGCAGTTCATCCAGCTCTTTGAATGGATCCCAACGAGTCAATGCGCTCATAATTGTTTCCTTTCAAAACCGGCGGGTTAACACCTCGCCCCGGCCCGCCGGACAACCAGCGCGAGGGGCGCAGACCGCCACCAGTCCCGACTGGCGTGGTCTGCCCGCGTTCGGAGGGACACACACACACACACACTCTCTCTCTCTCTCTCTCTCTCTCTCTCTCTCTGCAGGCAAGCTCGAGTTGTTCACTCGCCGCTCGCTCTGAGGCTGTGCGCCCGTCCAAACCTATTCACCAAATTCACGCGATAGAGTTTGCACGAGTGGGAGCGGAGGAAAATTGGCACGATGACCAAACCCGAATGAGCAAGCGCGCTTAGCAGCTTAGGCAAAATGCTTAACGGACGCGTGGAATTCTCTTGAGGGCCGAATCCTGGAGCCAGGGAGGTTTGGCAATGCCTCGACGAACTGCCCCCCGCTTGTTAGCTTGGCCGGCAAATGGCTGAACGCACCTCCGGCAACGCCGCGTTACTGGCCTCGCCCGTCCCGAGCACGTCGCGCTGGTTGACGATCGTGCCTGCCGTGACGCTCGCGCTTCTCCTGGGAGCGGGCGCGGTGGAAACGTGGATTCACGGAAGAGGCGTGAGCGTGCTGGATCAGGCGCGCCGCTCCAATGCTTCGTTGGAGCAGCAGTTGGCGCTTCAGGCCGGCTTGCTCGAGGTCAGCGCCACGGCAGGTGGTTACCTTTTGACGGGGGAGCCGGTCTTTCTGGAAAGGTTCAAGCAGGCGGCAACCCTCGCCGAAGCGGCGCTGTCCGCAGGCTTCGCGGCCGCCCCGAACGATCCGGTCCAGGCCGGCCAACTCGCGGCGCTCGGGAGCGAGGTCCGCCGGTATCTCCGCGGCTGGGAGGAAACCGTTGAATTGCGTGGTCGGGGCGAGGCAACGGCGGCCGCTAACGCGCAACGGCAGCTCGAGAACTGGAATCAGCAGACCGTCGTGCTCGACAAAGTCAACGCGCTGATTGCCGGCCAGCGCCAAAAGGCCGGCGAACTGGAGCGGAACTACCGCCGATTGGCTCTGCTGGCGCAGGCAATCGCCTGGAGTGTGAGTTTGCTGGCGGTCAGTTCACTGGCCGTAGTCTGGGGAGGCTTGCTGCACGAAAGCAGCCGCCGCCGCGCCGCGGAGGCCCGGCTGCAAGAAACCAACGCCGAGCTGGAGCGGCGCGTGGCGGAACGCACCGCCATCCTTGAAGACCGCGAGCAGCGGCTGCAGGCCATTGTCAACACTACGGTCGAGGGCATCATCACGATAGATCCGCGTGGCGTCGTTGAATCCATGAACCCCGCCGCGGAAAAAATGTTCGGCTACCGCGCCCCGGAGGTCATCGGCCGCAATGTGAGCCTGCTCATGCCCGAGCCCTATCGTTCCGAGCACGACGCCTACCTCTCGCGCTATCTCGCCACCGGCCAGGCGAAAATGATCGGCATCGGGCGAGAGGTTTTCGGGCAGCGCAATGACGGCTCGGTGTTTCCCGTTCACCTTGCCGTCAGCGAAATCAGGCTGGGCGCGGAACGGCTTTTCATCGGCCTGATTCGCGATTTGACCGACCGTAAGCGGCTCGAAGGCCAGGCGGTCGCCG
>Ga0073934_10011441_pt1 | contig 10733 bp, 4 predicted proteins | sample LarsenN4metaG_FD_76834 | JGI IMG/M metagenome (GOLD analysis project Ga0073934, IMG submission 76834) | Hot spring sediment bacterial and archeal communities from British Columbia, Canada, to study Microbial Dark Matter (Phase II) - Larsen... ...
CCACCATCGCCTCCGGCGACAACCCGGGCATCCCCGGCACGACTCGGCGCACCATGACCTGGCCCACCCTCGCCAGGGACCGGTGGCTCCGCGCCGGCGGCAAGCTCATAGACCAGCCAATCACCGCGTTCCCCCAGGACCCCGCGAAAGGCTACTTCCGGGCCGCCCTCACCACGAATCCGGACGGCGACGGCAGCTCGGACCGCGTGATCGCTCCGGCGGGCGATGGCCACGTCTACGCCGTGGACCTGCAGACCGTGCAGCCCAACGAGCGCATCTCCAACCGCAACAACCAGGGACGGCCGCGCTGGCAGTATCCCAGCGCCACCTGGGCGCTCTCGCCCATCAACGAGGCGGGAGTGCGCACGAGCACCGGCCTGTTCGTCTTCACGGCCGGCGGGCGGGTCTACGCGGTCCGGGACATCGACACTGCCGCGGACGGCAAGCCCGCCCTGGAGTGGGCGTGGCCGTTCCACGATCCGGAGCGTGCCCGTGATCCCGCCCGGGACAAGCTGCCGTTGGAGACGCCCTTCACGGCACCCGCCTGGCGCCGTGTGGTGACCGACGCGCTCAACGGCGGCAACGAGGTGGTCTTCATCGCCAATACGGACGGCACCCTCTACTGCCTGGACGCCAGCGTGCGGTCCAGCGCGGAGCCGGCCGTCCTCTGGTCCCACCGCAGTCCGGGCACCACGCGCGCTTCCACGGTCTTTCTGGCGGGCCTTACTCCCATCCGCCGCTCCAGCGTCACCAGCGTGCCCGCTCTGCTTCAGCCCCTGGACTCGGGGGCCATCATCGGGGTGAACGCCCTCAACGGCCAGCGCATCTGGGGCTACCAGGACGGGCTCACCGGCGCGGTGCCGGTGACGATTCAGAACGAGAACCCGCCCCCGGCCACCCAGATCATCCCCATCATCACCTCCAACGTGTGGCGCGGCGCCGACGCCACCCTGGCCAACGGCTGGATCTTCTCGCCGGACGAGGGCATCCAGACCACCGGCGAGGTGCACGGCCAGCTGCACGCCTACGCCACGGAGGACATCGGGCTGGTGACGCCCGGCGAGCCCGAGATCCAGCCGGACCAGACCAGCGTGGACCTGCGTCTGGTGGACATCTGGAACACAGAGACAGAGAGTCCGCCGGGTCCGTTCAACGACTTTGGCAAGGCCCGGAGCGCCAGCGATCCCGGCCGGTCGCCCTTCAACGAGCGGGCCAATGTGAAGCCCAACACCCAGGGCAACGTCGTCGTGTTCGAGTGGGGCGACTCCATCCACGTGGCCGCCTGGGGCGCGTACAGGGGCAATGTGCCGCCCACCGTCTTCTTCCGTATGGTGAGCAGCTCCCAGACCTCCCCGGTCCAGCAGGCCCAGGCGATCCGCGACTGGAAGTACGCTGGGCCCGCGCTGACGATTCCCGACGTGAACGGGAATCCCCAGCCGGCCAATGCCTGGGTGGCCAAGACCACCTTCACCCTGGACCGCGGCTCCGAGGGCTTCGCCCAGACGCCCGGCCGCCAGTACCAGATCATTGCCAGCGCCCAGATCAATGGGCCGGGTGGGTCGTTCCTTCCCACGGAGGAGCTGGCCGTGGGCCAGTATGACGAGGATCCCAGCGACGGAGCATACAACGGGCCGCCGGCGCGCAACATCACCGTGGCCCACCCGCTGGCGCTCTCCACCCGGGGCACCACCGGCGCCCCGGGGCAGCCCAACGTCATCGGCTGGACCGACAACTACCCCGCGGACCTGCTCTCGGGAGACATCTCCGAGCTGCTCGCCAACGGGAACAACATAGCCAACGCCGCCACACTGGCGGTCACCGGTCAGAAGGACCTGGCGGCGCCCATCGGGTTCGCCGGCCACGGCACGACGGCGCAGTATCAGGGCGTGGACGCCAGCGGCGCCCGGGTGCCCTCCCTGTTCGTGGCCGACCGCAGCAACATCTTCAAGCTGGGGCACGGGCTCACCAACGTGCGCGTGGAGCGCCGGGACCTGCGGTGGGGATGGAACCCCGCCAGCACGAGCCTGAGCGCACTGCAGCGCGCCACGGGCAACGTGATGAACCCCCTGCCATTCGAAATCTGGCCCAACACCGTGCCCAATGTCTCCCCGGACTATCCGGACCTTGACCGGAACCGCACGGAGGTTCGGGGCAACGGCGTGGATCTGACCCAACGGGGGATCACGCTGCCCAGGGCGCAGGTGGATGCGACGACAGGGGTGAAGCGGCTCCAGCCGCTGGAGCTCAGCCTCACGGTGGAGGTGCCGCGCTACCAGCCCGCCAACGTCAACGACGAGTACTTCGACATCACGGGCGTCCGCGCCGGCCTGCGGGCACCCATGGTGAACTCCACCGGCCAGCCCTCCGCCAGTGGCGAGCCCAGCGCGGGGTACTACGGCCGCCTGGAGGTCTTCATCGACAGCACCAACGACGGCCGCCTCCAGGATCCCGGTGCGCCTGGCACTGGCTTGGGCACGGTGCGCACCACAGTCTCCGAAGTCTTCCGGTCCATGGCCGCCGGCCTGGCCGTGCCGCCCGATCTTTCCCTCCGCACCGAGGAGGAGACGATCGATCTGGGGAAGCTGCCCCACTCCACGGGATTCACGCCAGCGACCCCGTTTGCTCCCAGCGGCATCGGGCCCTACTACCCGAACTTCGCCTCGGTCTGGGACACTCCGGGCCAGCGCGTGTTCTTCCAGCCGTTCACAGTTCGCAACGAGGGCAACGTGAACCTGGTGAACCTCCGGGTGGCGCGCGTGGCGGGGGATCCGGGGATCAACACCAGCGACCCGCAGTTCTGGTCCCGGCTCACCAGCGACCAGGTGGAACCCAACACCGGCGTGGGCACCATCTGGGGCCCGACGTTCAACCTCCTGAATCCGGGCTGGTCTCCGGACGGAGCCCGCGGCAACCTGGGCGTCGTGACGAGCCTGGACCACGGCGAGCCTCCGCTGGGGACGCCGTCCTTCTGGCCTGTACCGAATCCCTACCTGGACGGCAGCAGCGGCCTGGAGCTGATCCAGCGGTATATCGCCAATGCCGCCACGCTGGGGTGGGCGGGCGGCCAGCAGCCGCGGCCCACACTCCACAAGCCCCGGGTGGGCGACCCGTCGTCCACCACGCTCTCGATACCCGACGTGGCCCACGGCGATCCCATCGGGGCCCTTGCCGCCCGGGCAGGCACGGTGCTGGACGGCGCATCCGGCCAGACGCTGGGCGACGTGCGGCCCAAGGTGGGACTGGCGGTGCCGCTGGGCACCCCCGCGGGCACCTACTCTGCCAAGATCTACACCTTTGAGGACAACACGCCGGCGCAATGGAGGCCCATTGCGGGCAGCGGCACGGCCGACAATGACGGCATCCTCACTGCCGGTTCGCCCGGTGAGGGATTCGCCGATCCCACATTCACGCTCAAGGCCACCGTGCAGGAGGCCCGGATCACCAACGGGATCACGCCCGGCTCCTACAACCAGCTGGACGTGCGGCCCTTTGGGGCCCCGGCCTTCGGCGCCAACATCCTGCCCGCTGCCCTGCGCGATCGAAACCCGGACCCGAACACGGGAGGCCGAATCTACCTGTTCTGGGCCAGCAACCGGCTCAACGGCAACGTGCCCCTGCCCGATCCGCCCAGCCCGGAGATGCCGTGGCATCTCTTCTTCACGAGGCTCAACTCCGTGATGGGGAACGTGCCGGGCTACGGGAGCATCTTTGATTGGGCCTTCGAGCGAACCACCGGCAGCCGCACGCGCTGGTGGGAGCCCCTGCCCAACGCCGCCCAGTTCCCGGCACCGCCGTACACGGTGCCGGTGGCCGGCCTCTTCCCGTCGCAGACCAGCGACGTGCCCGCGGGCACCAACGCGCCCGTCGTGCCCGGGGTCATCAACCCGAAGACCGAGCGGCACGCCACGCCCGCGCTCGCCCAGGACGACAACCCCGCCAACCCAGCGCCGGACATGTGGCTCTTCTGGCAGGGGCATGTGTACAAGACCACGAGCGCCGGAGGGCAGAGCTTCACCCTGGACACGCGCACCTTCTATGCCCGTCTGCGCAACGGAGTGCCCGACACGGCAGGCGGCGCGCCCTACTCGTTCCTGAACGATCCCGCCCAGCCCAAGTACGCGCCCAAGCCCGTCGTGCTCACCACGCTGGGAGGGCGCACCATGGCGTTCCTCTTCTGGTGGGGCGGCTCGCGGGGCCGCTCGGCGCTCTACTACAACGCCAACACCGAGGACCTCACCGACCCAGGCCGGTGGTCCCGGGACACGCTCCTGCCCACGCCAGGGGCCCTCCAGTACGTGGCGGACCCGGTGCCCGTCCATCGGCGCGTGCTCGGGGCCGACGGCACGGCGGTGGATGCCATCGACCTGGTCTATACCGGCACGCTGGTGAACCGCCAGCAGGCCGAGACCATCCTCACACGGTACCTCATCAGCCCCAACGGCCGGCTCGCCGTCATGACCCTGCCCCGGGTGGAGAACGAGCTGCTCGTGCGCGACGCCGCGCGCCAGACATGGCACTCCCGGGAGCTGGCCTGGGTCTACCGCGACCCCCAGACCAGGCAGCTCGTGGACGCCTCCGGCGTGCCGCCCTACATCATCCGGGTGAACGGAACCCGCGTGAACGTGGGCACGCCACGCTTCGACCGCGCCACCGGCCGCGTCCACTGGGATTCCACCCTGGGCGGCGAGCTCGTGGTGGACCCGCAGGCCGGCTCGGTGACCTTCCCCAGTGTGGCACCCAGGCCCGCCGCCCGGGTGACCGCCAGCTATACGCCCCAGTCCATGCGGCTGAACGCGACGCACAACGATCCCAACGCCACGCAGGTGCCAGCCGGGTGGACGGCGGACCCGGGATTCCAGCCGGTGGCCCATGTGCCGGCAACCGGCACCAACACCGGTCCGGTGGCGTTCCTGGACCGTGCGCCGAACCCCAAGGTGGGCGCCAACCCCGCCGTGATGCTGGTGCCGTCAGGGTATTCCAGCACGCCCACCACGGACCGGCTGTGGCTGATGTACCGCAAGACGGAGGCCAACGCTGCCTCCCCCGCCGCCATCTACTACAAGACCATGCGCCTCATGGTGCGGCTGCCCCGGGGAGTGCTGCTGAGCGCCCCCAATCCCAGCACGCGCACCGCGCTCCCGCACGTGCGCATCACTGGGAATCGGGGTCCGGTGGAGATCGACTATGTGCGCGGCCGCCTGTACTTCACCGAGGTGGACGAGGGAGCCGAAGTGGAGGTCTCCTTCGACTATGGGCGCGACGGCTCGGGGAGCGTGCTCTCCGTGCCCCCCGCCCGCTACCGGGTGATGTGGGGAGACGAGATCTCCACCGCCATAAACCCGGCGGACCAGTCCACCAACGAGGCCATCCTGCCCACTGACACTGCGGTGAACGAGGGCCAGATCACGGCCTTCAAGGACCCATTCCAGGACAAGGTGTGGGTCTTCTGGGCAAGCACGCGGGCCGGAACAACCGATCTATACTATATGACGGTCAGCCCGCAGTTCTATCCGCTGCCCAGCCTGTGAGCGTGGAGCGACGGAGCGACGGCGTGGCCGCTTGGCGGGGGCCGGGCGGGACGCCCGTCGCTCCGCCCCCGGATCTGTAACCGGCCGGCTGGCGGGCCCGTCTAAAGGGCGCTTGAGGGAGCGGCAGGAAGCCTCCAGCGGGGGGCGAAAGCGCAGCGCTGGCTCGCTTGACTCTTCCCCGCAGAATTGCTACAATCAACCCTGGCTTCCACTGCCTTCCCCGTGTGTGCGCCTCGCCGCGCTCAATCCCTGCAAGCCTTGGAGAAAACCGAGAATGGCTAAGTCGGGCGGACCGACTGTCGGACTGGATGTGGGGTCGCGCTGGATCAAGGTGGCCGAAATGGCACCCGGACGCGACGGCCCCGTGCTCCGGAGTCTGGGCCAGGCGCCCACCCCTCCGGGCGCGATGGACAGCAACATCATCGTGGATGCAAAGCTGCTGGGCGAGGCGGTCAAAGCCCTCCTCAAGCAGACCCACGTGAGCGTGAAGAACTCCGTCAGCTCTGTGTCCGGCCAGTCGGCCCTGGTGGTGCGCGTCATCGAAGTGCCCCGCATGTCGGAATCCGAGCTGGCCGAGACCATGAAGTGGGAGGTGGAGCGCCACGTCCCCTTCTCCGCAAACGAAGTCATCATGGACTTCCAGCCCATCGAGCGGCCGGACACCCCGCCGGACTCCCAGACCATGGAGGTCCTCCTGGCCGTGGCCCAGCAGGACATGGTGGACCGGCACGTGGACATGCTTTTCGCCGCGGGACTGGCACCCTCCGCCATCGACGTGGAGCCCCTGGCAGCCGCACGCTCGCTCATTGAATTGGGCCCGAATCCCTACGACGACCGCACGGTCGCCATCGTGAACATCGGGGCGAACAATACCGATGTGGGCATCTTCCGTGCGGGCATTCTGGCCTTTCCGCGCACGCTGCCCCTGGCGGGCGACGCCCTCACGCGGTCCATCAGCGCGCACTTGGCAGTTCCCGAGGAGCAAGCCGAGGAGCTGAAGCTCACGCACGGGGAGGTGCTTCTGGACCAGGCGGCGCAGGCGGCGCCGCCACCCCCAGCCGACGACGCCTTCCTGGATTTCTCCGTGCCGGGGCCGGCGCCCGCTGCGCCCTCCGCTGGCGCCATGCCGTTCGACTTCTCGGCTGCGGAGCCGGAAGCGCCTGCTCCCGTCTTCGAACTGGGAGAGCCCGTGCCGGCCGCGCCCGAGCCCGCCCCCTCGGTGCCCGTTCCCGCCCACGCTGACAACTCCGTTAAGGCGCAGATATTCATGGCCATGGCGCCAGTGCTGGCGGAGCTCGTCACCGAGCTCCGCCGATCGCTGGAGTACTACCGGGGCCGCACGACGGACGGAAGGATCGACGAGATCCTGCTCTGCGGCGGCACCGCCAAGCTGCGCGGCCTGGATGTGTTTCTGTCGCAGGAGCTGGGACTGCCTGTCCGAGTGGCCAATCCCCTGGCCCACGTGACGGTCGCCACCCGGAGCTACTCGGAGGAGGTCTTGAGGGACATGGCGCCCTCCTTCGCGGTGGCCATCGGGCTGGCCGCGCGCGACATGGTCGCCGCTCCCGTTCCGGCCGGCGGCGGCGGGCGGGGCAGGAAGAAGAAGTGAAGGAGAGTCTCAGACTATGCTGAAGATCAACCTCCTGCCGCCGTACATCTACGAAGGCGCCAAGCGGCGGAACGTGATGATTCTGTGGGGCGTGGTCCTCGCGGCCGTGATCGGCGGCTGCGTGTTTGCCCAGGTCCAGGCCATGAACCGCGCCAACGAGATCAAGGCGCAGACGGACGACATTCGGGACGAGGCCAGCCTGGCCAAGGAGACCCAGTCGCGGGCCGACAGGATTCGGGGCGAGAACCAGGCGACGAAGGCCAAGACCGACTTCATCGCCTCGGCCCAGGAGCACAACGGCACCAAGTACCAGGGCGCCTTCAACAATGTGCGCGACTTCACCATCAGCCGCGTGCTGTACAGCAGCATGGTGCCCGGGCAGGGTGGCGGGTCTATCAGCATGGTAGCCTACGCGCCTTCGCTCGCGGATGTGGGCCACTACCTGCTCGCCATGGAGCAGAATCCCGAAGTCACCAATGTGGCGATCAATATCAACTCCATCCCGGGGTTCCCACAGGCACCCGTCGCGGGCGGCGGCCAGCAGCAGGCGGCCGGCTTCGGGCGGCCCGGCGGCATGTCGCCGTATGGTGGATCGATGGGCGGGCCCGCCATGGGGCCCTACGGGGGCATGAGCGGCCCTGGCATGGCGCCTGGCATGATGAGCGGTCCTGGCGGCGGCGGTGGCGCCATGGGCAGCGGCGGCATGGCCATGATGATGATGCGCGGCGCGATGGGAGGCGCCATGGGGCCGGCAGGGATCGGCGGCACCCAGCAGCAGACGGCCACGCCGCGGCCGCCCGGAGCAGCCGGACATGACTTCACCATCACCCTGACGCTGGCAAAGCCGATCCCCGGCGCTCCGACCTACCCACCGTCCGGCACTGCCGGCGGAGCGGCCCCCGCACCCGCAGTGGGCGGCTTCGGGGGAGGAGCATCGCCCTACGGCGGCGGAGGCGCAGCGCCCAGCTTTGGTGGCGGCATGGGAACCGGTGCCGCGCCCTACCAGTACCCCGGCGGTGGCATGGGCGGCGCAGCTGCGGCCGGACCGGGCGGCAGCTCCGCCGGCATGTCCTCGGCAATGGGCGGGGGCGGCCGCAAGGACCAAGAGTAGGCGGGAGGAGAGGTTCCCATGTCGCGGCTCACCGTGCTGCACATAAACATCATCGGCGCCGTGGTGGCGATCATCGTGGGGGTGGCCCTGTACTTCACGATCATCACGGCCGCGCAGGACCAGGTCAAGAAGAACCAGGAAGAGTACAACAGCGTCAAGGCCGAGGCGGACAAGCTGCCGGGAGCCCGGCGCAGTCTCGCCCAGGCCGAGGCCGAGAAGAAGAAGACCGAGGCGGACTATGCCGTCTACCGGGTGAAGTACATTCCCACCCTCAACTACACCGGCACGACGCCGCAGGATCGTGTCAAGACGATGATGCGGGTCTGGTGGCCCAACAACGGGAAGTCATGGCCGGAGCGGTTCATCGCCGGGGTCCGCGGGCATATGCGTGCGGAAGCGCGGCGCAACCGGATCACGTGGCTTAATCCCACCGTGCTGGTCCTGCCACCCTACGGCCCGGACCCCAACCGGATCGACATGGGCGACGGCGACAAGGCCATCAGCTTCCCGGCGGCCGGAGCCTATCCCATCTCCGTGCGTGGTCCCAGCTACCAGTCGCTGATGAACCACCTGGCGAGCTGGAACCAGGTGCGGGGGGTGGGTGTTCCCACCATTGACGGCGTGAGCCTCCAGGGAAACAGTCCCAACTTGGTCATGAACTACAACCTGCGCTTCACAGTGATCGTGGAGGAGGATGTTCCTCCGTCCATCGGCAAGATCAGCGGCAATGCGGGCGCGGGCGGAGGCGGCGGCCCGGCAGGCGGGTTTGGGAGCGGCGCCGGCATGGCCCAGATGATGCGCATGGGCGGCGGCGGCCCCACAGGTCCTGGTGCCAGCGCTGGCATGGCCCAGATGATGGGTGGCCGGGGCGTGGCCCGGCCCGGAGGAGCGGCGCCGGCGTCTGGCGGCGGAGGGGCGGCCCCGGCAGGACCCCTGAGCGCCCAGATGGAATAGCACAAGAGGTGCATGACATTGACCGATACTAACCCCATGCGGAGAGCGGCGGCGCTGGCGGCCACTGCCGCACTCGGACTGGCGCTCGCGGGTTGCAGCCCGTCGCCGGACGACACGGTGAACGCTCAGAGCATGCCCCCGGCGGGCGTGCGGCCAGCCGGACCCGGGGGAGGCCCCGGAATGGCCGGCCCGACTGGTGCGGCGCCCACCGTGCCCGGTGTGCCTGGTGGGGCGGCCCGGCCGGGCGCGGCCCCAGGGCAGCCGGGCGCCGCCGTGGTGGCCCAGAAGCCCCGGAGCCGTCCGGACCCCTTCAAGCCCTGGTGGACCGTGAAGCCGCCGCCCCCGCCCAACGTGCTCACCTTCACAGAGCCCGTGCGCATCGCCCGGTTCGATACGGCTGAGCCGGACAAGCAGCAAGGGGTGGAGATCAAGGAGGTTCCCAATCGGCGCGTGGCGGGCATCCTCTCAGGCAACGGCATCTACGCCCTGGTCGAGGGGCCCGAGGGGCAGACCGTGGTGAAGCCGGGCGATCCTTTGGGCGATTACAGGGTAGACTCCATCCGGGACGACTCCGTGGTGCTCAAGCGGACGGAGAAGATCGGAAACCTCACCCGCACCTACACCCAGGTGGTGCCGCTGACGGATCAGGGGGCCACCACCCGGTTCAGCGGCCCGGCGCCCGGCGCGCCAGGCGGTCCCGGCATGGCGATGCCGGGCCGTCCGTCGGTGCCGCGCAGGGGTGGCGGCAAGATTGACGACGGAGGCGAGGGGCTTGAGTAGCCTGCCTCCCGTGAACGGCGGTCGGGCTGGACACGTATTCGAAACTGGGGAGACCGGTTCCGGGGGCCGGCGACGCGCCGGCAAATCCATCAGGAGGAACGCTTCGATGGTCAACACATCACGGGGGAGCTGGTGCGTGGCGCTCGGCTTGGCGCTGATCACGGGCGGGAGCGCCCCCGCGATCGCGCAGGACGAGACACCGCCGGCACCGGCCCCAGTCACCAAGCGGGTGACGCTGAACTTGGAGAACGCGGACCTGCGCTATGCGTTGCAACTGCTTTTCCGGTCGGCCGGTGTCAACTACTCGCTGGACCAGTCGGTGCAAGGCACGGTGACCGTTTCCCTGACGGATGTGCCCTTCCGCACCGCCCTGGAGGCCGTGCTTCGGTCCACGGCTTCCACCTCGCCGCTGACCTACCGGGTGGAGGACAACGTCTACATCATTGCGCCGAAGGTGGAGCAGGTGACGGAGACGACCCAGCAGCCGGGAGAAGAGGAGCGGCCGGAGCCAAAGACGCGTCCGGTGAAGATCCAGATCAACTTTGCGGACGCCATTGACATCGCCCTGGCCCTGGGCGGCACGGCCATCGTGTCCCGGTTCAGTCAGCTGGGCGGCGGCGGCGGCTTCGGCGGCGGCTTCGGCGGCGGCATGGGCGGCTTCGGCGGGGGCGGCTTCGGCGGGGGCGGCTTCGGCGGGGGCGGCCGTGGTGGCTTCGGCGGCGGCGTCGGCGGCGGCCGGGGCGGCTTGTGC
>Ga0073934_10011442_pt1 | contig 10733 bp, 7 predicted proteins | sample LarsenN4metaG_FD_76834 | JGI IMG/M metagenome (GOLD analysis project Ga0073934, IMG submission 76834) | Hot spring sediment bacterial and archeal communities from British Columbia, Canada, to study Microbial Dark Matter (Phase II) - Larsen... ...
CCGCGAGATCGACGCCCTCGGCGGCGAGATGGGCCGTGTCATCGACGCCACCGGCATTCAGTTCCGGATGCTCAACCGCAGCAAGGGGGCCGCGATGCACAGCCCCCGCGCCCAGGCCGACAAGAAGGCCTACCAGTTCGACCTGAAACGCCGCATCGAGGAACAGCCCGGCCTGACGCTGCGGCAGGAGATTGTGGAGGGGCTGAGTGTTGAGGGGCGAGCCGCGCACGAAGTCAGCGGTGCGATTCATGCGATGCCGTCGAAATGGAAAACGCCGCTGACTTCGTGCGCGGCTCCTGTCATCACCGGCGTTCGCGTTCGCGGCGGGGCGGTCTACCGCTGCCGGGCGGCCATCGTCACCACCGGGACGTTTCTGCAGGCCGTGATGCACACCGGAGAGACGAAGACGCCCGGCGGTCGCGCGGGGGACGGCACGACGGGCACGTTGTCGGACTGCCTGCGCGAACTCGGCTTCGAGCTGGCCCGGTTCAAGACCGGAACACCGTGCCGGTTGAACGGGCGGACGATCGACTACTCCGTGCTGGAGGAACAGCCGGGGGATGACGATCCCGTGCCGTTTTCGTTTCTGACCGATCGCATCACGCAGCCGCAGATGTCGTGCTGGCTGACGGAGACCAATCAGCCGGTGCACGAACTGATCCGGGCCAATCTGCATCGCGCGCCGATGTACAGCGGGCAGATCCAGTCCACCGGGCCGCGGTATTGCCCGTCGATTGAAGACAAGGTGGTGCGGTTCGCCGAGCGGACGGCCCACCACATCTTCCTCGAACCGGAAGGCCGCAACACGCAGGAAGTGTACTGCAACGGGATCTCGACCAGCCTGCCGCGGGACGTGCAGGACGAGATGATCCGCAGCATCCGGGGACTTGAACGGGCCGAGATCATGCGCTACGGCTATGCCGTGGAGTACGACTACGCCCCGCCGACGCAGTTGCACCGCACGCTGGAGACGAAGCGGGTTTCCGGGTTGTATTTTGCCGGTCAGATCAACGGCACGACTGGCTACGAGGAGGCCGCGGGGCAGGGGCTCATGGCGGGCATCAACGCGGCGCTCAAACTCCGCGGCGAAGAACCGCTGATTCTGGACCGCAGCCAGGCGTATCTGGGGGTGCTGATCGACGACCTGGTGACGAAGGGGGTCGATGAGCCGTACCGCATGTTCACCTCGCGGGCCGAGTACCGGCTGCTGCTGCGGCATGACAACGCCGATCGCCGGTTGACGCCGATCGGCCGGCGCATCGGTCTGGTGACCGATGAGCGCTGGCGACGGCTGGAAGAGCACGAGGCCCACATCGCCCGCGGGATGGAGCTGCTGCAGTCGCGCCGGCACGAAAGCCAGACGCTGGAAGAGTGGCTGCGGCGGCCGGAGATCGCCTGGCAACATCTGCTGGGATTGTGCGCCGACCTTGCGGAATTGGGAATCGCGTCCGTCTCCGCGGCGCAGATCGAGATCGAGACGAAGTACGCCGGGTACATCAAGCGACAGGCGGCGGACATCGAACGGCATCAGAAGACGCAGTCAGTGACGATTCCGGCGACGTTCAACTTTCACGCCGTGCCCCAATTGCGGAAGGAAGCCCGCGAAAAACTGACGCGCGTCCGACCGACGGATCTGGGGCAGGCGGGGCGGATCAGCGGGATCACGCCGGCGGATTTATCGGTGCTGCTGCTGTATCTCAGGCAGCCGGAGCGGATCGACGTCCTGCCCATGTAGCGACAGCCCGATGTCGCGACGGGACAACGGTTGCGTTCGCCGGTTCAATCGACTCAACTGAAGGGTGTGCCGCCTGCCTCCCCTTCGCCGGGCGATTTCCAGACGGCCATTCAGGAGGCCGGGGTTTGTCAGGATTTGAACGATTCGATCCCGAGAGGCAGTTTCGCGAGGCGTGGAATGCCGTCCGCATCGCCCGCAACGTTCCCTATTCGCTGTTCACGTTTGGCGAGTCGGAACTGCCCTACTTTCTGGTGCTGGAACCGGCCGAGTCCGGCGGGATGGTGAGCCTCCGGCAGGGACAGGTGAAGATCACCCGGCCGCTGATCATCACCCCGGAGAATGCCGAACCGGAGTTCGAGAACTTTTTCGAGTCCGACGAAGAGGCGGGTTTCGCCCAGGTTCTGCTGTCCCGGACGGCGTCGTTTTCGCATTTGCGGCTGAACAACCAGTCCCAGAGCCAGCGGTACGTATCGGACAGCGTCGAGGAAACGGTCAGCCGCCTGAACCGGAAACTCGACCAGGACGACGAAGACCGCATTGCCATTCTGACGGCCCCCAACCGGCTGGCTGGCATGGCTGTCATGCGGTACGCCGCCGAACGGGTCATGCAGAGTGCCCACGACAACATCACGGAATTGCGGGAGCGGGGCTTCCTTCCCTGACCCCCCAGCGCGGGTCTTCCTGCGGATTCCCTGCTGCCCCGGCCTTTCGTCCGCTACAATTCCGGTTTCTGACGTAGTGAGGGAGGAGTCCCGTGCCTCCCCGATCCTTGTGAAAGTCGCCTCATGCCGTTCTGGTTCCGCTGCGTTGCCGGCCTGTTGTGTGTGGTGTCGTTGACCTCCTGCCGTCCGTCCGGGTCCGCGCCCGGCGCCGGGGGGAGCGGGGGCGCAGCGTCTGGCGAAGGCGCCGCGGCATCGGATGCGTCCGCCCGGGGGCTGCTGGTCCGGCCGGATCAAAAGACGATGGAGGGCTTGTGGGGGATGGTGATCACCCAGCCCATGGCCGATCAGAGCGGCCAGCAAACCTACGTCGACGCCTGCGTGGCCCTGATCGAATTCCGGAAGGACGCTGACGCGAACTGGTCGTGCGAGGTGATCGCCACCCTGCAGAACGCTCGCGCCATGCGGTGCGACTCGGCCACGGTGAATGGGTCCGACGTCGAGATCAACTTCCTGATTGACCAGACCCCCATGAACCTGCAGGGGCAGTTGGTGGACGGCATCGTCCGCGGCACGCTGACGATGCCCGACGCCGGAATCATTCCGGTCGTGATGCGGCCCACCAACGAGCGCAAATACGAAGGTTGGGAGCCCACCCCGGTGGCTCAGGGGATGGACAAGCTGGCCCAGGCGGTCGCGTCGCGCGACCAACCCCAGGCGCTGTTGGACCTGGCCAATGAGTTGCGCGGCAACAGCCTGTCGCTCTTGGCGTACGAATTGGTCATCAATCGCCTGCCGCAATACGCCAATCTCGATGAAACGGGCGTTCGGGGCCTGGTGCGCGATTATCTGGACATGGCGAACATCTGGGGCCCCCGCCAGATCGCACAGGCCCGGCTGACCGCGGCCATGAGTGTCGCCATGACGCGCCGCTTCCCGGATTTCTCGCTCGAACTGGCCGACGCCGTGGCGAAAGCCGGAAGTTTCCAGCGCCCCAACTGGGAGGAATCGCTGGATTTCGTCCGCGAACAGGCGCAACTCGACATCGGCCTCAAGCAGATCAAGTCGCGCGATGCCGAGGAACGGGCCGCAGCCTTCGAGAAGCTGCAGACGCTGGTCGAGAAGCAGCGCTACAACCCCGAGCTCCTGGAGGCGCTCGCCATCTATGCCGAACGAAACGACCAAAAGCCCCTGGCCAAACAATACTACGCCGACATTGTCGCCTTGCCGCTCCTGGAGGAGACCTGGCGGCAACAACGGGCGGGCCAACCCCCCGGCGACCCCACGCCCCGGGAGCGGTTGCTGAATCTCTGGGAACAAGAGCATGGCGGACTGGACGGCTTCGACAAGTTCCTGGCCACCGCCTACGAGCAGCGCCTCGCCGAGCTGATGGACAAGGCTGGCCAGGCAGTCCCGGAAGTCGTGCCGGCCGACCAGCAGAAACGAACCGTGCTCGTGGAACTGTTCACGGCGGCCTCCTGCTTCCCCTGCGTTTCCGCCGACCTGGCCTTGGCGGAGCTGCGGAGGACCTACCCGGTTCCGCAGGTGATCGTCCTGCAGTTTCATCAGCACCTGCCGGCTCCGGATCCGCTGACGAATCTGGATTCCGAGGACCGCTTTGCCTATTACGAGCCGCGGGGCACACCGGCCGCATTTGTGGATGGACAGCCGGTGGCTGACCCCGGCGTCAGCGGGCTTCTGCAGCACGTCATCCCGGCGTACCGTCGGACTCGCTCCGCCGTCGACACCCGCCTCAAGTTTCCGTCCCAGGCGAAGCTGGTCCTCTCAGCCGCGCTCGAGGGCGAGGAACTGGTCATCGACGCCGAGGCCACGGACTTCCCCGAGGATCAAAGTCCCGATCTGCGGCTGCGATTGGCGCTGGTCGAGGACCACGTCGACTTCACCGGGGCGAACGGCATCCGGGGGCATGAATTCGTCGTCCGCGAGATGCTGGGAGGAGCCAAGGGGGTCGGAGTCAAGTCCGGCCGGCTCAGCTATTCCCTGCGAATGCCCCTGGCGGACGTTCGTCAGCACCTGACGGACTACCTGACCCAATTTGAATCGGGCCGGGATTACACGTTCCTGGTCAAACCGATGAAGCTGGAGCGGCTGACCCTGGTCGGCTGGGTGCAGAATGATGCGACGCGGGAGATTCTGCACTCAGGACTGACGCCCGTGGCTGGCCGGACGGCCGAGACTCCGGCCTCCGAGCAGCCCGCCAAATCGGAGTGACCCGCAACAGCGGGCCGGACGCCCGACCACTGGGACGCGTGGCTCACCGATACATCCACTGCGGATCGCCGTCCAGGCGAATTTCCGGCTCGCGCAGTTCGAATTCGTCGCCGGGCCGCCAGTACTTCATCATGATGGTCTTGTTCTGGATGGCCGTGCTGCCATCCGGGGCGGCCAGCTTTCGAACGCCGTTCGAGAAGCCGCTCAGGAACACCGTATAGCGGTCGGCGCGGGGGTCAACGCCCGTAAACATTGCCACCCCCTGGATGACCTGCTCCCCGTCCGATCCCGGCTCCACAGCCGGCGGCACCGTCTGCACCGCGGAAACCGAATTCTGCAGCGGCAGACGCTCTCGCTTGCGGATGACGGCCAACGCTTCCGGCAGCACGCGATCTTCGTAGACCTGAGGTTGCGGCGTGCTGGTGGTCACCAGCGTAAACTCAGGCACGAATTTGGGGGGCAGGACGGGCGGGTCCAACTCGTTGACCGGCGGGTTTTCCTGTGTGATTTTTGGCAGCGGACGATTCACCGCCCGGTAGGCGAGATACCAGACGTATTGTGGTTTTTTCTCGCCCGTCTTGGGATCGGTCAGGTCGACCACGATCATCCGCAGCGGCTTGAAGTACACGTCCATCACCCACAGGTTGGGTTGGGACGCGATTTCCTCCCCCGACGCCACCGCCGGAATGTGGATCTCGCTGTGCCGCGGCTGCGCAAGCGCCGGGCCGGCAAACCCCAGCAGGATGGCCAACACGACCGCAACGATCCCGCGTTGCGCGACGGATACGCAGACCATGACGGGCCTTTTCTCTCGGAGCGAGTTCAACACGGGCGACCGGGCTGTGGAGACTGGCTGGAGACCGCCCCCGAACGTTCGAGACTAGGCCATGCACCTCGGACGGGTCAAGCGAAATGTGCGTAACCCAAGCCGTTTTTTCGTGTTGCGACGCGTCGTCCGGCCTGCGCGGCCCTCAATGGACATCGAGGTCGTTCAACACCCGCTCGACGGCATCGGCCCGATGGGCAATTTCCAGCACGCTCCGTCGGATTTCTTCGGCGTCCACCGTCGCTCGGGGATAGTTGTTGATCATCACGAAGTACGGTTGCCCGGCGAATTCCCGCAGCGCCAGCCCACCATGCAGCATCTCGGAATTCAACCGGAGAGCCGTTTCATAATACGCCGGGTCCGCAGCCGCGCAGATGCTTGAAATCATCAAAAGCCGCTCCGTGGCTGCAGGCTGGTTTGGCTCCACGAACACCACCTGCCGGCGACCAGACGGAAACGTCAATTCCACCCGGAACCGCTCCCCCTTCCGCTCCCACGTCACATTCTGCTGGCCGCGAAACGCCGCCGCCATCAACGATTCCAAATCCGCCGTCTCGCCCAGCACCGCCTGCAGCAACTGGGCGGCGGTCCAGGCGTCGGCCGGACGGTTGGACGGCGTTTTCTCCAACAAGGCGTACAGGCACTCAGCCATCTCTAACGGCAGGTGCGGACACCACTGCCGGGGACTTGGCACCGGATCGTGGATCACCTGTCGCATCAGCTCGGTCAACTTCGGTGCCGCAAACGGCTGCCGGCCGGTCAACATCTGGTAATAACACACCCCCAGCGCATAGACATCGCTGCTGGGTGTCGCCGGCTGGCCCTGAAACAGTTCGGGAGCCATGTACGGCGGAGTGCCGACAATCTCCGCCGTTCCGGGTTGAGCCGGGGCCAAGGCCACCCGTTTGGCGAGACCGAAGTCGGCGATCTTGGGCACCCCCAGGTGCGTCTGCAAGACGTTGTCGGGCTTCAGGTCGCGATGCAGCACCCCCGCGGCATGAGCCACGGCGAGCCCTTCGGCCATACGAGCGGCCAGGCTTGTGGCCCGTTCGGGAGTCATGGGGCCGTCGTCCTTCAACATCTGTTGCAGCGACTGCCCCGCCACGAATTCCATTTCCAGATAGTGGTGCCCTTCAATCTCCCCGATGGCATGCACCGTGATGATGTTCGGATGAACGAGGCTGGCTGCGGCCCGGCCTTCATTGATGAACCGGGCGACGTAGGCGGGGTCGCTTTGGGCCATCCGCGGCGGCAGAATCTTGAGGGCGCAAGACCGGTGCAGATCCCGGTGACGAGCGAGGTAGACCCGCCCCATGGCCCCGGCGCCCAATAATCCCTCCAGGGTGTACAATCCGAACTCGCGACCAATCAGCTCATCCACCTCGTCCGCTGCGGACGCCGTCAATCCCGCCGGGCCGTTCATCAATTGCGTGTCATGATGGGCGGCTTCGTCGTGCCGCTGACCGCATTGTGGACAAACGGGGACATCCCGCGGGACGTAAGTCAGCCCGCAGTTCTCGCAAAAGATGGCGGCCAGCAGCCGGGTATGGCGGGCGGCGGCCGTCCGGTGGGTCATGTCGTCAGGCTCCTGGGCACAAAGAAATTGACCGCAACGGTCCCTGTGCCTAGAGTGAAGTGTACCAGCCCCGGTACCGGGCCGCATCGGACGCTGGTCACCGTCACGGGGATTTTCCCACGACAGACGCCCGTCCCTGGCAGGCCAATCGCCGATGTCTGACATGCTGCTGCCTCCCGGTGAGAATCCGCACGAACCGGCCCGGTCCACTCCCGACTTCCTGCCTGTTCCGTCGCCGGCCGACAATGCTTCGCCCACTCCGGCCGAATCTTGCGGCCGAACCGCCGTTGTCGAGTTTTTTGACGAAAGTTTTCGCCCGCAGGCTCACCCAGGGCACAAACCGGGCCCCGGCCTGCCCGAGTCCCTGATCTGGATTGCCGGCCTGTTCACCGTGCAGATCGTGGGCAGCCTTTTCGTGACGCTGCTGGTGGCGCTGCCGTTGATGACCAGCACCGTCACGCTCCCGGAGCTGCCGAGTTTCCTGATGTCTCTGGGCGAGCCCGGGAGCCCCTATCTGGCCACGCTGATCTGCAGCACTCAACTGCTGCTGTTGCTGGCGGCCGTCGTGGCCGTGCCGCTGCGGTTTGCCGGCCGGACGGCGCAGGCGCTCAATACCGCGCTACCGCACCCCCTGCATGTGGCGGCGATTGCGGGCCTGGTGCTTCCCCTGGGGTGGTTCAGCTCCGAGATCTATCGGGTCGCCTTGGCCGGCTGGCAGCGACTGGCGGACACGCGGCCGTGGATGCAGCTCTTTGATCACACGAGCTCGGTCGAACTGGTGCAGAGCGCCGGCGGGACGATGCCGCTTGGCCACCTGCTGCTCGCCTTTGCCATCGTTCCCGCCGTGGCGGAGGAATTGCTGTTTCGGGGCGTCATCGGCCGGGGGCTGGTGGCCCGCTGGGGCATGGTGGCCGGCGTGGCAATGGCATCGCTGCTGTTCGCGGTGGTCCACGTCCACCCCGTGCATGTCGCCGCGGTCATTCCCATCGGGATTGCCCTGCATCTGATCTATCTGGCGACGCGCAGCTTTTGGGCGCCGGTGTTGCTGCATTTTCTGAATAACGCCTGGGCCACGGTCGCCTCGGAGATGGCCAGCCGGGGTGGGGCCGATCCGCTGTCCCTCGAGGCGCCGTTCAGCCCGGCGCTGCTCCTGTCATCGCTGACCACCATCATCGTGCTGGGGGCGCTGCTGTATCGCACCCGCACCCGGTATCTGCTGGCCGATGGCGAGGAATGGTCGCCAGGCTATGTCACCGCCGAGCAGCCGCCAGCCGATTTGACCGTCACGCAGGACAACGGACTTTGTTCGCGGCGGGTCCTGCTCACGGCCGGATCGGCGTGGGCCGCGTTCGCGGTGGCCTTTGCCGCGGAGTTGGTGGCGTTCGCGCGGTGATCGGCACGACCGGCTTGCGCGGCATAAGCGCACCGCGGCTGATGTGCTAAGTTTGTTCATGCGAATCCCAACCGCTCTCGCCGCGCTGTTCTGGCTGTTGCTTGCTCCCTTCGGCGTCCAGGCCGCTGCGCCACGGACCATGGTGGAACTCCAGTGGGAGGGCCGCACCCGCACCGGAACGGTCGTCCTTCACGACAACGTCACCGGTTGGTTTCTGGAACGGGACGGCCGCCTGACAACGCTGCCCCTCGCCGAAGTGGGCGATTACCGGCGTCTGGGTCCGTTTCGGCCATTCGCCGCCGTCGAGCTGCGCGAACAACTCGCGCGGGAATTCGGGACGGGCTTCACCGTGTCGGCGACCGGGCATTATCTGGTGGTCTCGTCGCGCGGCAGCGGCGAACGATATGGCCGCCTGTTCGAGGAGCTGTACCGGCAGTTCGTGGTGGCCTTTGCCGCCCGCGGCTTCCGGATGACCGAACCCGAGTTCCCGTTGGTGGCCGTGGTCCTGCCGGATCAGGCGAGCTTTCACCGATACTGCTCGGCCGAGCAGGTGCAGCCGCAACCGGGTTTGCGGGGCTACTATCTACCGTCATCGAACCGCGTCGCGCTGTACGATGCCGAGGCCAGCGGGCAGTCCACGGCCGAAGGGCTGGACAAGACCGTGATCCACGAAGCCACGCACCAGGTGGCGTTCAACACCGGAATCCATTCGCGGATCGGCGTCAGTCCGAAATGGGTGGTCGAAGGGCTGGCGACCGTCTTCGAGCAGGAAAGCGTCCGCCGGAACGACCGCGTGGGCCCGGTGATGTCCCGCGTCAACGACGAGCGCTTCCGCTGGTTCCAGCAGTACCGCGGCCATCGGCCGGCGAAGTCCCTGGTCGCCCTCGTGCAGTCGGACCGGTTATTCACATCGCAGACGCTCGACGCCTACAGCGAAGCCTGGGCCCTGATGTTCTTCCTGCTGGAGACTCGGCCCGCCGACGCGGTGAAGTACCTGCGGACGCTCGCCGCACGAGACCCCCTGCAGGACTACTCCGCCGAACAGCGATTGCGGGACTTTCAGTCGGCGTTTGGGCCGGATTTGTCGCTGCTCGAGGCGCATCTCCTGCGGTTCTACGACAGCGCCTCGGCGGAGTGAGTCGGTGGTCAGTTGTCCGTCGTCGGTGGTAAAGTCGTTGTTGCCCTCGGCAACGAACGGCTGACCTTCCAACGCGGACTTCCGTGAATTACTTCGCCCACGCGCTGCCTCATCTGGACCGCCCCTACTTTCTGGCGGGGACGGCGCTGCCGGACTGGCTGTCGGTCATCGACCGCAAGCTGCGGCTGCGGCCACGCCTGCTGGAGCCGCACCGGGAGTCCGAGAACGCCGACGTCCGGGAGCTCGTCGCCGGGATCGCACAACACCTGGAGGACGACGGGTGGTTCCATGTCACCCGCGGCTTCGTGGAAACCTCGGCGGAAATCGGGCTGCTGTTCCGCACGCGACTGCAGGGGAGCGACGGATTTCGATGCGGCTTTCTGGGGCACATCGTCACCGAACTGCTGATGGACGCCGCGCTGATCGAACGGAATCCCCGTCTCCTGGAGACGTATTACCGTCAATTGGACAGCGTCGATCCCCAGACGGTGGCGGCAGCCGTCGAAACCATTGCCGGCCGAGCGGCGCACCGGCTGACGGAGTTCGTGACGTTGTTCCTGCGAGAACGGATTCTCTGGGACTACCAGACGGATGAAGATTTGCTGCGGCGCTTGAATCAGGTGCTCCGGCGGGTCACACTGTCCCCGCTCCCCGCCGAGGCGGCCGGCTGGTTGTCCGTGGCGCGCGTCCGCGTCGTCGAACGGTTGCCGGAATTGCTGCCTCGGGAACATTACCGCCTGGAGCTCGGGGCTGAGAGCTTGGGGCTGGCATGACCCACCGCTCCTCTGGCCCTTGGCACTCGGCCCTCAACCCCTAGCCCGCTGTGAGAACGCACCATGAAATACGGCATGAACATGCTGCTGTGGACTTCGGATGTCACCGAGGAGCACTTCCCGCTGCTCGAGAACCTCAAAACCTGGGGCTTCGACGGCGTTGAGCTGCCGGTGTTCGACATGGACGCCGCCAAGTTCCAGAAGGTCGGCAAGAAACTGGATTCGCTCGGCCTGGCGCGGACGGCCGTGACCGTCTGTACCGACACCGAGAACCCGATCTCACCCGACGCCAAGATTCGGGACGCCGGCCTGGCGCGGCTGAAGAAGGCCGTCGACATGTGCGCGGCATCGGGCTGCACGCACCTGTGCGGACCGATCCACTCGGCCCTGGGAAGCTTCAC
>Ga0073934_10011443_pt1 | contig 10732 bp, 8 predicted proteins | sample LarsenN4metaG_FD_76834 | JGI IMG/M metagenome (GOLD analysis project Ga0073934, IMG submission 76834) | Hot spring sediment bacterial and archeal communities from British Columbia, Canada, to study Microbial Dark Matter (Phase II) - Larsen... ...
AGGTAGCGCTCCTCGGGATCGGCGAGCGCGGCCATTTCCCGGCTGGCGAGGAAGAAGAGGAGGTTGTCGCCGCCGATCGGGGGCCGGCCGGCATGGACCATCGCCGCGATGAGGTCGGCCGGCGTGGTGTTCTTGGCGGCGGCCAGGCGTTCGAGCGCCGCGTGCGTCTCGCTGCTCAGTTCCACCTTTTGCATGCGGGGAAGTTGGGTGGTCAGGGGCGGAATCGCAACCCCGCAGCGACCAAAGGACAGAATCCCGGGACCAGCGTCCGGCCTCCGCGGCGGACACTCAGCGATTCCCGCTTCCGGGACCGTCGCGGCCGATGAGATAGTCGGTGAAATCGTTGAGCACATCCGCGTGGCGGCGGTCCTGTTTGAAGATCTCGAGGATGCGGGCGTGCTCGCGGTCGCTGGTGGGGAAGACGCGCGGCTCCTCCCCCGGCAGGAAGATCGCCGTGTAGGATTTTTTGCCGTCGTCCATGCGCCGGATGACAATCATGCGGGCATCGTAGCCCGGAATGCGCGCGGCACAAATCAGATTGTGCCCGGGAGAGAAGGGTTGCCCGCGCGGCGCGCCCGCGGCTACTTCGGCGCATGGCGACTGCGTTGATTGCCGGGGCGAGCGGTTTGGTCGGCGGGCTGCTGCTGCGCGAGCTGCTCGCGGCCGGCGAACACCGCCGCGTCACCGCCGTGGGCCGCCGGCCGGTGGAGGTGGAGCACCCGCGGTTGCGGCAGGTGACGGTGGATTTTTCGGCGCTGGAAAATGCGGGTGACGCCCTGCAGGCCGACGACGTGTTCTGCTGCCTGGGCACGACGATGCGAAGGGCCGGTTCGCGCGAGGCCTTCCGCGCGGTGGACCACGGGGCCGCGCTGGCGCTGGCCTGGGCCGCGAAGCGCGCCGGGGCGCGGCGGTTCTTCCTCGTGTCTTCGCTCGGAGCCGACGCGGCGTCGAGGAGCTTTTATCTCCGCGTCAAGGGCGAGACCGAGGAGGCGCTGATGGTGCTCGGCTTCGAGGTGCTTAACATCTTCCGCCCGAGCCTGCTGCTGGGGCCGCGCGCCGGGTTGCGGCCGGGCGAGCGGCTGGCGCAGGCCGCGCTGTGGGTGGCGGAGCCGCTGCTGTTGGGCAGATTGCGCAATTACCGCGCGATCGAGGCGGCCACGGTCGCGCGCGCGATGCTGCGGGTGTCGTTCGCCCGCGGCGAACGCGGCGTGCGGGTGTTCGAGTCCGACGAGATCGAGGATCTCGGCCGCTTCGCGCCGGGTTGATCAGCGACGGCCACCCGGCGTTTGTCATATAATGTATGACAAACGCCGGGGCGCTACCGCTTGGGAATTCATGTCCCTGCCGCCTTCGGGCGGTAGAAAAGCGCCGTGTGGCCCACGGCGCCCACGCACTCGCTGCGGGCGGCGGCGGCGATGACGTCGCACAGCGCGGCGCGTTCCCGGCGGTCCTGTCCGCCGGTGAAGCGCAGCTTCACCAGTTCGCGCGCGGCGAGCAGGGCGTCGAGTTCGGCGGAAAAGGCCGGCGTCACGCCCTCGCGCCCGAGATGGATCAGGTCGGGCATCGTCTGGCCGAGGCCGCGGAGTTTCGAGCGTTGCGCGCCGGTGAGGGGAGGGAGGTCGCTCATGGGAAGAAGGTATCGAGGGGCAGCTCGCGCCATTGGCCGGCGGCGAGCCCGCCGAGGTCGAGATGGCCGAAGCGCACGCGGTGCAGCGTCAGCACCTCGCAGCCGACGGCCGCGAACATGCGCCGCACCTGGTGATAGCGACCCTCAGTGAGCGTCAGATCCGCTTCGCGAGGTCCTAGCGCGCTGAGTTCCGCCGGTGCGCAGGGCTCCTTTTCGCCGGCGAGCAGGAAGGTGCCGCTGGCGAAGCGCGCGACGGCATCCGCGGGGAGGTCGGCGGCGAGGGTGGCGCGGTAGGTCTTGGGCACCTTGTGCCGGGGGGAGGTCAGGCGGTGCACAAGCTCGCTTTGGTCGGTGAGCAGCAGCAGGCCGCTGGTGTCCTTGTCGAGGCGGCCGACGGAGGTGACCGGCGGGTTGCGCCGCCGCCAGCGCGGCGGGAGCAGGCCGTAGACGTTCGGGCCCTCGCGTTCATCATGGGAACAGACGAGGCCGACGGGTTTGTGCAGGAGGAGCAGGAGCCCGTCGGCGTGGTCGAGCGGTTCGCCGTCCACCCGCACGGCGGCGGGGTCGGCCTTGGCGCCGAAGTCGTCCGCCACGGCGCCGGCGACGGTGACGCGCCCGTCCTTGATCCACAGGCGCGCCTCGCTCCGGGAGCAGTAGCCGAGGTTGGCGAGGAGCTGGTCGAGGCGGCGCATGGCGGAAAGTCGGCGCCGCGGGCGCCGGTGGCAAGTTTAGGCTGGCACAGGGGGACGCTTTGCGGGATGCCTGCCCTTCCAATATGTCCAACTGGGAATACAAAGTCATCACCAGCGGTCGGGGCGGCTTCGCGTCGCCGGCCTTGCTGGAAAAATTTCTCAACGATCTCGGCCAGGAGCAGTGGGAGATCATCAACTTCCACACCGCGCCCGACAACCCGCTGGCCTTCACCGGCCTCGCGCGCCGGCCGACGGAGCGCGACTGGTCGCTGGAGGACGCCGCCAGGGCCGCCGCCCGCGCCGAGGCCGACAAGCTGCGCGCGGAGTTCGAGGCCAAGTTCAAGGCCGGCACCTCCGGCGCCACCCCCGCCGAGGAGCAGGCCGAGACCTTCCTCGCCGAGGAAAAAGGCGGGCAGGACGGCGACCTGCGCCGCCTGCGCGACACCTCGCGCGACGACGACCCCGACTCGCCCGAGGACGACGGCGCGCCGCGGGACGAGTGGGACAAGCTCGCCGCCGAGGACGAATTGCCGGCGTTCTTCGACGCCATCCGCCCGCACATGCGCCGCAACCAGCGCGGCCCGGGCATGAGCGTGGGCCTCGACTACCTCGCGAAGAAGTGGCGGCTGGACGAGTCCGACCTCAAGACCGCGCTGGTCGAGTGCGGCCTGCAGATCCCCGCCGACGAGAACGCGAAGCCGGTCTACGTCGAATACGAGGGCGAGCTTTTCTGGGTGAACATCAACCGCCGCGGCGAGATCTGGATCAACCTGCGCGAGAAACCCCAGCCGGTGTTCCGCATCGTGCCCGGCCGGCGCGTCGAGGAGGAGCCGGTCGCCGCGACCGCGGCCACTGAGACGGGCTCCGCCCCCGCCGAAACCGGGGAGGCCGCCGACACGCGCGAACCGGAAAAGCCGGCCGCCGCCAAGACCTTCCTCGACAAGGTGCGCGGCCTGATGCGCCGCAACCGCCGCGGCCATGGTTACTCGGGCAGCTTCCCGTTCCTCACCAAGGCGCTGAAGACCGACGAGGCGGGCCTGCTGGCCCAGCTCGGCGAGCACGGTGTCGTGCTGCCCGCGGAAGGCAGCAGCGAACCCGTCTTCAAGTCTGAGGGCGACTTCACCTACTGGCTGGAGAAGAACCAGCGCGGCGAGCTCTGGATCAACGCCCGCAAGGGCCGCCCGCACGGCGCGGGGCCGGATGCGTCCGAGGCGCCGGCCGCGGATGCACCCGCCGCTCCCGAGGCCGCACCCGCCGGGGCCGAGCCGCCCGTTCTGCCGCCCGCGGGCAACACCCTCGCGGCGGTGCGCCTGCTTCTGCAGCCCAAGAAGCGCGGCGACGGCTTCGCCGCGCTCGTCAGCGACGTGGCGGCGCAGCTGGGCCGGACCGAGGACGTCCTGTTGGCCGCGCTCCAGGCCGCCAACCTCAACGTCCCCGAGGACACGAAGACGAAGCCGACCTTCGGCGAGCACGGCGGGGAAATCTTCTGGCTCAACCGCAACGCCAAGGGCGAACTGTGGCTCAACGCCAAGGCGGCCAAGTCCGCCGGCCGCCGCGCGCGCCGCGGCCCGGCGCAGACGGATGAGGAGTCCGCCGCGGCCGGGGAAGACACCGCCGGCTGAGATCGCGCCGCCATGCCGGCCCTCCCCCCGGTTGTTTTCGAGGACGACGCCCTGCTCGTCTTTGACAAGCCGAGCGGGCTGCTGGTCGCGCCCGACCGCTGGGACAAGGCGCGCGTCAACCTCATGGGCCTCGTGCACGCGAAGCTCGGCCGGAACGTCGCCAACGTGCACCGGCTCGACGCGGACACGAGCGGCCTGCTGCTCTGCGCCAAGACCAAGCCCGCGCTCGACCACCTGAGCGGGCAGTTCCAGTCGAAGACCGTGGCCAAGGTCTACCACGCCATCCTCGTCGGCACGCCCGCGATGGACACCTACACGGTGGACTTCGTGCTGAAGGAGGACGAGGCGGCGCCGGGCCGCATGTGCGTGGTGAAGAAGCACGGCAAGGCGGCCGTGACGGAATTCCGCGTGCTCGAGCGGTTCGGGCCGTTCGCCTTCGTCGAGTGCCGGCCGCAGACGGGGCGCACCCACCAGATCCGCGTCCACCTTGCCGCCAGCGGCACGCCGATCCTCAACGACGCCTTCTACGGCGACGACACCCGCCTGCTGCTCTCGGACCTCAAGCGCGGCTACAAGGGCCGGGCGGACGAGAAGCCGCTCATCGCCCGGCTGGCCTTGCACGCCAGCGAACTGACGGTCACCCATCCGGTCACGCGGGAGCCCCTGACGGTGCGTTCGCCGCTGCCCCACGAATTCGAGGTCGCCCTGAAGTATCTGCGCCGGTTCCGCCCCCGCGGCGGTTGAGCGCAGGTTATCGATTCGCTTCACCCCGCCCAAACGGCCTCTAATTTTGCGGCGGCCGCAGGGTTTGAGTTTACTTCGCGCCCCCGTTGCAGTGTCATAGCTGCCCTTCGATCCCATGAGCAGTCCTGTTACCCACTCGGTTGATGCCGACGGCATCGGCTGGATCACCTTCGACGACCCGGCCTCGCGCGCCAACGTGTTCAACCCGCCCACCCAGGCGGCGCTGGCCGCGGCGATCGACGCCCTGGCCGCGCAGCCGGTCAAGGCCGTCGTGGTCATCAGCGCGAAGGAGAGGATCTTCATCGCCGGGGCCGACCTGAAGTGGCTGGGCAAGCTGCCCGATGCCGCCGCGGCCGAGAAGGCGGCGCAGGACGGGCAGGCGCTGTTTGCGCGCCTGGAGAATTTCAAGGTGCCGGTCGTCGCCGCCATCCACGGCGCCTGCCCCGGCGGGGCCTGCGAAATCGCGCTCGCCTGCCACTGGCGCGTGGCCACCGAGGCCAGGGAGACTGTCATCGGGTTGCCCGAGGTCGGACTCGGGCTCATCCCCGGCTGGGGCGGCTGCGCGCGCCTGCCGCGTCTGGTCGGTTCCAAGGCCGCCGCCGAGCACATCGTGAAGGCCGCGCTGCTGCCCGCGGGCGAGGCGCTCAAGCTCGGCCTCGTGGACGAGGTCGTGCCGCCGTCCGACCTGCGCGCCCGCGCCAAGGCCGCCGCGCTCAAATTCGCCCAGCAGGGCAAGCCCGCCCGCGCCGCCGGCGCGCCGGCCGACGCCGCGTTCTTCGCCGAGCAGCGCAAGTCCGCCCAGACCCGCCTGCGCGGCCAGCCCGCGCCGCTCGCGGCGCTCGACGCCATCGAGCAGGGGCAGGGAAAGACGCTGGCCGAGGCGCTGGCCATCGAGGCCCGGCACTTCGGCGCCGTGGCCGCCTCCGACGTCGCCAAGAACCTAGTCCACGTCTTCTTCCTGAAGGACGCCGTGAAAAAGCTCACGGTCGACGCGTGGTTCCCGAAGCCCGCCGCGCCCGCCGCCCCGAAGCCGGTCAAGTTCATCGGCGTGGTCGGCGCCGGCGTCATGGGCTCGGGCATCGCGCAATGGTGCGCGGCGCGCGGCCTCGGCGTCCTGCTCTACGACAACGACCAGGCCGCCCTGCACCGCGGCGTCGAGATCATCCGCGGGCTGTTCGAGGAGGCGGAGAAGCGCGGCAAGATGTCGCACGCCGACGCGCACAAGGCGCAGGGCAGCATCGGCACCTCCACCTCGCTGGAGGACTTCGAGGCCTGCGACATGGTGATCGAGGCCATCGTCGAGAACGTGGAGGCGAAGCAGAAGCTCTTCGCCGAGCTGTCGAAGTTCGTCGCGCCCGACTGCATCCTCGCGTCCAACACCTCCGCGCTGCCCATCGAGGAACTGGCCGCGCAGGCCACGAATCCCGGCCGCACCATCGGCCTGCATTTCTTCAACCCCGTCAGCCGCATGCCGCTGGTGGAGATGGTGCTGAGCCCGCACACGACGCGCGCGACGGCCGAGGCCGCGCTCGCCTTCGTCAAGACCCTGGGCAAGTCGCCCGTGATCTGCCGCTCGTCGCCGGGCTTCCTCGTCACGCGCGTGCTGTTCTTCTACCTCAACGAGGCCTGCCTCCTCTGGGAGCAGGGCGTGCCCACCGACACCATCGACCGGGCCATGCGCGAGTGGGGCTGGCCCATGGGGCCCATGCGCCTGATCGACGAGGTCGGCGTGGACGTGACCGACTTCATCTACGGCGAGATGAAGCACTATTACCCGAACCGCTTCACGGGCGCGACCGTGTGCCGCCGCATGCTCGCGGCCGGCCTCAAGGGCCGCAAGAACGGCGCCTCCTCCGGCTTCTACGCCTACGGCGGCATGAAGGAGGCGCTCAACCCCGCGATGGCCCCGTTTACCCCCGCCGCCGTGAAGACCATGGACGCCGCCGCCATCCAGGACCGCCTCAACGGCGTGATGATCGCCGAGACCAAGCGCGTGCTCGACGAGGGCGTGCTCAAGACCGCCGACGAGGCCGACCTCGCTCTGCTGCTGGGCGCCGGCTTCCCGGCCTTCCGCGGCGGCCTGATGCGCTACGCCCGCACCCGCGGCCTGGCCTGATCCCCGAATAATTTCCACGCATGGCCAAGGCCGCGACTCCGACCCTGAACCGCGAACAACGGCGGCATTACCTCCGCCTCATGCTCGAGAGTCGGCACGGCGACCTCCGCGAGGAGAGCCTGAACCGGCAGGGCAAGGGGCATTTCCACGTCTCCGGCCGCGGCCATGAGGCGCTCAGCGCCATCGGCGCGCAGCTGCGCGAGCACGACTACATCGCCTGCTACTACCGCGGACGCGGCCTCTGCCTCGGGCGCGGGCTGACGACCGAGCACATGGCGCTGGAGTATTTCGCCAAGCGCGGCTCGGCCTCGCGCGGCCGCATGATGCCGTCGCACTTCTCGTCGCGCGCGCTGAACATCGTCAGTGTGCCGACCCCGCTCGGCTCGCAGCTCCTGCCGGCCTGCGGCATCGCCTGGGGCATGAAGCTCGACGGCAAGGACAGCCTCGTCGTCACCACCGTGGGCGACGCCGCGTCCCGGCAGGGCGATTTCTACGAGGCCCTCGGCTTCGCCCTGGAGAAGAAGCTGCCGATGCTCTTCGTCGTCGAGGACAACGCCTACGGCATCTCGACCCCGACGCGAAAGATCAACCCGCTGGCGATCGAGGTGCTCAACCCCGCACAGTGGCGGCAGGTCGAGGGCTCCGACATCGAGGCGGTGCACGCCGCGACGCGCGAGGCCGCCGAGCGCATCCGCGCCGGCCAGGGCCCGGTCTTCCTCTGGGCAAAGCTCGAGCGCCTCTCCAGCCACACCAGCTCCGACGACCACACCATCTACCGCACGAAGGAGGACCTCGCCTCGCTCGAGCAGGCCGACCCGATCCGCGTGCTGCGCGACCGCATGATCGCGGCCGGCGAGCTGACGGAGAAGGAGTTCACCGCGATGGACGAGGAGGTGAAGGAGAAGGTCCGCGCGCTCTACGGCGCCGCCGAGAAGGCCGAGGACCCGCGCGCCGACGAGCTGCTGCTGGAGGTCACCGCGCCCTCGCCGGCCCTCGACGAGGAGCTGTTCAAGCCCGGCAAATACCGCATGGGCGACCTCATCAACCGCACGCTGCGCGCCGGCCTCGACGCCGACCCGGGCCGCGTGATCTTCGGCGAGGACGTCGAGGACCCGAAGGGCGGCGTGTTCCGCCTCACGCAGAAGCTTTCGACGGATTTCCCGGAGCAGGTCTTCAACTCGCCGCTGGCGGAGTCGACCATCTTCGGCGTGGGCGGCGGCCTCGCGCTCTACGGGCGGCGCCCGGTCTTCGAGCTGCAGTTCATCGACTTCAGCTTCCCGGGCTTCAACCAGCTCGTGCAGAACCTCGCCAACCTGCGCTGGCGCTCGAACGGCGCCTGGAAGGTGCCGGCGGTCTTCTACGCGCCCTACGGCGCCTACCTGCCCGGCGGCTCGCTCTGGCACTCGCAGGCCAACGAGTCGGCCTTCGCGCACTTTCCCGGGATCAACGTCGTCATCCCCTCCACGCCGGAGGACGCCGCCGGCCTGCTCTGGACGGCCATGCACGCCGACGACCCGACCATCTTCCTCGCCCCGAAGCACATGCTCTGGGCCGAGATCGAGTCCGCCGCGCCGGTGAAATCCATCCCGCTCGGCCAGGCCCGCCTCTGCACCGCGGGCGACGACATCACCGTCGTCGCCTGGGGCAACACGATGGAGAAGGCCCGCGAAGCCATCACCGAGCTCAAGGGCGAGGTCAGCGTGGAGCTGATCGACCTGCGCTCCATCATGCCGTGGGACAAGGCCGCCCTCGAGGCCTCCGTGCGCAAGACCGGCCGCCTCGTCGTCGTGCAGGAGGACACCGAGGCCTGCTCGGTGGGCCAGATGATCATCACCCACCTCATGGGCCGGCCCGACATCTGGGGCGCGATGAAGGCCCCGCCCGAGCTCGTCACCAAGCCGAACGTGATGATCGGCTACAACCCCATCTACGAATACGCCGCGCTGCCCGATGTGGCGCGCATCACCGACGCCATCTGGCGCGCCGTGTCGGTGGACGCCGCGCGCGGCGAGACGGTGGGAGCGAGCTCGCCCGCGACAGCACCCACCCCATCGGTCGCGACCCATGTCGCTCCCACAACCGAGTCATCCGCCCACGCCCCGCAGAACACCGTCATCGCCGGCACGAGCGACATCATTGTGCGCGTGCCGATCATGGGCGAGGGCCTGCGCTCGGCGCGGGTCGTCACCCTCAACAAGCAGCCGGGCGACGCCGTGAAGCACGACGACGTGCTTTGCGAGCTGGAGACCGACAAGGCCGTCTATCCGGTGGAGGCGTCCTTCGCCGGCAAGCTCAAGGCGTGGCGCATCAAGCCGGACGACACCGTGCTCATCGGGCAGGACATCGCCGTCGTCACCGGCGACGCCGCCAGCGTGGCCGCGTTGCCTGTGGAAGGTCCGGCTGTAGGAGGGGCTTTACGCCACGATTCATCGCAGGATAAACCCGCTCCTACCGTCGCCGCCAAGACCGCGCCGGCCGCACCCGCCGTTTCCTCCCGCCCCTCCGCGCCGCCCGCGCCCGTCCCCGCCGCCCCCATGAAAGGCTCCGCCCGCCCGCCCGCCCTGCACCCCGCCATCACCAAGCGCCTCGACGGCGTCGTGAACGCCAACATGGAGATCGACGTGCGCTTCGACGCCATCCGCGCCGCGCGCGAGGCCGCCAAGAAGCGCGACGGCAAGGCCGCCGCCTCGCCCTCCGCCATCATGGCCTGGTGCGTCACCCGCGCGCAGGAGAAGCACGCCGCCTTCCGCTGCCTCACGAACAAGGACGGCGGCATCACCGAGCTGGCCGACTTCGACCAGGGCGTGGCCGTCGCGCTCGACGGCGACCGCCTGGCCACCGCGCCCATCTCCGCCGCCAACCGGTTCGGCTGGGCCGACTTCCTCACCGCCTACCACCGCGCCGTCGAGGAGACCCGCGCCGGCAAGGTCGTGGACGTGCAGGCTCCGCTCAACATCAGCAGCCTCGGCGCCTTCGGCATCGAGAAGGCCTGGCCCATCGTCGTGCCACCCGCGGTCGGCACGCTCTTCATCGGCAGCGCGCACGAGAAGATGGTCAACGACGGCGGCGTCATCCACCCCGTGCAGGTCGTCACGCTCTCGCTCACCTTCGACCACCGGGTCGTCAACGGCGCCGGCGCCGCCGCCTTCCTGCAGGACGTGAAGCAGCAGATGGAGTCGTTCAAGCTGCCGGGGTGAACGGCGCCGCATGACCCCCGGGGACGCCGCGCTCCTGTTCGCCTCCGCCGTGGCCGGCGGCGCGATCAACTCCGTGGCCGGCGGCGGCAGCTTCTTCACGTTCCCGGCGCTGGTGTTCACCGGCATGCCGTCCATCGCCGCCAACGCCACGAGCACGATGGCCGTGTGGCCGGGCAGCCTCGCCAGCGTCGCGGCCTACCGCGACGACGTGCGCGCCGCGCGCCGGCACCTGCCCGGCCTGCTCGCCATGAGCCTGGCCGGCGGGCTGGTGGGCGCGCTCGTGCTGCTGAGGACGCCGCAGCCCGTCTTCGACCGGCTCCTGCCGTGGCTGCTGCTCTTCGCCACGGCGGTGTTCGCCTTCGGGCAGAAATTCACGGCCTGGCTCAAGCGGCATGAGACGCCGGGCGCGCCCGGCCGCGTCGGGGCGCTGAGTTGGACGCTGCAATTCCTCATCGCGGTCTACGGCGGCTATTTCGGCGGCGGCATGGGCCTGATGATGCTCGCCATGCTCACGCTCGCGGGCCTGACCGACATCCACGAGATGAACGGCATCAAGACCGTGCTCGCGTCCGCGCTCAACGCCATCGCCCTCGTCGCCTTCATCTGGGCCGGCCTCGTGCAGTGGCCGCAGGCCTCGGTGATGATCGTCGGCGCCGTGCTCGGCGGCTACGGCGGCGCCCGCCTCGCCAAGCGGGTGGACCCGGCCGTCGTCCGGGGCGCCGTCATCGCCGTCG
>Ga0073934_10011444_pt1 | contig 10732 bp, 12 predicted proteins | sample LarsenN4metaG_FD_76834 | JGI IMG/M metagenome (GOLD analysis project Ga0073934, IMG submission 76834) | Hot spring sediment bacterial and archeal communities from British Columbia, Canada, to study Microbial Dark Matter (Phase II) - Larsen... ...
CAGGCCGGGCTCGGCGGGCATGAGTACCGGATCTGGTTCTTTCATGCCGCGGCGACCTGCATCGTGGCTGCCGCAGCGTGGCTGCTTTTCGGTGGACTGCGGCTGTTTCGGGAAGCGCGGGTCGCTGCGGCGCCGGCGCCACCGCCGATCGCGGCCCGGCACGTGGTTACACTCGCGGTTACAGCCGCCTGGATACTCGCCGTGGTCTTCTACAACGCGCCTCTCGGTATCGCGGCGTTTGTGGCCGCAGCCGTGCTGATGCTCAGCCGTGTGGCCGCTCCGCTCGAAGCAATCCGTCGCATGCCGTGGAAGACCATTGCTCTGGTGGTAACTATCAGCAGCGCGGTTGCTCTGCTGGAGCGGGCGGGAGGGTTGAACTGGTTCCAGGATCTGATCACGCGCGTTTCGACACCGCTTACGGTGCACCCGATCCTGGCAGCGCTCACTGGACTGATTTCCGCCTATTCGAGCACCTCCGGCGTGGTGCTGCCGGCGTTTCTACCGCTGGTCCCGGGATTAGCGGCACGCTTACCCGGAACCGATCCGCTCGCTCTTGCGATCACGACGTGTATCGGTTCCTCGCTGGTGGATGTCTCGCCTCTTTCCACTCTCGGCGCACTGTGCATTGCGGCGGCGCCTGTTTCCGCGGCGGGCAAGCAACACCTGTACCGCAAGCTGATGATTTGGGGACTGGCGATGGCGCCCGCAGGAGCGGCAATTTGCGCCCTGCTGGCTCCACTTTTCTGACGTTGCAATTATCAGCCCAACGCGATAAAGATATTGGTTGGTTGATTTACATACGCACACGACCGCGTCCGACGGCACCGACTCACCGGCGGAACTGGTAGCGCGTGCGCGGCAGGCGGGAATCCAGGCCCTTGCCATTACCGATCACGATACTTTTCTGGGTTACGATCAGGCTCGTGACGCCGCCGCCGATTCAGGCATTCGTCTCATCTGCGCTCTGGAGTTGAGCACGCGGCTACTGAATGAGACCGATCCGCGCAGCCGCAGCGCACATATTCTCGGCTATTTCCCGTGCGGCGCTTCAGAGGAGTTCCGATCCTGGTTAGAGACTTTGCGCGAGCGGCGCCGCAGCCGTAACGCCCTGATTGCGGAAAAGCTGCGCGAGCGCGGCATGGACGTGACTCTCGAAGAAGCCGAGTCGATTGGGCGCAACATCACCGGACGGCCTCACTTCGCACGCATCTTGCTGGACAAAGGCTATGTCAGTACGTTGCCCGAGGCCTTTCGCCTGTACCTGGGCGATGGGCGCGCCTGCTACGTGGAACGGGAGGACCCGAGCGCTGAGGAAGGCATATCTCGCATACGCTCGGCCGGGGGCATTCCGTCGCTTGCGCATGCCGTCCGCCTGTCCAAGAAGGATCCGGCGGCTGAGGAGGCGGTGATCGGTGGTTTAGCCTGCGCGGGTCTGACCGCGATCGAGGTTTACCATTCGGACCACGACGAGAACAGCCGTATGCGCTACCTGGGGATGGCAGCCAAGTTCGGGCTACGGGTCACCGGCGGGTCCGATTACCACGGCGACAACAAGCCGGAAATTGCGCTGGGACGAGGCAAAGACGGCAACTTGAACCTGCCGCTCTCGTTACTTCAGAATCTGGAGAACGGCGCCCCCGGCGGTTAACTGCGAAGTTCCCTCCAGCGCCTCGACGCGCAGATAGGCAAGGCCACGAACCAGTCCATCCTGAACCGTTACTGCCGACGTCACTTCTCCCACATCTTTGCCGTCCGCTTGGATCTTGGCGCCCGGCGGTGGTGGAACGGACACCTCGGTTTCGAACCGCGTCAGCCGTTTATTCACGTGCCCGCGCGCGCGGATGCGTTCCACAATCTCCTGACCGATATAGCAGCCTTTGTTGAAGTGCAGCGCATGCGCCAATCCCGTTTCCTGCGGCAGGTTCGATTCGGTGATGTCCTCGCCATAGCGCGGGACGCCGTTTGCAATGCGCATCAACCGCGCGTCTTCCGTGGAAGCTCCGATAAGTCCAAGAGCGGCTGCGAGCTCCTGCCTCCGGCCTGGCGGACCAATCCAGCGAAAGCCGGGCTGGCCGGTGGCGCTCCAACGCACCAGAATTCCGTCGTGCCAAGGGACGAAGGCGTGATCCGCATCCGGGATATGCGCTCCGGCTCGCTGTAGCATTGAAGCAGCCTCAGGTCCCTCGATCGCGATCTCCGCTGTTGCCCCGGAGACGTCTTCCAGGGTCACGTCGTCGGCGATGATGAACTTATTGAGGTGGGCGACAATCTTTGCGCGAGTCTCCGCCTCCGTGCACAGCAGGAAGGACTCGTTTTCGCACAACAGCACGGCGTCGCTGAGAATCCTTCCCTGGGCGTTCAGGAAGAAGAGGTAGCATCCCTGCCCGGGCGCGAGACCGCTCACGTGATTCGTGGTCATCGCGTGCAGGAAGCGCTGCCGATCCTCGCCAGTCGCCCGGATGCGTCCGCGCGCACTGAAGTCGATCCATGCGGCGACCTTGCGGAGTGCGTCTTGACCAGCGCTCATACGCCGCGGGCCAGCCAGCGCAGATACGCTGAAATCCAGATCACGATCAAGCCGGATACCACCATGCCTTTCATCAGGTTGGCCTTCTTCATCTCAGCCATCCCCGGGCGCGTCAACAGCAACGCGACGGCGATGATGTGCAATGCAAACAGGAACTTGATGCCGAACCACATGTGGTAGCTGCGCGGCACCAGGCTGGCCTTCATGAAGAAGTTGTAGAAGCCGGTGGCGAGCAGCGTCAGCGAGGTGGCCACCAGCCAGGGCCGGAAACGGTCGGCCAGCGCTTTCGATTGCGGCAGCTCAGGTAACAGCACCACGCGTGCATAGAAGATCCCCCCGACCAGGGTGACAACGGACGCGATGTGCAGGAAGCGGGTCAGGACTCCGAGAACGAGAGCCAGTGTAGGGTCCATATAGCCATTATTAGGGATGCGACCATGGGAAGGTATGATCCACGAGATCTTGCCGGTGGGGATGCTCCAATGCAACTGCTCGATTTTTGGCGATGAAGCGTCGCGGGAGGCCATTGTGGTTGACCCGGGGGACAACATCCCCGAGATTCAAGCCGTGCTGCGGCGGCACGGGCTGACAGTGAAAGCGATCGTGATTACGCATGCGCACATCGATCACATCGGCGGCGCGAAGCAGTTGAAAAGCATCACTGGCGCGCCGGTGTATATGAACGCGGCTGACCAGGAACTGTACGACCACCTCGACGTGCAGGCGAACTGGCTGGGCATGCCGGATCCTGGCAAGACGGACATCGACGTGAACGTTCGGGATGGCGACACGCTGCGGCTGGGGACGGCGGACTTCCATGTCCTGCACACTCCGGGTCACACCCAGGGGAGCCTGTGTCTGTTCATTCCCGCCGAAGGAAAACTGGCCGCCGGCGATACTCTCTTTCGCGACAGCATCGGGCGTACGGATTTACCTGGAGGCAACTCGCGCCAGATTCTCTCGTCGATCAAGACCCGCCTGCTGACCTTGCCGGAAGAAACCCTGGTGATTCCGGGGCATGGACCGAATACGACCATTGCCCGGGAAAAAGAGATGAATCCGTTTCTTGGGTGAGGTGCTTGCCAGCGGCGGAGCAAGCGCTTCTACGCCGCCACCGTCGCGGCTTTTGTTTAAGCGCTTGACTAATGCGTCATCGAATAGATGACGGCATTGACGCCGATGCGAATTCCGAGTGCGGCGAATGGCTCCGGGTACCACGGACTGTCCGCCCACTCCCAGGCGTCGCCGACGTCTGAATTGAAGAACATCAGGACCATCAGCCGTCCCCGGTCATCGTAAATCCCGCGCCACATGGCATCGCAGGGATTGCCGCACCGGCGGGTGAGCGACATCTCTGTAAGTCCCCAGCGCCCTGGAATGACCAGCCGCTTCTCGATGGTGAAGACGGTGCGGACGACCGGATCGGTCTCGGGCACGTCGACGACGGCGCGGTCCGGGAACACCTTTTCCATCGATTCCATAAACCGTGCCCACTCGGCTGGATTCCAGAAATCATCCAACAGGAGAAATCCGCCCCGGAGCAGGTACTCGCGCAGTTTGGCAGCCTGCGCATCATCAAGCAGCCAGTCGCCCATTTCTCCCGCAAAGAGGAACGGCCAGTAGAAGACATCGTCGCGATCTTCCAGATTCACCGGTTGCTCGACCGAGCGTGTGTTGAGCCGCGTCAGCCGGCGTAACGCCATCGCGAACGTGCGGTCGGCTCGAGGATAATCCTGAGTCCAACTGGTCTCGCCACGCCGCCAATCGGGACGGCCGCCCCAACGCGACCGGCGGCCGAACTGGGCATACGGATGCGGAGCAAACATCAACCTGCCGAAAACCCACTCGGCGGGCTGCTGGTAATCAGGCGGCAGGGGGACAAAATCGTGTGGCTCCAGGCTTTCGTAAACGCGGAATGGTTGTTGCTGAAAAGCGAAGGCTGCGGCGGCCAGCGTTGCAGTAGCGATAATCGGCACCCAGACGGCACGCGGCAACAGCATGTAGAAGCGAGGATAGCGCTAATTCGCCTATTGGTGCGCCGAGTATTGACGCTGCGGCGGGTTCAGTTTGACTTCGATGGTGCGCTCTTCTTGATCGACGTCGAAAACCTCACCGAAGGTCTGGTAGCCGGGGGCGATGACCTGGACACGGATTTTTCCTTGCGGAATCGGCGGGATCTTGGCGATGCCTTCCTGATTCGTCTTGAGTTGGTAGGTGGTGACGATCTTCTTGCCCAGTTTCACCACCGACCGGCCCTCGATGAACTTGACGACAACGCTGGCGCGGTCAATTGGTTTATCGGAAAGCGTACGGACCTCGATTTTCAGCGTGGTCATCGGCGGGTCTGCCCAGAGCGGCGCCGAAATGAGCGCGAGAGATGCGGCCAGGAGCATTCTGCGGGTACTGCGCATAGTTCCTTTAATTATCGCGCAGCTGAGCTTCCGGCTGTCAGCTATCCGCTACGCTATGTCGGGAAGCAGAAACGCGGTTGGTTGGCCAAGCGATTGTGTCGTCGCCTCCGCGGCCAGGTAGCCGCTGCGAACGGCGCCTTCCATCGTGGCGGGCCATCCGGAGCGGGTCCAGTCACCCGCGAGGCTGAAGTTTTTCCATGTAGTGACAGCCGGTGGGCGCTTCTGCTCCAGGTTGGGCTGGGCTGAGAACGTGGCGCGAACTTCCTTCACTACATGAGCTTTGGTCAGCTTGGCAAGGCGTACATCCGGCAGGAACTCGGCTAGTTCTTTCAAAGCGAGGTCGATGACCTCCTGCCGGCTGAGCTCGACCAGGCTGCGCGAGGCGCTTACCACGAGTTGCAGGTAGCGGCCGCGATCCTTGTTGAAGAACCATTGGATGGTGCGGTCGAGCAGGGTGCCGTGGGGCAGGGAAGTCACCGGACGGTCGAACCAAAGGTGAATCCCGGTTATCGGCGAGTGTCCGAAATCGCAGTGAAACTGAGGCAGCAGAACCGAAAGGCGCTCGAAAGGAAGCGCGCTGATGTAATGGTCCGCAGTCCAGCGCCGGTCGCCGGCTGTGACGGCGACTATTGCCGAATCTCCTGATTCGATGGCGGTCACAGGCGCGCGGTACTCGAAGCGCACGTTGGGGAAAGCTTGCCAGCATTGCGGGCTGTATAGCTCAGCTAGCGGAACCGCGGGCAGGCCCATCTCATAGCAGTCCTTGCGCGCCAGGAAGCCTAACCAGAACACTTGCAGGCCATGGATGGCGGCCATGCGGTCGAGTTCTTCGTTAATTGCGCTCACCAGTACCTGCCGCCAGAAGCGTTCGATAGCGCGCCCGGTCTGGCCCTTTTCCTGAAGCCATTCGAGCATCGTGATCCGATCCAGATCCTTACGCCGGTGATACTCGTTCTTGACTGCAAGCAGAGCCTTGCCGATCGCGATCTTGTCGCAAAGAGAGAGGAATGTCAGACGCAGAAACGACTCAGAGAAGTGCAGCGGGGTTGGGAGCAGACCGGCTTTCAGCACCGAAAAGCGGCCACCCGGCTCGATGAAGAAAAACTCGCGGTGGAATTCGACCTTTTCGCTGACACCCAGGCGGCGGTAGAAATCGAGCAGGTTGACACAACAGCGCAGCAATACGTGCTGGCAGTTGTCGATCACTTCGCCGTCGGGATCGGAAGGGATGGAGTAGGAAGTAGCGCGGCCGCCAGGAAAAGCCCGCGCCTCCAGAACCGTGACATCGTAACCGGCCTGCCCCAGCGCCGCCGCTGAAGCCATGCCAGCCAGTCCGCCGCCCAAGATCAGGATTTGAGCCTGGGCCATTCGCTAGCGCGCGGGCATGCGGGCGCGCTTACCCCCGCCGCCATCGCTGTCCCAATGAATCGCGAGCCAGCAGCAGATTGCGAGGAAGCAAACGTAGATAACGTCAGAGAAGACCATGTCTTATGAGTTTTAGTATCAGTTGACGGGCTGGCGGGCCGCAATCGCTCCTTGGTCCCAGTACCAGGCGGCTGGTTCTGGTACCAATGGCCAGTGTAGCAGCCGCCACGGGCGTCCAGCGGAGGTTCGAATCATGACATGGGGGCGGCGGCCGGCGCCGGCATCGATAACCACTTCCGTTACGGCAAGAGCACAGCTTTGCCTGATTGCCACGTTCGCACGGTCTCCAGCGCCTGATTGGCCTCCTCCAGACGGTAGCGGTGCGTGATCTGGCGGGCGAACCGATCGCGCCAGACCGGGTTCTCGAGGAGCCGGATGGCCTGGTCCACGTGCCGCGGTTCAAAACCCCAACTGCCGTGGATCTCCAACTGCTTCCGTGTGATGGTGTGCGGGTTGAACTCGATATTGCCGGCGTTAGCGTATTGCCCGAGCACGAGTAGGCGCGCGCCGTCGCGGCAGAAGTGGAGACTCTCGTTCACTGCCTCCGGCATGCCGACGCACTCGATGACGATATCCGCTCCGAAGCCGCCCGTCAGATCGAGAACGCGCTGCCGGCGAGCGCCGGCTGTAGGGTAATCGTCCAGGCTGACAAGATCGGTAGCGCCAAACGTGCCGGCCATCTGAAGGCGATGAGCCGGACCACCGACGACGATAATCTGCGCGGCGCCCGAGGCGTTAGCCATAGCAACCGCAGCCAACCCGACAGGTCCCGCGCCTTGGACGACCACGGTGTCGCCAAGTTGCACCGGGCAGCGCTCCAGTCCGTGCAGCGCCGTGGTGAGCGCGCAGCCGCCGCCGATGAGCGACTCCGTCGGAACAGTTTCAGGCAACCGGAACATCGCTGTCTCGGGGCGCAGCAGGATCCAATCGGAGTAGCCGCCGCGCAAATGCGGCGCTTCGGTGGCGCGGTACGAGATGCCGTACGCCTTCCGCGAGAGGCACCGGGTTGGCTGGCGCTTGGGGCGGCAATAGTAGCACTGCCCGCAACTGATGCCGCTCGCCCAGCCAATGCGATCGCCCGTCCGGAGCTGGTTGCCACGCCAGTCGTAGATGGCGTTTGCGCCGCCGATCGCTTCGATGGCGCCTACCGTTTCATGTCCCATGATCAGCGGCAATGGCACCGGAAGCTGACCCAGCCAGAGGTGGATATCGGTACCGCAAATACCCGCCATCTGAATGCGAACCAGCACCTCGCCGGGCGCGAGTTCGCCCGGAACCGGGTAGGATTCGAGCGACAACGGACGTTGAAACTCGGTCATTACAGCGGCGCGGGCTGGAATGGAAGTGGCGGCTGGCATCGATCTACGTAGTGTATCCAGCCTGCACGCTGTGCGCCGCGTTCGCTTTTCGGACCGGCAGGAGGAGCCAGAACAGTGCGATAGCGTAGGTGGCGCAGTCGCCCAGGATTTCAACGGTGTGCGCGGTCAGCATTGGGAGCGGGAACCACGTGGACTGCACCAGGCCGAAGAGGCCAATCGCGCTGAAGAGCGCCGCCGCCAGCGCTGCCAGAGCCGGCTTCCGTTCGCCGGCCAGCAACATCAGCACCGGGATGACTGAGATCAGGTAGATCGCCGAGCGCACCAATTGCGTTTGAAGCACGGTGGTCATCGCAGGCAGCAGCAGCCAGCCCATGCCGCCGTTCTCGTAATAGCGAATGACGACGGGCCCGGCAGCCATTCCAAAGACCAGGTAGATCACTGGGAATGACATCCACGCGACAAGGAGCCTTAACGGAGTCAAACGGGGCTGCAATCGCATGCCATCCGGTTGGCGAGCGGCAGCGAACACGGCGGCGGCTGCCACCAGCGGAACGCTCGCGCGAATCAGCGCGGCCGCAAAGCCTCCCGCGGCGAAGAGAGTGGAGAAGACAAGCACTTCGATGTTGGTATTCAGCGCGACAGTAACGAAAAGAAAAAGCGATAGCGCCGCCCAACGCTGGATGCGCGATCCGCGCAGACGCAGCGCGAGCGGTGCGACTCCGAACCCAAGGCAGAGAGCCGCGGCGACGCGCAGCGGCGGGATCCATTCTGTTACGGCTCCCGGAGGCAAGGGAGCGGCGGGGAAGCCGCTCAGGTCGAGCAGTTGATCCCAAACCAGGCCGCCGAAAAAGCACGCGCAGGCAGCCGATAGCGAGATACGGACGTAGTCATTCATGGCTTTGAACCCTCCTTGGAGTAATGCCGGCGTGCGCGATCGATGACCCTGGCTTGGGTCTCGTAGATCGCGATTCCAGCCGACAACGCAATCTGACCGGCGGGTGGTAAGGACTTGGCGTGTTGGCGGTAGTAGGCGCGCAACTCCGTCAGATACTCGCGTACGGCATTGCGCAGCCGCTCGATAAACGCGCGCAGTTCCGTTACGTCGAGCAGAGCCGCGGCGTAGACAAAACGCAGCCACAGCGATTCCATCGCATGCATCACCTCGTGACGTTCGATCGGGCGCCGGCACAGCGCCGACATGGCAGCGCGCCCGCGTTGCGTAGGCGCAAGGACCTGCGTGCCACGTCCGTTGGCGGCGGGCGACGGTGGCGCAGGCTTGATCCAGCCGCGGCGGGTCATGCGCTTCAGCGCCGGATAAATCGACCCCGGGCTGTCGCTGTGGTGGCCCATCGGAGTGGCGGCGAAGGTTCTGCGGAGCTGGTACCCCGAAGCGGGTTGTTGCAGGAGCAGCCCCAGCAGGGCGTACTCAAGCGCGGTAGGTTGATCGGGCATAATAGTACGCTGCGTACCATTATAGTACGTGACGTACGGTTATAGTGTTCCCGCGCGTTTGACCCACCTGCCGGCGCGCGTTGCTCTATCTGTGGGAGAACCTGCCGCCCTTCACTTGCCCGGCGGCAGTTCCAGGATCCGGATATTGCGGAAATGAATCTCGGCGCCTTCCGATTCCAGGCACAAATAGCCCTTCTTCTGCGTGGAACCGCTGACGCCGTTGACGAACTTGCCGTTGATCGCGAGCTTCACCACGCCGTCCACGGCGACGACGTCGTAACTGTTCCACTCGTTGCGCGGCTTGCAGCGGTACTCGGTGGACATGCTGCGCTCGCCGCGCGGGTTGTCCGGAATTGTCTTCACGCCGCCTACTCCGAACAACTCGCCGGAGACGTAGCCCATGTGGGGCATCACGCCGTCACGCATGTTCAATTTGGGCCAATCGAGTTCCAGCATCTGCACCTCAACGCCGTTAGGAAGACGGTTGCGTTCGCCGGGAACCGCGTTGCTCCAAATGAACACACCCGAGTTGCCGCCGGCCTCCTTGTGCATCCACTCGATGTGCAGGATGAAGTTCTCGTACTCGCGATCCGAGCGCATCACACCGATGGGCTTCCCGGAACAGACGAGCAAGCCGTCCTTCACTTTCCAGGTGTCAGGATCCGTGTTCACGTTGACCCAGCCGGAGAGATCGCGGCCATTGAACAGGTCCCGGAAGGCCGGAGTTTGCGCGGATGCGGTGAGGGCAAGAGTCGCCAGGATCAGGAGCGGCTTCATGCAGACAGAGTATCGCGTTTGGTTCTTGAGCACCGGGAAAGGCTATAGGCTTCAGGCATCAGGCTCCGGTAACTCGGGTTTGCCAGGCTTGGATAGCCCAGCGCAGTAGTTCGTGCGGAGGAAGAGTTGGAGCGTTCAGTCCCAGATATTGCAAGGCTGCCTGCAACGTAGCTGCCGGTTCGGAATGTTCGATGCTTGGCGCGCGCGTCTGCTTGCTGAGTTTTTCGCCCTTTTCGTTGGTGACTACCGGCACGTGAAGATAGCGCGGGTGGGGCAGGCCCAGCGCGCGTTGCAGCAGGATCTGGCGTGGCGTGGAATCGAGCAGGTCCGCGCCGCGAACCACGTCGGTGATGCCTTGATCAGCATCGTCCACCACCACAGCCAGTTGATAGGCAATGATGCCATCTGCGCGAAGCAAAACAAAATCGCCAGTCTGCTGGAGGACGTTGAACGTCTTCAAGCCCAATCCGCGGTCGTCAAACGACACTTCCTCATCGGGGACACGGAAGCGCCAGGCGCGGGCGGTCCGGCCGGGAGGAATTCCCGAGCGGCAGCGCCCCGAATACCGGGCTTGATCCAGTTCGCCACGCGAGCATGCGCATAGGAACAAATTGCCGGAGCCGCGCAGGTGTTCGAGAGCCGCCATATAAGCGTCGATCCGGCGGGACTGCCAGACCGGTTCTCTATCCCATTCGAGCCCGAATCGCTCCAGTGTCCGGAGGATGGATTCCGCCGCTCCAGGCTGATTGCGCGGCGTATCCAGGTCCTCGATGCGCACCAGCCACTCTCCGCTATGCGCTTTGGCGTCGAGCGCACTGGCC
>Ga0073934_10011446_pt1 | contig 10731 bp, 11 predicted proteins | sample LarsenN4metaG_FD_76834 | JGI IMG/M metagenome (GOLD analysis project Ga0073934, IMG submission 76834) | Hot spring sediment bacterial and archeal communities from British Columbia, Canada, to study Microbial Dark Matter (Phase II) - Larsen... ...
GAATTCCCAATGCACTTACTTTCACAAGCCGCTTGGTTTCTGCAGCCAGTATATCAATATTTGTTTTCTTCAGCGGGATGACCTTAGCCAGGAATGCTTCCATTTCTTTGCCATGCACCAGCATATAATATAATACAAACAACAGGATGACAAGGTTAAATAAGAGGTTCAGCGTATCATTGAGCAGGGATGGAATAAAGGCCGTGATACGGTGCTGAAGATCTGCCAATGTTTCATCCGAAACCAGAACGATACCGGCTTTATCCTGCACTTCAACAATTGCCTGCTTGGCCTGGCTTAAGAATGAAGCAGGGTTTTTGAAAAAAGGTTCTACCTGCTTTTCCAGTAAAATGACAGTGAAATAGATGAGTATTCCGAGCAATAACATAAATCCCAGCATAAACATACCTGCCGTCCATCCTTTGCGCCATTTCCGGTGATATACCAGTTTAAAATAGCGGCCACGGCTTAAAATATACAGCGTTAACGCTCCTAAAAGGCCTGGAAGAAATACATAGAGCTCTCTTAATGATATAAAAACCAGCAAAAGCAGGATAATAAGAATCATTATCTGCTTGATCTTGTTATTAAAACTGGGTTGTTGCTGCATACCTGTGGTTTACCAATATAGCCAATACAAGGCTACAGTAATTATTATTACAATTAACTGATACCTGTCAGGACCTAAACCTGATACTGATTAGTCCTATTAGGGTGTGTCTTCTGTATCCACATCATTTTCCTCGTCCTTTGTCTTTTGATAATCCTCATTCAGTTTTTTTTCAAGCTGCTTTTGGTCTTTCCTGTTTTGCCGGATGAGAAAAGCAATAAATGCCAATGACAGCACACCCACCAGGAATATATACGGCCAGTTTTCTTTCATAGCCATTTTTATTTATCCTTCTTTTTAGAAAATATAAACAGAATAAGCGTTATCACTACTAAAGAAAGGGAACCATAAACAACATAGCTAAGCGGCATGAAACAGATTTCACCATGAATTTACTCCTTTTGCCGGAGCCGTACTGCTTATTCTTTATGTATCCTTACTGACCGGGTGGAAAGAGGTGATGGAGACAGTTATTGGTTATTCGTTGCCGGGGCTTCAGCTACAATATCCTCCATATAAATGGCCAAATGGCTTTCATCAAATACGCATTCACCATTACGAATCAGCAGTACCTGTGGCGATTCATGCCAGACATTAAATTCCTCTGCAATTTTATTAGAGACGGAGCGATAACGGATCAGATCCAGGTAATGAAAATCGATGTGGGAAGGAATGGCTGATCTTTCAAGCCTTGTTTTTATCAGGCTGCTGACGGAACACCGGGTGGAATGTTTGAAAATGACCTGTGGCCGGTTGTACGACTGACCTATTATAGCGGCCAATTGTTCTTCTGTCTCGAGTACGGACCAATTCATAATAACTGCTTGTAAGAAGAACAAAAATAAAAAGGAATAGTTGTGAGAATACCGTTACCGTTTTCTCTTCCGGGAAAAAGTAGTCCTGATTTTTTCTGCAATATTGTCCATGCTTTTTTTCAACCGTTCTTCTGTGGCCTGACCTGCTTTGGCTGCCAGTTTCTGGCTGATGTAGGCAGCTCCATAATCCAGTGCAAGGGACCATAGAGACCGGCTTTGCTCCTCTTCGGGTTCTTTAGCGTTTTCTTTAGGTTCAATGGAGGGCTTTGTTCCGGTCTTCAGTTCCTTCCAGCTTTTTTTTAGCTGTTTCTCCAGCTCCAGTTGCCGGATTCGCAGCCGCATTCTTTCCTGTTTAATATCCTGCACCCTTCTAATCTTTTTCATCTTCCACCTCCTCTTCATCAAAGAGACGACCGATTATGGCATTCATAATAGGCAGGGCCAATAAACGATCCTTTGCTTTCCATACAATGATTGCCACTAACAGGTAAACGGCTGCCACAATCAAAAAGCCCAGCCACATATTGCCGGTCCATTGTCCCAATGCAATAGCAGCAGCTATTCCTGCAAAAACCAAAAACAAAAAGAACACCAGGGCAACTACCAAACCTGCTATTACTGTTGCCATTGTTTTGGATATTTTTTCTGCAACAGATAGCTTGAATTGTGCTATCCTGGTGTTCACATACTCTTTTGCCTGCCCCAGCAATGATTCTATCTTGTTATATTCATCACTCATAGGTATTCACTTTTGGCAGGCGGTTGAAAGGTTCAGATGAGTTCTTCAACTCTGCCATTCATTTTTTCGAACTCTTTTTCTTTGTGAAATTTGTTTTTCACTTTGTCTGCCAGTTTTTTACCCTGGTCAGAAATTTTTTTTCTTGTTTCTGAACCTTTATCAGGTGCAAACAACACTCCCAATACACCTCCAATTGCCAGGCCGGCTCCTAATGCAATGAGCATTTTTGATGTATTTTTCATAACCCATTCTTTAACGGTGAACAATTAGAACCTGTCCTTTCAAATATCTGTTTCGTCACCTTCATTTCCTATGAGATTCTTCAGCAGAATGGATGATACTTGTCACTCTGATAAATCCATCACATTGCTTTCATCACTGTATTTTTTTTCAGGTCCATCAGCACATTGTTCTTCACCATATCCTTGGCGATCATCTGGCCATATTCATGACCCAGTGTCTCTGATGAAATGGGATCGAAAGACTGGCTTTGTGCGGAATAAATCAACTGCTGCCCGTTTTCTGTCAGGTCATACAGGTTGGTTTCCCAGAAATACTTGGTATCCTCCGCATAATAGCCTTCTGTATAGATCCTGTCATAAACAGTACGGGTGTAAATCCAGAACCGGTTGTGGTAAACAACATACGGAGTATAACGGACACGGCCGGGTACATAATACCTTTCCTTTGTCTTATCCAGTAATACCACGGTCAAGACCGCATCCACTCCTGCATTGCGCATTTTACCGATTACCTGGTCTTCGGTCATGTTTTCAAATGTTTTCGGGTTATACTCGTCGCAACTACAGGTAGCATCATAGCCCAGGTCACGCAGGTCAGCAGCGAGATGCTGTTCCATTTTTTCCCGCAATGTTCTGTCAGCCTCCCGGATAATACCCACTACCACGATTTTTTTAAACTTTTTAGGAGATGCATTATCGGCTTTCCAGGTGCTGGTTATTTTGGAAGAAGGCCCGCATCCTGCCACGATAAACAGCAGCAAGAATGCTATTTGCAATACCTTTTTCATAATTAACCTTTTAATGTTCAAAAGGTAGCATTTGCCAAAAGCCAAAACAATGATAGCCCTCAGCAAAAGGAATGAGAAACCTCAAAATGTCCTGCTTTTACCAAACACAGGAGTAAAATCATATTAATTGATTTTTAAATAAACTACCTTTTACCTACAAAAACTATCTGTATGAAGCATTATCACATTGTATCACGGATAGCTATTTACCTGCTGGCAGTGGTACTAATAGCATTTGGTATTTTCCATTTTATGAACCCAAGGGATTTGATGGTATATGTTCCGCTTTCCCTCGTAGGTGGTATTAAATGGGCCTATGTGGTGGGTGGCGCTTTTATTTTGGTGGGCCTGTCTTTTTTAACCAACCAGTTTGTAAAGGTTACTGGGTACCTGCTGGCTGTCCTGTTGCTCATTTTTATTCTGACCATTCACCTCCCCAATTATAACAATGCCGGGGCAGAGGATATGAGAAGGTTTGCCCTGATCAACATATTGAAGGACCTGGCCATTATGGGATTTGCCCTGCATATTGCAGCAGGTGCCCATCACCAGCACATCCATGTACATGAGGAGGATGACTAATTACTTTTAGGCTGTAAAAGACCGATGAGAGCTTTACCAGATTGACCAATCAGCGGCAATGACTTCATTGCGGCTGGTTGGTTTTTGCATTCCATTGGTCAGTTGTTCTGCTCTTTCGCCAACATCAATTTTAAGTTGGCTGACGCTTAGTTCACATTAATATCGGATTGGCAGAACCTGCTTCGAGCATAACATGTTTTGTTATGGGCTGATACCACAAACCGGTAATTTTCAAAATAATCCCCAAAATATTAGCTTTTATTTGCTAAATCATTTAGCTTTGGCCTTTCGTCGGAATTTTTCGGCATACAATACGCAAACATTAATTTTAACGCATGGCAAAAACTGAAAAAACTACAGACATGAGTACGAACAACGAAAAACTCAAAGCCCTTAAGCTTACGATGGATAAGCTGGAGAAGGACTACGGCAAAGGCAGTGTGATGATGCTTGGTGACAAAGCCGAACAACAACAAGAAGTAATTTCTACCGGTTCCATTGGCCTGGATGTGGCTCTGGGTATCGGCGGCTTACCAAGAGGAAGGGTTATTGAAATCTACGGTCCTGAATCATCTGGTAAAACCACTATCGCCACTCATGTTATTGCAGAAGCGCAAAAGAAAGGGGGAATGTGTGCATTTATTGATGCCGAACATGCATTTGACAGCAGTTATGCCAAAAAACTGGGAGTGGATGTAGATAATTTATTGATCTCACAGCCTGATTACGGCGAACAGGCCCTGGAAATTGCCGACCGCCTGATCCTCTCCGGTGCACTGGATGTGGTGGTGATTGACTCCGTAGCTGCTCTTGTTCCTAAAAGCGAACTGGAAGGTGAAATGGGCGACAGCAAAATGGGTCTTCATGCCCGTTTGATGAGCCAGGCACTGCGTAAACTGACAGCCACCATTGCAAAAACAAATACCATTTGCATTTTCATCAACCAGCTTCGGGAAAAAATCGGGGTTATGTTTGGTAATCCTGAAACCACTACCGGTGGTAATGCTCTGAAGTTCTATGCTTCTGTTCGTCTTGATATCCGTCGCACACAACAGGTGAAAGACGGCGATGAAGCTATCGGTAACCATGTGAAAGTGAAAGTGGTGAAGAATAAAGTAGCCCCCCCTTTCCGTGCAGCTGAGTTTGATATCATCTTTGGTGAAGGTATTTCCAAAACCGGTGAGATCATTGATATGGGCACCGAACTGGGTATCGTTCAAAAAAGCGGCAGCTGGTACAGCTATAATAATGATAAACTCGGACAGGGCCGGGATGCAGTAAAACAATTGCTGGTGGATAATCCTGAACTGGCTAAAGAAATAGAAACCAAGATCAGGGAAAAAATCAAGGAAATGCAGGCAACTTAATGTCTTTTTCGATAGTTATCAATGGGTTAGCAAGTAAAAGCCTCAACAGGTCTGTTGGGGCTTTTTATTTCTTCTCAAAATATTTTAACCCATTTTGATTATTCAATGTTTAAACATTGTATTTTTGTTTAACGGGGTCGCAACCATTTATAAGCGGCACTCGTTATAACGAATTCATGACTAATTCTACAACCAGCAGCAAAACGGTCAAATGGTTACACCTGGGTTCAGGACTGATCTTACTGATCAGCTATTTTTTACCCTGGGTAAAATGGGAATCAATAAAGGTTAACGGATTTGACCTGCCGGCTGGTAATTTTTTTCATATCTCAGAGACAAATTTCAAACTGGGAAATCCCTTCCCTCAATTTGCCTTTAGCTTTTATGCCTTTTGGCTTATCCCTGTTTTGATAATTCTGACAATTGCGTTGGTAAGCCAACATAAAAAATCTGCTTTCCCGGCTTTTGTTGCCGGAGCCATGACTTTATCACAGATAACCGTTTACTATTTATTCACCAATACATTGGTTGATCTGGGTGTTGGCCACTCTGCCTTTGCTATGTTGCAACCGGCGGTGTTTATCGCTGTCATTGCTTCAGCTATTTTTATTCTCACGGCATCATCTACTAATAACTGGTTAAAAAAGTTTGCATGGATAATAATAGGTCCGGTTCTTGCCTTTTCCGCCTATAAAATGGGAGAGAAATATGTAATGTCCGAAACATTCACCAATACAACGGATATCAAAGAAGATTATACTGTAAATGCTACAGACCTTATCCGGGAGTTCACCTTAAATGATACTGCAGCTAATAATAAATACAGGGAAAAGATATTGGTAGTAAACGGTAAAACAACACAAGTAGAAAGATTAAGTGACTCTACAACTATTATTCAGTTTGCTGATTCCACAGGCTCTTATATTGCTTTCTCCTTTGAAAAAGAACAATATGAAAAGGTTAAGGAAATTAAGGCCGGCGACGAAGTTTCTTTAAAGGGATCATGCAGCGGCAGCATCTTTAGTGAAATTCTTGGAACCACTTCTATTACTTTCAAACGATCAACATTAAATAAAAAATAAAACCTAAAAAATCACACATGAAAAAAACAACCTTCGTACTGGCTTTAGTTTTTGCAGCAGGCGCTGTATTCGCCCAAAAGAAAACCACTTCATCTGCAACAGTAACTTTTGATGCAACCACACCAAAAGATGCATTACCCAAAGCTGAAAACAAAACTGTGATTGGCTCTATTGACACTCAAACGGGTGCTGTAGCCTTTGAAGCAGCTGTAAAGAATTTTGCTTTCAGTAACCCGAAAATACAAGAACATTTTAATGCACCCAACTGGCTGGATTCTGACAAGTACCCGAAATTCACCTATACCGGTACTATTGAAAAAGTAAACAAAGTAAAGTTTGATAAGAATGGTACATATAAAGTGCAGGTAAACGGAACAATAACTGTTAAAGGCGTAAGTAAGGAAAGCAAAGTTGAAGGAACCATAACTGTAGCTGATGGCAAAATAAAAGTGGCTGCCAATTTCAGTATCAAACTGAAGGATTTTGGCGTAACAGGACAGGCTATCGAAGCAGGTAAAGTTGCAGAAGAGCCTTCTATTATTGTGTCTGCTGAGTTTTAATAATCATTCTTTATAATAATGAAGCCCCTTTTCAAAAACCTGAAAAGGGGCTTCTCTTTATAGCATAGTATCATTACTGCCCGATAATTTTTTCTACATGCACCAAACGACCGGTTGCATCAAATCCTTCTACCACCACTTTATATTTCTTTGTAAAATCATTATTAAAGAAATTCAGTTTCACCACTTTTGTTTCCCCGTCAGTGATCACATCCGGGTTCCAGTACAAAGTTGTTCTATTATCAGCCAGTGCATGACGGGGATTGGGAGTACTGTAATCAGGGCTATAAAACTCCTTTGTAATCGCATAGCCATTCGCTTCCACATAGTCAAGCTTCTCTGGTTTCAAATCCTTGTTTGACTTTTCTTTTGTATATACAGCCAATGCACCACCCGGCGATCCGCTGCCTACACCCACAAACCCTGCTTCATAAAATTTAACAAGGGCTATATCATCCGCCCTTAATATTCTTAACTGATTAATATCCGTTGGGATTTCATTCAGAAAAATTCCAACCACCCAATTGCGGCCGGAGGCAAGGCTAAAATTCTTGCGGTTTACAAACGTTCCCCCCTGCAAGGTCAGTTGAGGTATCCTGTTTTTTATATAATCCACCACATTCATAGCCCTGTCATTGGCAGGCTCATTGATATTATCCAGTGTAACTTTTCCCGGCGCCCGGAATACACCTGTTGTATATTTTTCATTTACAGCATCGACAGGTTTTTTGGAGGATTTGGCCTGAATATTCACATTCGCCAGTTCTTTTACTTTCTCATCATTTTCAGCTTTTACAAATCCAATCCTGTTGTCTATCTCTTCTTTATTGAATAGCCTTAAAGGGTTTTTTATTCCTGCAAAACCTTCCAGGCTCTTTGGTACACGGTTAATGATATAGCTCAATGAATCTGTATCCATTTCCACAACCCCGGGTTTTTGCTTTCCGTTTTTATCGAGATAACCATAAAAGAGCTTACTATTTCCGGTGAAATACATAGAATCCCTGGCAAATCTTCCCTTTTCGTCAACAGGCAATTCTATAGTTTGCTGGGAAGAGTCTGCTGCTTCCAGTAATACATTCAACTGACCATATGATAAAGGCTGTTTGTTTCTCTCGTCTACCACTTTACCGGAAATAGCTATCAGGTCCTGGTCGATATATTTCTGCTGAGGATATTGCCCGGCAAAAAGTTTTGTCCAATTGAACCGGCTCCAACCGTGAGTGAGCATTAAATTATCGAGAGCTTGTTTTACGGAGTCTCCTCTTTGGTTGAAATACCAGGCAGGGTTATAAATATATCCTTTGAGGTCACTGGTTAACAGAAACCGGGACCAGATATTATCTTCATCACCAAGGCTTCCGCCAGACATGTCAACAATTGAAACGGAGCAACTAAACTGCAGTGAATCTGAAAAATTGAGTTCAAGTGAATTTGAGGCCCGTTTATCCAGGCTTGTAGTTACCGGAACTATGAAGGCATGACCTTTATACTCTCCGTTATCTACAAAACTGAGTCTTTCTGCAACGGGTAACCGATCCATCGTAAACACCGTAAAATGCAAAATACCGGATGGAAGACTATCGGTAAGGATATGCCCGATTACAGAAGGGTAGTCTTCAAATGTAATTTCAAACTCATTCACTACATGATTATTGATTTGCACCACAAGTAATACTGTCTCAAACTTCTCTTTTTCTTTACTGCCGCGGGAAAGTTGAAATTTCTTTCCCCCTTTTTCATCCTGAATTTTAAGATTGATGCCGGATGCTTGCACCTCTGGTAAAGAAAAAGTTCGTTTACCAGCATTTGTTTCCAGCTCGGCTATATATTTTTTTCCTGCTATCGGCTTAAACTGTACTTTGCCAATCCCGTCGTGGTAACTGTGAAAGGGGGCTACCGTTGTTCCGTCATCTGTTTTTATTATTCCATGCGCCTCGACAGGGATTCCCCACTGATCATTGGCCTTAAATCCTACAACTGTCAGAATTCCATCAATAAGATGACCGCTTTCCGGAAAAAACTGAAGTGAAACCGTTTGCTGAGGCTTTACCACAGCAGCTGTGTTGGCTGACGGCCGGCAGATAAAGAGGTTCTTTTTATAAATGAAATCTTCATCGTCATTGAGCATATTGGGCGTTACAGCCCTTATATAGTAATTGCCTTGCGGAAGAGAATCAGGTATTACGATATTGCCTTTCGTCACAGCTCCCATAACAGGATACCGGCCTGAGCTGATGAGCTGATCATTTACATCTACAAACTGCACAAACAAATTGCTGCTGATACCGCCCGGTTTTCCATCATTGTAGAGATATGCTTTGAACCAGATCGTTTCACCGGCCACATAATACTCTTTATCGTAATGTATATAGATTTTTTCGACAGGTAAGCTGGCAGAATGTGTATTCAGAACCGAGTCAATCTTTTGGGCATGGGAAAACAGCGAAGCTGAAATGAGTAACACTATTATCAGCAGGCCTCTTTGTTTTTTCATTTGTTGAATTTATTTCGGTAAGGTAATCTGTCACTGCCTTCTTTTTCCATTCAGTTACACCAACGGAAAAGAATGCGGATAAAGATAGATTTTCTGGTTTGCCTGCTGCATGATTTTGATCCTGCCCTTGTTAATCTTCCTTAGATTTTCCTTTGCTGATTTGGTAAATTGCAGGTTCAATGCCATTCAAGCTTCATACCCCCTTTCCTCCTGCAGGAGACCAACCGGAAGCGATCCGCCAGCTGACCGAAGGTGTGCTGAATGATGAAAAATACCAGACACTGCTGGGGGTAACAGGAAGCGGTAAAACCTACACCATCGCCAATGTGATACAAAATACCCAGCGGCCTACACTGGTTTTGACGCATAATAAAACCCTGGTGGCACAATTGTATGGCGAGTTCAGACAGTTTTTTCCGGAGAATGCAGTGGAGTATTTCGTTTCGTATTACGATTACTACCAACCGGAAGCTTATATGCCAGTGAGTGATGTTTATATTGAAAAAGACCTGAGTATAAATGATGAACTGGATAAACTTCGGCTTAGGGCCACTTCCAGCCTGTTAAGCGGACGAAGGGATATCATAGTAGTGGCATCGGTAAGTTGTATTTATGGTATGGGCAACCCTACTGATTATGAAAACGGCATTATCCGCATTAATAAAGGTCAAACCATTTCCCGGCAGGCATTTTTGCATTCTTTGGTCAACTCGTTGTACAACCGCACAACGATTGATTTTAACCGCGGCAGTTTCCGTGTAAAGGGAGATACAGTGGATATCAACCTGCCGTATGTTGATTATGGATACCGCATCACTTTCTTTGGAGATGAGATAGAAGAGATTGAAAGCATAGAAGTAGTAACGGGAAAACGAATAGGGTTAATGGAGAATGCTGCCATCTTTCCTGCCAATTTATACGTTGCACCCAAAGATATTCTGCAGCAGGTACTGTACGAAATACAGGATGAAGTAGCAGCACAGGCCGAGTATTTCAAGAAAGAAGGAAAATATATAGAAGCACAGCGATTGACAGAAAGGGTCAACTATGATATTGAAATGATACGGGAACTAGGCTATTGTAATGGCATAGAAAACTATTCCCGTTTCTTTGACCGCCGCAAACCCGGAACAAGGCCATTCTGCCTGCTGGATTATTTTCCAAAAGACTACCTGATGGTCGTGGATGAAAGTCACCAGACAATACCGCAGGTAAGTGGTATGTATGGTGGTGACCGAAGCCGGAAATTAATATTGGTAGATTATGGTTTTCGTTTGCCCAGTGCACTGGATAACCGTCCGCTTAATTTCCATGAATTTGAATCATTGCAAAACCAGGTGATTTTTGTCTCTGCCACTCCTGATGACTATGAACTGGAAAAATGCGGAGGTGTGGTGGTGGAGCAGGTTGTAAGGCCAACAGGCTTATTAGATCCACCGATCGAAATCC
>Ga0073934_10011447_pt1 | contig 10730 bp, 9 predicted proteins | sample LarsenN4metaG_FD_76834 | JGI IMG/M metagenome (GOLD analysis project Ga0073934, IMG submission 76834) | Hot spring sediment bacterial and archeal communities from British Columbia, Canada, to study Microbial Dark Matter (Phase II) - Larsen... ...
AAACCAGCCCACAGGGAAGTCTCATCGGCGCGAAACCGCAGAGCAACGACGCCGTGAGGCCATTGCGAGCATTTACTCGGCATTCTCGCGTCCGGCGCGCCCGTATAAACGCCGCGACCAGTATAACAACGTGCAGCTTCCCAACAGCGTGCGCGAGGCGCTGCTTCAGACCAAGCTGACCTGCGTAGTCCGTGTCATCGAAGGGCTGCGGCTCACCGGCATCGAGCCAGGACAGTCATTCACCATCGGCGAAGCGCTTGAGAGACTCAAAGGCAGGATAGGGCGGGATTCAGTCTATCAGGCGCTGAGCGCGACGACTTCTGGCGGCCAGCGGGTCTTCGAGCACCCTCTCCCTAGAACCCACACCCCTGCTAACGCTGATACAAAGCGTGAACAACCCCACAACAACAAATGCTTATTTGTGATTGCGCAAAAATCAGGAAAAAGTCATCAAGGCCGTCCTGCACAGGTCTTTGTCATGCCGGGCAACCTCGATTTATGCCGGAAACTCGACGTAAAACCCTCGCTGAGCGATCCTATGACGCTAGACGACGTTGAGAGCGCCAAGAAGACCCGACAAGCCGTGCATCGCGAGTTCATCAGGCGTCGGCCCGGCCAGTATCCCTGCCGCTGGCTCGCCGAGCGTCTGGGCGTGTGCACTCGAACACTTCAGACCTATAACCAAGAGATTCCTATCAATGTACAGCCAATATACTTCGAGATGCCCGTCACCTGGTCTACGCTTGCTCACATTCCTGACGATTTTGAACTTGGCGGCACGTTTTTAGTGGACGAGACCGGCAAGCGATACCCAGCCCGGCGAGAGATCGCCATGCGCCTGCTGAGCAAGAAGCATTTTGTTGTCTATAAGCGCCGCGATACGAACTATTATTATTATGGCGAGTCCCCACCCAATCTGGCTGTCAGATTGGGACTGTCTCGGCAACCGCTGGTGCCCCAGCGAAAACAGGATCAGATTCGAGAACATAGCTCTCAGTTTAAGGGCGAAGCTGACCGCCAGACTGAAGCGCTCGTTCAATTAGAGCAGGTCCAGAAAGTTTCTGGAAAAGCTGATCTGCCTGAGCCGGAGCCGACCCACCAAGCCGTCTCTCCAACACGCATACCAGCTAATCAAAGTCCAGTCCAGCCGCCGAAGAGCAAGCGCTACTTCAGAAAGCCGCTGCCCGACGAGCGCCTGGAACGTCTCGCTCAACAGGTTCATGCAGTAACGAATCCCAGTGCTTATGGCAACGAGCATGGACTTTCGATCTTTAACGCCCGCCGCTTGGTAGAGACCTACGGGGTAGGGCCGGTAGAAGCAGCGCTCAAGCGCATGAGATGGATGCAGCAGCATCGGCAACTCAAGAACCCTGCGGGCTTCATGGTGACGACTTCACGCATGATCTGGCGGCAGCAGCACGGCGCGACGGAGTTGGGTGCACCAGCGCCACGATTCAAGGGCGAGCCGGAAAAAAAGACCCGAAAGAAGTTCAGCAAGCCGTTGCGAGACCCACTGTTCAAATCTGAGCCCTGGTTACGCTGGCGGGCACAATTCGCCGAAGAGCAGGGGGATTACGATGGCGCTGCGTTCTGGCGCACCAAGATCAAGCGAGCGATTCCGTTTTGATGGAAAAATCTTCCAAAAATCCCCGGATTCGTGCACTTTGACTCCCGGGCTGATAACACTTAAGCTGAAATAAGAAGCCCGCGAGTCATAGACTGCACGGGCAAATATCCGGAGTTTCGTTGCTGTCTGAAAGTAGACAACGATATCCCCAGGATCTGGTAAATCTCAGTGTATCGTGTGTCTCCAACCAGCGCAATGACCTCTTTAGCCGAATTTTTATTCGGAGAAAGAATGACTTGAAGTGAGTGAAGCACCAATCATGCTTGATGAAGTGAATGGTAAGGGAATAGACTGGCGCGCAGTAGACCTAAATCCGCTACCCGAAGGCTACGTTAGCGCCCATGACTTCGCCCTCTTGCGAGCACCAGCTACGTTTCTAGACGCAGACAGAACGGTGCAAAAGGGCGAAATAACGCTGTTGGCAGGGCAGCCGGGCGCTGGCAAGAGCCTGTGGGCACCAGCCAAAGCCGTTGAACTGGTATTGAAAGAGTTTACAGTCGTCTACCTGGCAGCCGAGGGACTCAACGGGGATCGGCTGATTGCTTGGGAGCGACATCTGGGCCACGAACTACCGAAGAGCCTGATCGTCAAAGAATCAATCGTGGACTTCACAGTCCCTGAAGCCTTCGCAAAGTTCGTCAGCGAGATCAACACGATTAATCCCGACGTGGTGTTCATAGATACGTTTGCGGCCTGTACCTCTAGCGCGGAAGAAGATAAGAAAGCGGCCATGCAGCCCGTATTCAATTCGCTCCTAAGTCTGCTCGGAGCGAGACGAACACGCGCATTGGTGCTCTTGCATCATCTGACGAAAGATGGCAAATGGGAGCGGGGCTCTGGCGTGTTACGTGCGAGCCCGGCTAACCTGTTTTACCTGACGGTGGAAACCAATGACGCAACCCGAAAGCGAACCGTGCGGCTAGAATCGGCTAAGCAGCGGGACGCGAAACCCAACGACGATCAGTTTTACGAGTTCATCGAATACCAGACGCGGATCCATCCTGACACAGGGCTTATGGTGAGCGCACCTGTCATGGTGAAAGCGCCAACGCCGGAGGGGATCATCATGCCAGGCAGAGAGCGGCTCTACATGCAAGCTGTGTACGAAGCGTACAAGCAAGAAGGTGTACCGGCAGGCGTTACGCGCCAGGACATTGCCAGAGATACCGGCATACCATACAACAGTGTTGGCTCTGTTCAGCAGAGTCTTAAGGGCAAGGGCTGGATCGAAGTCGCCAACAGCAAAAGCTACATCACGACTGAGGGGATCGAGGTGTATGAAAATTCAGTGTTGTAGTAATACCTAGAGAAAATACAATACTACAACACATTTTGTTGAGTGTTGGAGTAGTTGTGTACCGTCGCTTTGCTAGGTACACAACTACCACACACCATGGCAACACTGGCCGACAACAACGGAGAACCCATGTCTTACCGCCAACCGGAAAAATATACGTATGCGTGGTGGAAAGAGCAAGCACGAATAGCCAGGTGGCAACTTGAACACAACCTGCCGGCCAGCGGGCCAACGGTAAGAGACCAAAGTACAGATGATTTCAAACAGCGGACGAGAGCACGTTTTGACCAACTGCCAGATGAGTGTAAGTCGTGGATCAGAGGTGATGAGGACTGGGAATCTATGGTTGATCTCGTTTACCTGGACTATGGTATAAAACTTTTGGAGTTGTGCGCTTCGGATTGTCCAGACCTGCGAAGAGAACGTGTGCTTGCTATATGCAGGGCCGTCAGCGAAGATGGGACGACACCGCACGAAGTCTATAAGGCTATTATGGATACGCTGAAGTAGAGTGCAGAGGGATAGCCCGTGTAGAGGACTGTCTGATCTCCAGAAGCGACACAGCAACACAACCGGGAGCAATCGAAACCACAATGAATCTGAACTTTGCTACTAACGGCATTCATGCCAGTCGCGGCTCCCTAAATCCTCGATGGAAGCGGCTTCGCAAAGCACGAAGGATAGAGAGTGGCTATCTCGCTACTTGGCAAGAGAACTATCTCCGCCATAACAAGTTACACTCTAAAGACAGGTAACATAGTGCGATACACGGGGAGAAAGTTTCTCCCCTTGGTAAGTCTGGCGGAATTACCAGTTCGCGCAGTCTCCAGAAACTTTCTGCCAGACGCCACATAAACGTGAAGCTGATTCACGATCAGAGTACACGAACATATCCTACTATCGGCACTGTCAACTACACCATCTTTGCACTCGATGAGACTTCAGCCGCGTACTTCGAGAACCTTCTGGGCGATAACGTAGAGTTCGAGTTTGCCGAAGCCAGCTAACGGGCTATAATACCCAAAACCTTGTACCCCTCGCTGATAGCAGCTATCAGCGTTAAGTCAGAATTAAGGAGCACCCCGCCAATGCGTTACCCCGGCCCGTGTAGTACACGGGCATTGAGTCAGAGTTAAGGAGCACCCCGCCAATGCGTTACCCCCCCCAACGCAGCAACAGGGTAGCTCCGATTTGTTTCTCTATCACGCACACTGCTCGTGGGTCGTCAGGTACGCCACTTTGAAGCATTCGTGTGCTTGCCCAGAGCCACAGACCGAGTTTTAGCTGACCTGTATCACGCACCGGCTGTGGCACGCAACACCAACAGAAGATATATCGTCAGTCTCGTGACAAGACAGATCTCGATTTCTGTCAGATCTCTCGAGAGTATTCCACTGTCGGCCCCTTCACAAAATAGCAGCACAATCACCAGCAATGGAAAGCACAAATACTCTGAGCCGTTGCCCTTGACGGTATTCACGCCAGTCGCAGGCTAACCACTCTGAACGCGGGCATCAATCTCTGTCGGCAAAGAACAGATATGGGCTAGAACAGTGGCTCGTACAGAATTGGGCCAGTATACGAAAGTCTACAAAAGTCTACAGAATCGGTTGCTTTTAAGGGATTTTCGCTCGGTTGCACGTTCAATAACGCATTATTCTGTCGGCTAACTCCAGGCAATGCTCTACGTCAATCTGGAGCCGGAAGATGTCGCACAACCGGCTCCAGATAGGTGTTTGTCGCACGGGGGTTAAATCCCTGCCAACAAACACCCGCCACACTATTGTTTTTCGCTCTGCGTCTCTTGCTTCTTCTTCTGGTCCGCCAGCCACTGACGGCGTGCTTTATGCACGTAAGAGACCGAAACGCCGGTGATAAGAGCGAGCTCCTTCAACGTGAGATTGACGCTGGCTGGGTTGGCGTTGAGGTGATCGAGAACGGCGTATAACTGCGGGCTTCGGCCATTCCCTGACGCTGGTCTCTTCGGAGCTCGGGCCGCCAGACGTTGTAGTACACGCTCGACGATCAGATCTATCGTCTGGTCGGATAGCTCGGGCTGGTTTCGCTTGAACACTTGAAGATTCTCCTTACTGAATTGACATGCTTGATTTGCGAACGAATACAGGTGCCGGAAGTGGTGTTGTGGGCTCATAGCTCGTCTGGATCCAGAAACTTTCTGTGATCGGCAGGGCCATGAGCGTCTGTCTCTTCCGGCATTTCCAGAAACTTTCTGGCTACTCAACTTCAAGTAGATCATCGTCAAATTCTGGGTCCTGCTCACCATCATTAAAGCGGCGCTCATGGTCTTGCAGCGAGCCCTTCCATGTTGTCGTTTCCAGGGCGTCAGCTTCCGGCTCGTCTTCAACAACTTCAACAGGCTTGGAGAATTTGTGAAGCGCTTCTCGTATGCGAGCGTCTACTTCACGGAACAGCGCATGATCGTCTGTATCGTCGTAGAGCTTCTTGCACACCTGCGTCGTGCCGTTGCCGAGAAGCTGGCCGTTAAAGTAGGCATTGCCCTTGCCGGTGAACACGCCGCCGTTTTTTGTCTGGAAGATGCCGAGTTTGACGGCCAGGGGTCCGGCTTCAGCGATCTGGTCCACGCCGAAGAAGTCGTCCTGGCGCAAAACAAACTCGAACTCACGAAACGGAGGCCCGACTTTGGACTTGTTGACAATGCCGTGAAACGTGCTGCCGACAATCTCGCCTTTAGAGTAGAGGTTGTGCTTGTTCATGAAGCGATGCTCCATGCGAACACGAATACTGCAATACTGGCGTATGGCCTGGCCGCCCGGCGTCGTCTCGGCCATACTTGCGTTCGGCGCTCCGATCTTGAAGCGCAGGTGATTAATCAGCACCACAGCGGTCTTGGTCGCTTCGAGCTCGCGGGTTGTGCGCTTGAGAAAGTCCTGGTTGAGCCGGGCATTAATAGCTACGGTCTGGTCGCCAATGTCGCCTGCGAGTTCGGCGCTTGCTACGAGTGCAGCAATCGAGTCCACGACGATCAGATCAAACGCATTCGTGTTAATCAGCTTGCGCGTGATGTTCCAGGTGTCTTCAGTGCTCGTCGGACGTGACACGTAGAGTCTAGACAGGTCTATGCCGAGCTTTTTGGCCCACGACTCGTCGAACGTGCCCTCAACGTCAATGAACGCAGCGAAGCCCTGATTCTGCGTCACACCGGCAATACTCAACAGTGTAGTCGTCGTCTTGCCGGAGCTCTCGTCGCCCCAGATCTCTGACCAGCGGCCACGCGGCCAGCCACCAGACGTAGCATAGTCCAGCGCCAGACTCCCTGTAGGCACACGCTCCGGGTTGTCAAACGTTTCCGGCTCGAATTTCGCTTCTAGAAGTATCTCTACGAGCCCTGGATCGAGCTCACTCATGTTGTTGAAAGTCATACTTCATCTCCTTTGTCGGCCACTCTCCGGTTCAGTTTGCCCGACATACGCCTGGCGACCTTGAGCGCAATGCGCTTGGCCTGTCGTCTGGTCTTTAACGGCTTCTCGAACTCCCAACCGGCAGCAATCTTGTTGGTGTGGTCTTCGACGAGAAAGGCGCGAGCGTGGTAGCGTCCTGTGTGCACGTCGAGCTCGACGCTTGGCATCATGGTGCCGACGACAAGTTCTGACTCGTTTTCTGATGGGGTAGGTTCGATGTGAACAGAGATAAAACTGCACGCGCTAGGCGCGGTGGGGCAGACCCAACTCCGCCAGCATCCCGTGGACGAGATAGTCCGCTTCGGGTTGGATCGGCGCGTCGGGGAAATTGAGAATGGCGTACTCGCCGAACAGCCATTGGGCTGCCGCGTCATAGATCTGGGCGGCAAACTCGGGGCTCTCGTAATAACCCAGATGGATGACCCTGCCGTCCAGACCGATGCGAGCGTGCCAGCGGTTATTGCGGCGGCTCACCCCTTTATAGCCCGTCTTGCTGTTGGCAAAGACGTGTCGGTATTGCAGGTTCTGCTGCCGGGTGACGAAGCGCAGGTTGGCTCGCGTGTTGTTGAGCCGGTTGCCGTCAATGTGGTCTACGATCTGACCGGGCTGCGCATCCATGATGACCCGGTGCATACACAGCACGATCTCTTGATAGTGCACGTAGTACGAGCGAATAGCGTAGCCTTTGCTGTTGAGACGCCACTTGTATTGCATGAGCCAGTCATAGTCGGCGTCGTCTACCAGCGCGAACGCGCCTTTGGTGAGGGGAATCTGTTGTGTCACGGGGGACTCCAAAAGAGGGGGAATAAGGCAGCGCAATACTGCCGAGGAAGGGGAATTTTGTCCTAACTTTTGAGTTGCTTGGTTAGCGGAGAATGCTCTCAGAGGACTGTTTTTATTGTACCACGGACAGGCTTAAAATTGAACTTTGCCCGAATTCGCGCTCAGGCATTATTTTTAAGGGGTGTAGACGCTCAGATTGGCAGCAGTTGAGTTCGCTTGGAATTTGTGGATTGTACAGAAACTTTCTGGCGTGCTTCCAGCCGTTTTATTAATGTAAATCGGATGTTGCTCGCTCAAAAGTGAGTGCCGCTGCTCTCCATCAAATGCGTCGTCACGGCGGGTTGAAGCAACCTCGTAGTAGACACAATCCTTATTGTGTCCTTCTCAATACATTGGATTTGGGATGGGAATCGCTTTAACAGATAGCGCGGAGTTCTGCTGCTGTTGCTGTCAACTGCGCCAAGACCATTTCCATATCGTGCTTTAGTTCAGGAATTCGCTCGGCGGCAATTGCTCGTTCCAAGTAAGGAATGGCTTGGGGGTCATCCATTGACGCTAACCCTAAGCCTGCACCGTCGCGGACTCTGGCATAAGAATGGGTCAGGCAAAACGTCAGTAAATTGAAGCGTGCCTGATAGGTATCATTGTGTGCCATATGCCCGATCCAGCGCAGCGCCTCAGACAGAACCGACGGGTTGACGGTATCTGTTAGTTCACAAATAGCGTGAATGGCTGCCTCGCCATGCTCTTCAATACAGGCTACCAGTTCCCGTGAGAAGTTACTTTCCATGCCATCTTCAAAGACTTCCTCTCTGCCAGCCCAACAGAGCCGCTGCAACCACTCACGTAGATTGTCTCTCACGCTTCACCATAGCTCACTAAATAGCCGTTACTCGGCGTTGCGCCATTTTTCCACCAGTGGCTCATACACTAATCGTGCCGTTACCCCTTCCGGCAATGGTGGGCGGATTGCAATCTTGGTCTCTGAACCAGAAATGACGCACTCAACCCCGTCGTCTACGTTTATGCGACACTCGATCATGCGAGCCAGGGGCGGTTCGAGCGGCCAAGTTTCCCGCTCTCCATCCATACGCAGATAGCGTAAAACTGGCTGATCCGAGCCAACGTAGGGGCCGTTTCCATAGTTCAATGTCCATCCAGCATGAACGTTATCGAGCTTGCATCTACCTGTTCGGGTCAAAATAGTCATTAGGCGCATCGGTAGCAAGTTCATCCATGCGTGTAAAGTAGTGTTGATGCACCCTCGTCGCCAGATAGCGCAGTGTTTGGACATCCCCGGTGCATTCATCAACAAGCATCGTCGCAGCGCAAATACAGTCAATCGCCGTTGCAATGTCATACAACTGGCTGGATATGCCTGCCATAAGTTCCCATTTGGCTCCTGCATTACTGTAGGGGTTGTCTGGTTTGGTTTTGAATTGGACGTTCAACGCTACTCCTCTGTGTCCAGGAACCACGTATTAGCAACTTTTGCCAAGCGAAAGTAGGATGCCCCACTGGGGGGCGTCCTTGTGTACTGAAGTTCTGTTTTAGTAGGCAAGCGTCGCTGTCTGATCCAGGTTGGAAGTTTCGACAATGAACCAGTCTCCATCAGTCGCCGACTCCAGATACCAAGTTGTCTCTAGCAACTCGCCAGCTTTCGATAGCCTGTGTGCCTCGCCGATGATGAAGTAGGTGTTGTCATGCGCTGTTTGCGTTTCCATTACTCGAATTAAATCGCCAATTGATCGGGTTAGTTGTTGTGCGTGCTGTCCGCCACCATTCTTCGCATGACTTCGTAACGTGATGGTCTTGACCTTTCCCTTAGGCTGTGCCCGCCGTGCCCGCTCGAAATCACCGATAGTCTGAGCGAAGTCTAAATTGTCAACGGACGGTAGATTCATACGCAGGGTACGATGCCCATAGTAAGCAATGCTGGTGCCATCCTGGGAAATGGCATCCATTCGACCAAAATCGGTGATTTTCTTTCCGCGTAGTTCACAAGTTGCCAGCACCGCATTTTTTGATGGGCTATTGCTGGCGATTTCCAGAGTAGCACGGTTCGCACCGATCTCGATAAGTTTCACTGTCCCAACCCCTTCGCTGAAGGTGACGTTGCTCAGCACTACCTCTTTGCCACCGATGCGGTTGTCACTGCTGTCTCGGTAACTCGCGGTTAGCTTACGGGGCTGGCCTGGTGGGATGGTGATGGGTTGCTCCAATTGCCACAACAGTTCGTTCGCCCCGACACTGATAGTGCGGGGGTGACAGGTAACGATCACCTCATTTCTGAACTCGCTTAGCCCTGCGTACTCATAACTCAGCCCGGACATCACATCGTTAAACGTTGCCACTACCGTTATATTCAGAAGCAGATGATGTCGGTTCCAGAATATCGTCTTCCCTCCTCGATCAAAGAAGAACCGTCCACGTTCAGCAGCCACCACATCACGGATGGCGCGATATACGTCAAAGGTATCACCTTCCCCATCTATGTCGCCACCTCGTTGTACCCAGTTATCGGCTGCATAGGCCAGCGTCGTTTTACCCTCCTCAAAACTGCTGCTAATCACCGGGACGGTATTGGCAAGATAGGCTGTAACATCCAATTCAGCGTAACCAACCGCATCCAGCACTGTACCCTGTGTCAGGGGAGGAGCGATAATAATCTCCGAGAGAAGCCTGCTGACGATTTCGTCCGTTCGCTTGTTCTCCTGAAGTTCAATACCGGTTTGAACATCCTGAAAAAACAGCATTGGACCCGCAGCCGTAATCTCAGCAACCCGTTCACCATATTGGTTGACACTAGGTTGGATACTTTCTATCCAGCCAATCCAGTGTGTGCGGATTGTTGAGCCATCATTTGATTGAATGCGCACTGGGCGATAAGGAGCGAGGGTACCTGACAAGGGACCACTGATATATTCAGGTGAATAACGTTTATCACTGTTGTTTAACCGCAACTTCAGAGTAGAATCACTGGCAGTGTCTTGATATGCTTCTCGCATTCCAAGAAACCAATTCGCCTCCACGACACGCTCTGTGATGTTATCATACAGGTCAGCTAAATCCCCTGCATTGTAACCGGTCGGGATAATGGCTCCCTGCACCAGCATAAATCCGACTGCCTGGAACGCCACATCGGTAGCGTTGTTGTCCTTGATTACTTCAATACTGATATGGGTAGATGATGCACTTGTTGAGCCAGTAACGCTCACCTTTTGCCAGTTAGCTGATAGCGTAAAACTGGTTGAGGTAAATAAGGTTGCGCCACTCTGGTCTTTGACACGCAGGATGAAGGGTACTCCCGCATACCCGGACTGCCCGCGCACCCAGACGGCAACTGCATAAGTTGTCGAAGCCGATACAGGAATATCGTTGACACTGAGCGTTCCATCCTCCTGACCGAGGATCAATCCACTATTGACTCCTGTACCTGTTTGTACAGTAAACACCCAGAACCCATAATCGGTTTCCAGCAGTCCAAGTGAGGCTGAAGTGACACCGGTCTTACGGTAATCAATGGCGCTGTAGGTAAGCGGCCTGGGCAAGATATTCAGAGCATCACCAGGGCGCGCATCCC
>Ga0073934_10011449_pt1 | contig 10729 bp, 7 predicted proteins | sample LarsenN4metaG_FD_76834 | JGI IMG/M metagenome (GOLD analysis project Ga0073934, IMG submission 76834) | Hot spring sediment bacterial and archeal communities from British Columbia, Canada, to study Microbial Dark Matter (Phase II) - Larsen... ...
GCAACGCCTCGGGGACAGGCAGGTGCCCGGCGCCCCCGTGAAATCCCCAGCAGCGCATAAGCGGCGCGACGGTGATGTCGAATGCGCCCCGGGTTTCCCGGTGCAAGTCGCGAGCTTTCAGGAGAAGGTTGAACACCTCGGGTGAAACCCGCACCGGGCGCCGCGCGGAGCAGGCGTTTACCTGCGCAATCTCGCTGGTCTCGCGGAACAGACTGAGCCGCGCCTCCAGCCGTTCCACCTCCTCCAGGGCCTCCTCACCGGCGGCGCGCAACGCCAGCGGGTCGCCTCCCTCGAGAATCATCTCGAAGCGCGTGGCCATGGCGTGTCGTGCGAGTGCGACGGGCATCGGGCGGAAAAGAGAAACGGGTTCCGCGGGAATTCCGCGAAACCCGTGAAAGACTGGTATGTGTCCCTTACGAAGAAGCGAGCGTGCCGTAGTTCAAGGCGGGCACTTCCTTGCCCGAGCCGTCCAGGACCTTTCGTGCTTTTTCGTCGAACAGGCAGGTCATCTTCAGGCGGTCAGCCATCTCCGCCAGCGAGATCACAGTCTGAACCCTGACCGCCAACTCGATGTTGCCGTTGGGCTGCTTGCCCGAACGGATGCAGTCGAACCAGTTCTTCTCGTGCACCCGGATGTCCTCGGCTTGCAGTCCGGAGAAGGTTTCCGGGTCGACTTCCTCGGCGAACTCGCGCTCGGGCAGCAGTTTGATGCTCTCGCCAGAGGTGCCGATTTCCAGGGAGGCCTTGTGCGTGTAAAGCACGAAGCCAGGGCTCTTGGCGTTCACGGTGCTGGCTGTGACCGTAATCATGTAGCCACTCGGGAATTCCGCCAGGAGTTGATGGTGCTCAGGGACTTCACGCGGCGGCTGCGCGCCGTCTTTGTCCGCCTGAATGTTGGCTGTGGCGATGGACGTGACACGCACCGGAAACTCGGGATTGCCGGAGGCGAGCATTAGCGGATGCAGCCGGTGCGGCACGAGGTCTCCGAGGGGACCTGCGCAATACTGATAGTACTTGCGCCAGCGGTGGAAGTGCTCGGCGCTAAACGGCTCCCGTTTCTTGACTGGTCCCAACCACTTTTCCCAGTCGATGTTGGCGGCTGTGGTTTCGTTCTCGATCGGGTAGTTCCACTCGCCCTTTACGCTGTTGCGGCAGTAGTAACCTTGGCCCCAGACGAGCTTGCCCAGGTTGCCGCTCTTGATGAGTTCGGCGCACTTGTGCCAGCCAGCGGCTGAGCAGCCTTGTGAGCCGATCTGGAAGACTTTGCCGGTTTTCTTGGCGACATCATAAACCTTGAAGGCCTCGCTCAAGTACCGGGAAAGCGGTTTCTCGCAATACACATGTTTGCCGGCCTCCATCGAGTCGATCGCCATCTGGGCGTGCAGCGGGTCGTGCGTCGCGATCAGCACTGCGTCCAGGTCTTTGCGCTCGAGCATCTTGCGATAATCAACAAACACGTCGGCGTCCTTCAATTCAGCCTTCGCTTTCGCAAAGTCGCGGCGCTTGCTAAACACGTCACAGGCGGCGGCAACCACCGCGTTGTTTTCGTTGCGCTTTTCGTGGATGCCAACCAGGTGGTTCTGGCCGATGCCGAAACCGACACCGATGACCCCCACGGCAATCCGGTTATTGGCGCCGGCAACATTGGCGGAGGGGGCTGTGTTCTGCCCGTAAACTGGTGTTTTCAGGAACGGGGTGGCGGCGGCTACGGCAGCGGCGGCCGTGGCCGTCTTCTTGATGAAATCCCGGCGCGGAAGCCCGGTCGGAGGAACGTTCGTGTCCATAAGTTTTTTCGAATACTTCGTTACTGCAGTTCAGTAGACGCAGGTTAACGGAATTAAATTCAGGGTCAATCCTGTGGAATCGGCCCGAATCGGCCCAATCAGCCAAGAGTCCGCGGAATCGGCCCAATCGGCCCATGGATCGCACGCGGCGCAGTGGCGCCCCGGAGCGTCACAGCGGAGGCCAGCCGGCTATTTCGTCGTGCTTGCCGAGGCGCTCTCGCGAGGCTTGTAGCGGTCGTCAAGGATCTCGAGTCCGGCCTCTTCCTTGAGCTTTTTCATGTAAGCGGGCAGTTGTTTCTGGATGGCCTGCTGGATCAGGGCCTCTTTGAGATCGGAAGAAACCTTTGCCAGCTCTTGCTTTTTCGCGGGAATCTTTTCGTAAAGCTTGATGATGTGGTAGCCGAACTGCGTGGTGACGATGTCGCTCACCTGGTTTGTGTTGAGGGAGAATGCGGCGGCTTCAAACTCCGGCACCATGCGGCCGCGAGGGAATGTATATTCGCCCCCTTTGTCTCTTGAGCCGGGGTCTTCGGAGTACTCCTTGACCAGGGCCGCGAAGTCTTCACCGGCTTTGGCCCGTTTCAGAGCCGCTTCCGCCTTCTTTCGTTTTGCGGCTTTTTCTTCGTCGGGCAGCTCCTTTTGCTTGTCGTCCCGGGTGCTCAGGAGGATATGGCTGGCACGAACCATCTCGGGTTGCTCGAACCTCCCGGGGTTCTCGTCATAAAACTTCTTCACGTCGGCATCGGTTACCTCGGCCTTAATCTCGCGGCGAACGACGGTTTCGGCGATGGCCGCCTGAATCCATTTGCTCACCAGTTGATCGAACGTGAGGTTTTCGGCTTTGAGGCGCATGTTGAACAGCTCTTCGGAGCCGAGCTTTGTCTTGGCCTCAGCCAGGCGCTTATCGGCCAGTTCTTTGCCTTTCGCTTTGTCTTCCGCAGTGGCCCGGTCATTGAGCAGATGAAGGCTGATGAGTTGCTCGAGCACACCCTGTTCCAACAATTGCATGCGGTCCTGCGGCACCTGCTGGCCAGCCGCCGTAAGCTGCGCCTTGATGCGGATGGCTTCCTCGTCCAGCTGGCTTCGCTTCACTTCGAAGCCTGACTTCGTCCTGGCGATTACCGGGTCGCCGAACAGGGCCGCAAGGTTGGTGGAACTGGTGTCTGCGGCGGCGAGCGGAAGAGCAACCAGCAGGGTTAATAGGGAGCCAACCGAAACTTTAATAAGCATAAAAACTATTTTAACACACGGCTTAGAGTTTTACCACTTTAACATCGCTAATATCGGGATCACTCTCGATTTCACGCAGAACTTCCGCGGGCGGCACGCTGTCCAGGTTGAGAACGGTTAGCGCGCGGCCGCCCGCTGTGTCGCGACTCAGGCTCATGCTGGCGATGTTAACGTTGGCCTTCCCCATCAGGGTGCCCAGGTATCCGACGATTCCGGGCCGGTCTTTATTCTTCAGCAACAGGACCACCCCGGAGGGAACGATTTCGGTGGCCTGGCTGTAGACGCGGACAATCCGCGGGTTCTCCGGCGAACCGAAAAACGTGCCGCCCGCCGACACGACCTTTGCGCCGTCGCGAAAGGCCTGCACATGAAGCCACTCGTTGAACGTGACGGGTTCGTTCGAGCGCTTCTCCTCGACGGTAACGCCAAGGGTGGCGGCGATGCTGCGCACGTTGACGTTGTTGAGATCTTTCACGTTCGCGCGCGCGAGAAACCCAAGAAGTATGGCCCGGGTAATCGGGTCAATGTTGGGGAGTTCCTGAGCTTTGCCGCCGTAAGTGATGTGCAGCCTGTCCACATCGGTCGACGCCAGTTGGCCGACAAACTTGCCGAGTTTCTCCCCCAGGTTCAGGTAGGGGCGCACCTCTTCGTAGGTCTTCGCGTCCAGGTAGGGCAAGTTGACCGCGTTCCGCACTTCCCCGGTTAGCAGATAGCCCGCAATCACCTCCGCCACCTCAATCCCGCATTTCTCTTGCGCCTCGTGCGTGCTGGCGCCCAGGTGTGGCGTCAATACGATGCTCGGATGCTTCCGATACGGATGGTCTTCCGGCAGCGGTTCAACCGTGAACACATCCATGGCCGCCGCGGCGACTTTTCCCGAGTCCAGCGCGGCGATTAAATCGTTCTCCACAATGATCTCGCCGCGAGCGCAGTTCACGATGCACACCTTCGGCTTCATCTTGGCGAACGCGGCCGCGTTGAGCATGCCCCTCGTCTGGTCCGTTGCCGGCATGTGGACGGTAATGAAATCGGCGTCGCGATACACCTGGTCCACTTCCAGGCTCAGCTCGATCCCAAGTTCGCGGGCGCGCGCCTCGCTAAGGAACGGATCATACGCCAGCACTCGCATTCCGAAGGCCAGCGCCCGCTTGGCCACTTCCCCTCCAATCCGGCCCAGGCCCAGAACCCCAAGGGTCTTGCCCATGACCTCCGAGCCCTGAAATTGTTTACGATCCCACTTGCCCGCCACCATCGACAGGTGGGCTTGCGGCACCTTTCGCGCGAGGTTCAGAATCATCGCGAAGGAAAGCTCCGCGGTGGAGACCGTGTTTCCTCCCGGCGTGTTCATTACCACCACCCCGTGCTGGGTGGCGGCTTCCACATCCACGTTGTCGATGCCTACCCCCGCACGGCCCACCACCCGCAGCTTGGGCGCGGCCTCAATCACCTTTCTGCTCACCTTGGTCTCGGAGCGGACGACCATGGCCGAAACATCCTGCACGACGGGGATTAATTCCGCTTCGGGAAGGCGTTTTGGAAGAACAACGACTTCGAACTCGGGTCGTTGCTGCAGCAACGCGATTCCCTTGGGAGACACAGGGTCACAAATGAGCACCTTCATAAGAAGGCGTGAGTGTAGGCCAACCAGTCCGGGCGGTCAAACCACGAAAGACCCGACCAGACCCGACCCCCGAGCACCCCAAGCAGGGCATTTTTTCTTCTCATGGCTCAGGATTGGGAGATCTCGGTTGTTCTGTAAGGTTTTGGCGTCGCAACCCTGTCTGCTTGTTCACTGCTAACTCGATGTACTTGCGAGTCGTTGACGCACCCGGCCTTCCACCCCAGCAAGCAACTCAAGGCCGAACAGGCGGGTCCCCTTTTTCTGTTGAAGACGGGCGTGTAGTGGATCAGAAACCGTTCTGTTTCGCGACAATCTTCAGGTGAATGCCCTTGGATCTCGACCGCTCACGCATGACCGTGTGACCGAGGTGAGGAGCGAGGAGAGGGTCAGAACGGCAGTCGTCAGGCACGCTGGCCTTGCGTCACAATCCCTTGCCGCGGGGGGCCCTCTTCACGACCTGCCGATGGGCGAGTGCGCGCGCTCGAGTGCTTCCTTGTAGAACATGCGCACCGGGGCGCCGCCCATGGCGATGGCGCACCAGGCTGCCTCGTCCAACTCTGCCTGGGTGATGCCGAGTTCCCGGGCGGCAGCAAGGTGGGCGGAGAAGCACGGAGCGCAACGGCTTAGCACCACCAGGCTGAAAGCGATGAGCTCCTTTGTTTTCGCGTCCAGCGCGCCGGCTGCCTGAGTCGAGCGCAGGAGGGCGGCAAAAGCGCGTTGCGATTCGACCGCCGTGCCGCCCTGCGTCATGCTGCCCTGGTTCGCAGTTGCGGGCGCGGACGAAAAGACGTCGGCACAACAGCCGGTGTGGGAAGCGTCGCTCCGCGTTGGCGGGGCGGGTTCGGGAGCAGGAGGTTTCATTTGAGTCAGGGCAGGAGCAGCCGAGGTTGCGGAGGAGGCTTGCAGAACGATTTGGCCGGAAGATTCGCCCTCGATACGGCCGATGACGAATCCGGCGGCGCCGCGCGCGGCCAGCGCCTGTTGAAGTTTCGGGCAGCCCGCCTCCGGAATGGCGATGAGCAAGCCCCCGGATGTCTGGGGGTCGAAGCCGAGATGCATTCGCGCCTGGTCCACGCCGTCAGTCAAGACGAGGTCCTGGCCCACGTATTCGCGGTTCCGTTCGATGGCGCCCGGAACCACGCCCTGTTGCAGGGCTTCGAGAACGCTAGGGAAAGCCGGCAGGGCATCAGCGAAGATCGATGCGGTCAGCCGATGATGGCGCATCAGGCGGATCAGATGCCCAAACAGGCCGAAACCGGTGACATCCGTGGCAGCGCTGGCGCCGGCTTCTTTCATGGCCTCGGCGGCAGCGCGGTTAAGGGCAGCCATGGAGGCGTGGGACGCGGCGAGCCCCGCGGGATCGCCGCGCCCGATCTGCTGGGCAAACGCGAGGATCCCGGTGCCCAAGGGCTTGGTGAGCACGAGCCAATCGCCGGGTTGCGGCTTGTCCAGCGCTTTCGCGACCGCCGGATCGATCAGGCCGGTGATGGCAAAGCCGAGTTTGATTTCCTCATCCTTGACGCTGTGCCCCCCGATTAAAGATACTCCGGCCTCGGTGAACGTTTCCATGGCGCCCAGCAGCATCTGGAACAGAACCTCGCCGGGGAGGGTTTCGGACGGAAACGCCACGACGCTTAGAGCTGTGCGTGGAACGCCGCCCATGGCGTAGATGTCAGAAAGACAATTGGCGGCACAGATACGGCCGAACAGGCGCGGGTCGTCCACGCAAGGCGTGAACACGTCCACGGTCTGAACCAGGTGCAGGCCGTCGGCAATGCGGTAAATGCCCGCGTCGTCCCCGGCGGCGATCCCGGAGAGAACATCCGGGTCGGCAACGGCGGGGAGGCGGGCGAGGACGGCATCAAGGTCGGCGGGCGATATTTTTGAGGCGCAACCGGCGTAGCGAACCATGCGCGAGAGTTTTACCTCGGCAAGGTCGATGGGATCAGGCCGTTCACCGGCGCACGGGCAGATCCCTTGCTGGGTGAAAACGTCGCACGGGCAGGAACGTCGTGGGTCGCAGACGCAGTGACCGAGCAGCATCGAGCGCTCCATGACGCGGCGTCGTTTGGCAATGTCAACAGTCATAGGTCGCCAGTGAACATGGGGTCATCGTGAACTCCAGCCCTTGCATACTGCAGGCGCTGCTACCCTGCCTGCGCGGTGTGATATACTCAAGCCTGAACAGCTCCTGGCACCGGCAGGCGAGCGCGGTCATTCTCGTCCCGGGGGCCAATGCCGCGGCAAACCCCCGGGCTGGTAGTCCCGCACGCGAGTCGGGGCCGGGTGGTGCCCGGTGGGCGAAGCGCGATGCGTGTTTTTTCCCTTTCGCTCTGACGTGCTCCGGTGTATCGAAGTCCAATGCCTCGCACCTTATCGGGAACCGTTGTGACTGCCGCGCACCGCCGGGCGTTGATCGCGGTTGCGGAAGGGGCCGGTGATATCCTGCTCAAGAACTTCGGCAAGGTGCGAAAAGTCCGGCAGAAAGGGGACGCCGCCAGTGTGGTGTGCGAAGCGGACCTGGCGGCCGAGCAGTACGTTTTCAAGAAGCTGCGGGCCGCCTTTCCGGACCACGGATTCATCGGCGAAGAAGGCGCTGCGGTGGCCGGTTCCTCCGGGCTGACCTGGGTGGTGGATCCGCTGGACGGCACGTCCAATTTTGTCGCCGGCCTGCCCTGGTTCGGCGCGCAGATTGGATTGCTCCATGAAGACACGCCGGTGCTGGCCGCCATGTGCCTTCCGGTGGAGCCGGCGTTATACGTCGCGGAAGCGGGGAAAGGCGTTTGGCGCAACGGAAAGAAGGTTCAGGTGACGGCTGAGCGGCACCTGAAGAAGACCTTGTGTGCGTTTGGCTTCGACCCGGCGGCAAATGCCGTTGAGAAGGGCATCATCGCGGCTCAGTTGATGCGGGTGGCGAGCGCGGTCAGGAACATCCGGGCCACGAATTCGCTGGTTGACTTCTGTTACACGATGGAAGGCAAGCTGGGGGGCTGCATCAACCTCAACTGCAAGATCTGGGATATCGTGCCTGCCGCGCTGATGATCCCGGAAGCGGGAGGGCTGTTTACCGGCCTGGATGGCCGTCCTGTGGACTTCGCCGCGGGCCGGCGCGATTCCACACACACTTTTGCCATCATCGGCGCCAGCCGGCAACTGTATCCACGCCTTTTCAAGGCAGCCTCGCTTCCCGCATGAGTCCCGAGACGGTCCTGGTGACGGGCGCTTCCTCGGGCATCGGGCTCGAGTTGGCCCGCTGTTTTGCCGCCGAAGGTTGCCGGCTGATCCTTGTGGCGCGCAAACGCCACCCGATGCAGGCGCTCGCGGACGAGCTGCGAGCGGCGCACAAAACGCATTCGGAGATCATTCCCTTTGACCTGGCTGAGCCTGAGGCCGCCGTGCGGCTGTTTCGTCACCTGGAATCCAACGGCACCCGCGTCGATGTGCTGGTGAACAACGCCGGGTTCGGCGCCCACGGTCTGTTTGCGGAACTGCCTGCCGACCGGCAGCGCGACATGGTGCAACTGAACGTGATGGCGCCCACTCAACTCGCCCGGCTTTTCCTGCCGCGCATGATTGAGCGCAAACGCGGCGGAATCCTCAATGTCGCTTCCACCGCCGCATTCCAGCCCGGGCCGCGAATGGGCGTTTATTTTGCCACCAAGGCGTATCTGCTCTCCTTTAGCGAAGCTCTGTCTGAAGAGGTCTCCGGAACCGGGGTTGTGGTGAGCGCCTTGTGCCCGGGTCCCACCGCGACCAACTTCGGCGAGGCGGCGGGCTCGCGCCACTCGCCGTCATTTCGGAAGCTCTCGATGTCGGCGAAGGATGTTGCGGTGATTGGTCATAGAGGGTTCCGCGCCGGCAAAGCGCTCGTCATCGCCGGTCCGCGCAACCGGTTAATGGCATTTGCCATTCGCTTTGCGCCGCGCAGCCTGGTCCGCAAAATTGCCGGCCGTCTGAATCAGGCCAGCTACGCCGCTTGAGGAATTGAGGAGAACCCGATACCAGAACTCGCGCAATCCGCGGGCCAGTCATTCCAAATACTGAAGGTTCACCCGGGCCTTGGTATGCTTGCCGCTCACAGCGTGCAGCACAATTCCGTCTCTCTGATCCGCCCGCTCAATTCGCTTTACGCGGTCGAATCCGGCCGGGAGGGTCACTATCCCCATGATGTAGCGGACCGAAAACGGCTTCTCCGGGTCAAGGTTCACGCAGGTCGGAATGCCTTTTTCGGCGAGGGGATTGGTCGCCGCGGATTGCGCCAGCCCGCAATGGAAGTAAGCGGTTACATCCTCGATTCCCATAACGCCCAGATGGCGGCCGCTCCACGGTGGGTAATGACGCCCTCCGTTGGAAATCCAGAAAACCGTCTCTCGCAAGACCCGGGGGTCCTTCAACGCAAACCAAACATATCGCTCCTTTGGGAAAGCCACTGCGGTCCAGGCGAAGGGCAGACCAGGGTCGCTGACCACCATCACGAGGTCCTCGAATCCGCGACGGGCCGGAAAGCGCGTCAGGTCGGCAAACTGCCCGTCCCGCGTTGGCACCTTTTCCAGTGACTCGAATTCAGCGCCAGACTTGAGTGAGGAGTATCCTCCGTTCTCTGGCGACTCAAAATCTCCTGGAAACACCTGACCGCCCAGGATCGGGCTCGTCGAAATGACTCCGCTCCCTGGCGCCTCCGGGAACTTGAGCATGGCGTGATGCCCCAATCCCATGGGCCCGCGCATTCCGCTGATAACATGCTCCGAATAAAGCGCGTTTTGTCCCTCAACGAGAGTGATCCTCTTATCCACGCGTCCACGGCGTATTTCTGTCTGCAGACTCAGGTGGAGAGTTGTTCTGCCGTCGCGCGATTCGAGAGACTCGAAGTCCCATTTGCTATTCGCCGTTTCGCCGTGAACCGGGTGCTTCTCCCCGTTGAACGCGCGGTCGTTCCCTCCGAACGGAAGGCAAAAGAAATCCCCGCGCAGCGCTTTGATGATTGCCGGCAGCGGAGTCGTCATCTTCTCCTCCGCCCAGGGCGCGACCGAGTAGGGCCGGATCATTCGGGCGGTGCGTCGATTGAACGTGACCGGTCCGACGTGCCCTCCGGTTACGGTAACGAACGCTTCCGCCTGGTCGGATGCGAGCCGCCAGGAGGGTTGGCCAAGAACCATTCGTGTTAAGGGACGCCGGATGGATCGGTAGTGCCGCTTCGAGGTCATGGCCGGAGGTTAGCAGGGCCGCGGAGGAGCGCAATCGGCAGGGTTCGGAACGTCACCAGCAATTCTCATTATGGCGCCTGACAGACCTCGGTGCGCCGGGACGGACGCGCCATACCGTTGAAAATCTCAGTAAAGCGGTAGGGCGCGTCTCTCCGAGCGCGCCGAACAGCGCTGCAACCTGGCATGAAAAATTCACAACGAGAATTGCTGGAACGGCACTGCTTGACCTTGGTTCCTCGTCTTCCGATGCTAGGAACATCGAAAAATGAATCTAAACCGCTGCCGATCGACCGTCTCCCTGTTGCTCGTTGTTCTCACCCTGTCTTTCGCAACCAACGCAGCGACGCAGAAATCGACCAAGAACTCTTCGTCTGCGAAGTCGTCAGGCAAGACTGCCAAACCTTACACCGTCGCGCGCAATCCCTATCTGAGCGCCATTGTTGTCGACGCAGCCAGTGGGCGCACTCTCTTCGAACACCAGGCGGATGCGGTGGCGCATCCTGCCAGCGTGCTAAAGCTCATGGATCTGCTCATCATCCTCGAGAAGATTAAGGCGGGACAACTTTCGTTGCAGGACCAGGTGCTGGTCAGCGCGAAAGCTTCCAAGACCGGTGGAACACAGGTATGGCTGGCCGAGAAGGAGTCTTTCACGGTTGAAGATTTGCTGTTTGCTCTGATGATCCGGTCGGCCAACGACGCCGCCGTTGCGCTGGCCGAAAAGGTCGCCGGCAGTACCGACGCGTTCGTCGCATTGATGAACAAGCGCGCCCGTGAACTGGGCATGCGTAATACGGTCTTCCGGTCCGTACACGGTTTGCCGCCCGCCCAAGGCCAGGAGCACGACGTGATCACCGCCCGTGACCTGACTTTGCTGTGCCGGGAGCTTTTGA
>Ga0073934_10011450_pt1 | contig 10728 bp, 7 predicted proteins | sample LarsenN4metaG_FD_76834 | JGI IMG/M metagenome (GOLD analysis project Ga0073934, IMG submission 76834) | Hot spring sediment bacterial and archeal communities from British Columbia, Canada, to study Microbial Dark Matter (Phase II) - Larsen... ...
AACCTGTTGATAGATTTGACAGCGAACTCTCAGAATGCCATCTTCAGCGCGGATCAGCCCCGACAGCTTGAGTTGATTTTGCTCGATGGATTGTTCATCTTCTTCAATATCCTCGCCGTCGTAGACGCGGCGATATAAATTAAGGAGTTTACGTTTGAGAGGATGGCTCTGGAGACTATCCTGGACAAATTGTAAATTTGTTTCTTTGCGGGCTTCATCCGTCAAGAAGAGCCGCTCGGTCATCCGATCAATGGTTTCATCGGTCCAATCGGTTCCTTCAGATTGAACAATGGCCTGGCACAGCTTTTGAGTTAAATAGGGATGCCCGCCGGTCCAGTAAAAGACCCGCTCAAAGATCTCCTTGCCTTGATTGGGATAGATGGCTTCCAGGCGAGATTGTAGAACGGTGGCATCCTCGCGGCTAAAATCTTTTAGACGGATGCCTTGACCGATGTTAAAAGGGGTCCGGCCTGGATCTTTGATCAGGTCAGGCGGCGAAGCCACACCAATCAGGATGAAGCTTAAACGGGCAAAGGCCGAATTTTTAGCCCGGGCGTTATAGGTGGCCCGAATTGCGGTAAAAAAATCATCAGAAAAGGGCAGAGTGAGGGTAGTGTCGATTTCGTCGATAAAGATAACGATTTGATCTTCGATTTCCGTAAGAATTACATCGCTGAGAAAGTTGGTAAAGCGGCGAACAGGGCCTAATGAGGCTCGTTCTTGCCACCATTCTTCCGGGTCGGTATCAAGATCTAACTCGTCGGCCAGTTCGGTGATGAGATCAAGATACCAGGTATCGGCGACGCTGGTTCCCATTTCGGTCAGATCTATAATAGCGGTATGAACTCCCTGCGCCTGCAGCCGTCTGGCCGTCCGAATCATCAAGCTTGATTTGCCCATCTGGCGGGTGGTCAGGACATAGCAAAACTGGCCGTTAAGCGCCAGTTCAAACAGTTCGTCATCAGCCGGTCGTTTAACATAAGAGGGCACAGTTGGCGAGAGGGTACCGCCGGCGACAAAAAAATCTGAGGTGGTGCGCCGCCCCCTGTCTTTGGTCTGTGGTATTATAGGAACTGGAATCGTCATTTGATCCGACCGAAAATCCAATCAAGCTTTTAAATTACAAGCTGGATCCCAAAGCTCAACTTTGGACTCCAATATTAATCCCAAAGCTGAGCTTTGGACTCCAATGTTGCAGAAGCTTAACTTTGGACTCCAATATTGTCAAAAGAGTCTATCCTCAAAGTAAAGTTGATACAAGTCGCAGCGGCAAGTATAAACATTACCGCTACCTTTGATTAACCCGGCCTGAAGCAACCGGAAAAGGGCGGTTTCGTCGCTGCAGCGGCTGGTCCGGATAATTTCTTTAAGAGCATTTTTTAATTCCGGTTTATCATGGATGGTCCAGTATTGGTGTCGTAAGTGATCTCCAAACGGCCCATCATCATCGGCCGCATGCTGGTTCAACTCGGCCCAAGTCAACCCTTCGGTAACCATCGTATACATGGCTAACCGGGTAAGATAAGGATGCCCGTGTAAGAGCATCATCAAGTTTGGAATATCATAATCGGCAATGGGAGAGCCATGGCGCAGGTTGAGGGTGCGGACCTGCATCTCATCGAAGTCGGATACGTGTAAGTGGAGTCCAACATTAAAGGGGGATTGGTGAATGTCATCGATTAATAGATACGGTTCGGTGGAGATCACCAGAACCAGATTCAGCTTTTCCCATATCTCTCGCGAGGCCCGCCGGTTATGCCAGGAGCGCAGCAGGCCAAAAAAGTCTTTGTAAAAATCGGTCTGTAACAGACTGTCAGCCTCGTCCATGGCCAGAACAATCGGCTTCTCAAAGGCCGGTAAAACATGCTTTTCCATAAAACGGAGCAGCTTTTTGGAACCGCTGCGCGAACCTTCCCAGGCTTCCTCTATAATCTCCTCATCCAAATTTAATTCATCACAAATCGATTCGGCCAATTCTTGCAGAAATCGATCCAGGGAGGTCAACTGGTCACTGCCAAAGCTTTGAAAATCCAGAAAGACCACGTGGGCCCCTTGTTCGCGAGCATACTGAATGCCGCGCATTAACAAGGAGGTTTTACCGGTCTGGCGGGGCGCCCGGATCGTCGTAGTGGTTCCCCAGCTTACAATTTGATCTTTCAACTGGGCATCAACAGTGCGTTCAATATAGAGTTTGTCGCGCAGCTTTACCGCGCCGCCAGGCACAATCAATTCCTTCAAAAATCGAGGATCAAAGGCCGGCAGGGGGGGCGACGCCGAAGATTCACGGCCGGAGATAAGCTGCCCATCTTCTGAGATAACGCTGGTTTGAAAGGCCGAACTAACCCAGGCCGGCTGCATCCTGGGTGGGTGCTGGCCGGTGGTGGTATTTAGAATTTCTTGAAGCACGCGAGCGTCATCCGAATCGTTCTGCCAGATGATATACTGAAGGGGGTCCAGAAAAGTGGCAATGGTGTAAGGCAGCAGCCCTTCATAAGCAACTCTTACGGGAATGATGTTCGGCTTGCCATGCAACTTAAAATATTCATAAGCCCGGTTTAGCTCGCTTTTAACCATCTCACTCTCGGCCGAGGCTTTAGAAAGGAGCACAATTAAATAATCGCTTTCCTTTAGTTGTCGATCGATTTGCTCCAGCCAGGTCGTTCCAGTTTGAACCGTTTTATCGATAAAAACCTTATAGCCCTGGCCGGTGAGGGATTCAGATAGATAAGAGGCTAGCTGCTGATCAGGGTTGGCGTTTTGCTTGTAACAGATAAAAAGAGCAGGTTGTTCATCAAGCAAAGTAAAGCTTTTTTTAGCCGGGGTTAAATAGGGCGTCAAGACTTTAAGATCGGCCAGCATTTCCCGGGCCGAAGCGTAACGCATGGCCGGATCTTTGGCCATAGCTTTTTGAATAATCTTTTCAACAGCTTCGGGCAAATAGGGGTTAATCGAGCGAGGTTGGCGGGGCTGCTCGTTAATATGCTTGAAAACAATACTCATCGGCGAATTGCCGTCAAAAGGTAATTTGCCGGTGGTGAGTTCATAGAGCATCACCCCTAGCGCATAAACATCGGCCTGGGCGTCGATCTCCCGGCCAAACCCTTGTTCAGGCGCCATGTAGTGGGGTGTGCCAAGAACATCGTTTGTCGCTGTCAAGCGCTCGGCATTAATAATCTTCGAGATGCCAAAATCGGCCAGAACGGGTTGGCCTTCAGGTGTGAGCAACACGTTACTGGGCTTTAAATCACAATGAATGACTCCCCGATCATGGGCATAGGCAACCGCCTCGGTAATGGCTTGAAAAAGCTGAACGATTTCAGGGAGTGGAAAAAGTTTCCCCTGGATTTGAAGATTACTCAGACGTTGAGCCAGGCTCTCACCCGGTACAAATTCCATAACCATATAAAAGGCTTCATCCTCAACGTCAAAATCGAAGATCTGGATGATGCCGGGATGGCGTAACGTTGCGATTACTTTGGCCTCGCGCTGAAAGCGATCAACAATATGGGGGTCACTTGCTTTATGAGTGTGAATGACTTTTATGGCCACATCTCGCTCTAAGGTGGGGTGAGAGGCTTTATAAATTTCGCCCATCCCCCCCTTCGCCAGAAGCTCTTTGACGATATATTTACCAATTTGTTTAACAGTTATCACGATCTTTTCTCATATTATAGTGACTAACTTTTTACAGTTATTCAAACCAGATTCTAACCAGTACCTCATTTTAGCACATCTGCCCTTTGCGTACAATCGGCCCTGGTGGATATGAGAAACTCTTACAAAAAGAAGCCGTTATGGGCCGTAATTCAGAATTCGTTAATCTTTTTTGACTATGATTTAACTGCTCGATAAAGATTTTTTCAACCCAAAAAGAGGATAGGATGGTTTCATGCTTAAAAAAGTTGCTTTAATGCTTCTGCTGGTAGCTTTATTTGGTTTTTTTCCCGCTCGCCCGATCACAGCCCAGGAACCGGAGGAGATCAAATTTGAGGATTACATGCCGGAGTTGGTGGATTATAAGCTGCCCAACGGCCTGCGGGTTATCCTGGCCGAAGATCACTCTGCGCCGGTGGTCGCGGTCAATATCTGGTATCATGTTGGCGCGGCCAATGACCCGGAAGGGCGATCCGGCTTTGCCCATATGTTTGAACACATGATGTTTGAAGGCTCGGCTAATATTGCTAATGACCAGTATCATGCCCTGCTGGAACAGATTGGGGCCGATAATAACGCTTATACGGCCGCCGATAACACCGCCTATTGGGAGGTGGCGCCCTCAAATGAACTGCCCAGGGTGCTCTGGATGGAGAGCGACCGGATGGCCTCGCTGCAGGTTGATGAGGAAGCCTTTGTGACTCAGCGCCAGGTGGTGATTGAGGAGTTTAACCAACGGGTAGCCAACCAGCCCTATGGCGCTTCCAGCCGCCGCCTATCTACGCTGCCATTTCAGGGTTATCTTCCCTACGAGCGTTCTGTGATTGGCAGTGTGGAAGATTTGCAGCAGGCCGCTCTGGATGAACTGCAAGAATTTCACGATAAATATTACAAGCCTAATAACGCCACGCTGGTGATTGTGGGCGATATTGATATTGAACTGACCCAGAAATTGGTCCAGGCTTATTTTGGCGATATTCCGGCCGGTGAAGAACTGGCGCCGATTACAGAGCAGTATCCCCTACCGGAAGAGTTCCCGGTCCTGCGCACGGACGAGGCCACCGGTTGTCAAATCGGTTATGAGGAAACATTGATCGATTCTCTGGTGCAGCTACCTCGCTATACCGTTACCGTGGTTGGCCCGCCGCGCGGCGAGGCCGATTTTTATGCCATCAACCTGCTGATAGATATTCTTGGCAGCGGTAACAGCAGCCGGTTTCAGCAAAATATTGTGCAGGAAGGGCTGGCGGCCAGCGCTTTTGCCGGGCATAGTGATTATTTAGGGGCCAGTCTTCTTTATGCCGGCGCTATTCCCAACGCCGGGGATACGATTGAGGATGTGGAGGAAGTCGTTCGCTCGGAATTTGCGACGGTGATAGCGGAAGGAGTTACTGAGGCTGAACTGGCCAGGGTTAAAAAGCGAACCGTGGTTGGAGCTATTACCTCTTTCCGCGACTCGGCCCGGAGTACCAGCGAATGGCTGCAAGATGCCGTTCTGACGTTTGGCGACCCTGGGGCGATTGCCGATGAACTGGCGATGTATGAAGCGGTAACTCCCGACGATATTCAACGGGTGGCCGAAACCTATTTGTGTAACAAGCCAATGAACCGTTTGATCACGCTCCCGGAGGGAGAAGAGATGTTAGCCGAACATCCCGGCCCGTTGGTTGAACCGGTTGAGGTCGATCCCGCTGATTTGACACCCCAAGATGTTGAAGAGCTTGAATTAAGTCAAGAGGATCTGGCCGATCTGCCGGAAGGAGTGGTGAGCCGGACTGAAGTTCCGGCCTCGTTGCCGGTGACTGAAGCCGATTTTCCGCCTTTCCAGACCTTTACCCTGGAGAATGGTCTAGAGGTGATCTTTGTTGAGCAGCATGAAGTACCCAGGCTGCGCCTCCAACTGTATGTGGGGGGTTCCAATGCAGCGGCCCCGGCCGATAAACAGGGTGTGGCCGATTTTGTGGCTGAGCTGCTGACGAAGGGAACAGAAACTCGCACGGCGGCTGAAATTGCTGAACAGATTGAGTCGGCCGGGGGGTCTGTGGGGTCTAGCGCCGACCTGGAATGGACCTCGCTTTCGGTCCAGGCGCTGCGAACCGATGCTGACCTGGCCTTTGATCTCTTAGCAGATATGGCCCGCCAGCCTACTTTTCCTCAAAAAGAGTTTGACGTGATCAAGCAGCAAACCTTGACATTTCTGGAGCAGGAGGATGTTGATCCCGATACGCTGGCGAACCGGCAATTTGGCCGCATTGCCTATGGCGAGCATCCTTATGGTTTTTATACCGATCAGGAAACCGTCGAACCTCTCAGCCGGGAGGATGTGGTTGAGTTTTATGAGACCTATTATAAGCCAAACAACGCGCTGCTGGTCGTAGTGGGCGACACAACGTTGGAAGAGGTCGAAGCCCAAACCGAGCGGGTTTTTGGCGACTGGGAAGAGGGAGATGTGCCTGATTTTCTGGATTATCCAGAGACTGAAATGGGCGACACCTCCGTGATTTATCTGATCGACCGGCCCGACGCGGAGCAAGCGACGGTGCAGATTGGCAACCGGGGCATTAATGCCCGTAACCCGGACCGTTACGCCTTGATTGTAACCAACGCGGTGTTAGGCGGTGGCGCGTCTTCACGCCTCTTTGAAAATTTGCGCGAGAACAAAGGCTATACCTATGGCATCTTCAGCCGCTTTGGCCGGCCCAATGATGTTAGCACCTTCCGGGTTTTGACCAGCGTGACCCAGGAGTATACGGGCGACGCCGTGCGTGAAATCTTGAATGAGTTGGAGAGAATCCGAACCGAGCCGATCTCGGAGGAAGAGCTGGATGACGCTAAAGGCCTGATTATTGGCAACTTTGCCCTGGCGATTGAAGACCCCGGCGATTTTGCCAGCCAACTGAGCAACCGGTGGCTGACGGGTGTGCCGATTGAGGAGCTCAATAGTTATCTGCAAGAGATCGAGCAGGTTACGGCCGAGGACGCCCAACAGGCGGCGGCCAAGTATATCAACTCAGAACAACCGCTCATTGTGGTGGTTGGCAATGCTGAACTTCTAAAACCGCAGTTGGAAGAGATCGCGCCGGTGGTGATTGTTGATAATGAAGGTAGCATCGTTGAAGCGGAATAGAACAAGGTTTTATTAGGTTCTGATTTTTACCTTGCTGAAAGCTCAAATGTAGTTCAGCTTCCAAGAAAGTCCGTTCAGGGGGAGGAGATTGTCCTCCCCTTTTTATTACTGGGTTTTGCTCAGGGTTAACCTTGGTCAAAACTGTTCCTTAGTGTTATAATCAAAGTTGATCACGCAAAGGTGCTGATAGAGAAATCTTGAAAGAAGTTTTGAAGATATTGTTGGTTGTCATTGGCCTGTTGCCCATTGCAGCGATAGGTTTGTTTGTTATCGGCGCGTTCATTGGCCAACTGCCAGGCGATGTCGCTGCGCCGCCCCCACCGCAGTGGCTCTTAATCTCCATTATTTTACTTCCGATTTTTGCCTCGCTTTTTTTGAGAGCCTACAAGAGACAAAAGAAAGCGAAACAATGGCTGCGTCACTGGCCTAACCTTCGCCGGCAGGAGGTTGTTGGCCGTTATGGCGCCGCTAAGACCATTGAAGAGCTGTGGCTGGAGGGTCAGATGAAGGATTTACCGTTGAACAGCCCTGTCCAGCGTCTTTTAGATAAGCCCCTGTTCTGGGGAGCGGCTGCCCTGGTCAGTCTCCTGGCCCTGGCCTACATTTTTATCTGGTTGGGATGGGTGGCGGCTAATCGCTAGGCAAACTAATGATAACCTATCTATATTTATGCGATCAGAGAGCCTTCACCAGGTCGATACGCCAGTCATTGCCTTCGTGAAGGTCCCCACCCGAATCTACAAACTTCCAATGCAGCCGGTAAGGCTGTGTCTGCAGAGGACTGTACCCTAGACGAAGGTAAAGTTGGTGCGCTCTGGGGTTATCGACCGGGTCCACGCCCAGGTAAATATGCGGGCAGCCTCTGGAACGAGCCGTTTCCTCCATCTTGGCAATGAGGTAGGATCCGGCCCCCTGGCTGCGACAGTCCGCTCTGACAAACAGATCAATAATATCCGGGAGCCGGGAGGTATCGTTGGCATCCGACCAATTGGGTGGGCGTTCAAAAACAAGTAGACCAAAGCCGACGATCATCTCCGACTGTTCAACGATCAGATAGAGCAGTCTGCCAGCCTCGGCATCCCGCAGCCGGTCCTTGTGCAAAGCCAAAGGAGTCTTGAACGCTGTCAGGGCTGGCAGATCGGCTTCGGTAGCCTGGCGGACGTTGTAGGATGGTAGGTCTGTCATCAGCTTACTGCTATAGAATCTATTGTTACATCAGGGGCGGATGGAGTCGAGGCTTTAGCCGGGGAACCGGCTAAAGCCTCGACTCCATCCCCGGCTTATTCCCATTACCGGGCCAATTGATCGCAAAAGACGGCGATTTGGGCGCTGTGCTCCCGCTTGTGCCCGTAAAAACTGTAGGCGATAAAATCATCCAGATCGTATTCTGAGCCATACCAGGCTAAGGTTCCCTTTTGCCGGTAGGTTTCGGCCGGAATGCGAGCGGCCAAGGCCATGGTTTGGGCGTGAGTATCGGTGAATTCGGCCAGCGTCTCAGCGATGGTCATATCCTGGCGGGCGGCGACTTCGACATCGTTAAAGCCTAACAGGCCGAGGGCGCCCATTTTGTCGAGGTAAGGCGTTGGGCCACCGTCCAGAAAGGTCTGCAAAACGTCAACCAATAGATGCTCGTAAGAAGCTAAATGGGCAATGATCTCCTTCACCGACCAGGCTCCGCAAACGCCGGGTGTTTCCCATTCTGCCTGAGGCAGATTATCAAGAGTGCGCAGTACGGTTTGATGGCCATATTTCAGTACATCTACAGCGTTCATCCTTTGCTCCTTTCAAAGCAGTAACCTTTACTGAGTGGCTTGCATTTTTTTCCTGGCCCAGGCGACCCATTTGCCGTTCAGGCCCTGGCCGAGCTCCGGTGGCGCTGGATGCAGCGCCGGCCACAGGCGCACAATCGTGAAGTGACGCAACAGGTCGCGCACGTCGACCTCGTCACAATAGTGATGCGGCAGATAACCATCGAGATCTTCGGAGTCGGGTCGCGGGTCAACAAAGGTGTTTGGCTCGACTTCAAGCTGATGCCCGGCCACGACGCCGGCCCGCAGGCTTTGGTAATCCCAGGTATCGGTGCAAGGGAAATCGACCAGAAACAGGCCGCCCGGCTTTAGAATACGCCATACTTCGGCGATGGCCTGCTGAATGTTGGCACGTAAGGCATGGTGAATGGTCGAGGTGCAAAGCGCGGCGTCGAAGGTGTCGTCTGGCCAGGGCAGCGTTGTCATATCGCACACACGGCCATCAAAGGCGAGGCCGCGCTCAGCGCAGGCGGTATAGGTGCGCTGTACACCGGTCGGTGCGATGTCCGAGCCGGCCATCTGGAAGCCACGCCCACCCAGGTAGGTAACGTGGCGGCCTGCGCCGCAGCCCAGATCAAACACGGCTGCGCCCGGCGGCAAACTATTAGCCCATTCGACCACAGTGTCATTGGGCGGGGCGAAACTGGTGTAACGACTCGGAATCTGTTCACCGGCCCAGATTGGCTCCCAGCCGAGGCGGTTCATCATCATCACCTTTCTGGCTAACGGGTGTAATCCAATAAGCGTTTACACTTGTGTCCGGCATATTGTAGTTCTTTTTGGATACGAGGCAAACATGGAGGAAATCAGAAAAACTATATAGCCTGACAGGGTAAATTTATGCGGGAAAAGCAAAAGAACCCAGGTTTTTGGTAAAAAACCTGGGTTCAAAGCTTCTCTTCTGAGAGAGGGACTCAACTGTAGTTAAGCAGCCTCGATGGCTTCCTGGTTGATCTCTTCGCTGAGTTCGGTCAGCTTTTCATCAGTTTCGCTCTCCTCATCCAGCGTTTCCTGGAGTAAGTCGGCCGCATCCTCAAACCCTAACATTTCGGCATAGGTTCGGACGGTACCGTAGCCGGCGATCTCGTAATGCTCGATCTTTTGGGCGGCGGCAATCAAGACGGCATCCTTAACCTGGGCGTTGCCGTTTTTCTCGACCACTTCCGAGCCTTCTTCGATCAAGCCTTGCATCGCTTTACAGGTTTCGCCGCTGGGGCTTTCATTTAACTGCTTAAAGACCTGTTTCAGCCGGTCGATTTGGTTTTTGGTGACGTCCAGGTGCTCCTGGAAAGCCTGTTTTAATTTATCCGATGAAGCCGCCTCGATCATCTGGGGCAGGGCCTTGGTAATCTGATTTTCAGCGCTGTATAAATCTCTCAACTCATCAACAAAAGCATTATGTAAGGAATTTAGTCTCACCGTAGACCTCCTGAATTAATTATAGGGTGGCCCTTATTGTATCATCTCTTACCGTTGGGACGTTTACTCAGCCGGATAGTTTTACGACTCTCAACTAGGTGATTTTCGATGGAAATTCGAGTCTAACAGGGTGAGGGCTGAGCATCTCGTTTCCGCCTTTGTTCTGTTTGGAAACGGGATGCATCCCTACATGAGCAATTGTTGCCGGGGAAATCTAAACGGCATTCAATCCAGGATAATGACGGAGCGGAGCACTTCGCCCCGTTCCATCGCGGCGAAGGCATCTTCCACCTCTTCCAACCGGATCCGGCGCGAGACGACTTCATCAAGTTTAAGCTGGCCCTGGCGATACCATTCGGCTAACATGGGAAAGTCTCGGCTGGGCAGGCAGTCGCCGTACCAGGAGACGCAGAAGTGACCGCCCAGGTCAAAGAAGCGCTGCAGGTCCAGGGTTAGCGTTGGGCCGGGGCCGGGTACGCCGATAAAGACACAAGTCCCGGCCAGGTCGCGGCAAAAGAGGGCCTGTTCCAGCGTTTCGGGGCGGCCAACGGCCTCAAAGGAGTAATTGACGCCGTGACCGTTGGTCAACGCTTTGATGCGGGTAATGGGGTCAACTTCTTTAGCGTTGATAGTGTGGGTGGCCCCAAAATCTTTGGCCCATTCCAACTTGCGGGGGTCAATATCGACGGCAATAATGGTGGTCGCCCCGGCCAATTTGGA
>Ga0073934_10011453_pt1 | contig 10727 bp, 11 predicted proteins | sample LarsenN4metaG_FD_76834 | JGI IMG/M metagenome (GOLD analysis project Ga0073934, IMG submission 76834) | Hot spring sediment bacterial and archeal communities from British Columbia, Canada, to study Microbial Dark Matter (Phase II) - Larsen... ...
CCTTGCGCCCGTTGTTGTCGGTCAGCGTGCCGTGGTCCATCACCTGCAGCAGCACGTTGAAGACGTCGGGGTGGGCCTTCTCGATCTCGTCGAGCAGCAGCACCGCGTGCGGCTTCTTGCTGATCGCCTCGGTCAGCAGGCCACCCTGGTCGAAGCCGACGTAGCCCGGAGGCGCGCCGATCAGGCGGCTCACCGCGTGGCGCTCCATGTACTCGGACATGTCGAAGCGGATCAGCTCGATGCCGAGGATGTACGCCAGCTGGCGCGCCACCTCGGTCTTGCCGACCCCGGTGGGGCCGCTGAACAGGAACGAGCCGATCGGCTTGTCCGGCCGGCCCAGGCCCGAGCGCGCCATCTTGATGGCCGAGGCCAGCGCCTCGATGGCCGGCTCCTGGCCGAACACGACGCTGTTGAGGTCGCGGTCCAGGCTCTTGAGCTTGCCGCGGTCGTCGCTGGAGACGCTGGTCGGCGGGATGCGCGCGATCTTGGCGACGATGTCCTCGACCTCGGCGCGCGTGATGGTCTTCTTCTGCTTGCTCTTGGGCAGGATGCGCTGCGCCGCGCCGGCCTCGTCGATCACGTCGATCGCCTTGTCGGGCAGGTGGCGGTCGTTGATGTACTTGGCCGACAGCTCCGCGGCCGCCTGCAGCGCGCCGAGCGCGTACTTGACGCTGTGGTGCTCCTCGAAGCGCGACTTCAGGCCCTTGAGGATCTCCACGGTCTGCTCGACCGAGGGCTCGACCACGTCGATCTTCTGGAAGCGCCGCGACAGCGCCGCGTCCTTCTCGAAGATGCCGCGGTACTCGGTGAAGGTGGTCGCGCCGATGCACTTCATCGAGCCGGAGCTCAGCGCCGGCTTGAGCAGGTTGCTGGCGTCGAGCGTGCCGCCCGAGGCCGCACCGGCGCCGATCAGCGTGTGGATCTCGTCGATGAAGAGGATCGCGTTGGGCTGGTCCTTCAGGTGCTTGAGCACACCCTTCAGGCGCTGCTCGAAGTCGCCGCGGTACTTGGTCCCGGCCAGCAGCGCGCCCATGTCGAGCGCGTAGACGACGGAGTGCGACAGCACCTCGGGCACGTCGCCCTGGGTGATGCGCCAGGCCAGGCCTTCGGCGATGGCGGTCTTGCCGACGCCGGCCTCGCCGACCAGCAGCGGGTTGTTCTTGCGCCGACGGCACAGGATCTGGATCACGCGCTCGACCTCGTGCTCGCGGCCGATCAGCGGGTCGATCTTGCCGTCGCGGGCGAGCTGGTTGAGGTTCTGGGTGAACTGGTCGATCGGCGAGCCCTTGCCTTCGCCTTCTTCCTTCTCGGCCTCGTTGCCGCCGCTGCTGCCCTCGTTGGGCTTGCTCGGCTCGGGTGGGTCGCTCTTCTTGATGCCGTGGGCGATGAAGTTGACCACGTCCAGTCGCGTCACGCCCTGCTGGTGCAGGTAGTACACGGCATGCGAATCCTTCTCGCCGAAGATCGCCACCAGCACGTTGGCGCCGGTGACTTCCTTCTTGCCGCTGCCGGTGGACTGCACGTGCATGATCGCGCGCTGGATCACGCGCTGGAAACCGAGCGTCGGCTGGGTGTCGACCTCCTCGGTGCCGCCGACCGTCGGCGTGTTCTCCTTGATGAAGCCGGCGAGGCTCTTGCGCAGGTCGTCCATGTTGGCCGAGCAGGCGCGCAGCACCTCGGCGGCCGAGGGGTTGTCGAGCAGCGCCAGCAGCAGGTGCTCCACGGTGATGAACTCATGGCGCTGCTGGCGCGCCTCGACGAACGCCATGTGCAGGCTGACTTCGAGTTCCTGGGCAATCATGCGGCCTCCATAATGCACTGCAATGGGTGGCCGCCGCGACGCGCGGCAGCCAGTACCAGTTCTACCTTGGTCGCGGCCACGTCCTTGGTATAGACGCCGCAGACACCTCGACCCTCATGGTGAATCTTCAACATGATCTGGGTCGCGGTTTCGAGGTCGCGCTTGAAATACTCCTGCAGCACCATGACGACGAACTCCATCGGGGTGTAGTCGTCATTGAGCATCACCACTTGGTACATGCGCGGCGGCTGCGTGCGCTGAGTCTTGCGCTCGACGACGACCGCGCCCTGCCCGTCATCGGGCTTTCCTGTACCCGGGGGCACAGGGGGCTGCGGCGGTGTTTCGTCGGGCATGAAACCATTCTATCGAGTTGACCGCGAACCCGGTCACCCGGCTGGATATTGCGCTTCGCGAGCGGATCACAAGTGCGCGAAATGACTGCCCAAGTCCCGCCTGTTCGCTGCGCCAGGTATTTCCGCCGCGACCCGCATTGCGTTGCTTCCTTGACACGCCGGCGAGCAGCACTCGAAAATTGACGATCGTTTGAGGAGAGCGACATGCCGATCGGCACCGTGAAATGGTTCAACGACGCCAAGGGGTTCGGGTTCATCGAACCCGAGGGTGGTGGGGACGACGTCTTCGCCCATTTTTCGGCCATCCAGATGGACGGCTTCCGCACGCTCAAGCAGGGCGGCAAGGTCAGCTACGAACTGGTGCAGGGGCCGAAGGGCCAGCTGGCGCAGAACATCCAGCCGGTCGATGCTGCAGGCGCAACCCGCCGGGCGGCCGACACGGCCGAGTCCGAGCGCTGATCCTCGGCACCATGAAAGACAAAGGGCCCGCGATGCGGGCCCTTTTCGTTGGAAGCGGCGCAGCCGCCGCCTTCACATGTGCTCGATCATGACCTGGCCGAAGCCGGAGCACGACACCTGCGTCGCGCCTTCCATCAGGCGGGCGAAATCGTAGGTGACCTTCTTGGAGGCGATCGCCTTCTCCATCGAGCTGATGATCAGGTCGGCCGCTTCGGTCCAGCCCATGTGGCGCAGCATCATCTCGGCCGAGAGGATCTCGGAGCCCGGGTTGACGTAGTCCTTGCCGGCGTACTTCGGCGCCGTGCCGTGGGTGGCCTCGAAGCAGGCGACCGAGTCGGACAGGTTCGCGCCCGGCGCGATGCCGATGCCGCCCACCTGCGCCGCCAGGGCGTCGGAGATGTAGTCGCCGTTGAGGTTGAGCGTAGCGATCACCGAGTACTCCGCCGGGCGCAGCAGGATCTGCTGCAAGAAGGCGTCGGCGATCGAATCCTTGACGACGATGTCCTTGCCCGTCTTCGGGTTCTTGAACTTGCACCACGGGCCGCCGTCGATCAGCTCGGCGCCGAACTCCTTGCGGGCCAGCGCGTAGGCCCAGTCACGGAAGCCACCTTCGGTGAACTTCATGATGTTGCCCTTGTGCACGATGGTCACGCTGGGCTTGTCGTTGTCGATGGCGTACTGGATCGCCTTGCGCACCAGGCGCTCGGTGCCCTCGCGCGAGACCGGCTTGATGCCGATGCCCGAAGTCTCCGGGAAGCGGATCTTCTTGACGCCCATCTCCTCGATGAGGAACTTGATGACCTTCTTCGCCTTGTCGCTCTCGGCCTCGTACTCGATGCCGGCGTAGATGTCCTCCGAGTTCTCGCGGAAGATCACCATGTTGGTCTTCTCCGGCTCCTTCACCGGCGAAGGCACGCCCTTGAAGTACTGCACCGGGCGCAGGCAGACGTAGAGGTCGAGTTCCTGGCGCAGCGCCACGTTCAGCGAGCGGATGCCGCCTCCCACCGGGGTGGTCAGCGGGCCCTTGATCGACACCACGTACTCGCGCAGGACCTCGAGCGTCTCGGCGGGCAGCCACACGTCGGGGCCGTAGACCTTGGTGGCCTTCTCGCCGGCGTAGATCTCCATCCAGTGGATCTGCTTCTTGCCGCCGTAGGCCTTGGCCACGGCCGCGTCCACCACCTTGATCATCACCGGCGTGATGTCGAAGCCGGTACCGTCGCCCTCGATGTACGGAATGATCGGGTTGTTCGGGACGTTGAGCGAGAAGTCCGCGTTGACGGTGATCTTCTGCCCGCCTGCGGGCACCTTGATGTGCTGGTACATGGAGATGTGGCTCCGGGCTGGGGTGAGGGGTCGTATCGGAACGTGGAATTCTATTCCACGGTGTCTGTCAATCGACTGACAGCCGCGCTGCGCGCGCGGTCAGAACGGCAGGCAGAAGTCGCTGCCCATGGCCGTCGCCAGGCCATGCGCCAATGCCCAGCCGGAAGCGCCGGCCAGCATCAGCCCGGCCAGCCGCACGGCCAGCACCTGTGCGCGGCCGGCGTGCCGCCCGGCCAGGTGCATCCACAGCGCGGGACCGAGCCACAGGCCCAGCCCCGAGCCGGCGGCGAACAGCGCCATCAGCGTGGCTCCCTCCACGGGGCCCGAGCCCAGCGCCGCGACGACCAGCGCCGACTGCAGCAGGCCGCACGGCAGGGCCACCCACATCGAGCCAGCGGCCGCCGCGCCGGCCGGGCCCTGCATCCAGATCACCCGCCGGCCGGAGCCGCCACGCCCGATGTTGTCGATCCACGCCGGCTGCCGACCTCGAATGAGCAGCCACAATCCGAGCGCCAGCGCGGCCACCTGCAGCAGCGTCCACAGCGGCCGCAGGATCGCGACCTGCGCCCCCTGCGTCGCCAGCCACGACACGCTGCCGGCCGCCAGCGCCCCGCCAGCGGCATAGCTCAGCAGCCGGGCGCCGTGGAATGACAGCGTGCTGGCCTGCGTCGCCACGCCACCCGCGCAGCCGCGCACGATGCCGGTGCAGGCGGCGCCGCACATCGCCGCGCAGTGCGGCGAACCCGCCAAGCCCATCAGCAAGGCGGTGGTGGCGAGCGCGGCGTTCATGCCCTAGATGATGCGCGAGAAGCGTTCGCGGGTGCGGTCGGCCTGCAGGTACTTGTCGAACACCATCGCCACGCTGCGGATGAAGTACCAGCCCAGCGCGGTCACCTGTATCGCGGCCGGCTCCAGCACCACCAGGCCGGAGGACTCGAGCGCGCGAAGCTGCTCCAGTTCGGCGGAAAAGTGCTTGCGGAAGTCGATCAGGTGAGCGAGTTCGATCGACTCGAACTCGAGCCGCCCCTGGCACATGATGGCCATGATCACGGCGCGGCGCAGCAGATCCTCGCGCGTCAGCGCCAGACCCCGCACGATCGGGAACTGGCCGCGGTTGACGGCGTCGTAATACTCCTCCAGCGTCTTGGCGTTCTGGCTGTAGGTGGCCCCCACGCGTCCGATCGAGGACACCCCCAGGCCGATGAGATCACAGTCCGGCTGCGTGCTGTAGCCCTGGAAGTTGCGGTGCAGGCGGCCCTGCCGCTTGGCGGCGGCCAGCGCGTCACCGGGCAGCGCGAAGTGATCCATGCCGATGTACTGGTAGCCGTGGCCGACGAAGCCGGCAATGGCCTCGGACAGCATGCGCACCTTGTCGCCCGCGGGCGGCAGGGCCGCGGCATCGATGCGGCGCTGCGGCTTGAAGCGCTGCGGCAGGTGGGCATACGAGTACAACGCGATGCGCTCGGGGCGCAGTTCGGCCACCTCGCGCACCGTGCGCTGCAGCGACTCGGGCGTCTGCTTGGGCAGGCCGTAAATCAGGTCGACGTTGGTCGACTCGAAGCCGAGTTCGCGCGCCGAGGCCATCAGCGCAGCCACCATCTCGCGGCTCTGCACGCGGTGCACCGCCTGCTGCACGGCCGGATCGAAGTCCTGCACGCCGAAGCTCAGCCGGTTGAAGCCGAGGCTCGCGAGGTGTGCCAGCCGCTCGGGAGTGACGGTGCGCGGATCCACTTCCACCGAGGTCTCTGCTCCGGGGGCGATGCGGAACGCCTTGCGCAGCGACCTCATCACGCGCGCCAGCTCGGCGTCGCTGAGGAAGGTCGGTGAACCGCCGCCGAAGTGCAGTTGCGAGACGGACTGACCCGCTCCCAGCCGCGCCACGTGAAGGTCGATTTCCTTGTCGAGCGCGTCGAGGTACTCGGCGGCGCGCTCGTGGTGCTTGGTGATCACCTTGTTGCACGCGCAGTAGTAGCACAGCGACTCGCAGAACGGGATGTGCACGTACAGCGACAGCGGACTCGAGCCGCCGATCACGCCGGCACCCTCGGCGCGCTGGTCGAGCGCGCGGGCGTAGTCGTCGGGCCCGAAGGCGTCGACGAATCGATCGGCGGTCGGGTAGGAGGTGTAGCGCGGTCCGTTGACGTCGAGCCGGCGCAGCAGCTCCTCGGTCACGACGGGGCGCTCGGTGGGGGCGTAGGACGTCGACATGAGCCCAGACTGTGCCTTGCCCCGAGTCAAGCGCCTTGACCTGCATCAACGGGCCTCCACGAGGCCAACGGGAGAATAATTCCATGACCTCCACCACTACGGAAGTGACGGCCGTGCCCGCACCCACAGCTCGCCGGACGGCGGCAGGGCGCACCCCGGAAGTCGCCCCGCGCAGCACCATGTCTTCAGTCGTGCCGATCCGGGCCGAGGCCTTCAAGGTCGCCTGCTCCAACTGCAACCTGCGCGAGCTGTGCCTGCCGGTGGGACTGTCCGACCCGGACCTCGAGCGGCTCGACCAGCTCGTGGCCAAGCGCCGTTCGGTCACGCGCGGCGACGCCCTCTTCCGCACCGGCGATTCGTTCCAGTCGCTGTACGCCGTGCGCGCCGGCTTCTTCAAGACCTGCGTGTCGTCGGAAGACGGCCGCGACCAGGTCACCGGATTCCAGATGGCCGGCGAACTGCTCGGCCTGGACGGCATCAGCCACGACCGCCACAACTGCGACGCCATCGCGCTGGAGGACTCGCAGGTCTGCGTGATCCCCTTCGGCCAGCTCGAGGAACTGTCGCGCGACTTCACGCCGCTGCAGCATCAGTTCCACAAGATCATGAGCCGCGAGATCGTGCGCGACCACGGCATGATGCTGCTGCTCGGCAGCATGCGCGCCGAGGAGCGCCTCGCCGCCTTCCTGCTCAACCTCACGCAGCGCCTGCAGGCACGCGGCTTCTCGGCGTCATCGCTGATCCTGCGCATGACGCGCGAGGAGATCGGCAGCTACCTGGGGCTGAAACTGGAGACGGTCAGCCGCACCTTCTCGAAGTTCCAGGACGACGGGCTGCTCGAGGTCAAGCAGCGCCACATCCGCATCCTCGACGAAGCCGGCCTGCGCCAGCTGATCACCAGCACCGCCTGCTGACCCCGCGCTGCCGGGGCCGCGGCGCGTTCACCGCGGCCAGCGGCGACCGCGGTCGGCGTTGATCTCGTCGGCGCTCATGTCGAGCAGGGCCGTCAGCGCGCCGGCCAGCGAGATCACGCCCCAGAAGATCAGGAAAGTCACGGTGTAGACCGCCTGGTGCGACCAGTTCAGCGCCTCGCCGCCGAACCAGTGCAGGTCGCCCGGATCGACGACCACGAACACGAGCATCTCCAAAACACCGGCCATCAGGAAGGCCGGCCAGAGGATGGTCAGGGCGCGCTGCTTCACGACCGCGGCGCTCGGCATCATCTCAACGCTGCGGCGTGGCCGCGTGGTTGCGGCCCTGCTGCGCCGGCGCCAGAGCATCCTTCGGGCTGAGCTTGGGCGCCATGTTGTCGCCCGGGCGAATATCGCCCTGCGAGGTGTTGATCACCGGGTCGATGTGGTTCCAGGCGATCACCGCGGTGGCGATGCTGGCCACCACCACCGAGAGCGGGCCGCCGAGCACCAGCCAGACGGTCGGAACCTTCCACCACGGGGTCGTGCGCTGAGTCTTGTCTTGCATGGGTGTGTCCTCGGTTCAGCGCGGTACGACGAAGGTCGACTTCTCGCGCACGTCGACCGCGCCGCCTTCCGCGTCTGCCAGTCGGGTGATCGTAAAGCGAAGCGGATGGGCGCCAGCACCGAGCGAACCCGCGGCTTCGGGAGAGATCTGCACGGCCACGGGCACCCAGCGCGATTCGGTCGAGCCGACCTCGACTTCCGCCTTCGAGGCGAGCGTGGCACCGACCAGGCCCTCGACGTCAATGCGGAATCGCTGCGCGCGCTCGGTGGCGTTCATCAGCTGCAGACGGTAGACGTTCTCGATGCGGCCGTCCTCGACGATGCGCGCCAGCGCACCGCGGTCGCGCACCACGTCGACCCGGAACGGCGTGCGCAACGCCAGGCTGGCCGCGAACGCGGCGACGATCAGCACCATGATCGCCGTGTAGATCAGCACCCGCGGCCGCAGCACGCGCCGCAGCATCTGCTCGCGGCTCCAGTGCCGGTCCATGCCGTTCTGCGTGGCGTAGCGGATCAGCCCGCGCGGGTAGTTCATCTTGTCCATCACGCTGTCGCACACGTCGATGCATGCGGCACAGCCGATGCACTCGTACTGCAATCCCTTGCGGATGTCGATGCCGGTCGGGCAGACCTGCACGCACAGCGTGCAGTCGATGCACTCGCCCTTGCCCGCCTCCTTCAGCGACGCGTGCGCCAGCGACTTCGGACGCGAGCCGCGCGGTTCGCCGCGCTGCGCGTCGTAGCTGATGATCATCGTGTCGTGGTCGAACATCGCGCTCTGGAAGCGCGCGTACGGGCACATGTACTTGCACACCTGCTCGCGCATGAAGCCGGCGTTGCCGTAGGTGGCGAAGCCGTAGAACAGGATCCAGAACCACTCCCACGGCCCGAAGCCCAGCGTCATCGCCGAAGCGGCCAGTTCGCGGACCGGCGTGAAGTAGCCGACGAAGGTGAATCCGGTCCACAGGCCGAAGGCGATCCACACCAGCTGCTTGCCGCCCTTGCGCAGCAGCTTCTCTCCGTTCCACGGCCCCGCGTCGAGTTTCATCCGCTTGGCGCGGTCGCCTTCGATGCGGTTCTCGAACCACATGAAGATCTCGGTGTAGACCGTCTGCGGGCAGGCGTAGCCGCACCACAGGCGCCCCGCCACCGCAGTGAACAGGAACAGGGCGTAGGCCGAGAGGATCAGCAGCCCGGTGAGGTAGATGAAGTCCTGCGGGTACAGGACGAGCCCGCCGATGTAGAAGCGGCGGGCCCCGAGGTCGAACAGCACGGCCTGGCGGCCGTTCCACTGCAGCCAGGGCAGCCCGTAGAACAGGATCTGGGTGCCCCAGACGAGCACCCACCGCCAGGTGGCGAACCAGCCGCTGACCGCACGCGCGTAGATCTTCTTCTGCGCGGCGTAAAGCGAGACGATCTCGCCGGCCGCATCGGGTGAACTGCCCCCGGGTGCAGCCGCGTGCGTGTCGGACATTCAGTCTTCCGTTTACTGCTTGCCGCCCTGCGACAGGTTCCACACGTAGGCGCCGAGCACGTGGATCTGCTCGGGCGTCAGTCGCGAGGCCTGGGCGGGCATGACGTTGGTCTTGCCATTGTTGATCATGGCGACCACCGCCTGCTCGCCGCCGCCGTGCAGCCAGATCTTGTCGGTCAGGTTCGGCGCGCCCAGGGCCTGGTTGCCCTTGCCGTCGGCACCGTGGCAAGCCGCGCAGGCACCGAACTTCTCCTTGCCGAGCTGGGCGGCCAGGGCGTTGTGCGCGCTGCCCGACAGGCTGAGCACGAAGTTGGCGACGTTCTTCACGTCCTCGGCCGTGCCCACCGCCGCGGCCATCGGCGGCATCGCGCCCTGGCGACCGCCGGTGATGGTTTCCTTGATCTTGTCGTGCGAGCCGCCGTACAGCCAGTCGCCGTCGGTCAGATTCGGGAAGCCCTTGCTGCCCTTGGCATCGGAGCCGTGGCAAGCCGCGCAGTTGTTGATGAAGAGGCGCTCGCCGATCGCCATCGCCTGCGGATCCTTGGCCAGGGCCTCGGCCGGCTGGCTGGTGAACTTGGCGTACAACGGGGCCATCGCCGCCTGGGCCTTGGCCTGCTCGGCCTCCCACTGGCCCGTGCTCGACCAGCCGAGCTTGCCGCCGAAGCTGCCCAGGCCCGGGTAGAGCACCAGGTACAGGGCCGCGAACACCACGGTGATCACGAACAGGCCCATCCACCAGCGCGGCAGCGGGTTGTTCAGCTCGCGCAGGTCACCGTCCCAGACGTGGCCGGTGGTGTTGTCGCCGGCCATGACCTTGCGCTTGCTCGCCACGATCAGCAGCGCCAGGCAGGCCACGAGGCCGATGATGGTGACGGCGGCGACGTAGACCGACCAGCCGTTGTTGATGAAGTCGCTCATTGTTGCTTTCCTCCACGCGAGGCGCCTTCGGCGCCCTGCTCTTCGGCGAACGGCAGCTGCGCCGCTTCGTCGAACCCTGCACGGTTGTTGCGGGACCAGGCCCAGGCCACGATGCCCAGGAAGGCGATCAGCGAGATCACCGTCACCACGCTTCTGAGGTCATTGACGTCCATGGCGTGCCTCCCTCACTTGGCTGCCGTGGCGGTGCCGAGCACCTGGAGGTAGGCGATCACCGCGTCCATCTCGGTCCTGCCCTTGACCTCGTCGCCGGCCTTGGCGATCTCGTCGTCGCTGTAGGGCACGCCGACCACGCGCAGCGCCTTCATCTTGGGTGCCATGTCGGCCGGGTTCACGGTGGCCTTTTCGAGCCACGGATAGGCCGGCATGTTCGACTCCGGAACCAGGTCGCGCGGGTTGATCAGGTGGATGCGGTGCCAGTCGTCGCTGTACTTGCCGCCCACGCGATGCAGGTCGGGGCCGGTGCGCTTGCTGCCCCACTGGAAGGGATGGTCATAGACGAACTCGCCGGCCTTGGAGTAGTCGCCGTAGCGCAGCGTCTCGGCGCGGAACGGACGGATCATCTGCGAGTGGCAGTTGTAGCAGCCCTCGCGGATGTAGACGTCGCGGCCGGCGAGCTGCAGCGCGGTGTAGGGCTTGAGGCCCGGCGCCGGCTGCGTGGTCGACTTCTGGAAGAACAGCGGCACGATCTC
>Ga0073934_10011454_pt1 | contig 10727 bp, 8 predicted proteins | sample LarsenN4metaG_FD_76834 | JGI IMG/M metagenome (GOLD analysis project Ga0073934, IMG submission 76834) | Hot spring sediment bacterial and archeal communities from British Columbia, Canada, to study Microbial Dark Matter (Phase II) - Larsen... ...
CTCGCCCAACTGCTGCGCGGTCGAGCTCACCGCCCGCAGGCCGAGAGCGGTGAAGCGCTGCTGCGTCTCCGGCGCCTTCACCAGTTCGACCAGCGACTGGTTGAGCCGGGCAACGATCGCAGCCGGCGTGCGGGCGGGCGCCACCACGGCGATCCAGGCGCTGGCATTGTAATCGGTGATGCCAGCCTCATGCATGGTCGGCACGTCCGGGAGCGAATCCACGCGCTGGCGGATGGTGACGGCGAGCGGCCTCACCTTGCCGGCGCGCGCCAGCGGCACCACCTGGCTCACGTCGCCGAACATGATCGGGATATGACCTGCGACCACGTCGGTATAGGCCGGCGCCCCGCCGCGATACGGCACGTGGGTCATGGAAATGCCGGTGAGGGTCTTCAGCAGTTCGGCGTTGACGTGGTGCTGGGTACCGATACCCGCAGACGCGTAGCTGAACTTGCCGGGACTGGCTTTGACGAGCTTGACCAGGTCCATCACCGAGTTGACCGGCAGCTTCGGGTTTACGAACAGGACGAACGGCACTTCCGCCACCAGCGCGACCGGCGCAAAATCCCCGATCGGATCGAACGGGATCTTCTTGTACACGTTGGGCGCGATGGAATAGGTCGAACTGGTTCCCAGCAGCAGCGTGTAGCCGTCGGGCGCCGAGGAGGCCACGTAGCCGGCGCCGATGGTGGTGCCGGCGCCGGCGCGGTTCTCGACCACGAACGGCTGGCCGAATTTCGCCTCCAGTCCCTTGGCGAACCAGCGCGCGATGGCATCGGTGCCGCCGCCGGCGGGGAACGGCACCACGATCCTCACGGGCTGGGTGGGGTAGTCCTGGGCGTGAGCGAACGCGCCAAGCGCCACAACGAAGCCGGCAACCGCCGCAAGCCTGTGCGTCCGGATCACTTCGCCCTCCCCGCTTGCGTGGTCGTCCCGTCCCGGCGCGCGTCCACGGGACACAGTCGGCCAGTCTAAAGACGTGGATGGCCGGGACAAGCCCGGCCATGACGTCGTCGGTCGGCCTGCTGACGACGGCTAAGCGCTATCCCTTCACCAGCACCGGCCCCGTTCCCTGCGGGCGCTCGCCCTCGTTCATGATGCCGAGCCGCTTGGCCACCTCGGCATAGGCTTCCAGCAACCCGCCGAGGTCCTTGCGGAAGCGGTCCTTGTCGAGCTTCTCGTTCGACTTGATGTCCCACAGCCGGCACGAGTCCGGCGAGATCTCATCGGCGACCACGATGCGCATGAGGTCGTTCTCCCACAGCCGCCCGGTTTCCATCTTGAAGTCGACCAGCCGGATGCCGACGCCGAGGAAGACGCCGGACAGAAAGTCGTTGACCCGGATGGCGAGCGCCATGATGTCGTCGATCTCCTGCGGGGTCGCCCAGCCGAAGGCGGTGATGTGCTCCTCCGATACCATCGGGTCGTTGAGCGCATCGTTCTTGTAGTAGAACTCGATGATCGAGCGCGGCAGTTGCGTGCCTTCCTCGATGCCGAGGCGCTGCGACAGCGAGCCGGCCGCGACGTTGCGCACCACCACGCCGAGCGGAATGATCTCGACCTCGCGGATCAACTGCTCGCGCATGTTGAGACGGCGGATGAAGTGGGTGGGCACGCCGATGTCATTGAGGTGCTGGAACACGTATTCCGAAATGCGGTTGTTGAGGACCCCCTTACCCTCGATCACCTGATGCTTTTTGGCATTGAAGGCGGTCGCGTCGTCCTTGAAGTGCTGGATCAGCGTTCCCGGCTCCGGTCCTTCATAGAGGACTTTGGCCTTGCCTTCATAGATTCGGCGACGACGGCTCATCGGCGTGTACCGTGGTTTGTGAATGTCCATAGCGAGTGCCGTGGCTCCGTATGATGTTGTTGTCCGCGGCTTGAGGAACGCGAGCGGCAACTGAGGGAACCAAGGTAGGCCGCGCGTCCGGATCAGGCAACCTATCCGATCGCCGGGGGCAGCACAATCGAAACGGACGGGGTCCGCGCGATGCGTCATCGTGGCGCGAATCAGTCCGGACGCCGGTTGCCTTGACCATCGCGGATCGCTATGCAAGTCGGCAAGAAGCATGCGTCAAGCGCTGCATCAGCAATGCGAGGCCGTTATGACCACGTTCGACAAGCGCGAGGAAGGTTTCGAGAAGCAATTCGCGCATGACGAGGAGTTGAAGTTCAAGGCTACGTCCCGGCGCAACAAGCTGCTCGGCCTCTGGGCCGCCGAAAAGCTCGGCTACAAAGGCCCGGAGGCGGACACCTATGCCAAGGAGGTCGTCATGGCCGATTTCGAAGAGGCCGGCGAGGACGACGTGTTCCGCAAGGTCCGCAAGGATTTCGACGCCAAGGGTGTCGCCTCGCCGGATCAGGAAATCCGCCGCGTCATGGTCGACCTGATGGGCACCGCCATCGACCAGATCAAGGCCGGCAAATAGCGCTGACCTGGTCGCTGATGGCGCGGGGCGGCCTGGTGATTTTCGACGACTGTGGAAGGACACGCCGGACCGGTTCGACCGGCCACAACCCGGCATCGACGCTTTCCTGGCTGCGATCGAGGGCCAGTACCGCGTGCTGCACAAGGCCTATCAGGTCGCCATCGTGAAGCGATAGTCCGGTCTTACCAGCGGGGATTTGCCATGTCCGACCTTCCAGGCTTCTCGCTTGCGGCCCGCCTGCGCGCGGGCGAAACCGTGCACACCGGCTGGTGCGGACTTGCCGCGCCGATGGTGGCGGAAGCCGTCGCCCGCGAGGGCTTTTCCGCGGTCACGCTCGACGGCCAGCACGGCATGTGGGACCTCGCCGGGCTCGCCGCCGGAATCGCCGCCATCCGCCAGGCCGGAGCCGCCCCGATCGTGCGCGTGCCGCTCGGCGACTTTGCGACGGTGAGCCGCGTGCTGGATTTTGGCGCCGAGGGCGTCATCGCACCGATGATCAACTCCGCGGCCGATGCCCGCGCCTTCGTCGCTGCGGCGAAATTCCCGCCAATCGGCGAGCGCAGCTGGGGACCGCACCGCGCCTGTATGCTGGCCGGAATCGCCAACCACAAAGACTATCTCGCCCGGGGCAATGACAACGTCATCACCCTGGCGATGATCGAGACGCGCATGGCGCTCGCCAACGTCGATGCAATCGCGGAAACGCCGGGAATCGACGGCCTGTTCCTCGGCCCGTCCGACCTTTCGATCGCGCTGTCCGGTGGAAGCACGCTCGATCCGGAATCGCAGGCGGTCGAAACCGAGCTGGACCATATCGTCGCGGCGGCGCAACGGGCGGGCAAGATCCCCGGCGCCTATTGCGCGACTGCGGAGCGAGCGCTGGCGGTGGCCCGTCGCGGGATGCGCTTCTGCGCCATCTCGAGCGACCTGGCGTTCCTGCGCGCGGGCGCCCGAACGCAGCTCGATCGCCTGAAGTCGTGATCGGTAGCGCTATTTCAGCGTGATCTGGTAGGCCATCGAACCGTTGACGGCGTAGCCCTGCATCTGCGGCGTCATCTGCCGGTTGAGATTGACGTTGATCGACTCCAGCCGGCAGTCGCGCGCGATCACGTCGCGCATCAGGTCACATTCCTTGGCGGCGAGTTCGTAGAGCACGCGGCGCGCGCGCTCGCGGTGCCGGTCGGCGGCTTCGCTCTCGTCGGTCGGCCCCATCACGAAGAGCTGGATCGACATCTGGACCCGGACCAGCCCCTCCTGGCGAGCGGGCGCGGCAATCGCGCGTTCGATCATCACGCCCTGGCCAATAGACTGGCTGGCCGCCCCGCCAAGCAGACATGCGACGGTTGCGGGAATGAGTAGCTTGCGTGTCATGGCCGCGCTCCTGCGGATCGGGGGGCGTAGTACCATCGCAAGCTTGCGCGGCCGTTATGTGACACCGCCAAAAACCGGCGCGGAAATTTACCAATCACGAACCGGATTCGCGCTCCACGATTCTGGCATCGAGCCGGTCGAGCACGGCGGTCGCATCGCGGGTCACGTCGCAGGCACTGACCGTAACGACGCAGTAGCCGCGCTCCTCGAGCCATTGCCGCCGCTCCCCACGCGCCTTTGCTGCCGCCGCAGCCTCCTCATCCGGCACCAGATCGACCACCACGCGCAACGGGAACGACACCAGATCGGCGATGTGGCGTCCGATCGGCGTCTGCCGCTTGAAGCCGCGCCCGGCGAACCGTCGATCCCGGGTGAGGGCATCCCACAACAGGCGCTCCGCGTCGGTCGGATTGCGGCGCAGAAGCCGCGCCAGCCCGCGCACCGGCGCGCGCTCGTTGGGCACGGCCGCTTCGGAGTGCTCGGCGAGCAACGTGCGCAGCAGCTCCGCCTGCTCGCCGTCGAGCACGCCGCCGCGTGCAGGTCCCTTGCGGCCATCGGCGATCGCCATGATCACGCCCTGGAGCGTCTGAATGTCCTGCCGTGTCGGCTCCATGCGGTGGAAGATGTTGCGCAGGTTGATCAGCATGGTGTCGCGCTTGTCGGGCGGCCGGAAGTATTCGACCCGTTCCAGCTCGCGTTCGAGGTTTTCGAAGAACGCGAGCAGCTGCTCGCGCGTCGCCGGTGCCGACTTCTGCGGCATTGCGAACGGCAGCGCACCGCCGGAGACGTGCTTGAACCATTCGTAGGCGACGATCAGCACCGCCTGCGCGAGATTGAGCGATGCGAAGGCTGGATTGACCGGCAGCGTCACGATGCGGTCGGCGAGCCCCACCTCGTGGTTCTCCAGCCCGTAGCGTTCGCGCCCGAACATCACGCCGACGCTTTCGCCGGCGGCAACCTTCGGTGCCAGCAGTTCGGCCGCCGCCTGCGGCGAGATCACCGGCTTGGCCTGGTCGTGCGCCCGCGCGGTGGTGGCGAGCACAAAGGTGAGGTCGGCGATGGCCGCTTCCAGCGAGTCGAACAGCTGTGCCTGTTCGAGCACCCGGTCGGCGCCGGACGCCGCCACGAACGCGCGCGGATTGGGCCAGCCGTCGCGCGGCTTGATCAGGCGCAGCCGGGACAGTCCGAAATTCGCCATGGCGCGGGCAGCCGCACCGATATTGTCGCCGAGCTGCGGCTCGACCAGGATCACCACCGGCGCGGGCGCCTCGATCCAGCGCTTGGTCTTGTCGGTCCCCGAACCGGGCATGCAGTACTCCTCGACGGGCAGATCCCCGGAAGGCGCAAAGCCCCTGCCCAAGCCGGCCGCTTGCGTCAAGCGCCGCCACCGTATCCGCCCGAAACAGCCGGTGCCGCACTCTAGCCCGCCGGCGGCATTGCAGCCGCTTACAAGGCTTTTACCAGCGGGGTGCGGATGCTATAGGGCGCGCGCCGAATTCCCGTCAGTCGGATTCCCGGTTGGCGGTCTCCGTGCCGAGAACAATCCATGTGAAGGGCGGGGAGAAGCTTTCTCCGCGCCTATCGATGGCCAGTTTCCGGTCGGCCCAGACACGCACGGCGACCAGAGGTGCAAGCATGCCGAATCTCGAAATCATGTGGACAAAGGTCGATGAAGCCCCGGCGCTCGCGACCTATTCCCTGCTGCCGATCGTCGAAGCCTTCGTGGGCACGGCGGGTGTGTCGGTGACGCTGAAGGACATCTCGCTGGCCGGCCGCATCCTCGCCGCCTTCCCCGAGCGGCTCACCCCTGCGCAACGGATCAACGACGAACTCACCGAGCTCGGCGAGCTCACGTTGCGGCCCGAAGCCAACATCATGAAGCTGCCCAACATCTCCGCCTCGATCCCACAGCTCAAGGCCGCGATCAAGGAACTGCAAGGCAAGGGTTATGCCGTCCCGGACTATCCGGACAATCCGGCGACCGACGCCGAGAAGGAGATCAAATCCCGTTATGCCAAAGTGTTCGGCAGCGTCGTCAATCCGGTCCTGCGCGAGGGCAATTCCGACCGCCGCGCCGCCGGCGCAGTCAAGCAATATGCCCGCAACAATCCGCACAAGATGGGTGCCTGGGGTCCCGGCATCAAATCGCGCGTGGCGCACATGACGGGCGGCGATTACTACGGCTCCGAAATCTCCACCACCGTTCGGGCTGCGACCAACGTCCGCATCGAGCTGGTCGGTGCCGACGGCGCCGTCACGGTGCTGAAGGCGAAGACGCCGCTTCAAGCCGGCGAGATCATCGACGCGGCGGTGATGAGCCGCAAGGCGCTGCGTGCCTTCTTTGCCGAGCAGATCGACGCCGCAAAGAAGGAAGGCCTTCTGTTCTCACTGCACGTGAAGGCGACGATGATGAAGATCTCCGATCCCATCATCTTCGGCCACGCCGTTTCCGTCTTCTTCGCCGATGTAGTCGAGAAGCACGCCGCGACGCTGAAGCGTCTCGGGGTCAATCTCAACAACGGCCTCGGCGACCTCTTGACGAAGATCGAGAGCCTGCCGGCAGCCGAGAAAGAAGCGATCAAGGCCGACATCGCGGCCGAGTACGCGAAACGACCTGGCCTGGCGATGGTGAACTCGGACAAGGGGATCACCGGCCTGCATGTGCCCAGCGATTTCATTATCGACGCAACGATGCCGGCAATGATCCGCGAATCCGGCCGCATGTGGGGCGCCGACGGCAAGCTGCACGAGGCCATGGCCGCGATCCCGGACCGCAGCTACGCGACGCTATACCAGGCGGTGATCGACGACTGTCGTGCCAACGGTGCGTTCGATCCCAAAACCATGGGGTCGGTTCCCAATGTCGGGTTGATGGCGCAGGCGGCCGAGGAGTACGGCTCGCACGACAAGACATTCGAGGTTCCGGCGGCCGGCACGGTTCGCGTCGTCGCCGACGACGGCAAGGTGCTGCTGGAGCGTCCGGTCGAGACCGGCGACATCTTCCGCATGTGCCAGCTCAAGGACCCGTCAATCCAGGACTGGGTCAAACTCGCAGTACGCCGCGCGCGCCTCACCAAAACCCCGGCGGTGTTCTGGCTCGACAAGAATCGCGCGCATGACGCGCAGGTCATCGCCAAGGTCGAGCAGTACCTGAAGGATCACGACACCAGGGGTCTCGACATCCGCATTCTGGCGCCGGTCGAAGCGATGAAGTTTTCGCTCGAGCGCATCCGTAAGGGGCAGGACACGATTTCCGTCACCGGCAACGTGCTGCGCGACTATCTGACCGACCTGTTTCCGATCATGGAGCTCGGCACCTCGGCCAAGATGCTGTCGATCGTTCCGCTGTTGGCGGGCGGCGGCATGTTCGAGACCGGTGCCGGCGGCTCGGCACCCAAGCACGTGGAGCAGTTCCAGCAGGAGGGCTATCTGCGCTGGGATTCGCTCGGCGAATTTCTGGCGCTCGGCGCGTCGCTCGAGCATCTGGCCCAGACCTACAAGAATGCCAAGGCCCAGGTGCTCGCCGAGACGCTCGACACGGCCATCGGCAAGATCCTCGCGTTCAACCGCTCTCCGGCTCGCAAGGTCGGCGAGATCGACAATCGCGGCAGCCATTTCTACCTTGCCCTCTACTGGGCGCAGGCGCTAGCCGCGCAGACCAAGGACCCGGAGCTGCAGGCCCGCTTCAAGCCGCTGGCCGAGACGCTCAGCCGGAACGAGGCCAAGATCAATGCCGAGCTGATCGCGGCGCAAGGCAAGCCGGTCGACATCGGCGGCTACTACCTGCCCGATCCTGTCAAAGCGTCGGCCGCGATGCGCCCGAGCGCCACGCTGAACGCAGCCCTCGCCGCGCTCTGAGGTGGGGGCCGGCGCGCATGGTTCGGCTCTTCAGTCAGGAGTTTAACCGGGCGCACCAGCCTTTGGGCGCTGGGACCGGCGGGCACGGCTACCTGACGCTCGGCGGCGACACGGCGCTCTCAAAAGGCGACTCCTGATGGCGAAGATCAAGGTCAAGAATCCTGTCGTCGAAATGGACGGCGACGAGATGACCCGCATCATCTGGAGGTTCATCAAGGACAAACTGATCCACCCCTATCTGGATATCGACCTGCTCTATTACGACCTCGGAATTGAGAACCGCGACAGGACCAACGACCAGATCACCATCGACGCCGCCAACAAGACCAAGGAAATCGGCGTTGCGGTGAAATGCGCCACCATCACGCCCGACGAAGGCCGTGTGACGGAATTCAACCTCAAGGAGATGTGGCCCTCGCCCAACGGCACCATCCGCAACATCCTGGGCGGCACGATCTTCCGCGAGCCGATCATCTGCAAGAACGTGCCGCGCCTCGTGCCGGGCTGGACGCAGCCGATCATCATCGGGCGCCACGCCTACGGCGACCAGTACCGGGCGACCGACTTCAGGGTGCCGGGAAAAGGCAAGCTGACGCTCACCTTCGTCGGCGAGGACGGCAAGACGATCGAGCGCGAGGTGTTCCAGTTCCCCGGCGCCGGCGTCGCCATGGCGATGTACAACCTCGACCAGTCGATCGCCGACTTTGCCCGCGCTTCGATGAACTACGCGCTCGATCGCGGCTATCCGCTCTATCTCTCGACCAAGAATACCATCGTCAAAGTGTATGACGGCCGCTTCAAGGACATTTTCCAGGAGGTGTTCGACAAGGAGTTCAAGGACAAGTTCGCGGCCAAGAGGATCACCTACGAGCATCGCCTGATCGACGACATGGTGGCGGCGGCGCTGAAATGGTCGGGCGGCTATGTCTGGGCCTGCAAGAACTACGACGGCGACGTGCAGTCCGACACCGTCGCGCAGGGCTACGGCTCGCTCGGCCTGATGACCTCCGTGCTGATGACTCCGGACGGCAAGACGGTCGAGGCGGAGGCGGCGCACGGCACCGTGACGCGCCACTACCGCCAGCATCAGAAGGGCGAACAGACGTCCACCAATTCGATCGCCTCGATCTTCGCCTGGACGCGTGGGCTCGCTCACCGCGCCAAGCTCGACGACAACCCGGAACTGGCGAAGTTCGCGGCCACGCTGGAGACGGTCACGGTCGGCACGGTCGAAGCCGGCGACATGACCAAGGATCTTGCGCTGCTCGTGGGCGCCGACCAGAAATGGCTTTCCACCACGGGGTTTCTCGACAAGGTCGACGACAACCTCAAGCGGGCGATGGCGGTCTGATGCGCGGCGCACATGCCGCAAACAGTGCGGTTCTCGCGGGCGCCGGACCGCGCCGACCGGCCGGGCGGCGCGATGACGAGCCTGGAACATTTGCCAATCGCGCCCATTGACAATGGTCGTAGAGTTCCGGTTCAGCAGTGAGAGAGTCCCATTCCAGCCTTCAACAAGGAGTTGGCCCCGTGAACGTCCCTTCGGTTTGCGCAACGCAATGGCTGCCTTGCGTCGACATCCACCTCGGCGAGGCCGCCACCGATCGTGCGCTGCCCGCCTCAGTCATTGCAGAGGAGCGGCGCTGGCCGTCCGGGCCGGCTGGCGAACTGTCTCCAGCCCGCCCTCCTCGCCGCACGTCCGACGAGGACGAGGAAGGGGAGGACGAGGAAGACGAGGATGAGGACGAAGAGGACGACGAAAACGGTGATGACGATGAAGACGACGACGTAGACGATGAGGACGACGACGATGAAGACGTAGACGATGAGGACGATCGCTACATCGACGACGATCTGGACATCGAGGAGGAAGACGACGACTCCCCGCCCGGACGCCGCCGGTAATGTCAGGCTTCGGCCGGGCTTCGATACACCGCCGCCCGCGGCCGTCGGCCAATCGGTCCACGCGACACGGTCGTCGACCGACGTCGCAGCCGTCCGATTCCAGTGCCGCGCACGCCCGCTCGTGTGCCCGCAACAATATGGGACACAGACAGTTTCCAACGCGCTCTAGCGCGCCCGGCCGTCCACGCCCGCATCGCCGGCCGCCATGCGGCCCAACTCGTCCGCGCGCATCTCCTCGAGCCGACGCGCCACGGCGTCGTCCGGAATTCCGAGACCTTCCAGCACGCGCGCACCCAGTTGCAGGCTCGCCTCGACCGCCTCCGGAATTACCTCGACCGCGCCGAGCTTGACGAGCCGCGCTGCGTGCGCCGGATCGCGGGCGCGCGCGAACACCGGCACGTCGGGTCGCTCCCGATGCGCGGCCGCAACCATGCGTTCGGCGGCGCGCGCCGAATTCACCGTGACCACGAAGGCCCGCGCCCGCTCCGCGCCCGACCGGTGCAGGAACTCCCGCCGGGCAGCATCCCCAAAATAGACCGGTTCGCCGCGCCGCTTGTGCTCGCTCACGACCTCGGCATCGGTGTCGAGCGCGACGAACGGCACGTTCTCCGCTTTCATCAGGCGCCCGATAACCTGCCCCACCCGCCCGTAGCCGCCGATGATGACGTGGTCGGACAGGTCCATGGTATTCTTCGACGGCATGTGGTCGCGATGCTCGATGCGCTGGATCCGTCCGGCAATGCCGCGGGCTCCGAGCGCTAGAACGGGCGTGATCACCATGCTGATGCCGACCACCGCGGTCGCGGCCTGCGCCAGCTCGGAGGGCACCAGGCCGGTGGCGCGGCCAAGCGCAATTACGACGAAGGCGAACTCGCCGGCCTGCGCCAGCAGGATCGATGCCTCCACGGCGACCCCTGACGATACCCGGAAGGTCAAGCAGGCTGCGAGCAGGATGGCCGCCTTGATCGCCAGCAGCAGCGCGACCGCAACCAGGACGGTGCCGATGTCGCGCCAGACCACGGCGACATCGATCGTCATGCCGACGGTGATGAAGAACAATCCGATCAGGAGGCCTTTGAACGGCGCGATGTCGATCTCGATCTGGTGACGATACTCGGTCTCGGACAACAGCATGCCGGCAAGGAACGCGCCGAGCGCCATCGA
>Ga0073934_10011455_pt1 | contig 10726 bp, 9 predicted proteins | sample LarsenN4metaG_FD_76834 | JGI IMG/M metagenome (GOLD analysis project Ga0073934, IMG submission 76834) | Hot spring sediment bacterial and archeal communities from British Columbia, Canada, to study Microbial Dark Matter (Phase II) - Larsen... ...
AACGCGTCCGACAAGATGCCGTCGGTGGCGGAGCCTCTGGCGCAATTGCCGCTTGGTATCTGGGGCGAGATCAGTCCGCCGGGGGACGAGGACGATTACGCGTTCGATGCCCAAGAAGGCGAGACGATCGTCTTTGATCTCGCGGCCAAGCGCCTCGGTTCCGAACTCAACGCGGTCCTCACCGTCTTCGACGACTCCGGCAAGCTCGTCGCCAGCAGCAACGATTTCGATGGCGAGCCGGATCCGCTGGTGGCGCTCGAAGTTCCGCGCTCCGGTCGCTACCGCGCGAGCGTCAAGGACTTGGCCGCCTCCGGTTCCGACAAACACTTCTATCAGCTTGCCGTCGGCAAGCTGCCCTACGTAACCGGTTGCTATCCGCTCAGTGTCCCGCCCAACACGATGACCCGCGTGCAACTGGTCGGCTACAATTTGCCGGCCGCCGCGACTGCGGAAGTACACGCCCGAGACGCCGGTGAAGCGGGCGTGGCGGTCGATGCCAACTTGTATCGGCTGCGTCGGCCATTGTCCGTCGCGATCGGCACGTTATCGGAATCGCTCGAAGCGGAGCCGAACAATCAAGTCGATCAAGCAACCTCGATCGCCGCGCCGGCCACCGTGGGCGGGCGGATTCTGGGCGTCGATGGCGGCGAGGACGTCGATCTCTTCCGCTTCGAATCGCCGGCCGGCAAGCAGTGGATTATCGAGACCAACGCCGCGAAGCGCGGTTCGCCCATCGACACCAAGCTCGAAGTATTGTTGCCTGACGGACGCCCCGTGCCGCGGATGCTCTTGCAAGCGGTGCGGGATTCGAACATCGAGTTCCGCCCCACCGACTCCGATGCCGCCGGCTTCCGCGTCAAGAACTGGGAGGAGATGCACCTCAATCAGTATCTGTACGTGGGGGGCGAGGTCTGCCGCTTGTTCCGCATGCCGCAAGGGCCGGACTCCGACATGATTTACTACACCGCGCAGGGCCGGCGGCGCGGCTACTTCGACACTACGCCCACGTCGCACGCGATTTACGATCCGTGTTACATCGTCGAGCCGCGGCCGATTGGGGCGAACCTGGTGCCAAACGGCCTGCCGGTCTTTCCCCTCAACTATGAGAATGACGACGACAGCGAACGCCGCCAGGGGACTGACTCCAAAATCTACTTCACCGCTCCGGCGGACGGGACTTATCTCGTGCGCGTCACCGACGTGCGTGGACTGTCCGGCGATCGCTACGCCTACCGGCTGACCGTACGCGAGCCGAAGCCTGATTTCCAGGTGTCAATCGGGACGAGCAATCCCACGGTCGGCGCCGGCAGCGGCCAGGCGTTTGACGTCAATGTCGAGCGGATCGACGGCTTCGACGACGACATCGAGATCGAAATCACCGGGCTGCCGCCCGGGTTCAGCGTGACGCAGCCGCTGGTGATCCAGGCCGGGCACAATTCCGCGCAGGCGGTGCTGAACGCCGCGCCCGATGCTCCCGCGCCGAACGACGAGAACGGGCAACAGTCCAAGATCGTGGCCCGCGGCATGGTCGCCGGCAGCCCGGTGGTGAAGGAACTGCCGTCGCTGGGGCGGATTCACTTGGCCGAACGCCCCAAGGTGATCGTCCATTTGTTGCCGGATGATCCCAATGCCAAGCCGGAAGACGGCGTGACCATCGCTCCTGGTACGACGGTCACCGCGAAGCTGCTCGTGGAGCGAAATGGCTTCAACGACCGCATTCAGTTCGATGTGCGGAACCTGCCGCATGGCGTGATCGTAGACAATATCGGATTGAACGGCGTGCTGATCCCCGAAGGTCAAACCGAGCGGCAGATTTTCCTCACGGCCGAGAGTTGGGTCCCGGAGACTAGCCGCCCGTTCCACGCCACGGCCCAGGTGGAAGGGAACCAGGTGTCGCGACCGCTCGTGCTGCACGTCAAGCGCGCGACCGATCTAGCCCGACGTGACGGGCAGTAGTGAATCGTTGCCCGTCCAAAATTCGTTTGCAGGCATGTCCTCGCTGATTCTGACCGCGCATGCGATATCTCCGCGATCTGCTGACGCTCCTGGTGCTGCTCGCCTGCGTCGGCATTTCGGTGGCCGCCATGATGCAGGCGGCGCGCACGGGGTTGCCGGTCCAGGTCGTCGATGACCATGAAGCGTTCGTCCGCGTGCTCGCGGCGGGCGACATTCGAGATCTGCCGCTCGATCATCAACGCCGCCATTTACGACAGTTGGAACGGGAACTGCGACGGGGCGTCGATTGGGAGGCCGATTTCGTGGCATTGAAAGGGCGCAGGCGGAAATGGTTCGTTGAGAACCTGGTTTCGCTCGCGGAACTCTGGATCGATGAGCGCCGAGCGGACTGGCTGGCGCTGCCGGACGCCCGCCAACGCGAACTCTACCTCGATGGCGAGATTCGAAACCTGCGGAATATGAAGGCTTTGCAGGACGGCGCGTTTCGCGTCGCAATGGACGAATCACATGGCCTCAGCCAGGCATTGTCAGCGTCGGCCAAGCGTCGTTTCGACCAGGCGCCTTGGGCGCGCCAAGGAGCACTGGTCAGCTTCGCTTCGGAAGTCCAGCGGCGCTGGAAAGAGGAGGGCTTCCAGGGCATCCTACCCCCCGGTGGCCCGCGCCCGGACTGATTTCCCATCCCACCCGGCGGGCCACGTCCCCCGCCAATGGGTAGGTTATTTTCCGTTGTTTGTTCTGAAATCGCTGGTTAGCATCAAGAATGGCTGTCGAAATTGCGTTTTCTGCCCGGCTTTTGCATCCTTCGAGAGACCTCATGAGCACCTGGATTTCGCGAGCCGGCCGTCTGATGCTTCCGGCTCTGGCCGCCGCCATATTCGGCAACGTGAGTTTCCTTGACGCAGGCACGGTGCAGTTGACCGCGCACGCGCATGACTCAACCGGCGAGTTACACGTCACCAGAAACGCCAGCCATCCCACGTCCGCGTTTGCCGACACCGGAAACGTCAATAAACCAGGCGCCCATGCCCGGTCATGGGGCGCGGCCTTCCTCTCCGGCGGAGTGTTGAAAAAGTCGGCCGGCGGCGAGGGCTGGGTGATGAACGGCAACTCGGCCAAGCACCAGTACTGGTACGCCAACGCCGGCACGGGCGAGTTCATCATCCCGTCGCCGGGCCTAGAACCGGCGCGGATTCGCCTCGTGATCCAGCGCTCCGGCGAGGTCGTCGATCCAGTCCAACCGACGGTCGCTCCGCCTGAGATCGGCCAGTATCCGTCGCAGGGCATCTTCGCGGAGTACGACTTCGGACTACACGTCAAGCTCGACGCGGCGATCACGCAGGAAGGCCAGGTCGCGGACTTATTCCACGGCGAGGCGTTCATCGGCGGGCCGGATCACGCGGCGCCTGGGCTGGCGATGTCCGGCGACTTCGCGGCGGAAAATGTCTTTGAGCCGATCCAGTTACAGGGCAATCCGGGCCAGCAGCGCTTGGGAGCGATCGTGCCGAATCCCATCATTTCACGCGGCGAAGCGCTGGTGCGCACGAACGAGCCGTTCACCGTTGACTTGGACTTGATCATGTCGCAGTACGTGATCGACGCGTTTCCCTTCGAGCCGCCGCTCGTGGATACGGGCGGCGTCCTGGCCTCCTCATCCGGCGATCTGGTCGTTGAATTGCTTGTCGAGGACAGCTCCGGAAATCCGTTGACGATCTCGACTGTCGTACCGGAACCGGGAAGCCTGGCGCTCGGCGGCGTGGCCGCAACGCTCTTGGCCATCGTCGCCGTGCGGAAGCGTAGCCTACTTTCTCGCCGGTGCTAACACTCCGGGCAGCGTTTCGCCCGCGGTCGGAATGGCGGCTGCGTAATCCTCGCCGAAGAGCGCGGCCACCGTGGCGGCGATTTGGCTTTGGGTGAAATCCTTGCCGGGGCGTTCGCCAAGGGGCGGCGTATCCGGGCCGAGCACGGCCATCCAGATTTCGTCCGAGCCGGGGATGTCGACGCTGTGGTTCTTCCAGCCGTCCCCCTCGCGGCCGCGACCATGATCGACCGTGAGCACCAGCGTCGTCTTGCCCGCATACTCAGGCATCGCTTGCGCGGTATTCCAAAGTTCTTCGATGAGGCGATCGCAAGTGCGCGTCGAATCCAGGTACAGGTCGTACCGTCCCTCGTGCGCCCAATCGTCCGGTTCGCCGAGCGAGACGTACAGCAGCCGCGGTTTTTTAAGGCGTAGGTATTCCCGCGCGCCATAGGCCGTGATCGTGTCGTAACGCACGCCGGCCCAGACGCGGGGCAACTCCGCCGAGACGCGGTTGAACGCGGCGAGCGCCGCGGGATGTTCCGCGACTTCGAGCGGCGTCCAGCCGGCGTTGACGGGAATGCCGGAACGCTCGGTATGGATGATGAACGGAAACACATCCCAGGAACAAAACGCCGCGACGCGGCCCGCCACAACCGGACGGCGCGCGAGCCATTCCAGCACCGTCACGTTGGGATTGGGGATCTTGTCGTTGGAGCTGATCCGCTCGTCGGGATAGCCGCAAAGAATCTCGCTATATCCCGGGTAGGAGAAGTGGCGGTTGTTCAGCACCCGCGCTTCGCTGCCGGCGTCGCGGTTGCCAAATAGTTGCCCTTGCTTGGCGATCACTCGCCACACGAACGGCATCAGCGTTTCCCGGGCAGCCTCCGGCGTGTCGCGCAGGTAGGCGTCGCGCGTGGCCTCAACCTCTTTGACATTGCCCTCTTCCTTCGACACTAACCGCGCCTCCGCGCCGCGAAACACCTCCTGCCAGCGCAGTCCGTCGATCGTGACGAGCAGCACGTTGCGCGTGTTGCGTCCCGCCGGCTCCGCGCCCCAGGCGGTCGCGAGGGAAAGAAAGCACACGCTAAGGACCAAAACACAATTCAACAGGCGCTTCATCGAGGGCGTCTCCATGGGGTGGACGCTACTGTAGTCCGCCCGGGGCGGCCTCGAAACTCCTCTCCCGCCGGAAACTCGCCACGATTACGATGGCGGTCACGAACACCATTCCCGCGGAACGACGCTGATGAACTCCGAGCATCCCCTGCGCATCGACGGCGCGGTCGAACACCCCTTGTCACTGAGCTATGCCGATCTGTCCGCCCTGCCGGAACGGGATCAAATCCACGATGTGCGACGCCTAGGCGCCAAGCGAAGCGGCGACGCCGTCAGGCTGGCCGCACTCCTACGTATGGCTGGCGAGACATCCGACACGCGCTTCATCACACTGCACGCCGCGGCCGACGACTTCCATGCGAGCATCCCGCTCGACGCGGTGCGCGAGAAGGCAGTCGTCGTTTACCGGCAAGACGGCGCTCCACTCCCCGTTTCCGCCGGCGGGCCGTATCGCTTTTTCATTCCCGATCACGCCGCCTGCCAAATGGCGGAGATCGACGAGTGCGCCAACGTCAAATTCGTGGATCGCATCGAACTATCGCGCGAGCGCGGCTTCGATAACCGACCCCAAGACGAGGCCGAACACGCCAAATTGCACCAGTCGACTTGATCGCAAAGGAGCTGCACGATGGGCATGTTGCAAGAGTTTAAAGAGTTCGCCATGCGCGGCAACGTGGTTGACATGGCGGTCGGCATCGTGATCGGGGGGGCGTTCGGCGGGATTGTCAACTCGCTGGTGAAAGACGTCGTGATGCCGCCGATCGGCTGGGCCAGCAGCAAGGCCGATTTCTCCAAGCTGGCGATCGAACTGCCAGTGACCGGCGCGAACAACGCGCCGGTCACCATCAACTACGGCATGTTTCTGAACGCGGTGATCAATTTTCTCGTCGTCGCCGTCGCTGTGTTCGCGCTGGTGAAGCTGGTCAATACCATGCGCCGTAAACAAGCGGAAGCGCCCGCCCCCGCGCCGACGGCCCAGGAAAAGCTGCTGATGGAAATCCGTGACCTGTTGAAGTCCAACGCGCGAAGCTGACCAGGAAGTGCATTTCGCGCACCTGGCTGGTATCCTAGGACGACGCCGCGTCTTCTGTAGCTGAGGTCTGTGACCTCGGCGGGGGAGGAGGAATCGTTATCTTCCGGTCCTCCGAGGTCACAGACCTCGGCTACAGAAGTCCTACCCGGCGGCGCTTACGCTTGCAGATCGCACTCTTGTTGACGAGGTCTCCCCAATGATTTCGCGCCCCACTTGGATCTCCAGCATCCTGACGTTGCTACTGGTCGTGTTCGCCTCCTCGCCACTGGCGGCACGTGAGCGTTGGACGGAAGCCGAGGCCGCCGAGTGGCAAAAAAACACGCCCTGGCTCGTCGGCTCGAACTACGCGCCGGCCTACGCGATCAACCAGTTGGAGATGTGGCAGCCCGACACGTTTGACATCGAGGCGATTGATCGCGAGCTGGCGCTCGCCGAAAGCCTCGGGTTCAACAGCATGCGGGTGTTTCTGCATCACCTGCTTTGGGAGCAGGACTCCGAGGGCTTATTGACGCGGATGGATCAGTACCTGGCCGCCGCTGACAAGCATGGCGTCGGTACGATGTTCGTGCTCTTCGACAGCGTCTGGGACCCCAATCCCCAGCTTGGCCCGCAGCGCCCGCCGAAGCAGGGGCTGCACAACTCCGGCTGGGTGCAAAGTCCGGGCGCCAAGGACCTGATGGATCGCGACCGCCACGTGTTGCTCGAAGACTACGTGCGAGGCGTCGTGCGGCGTTTCAAGGACGACCGGCGCGTCCAGGTTTGGGACCTCTGGAATGAACCGGACAACCTGAACGGCAACAGCTACGGCGAGGGAAATCTAAAGCAGGAACCTGCCGGCAAGCAAGAGATGGTCCACGAATTGATCGCCAAGACCTTCATCTGGGCGCGCGAGGAAGGGGCCACGCAGCCGTTAACATCGGGCTTGTGGGTTCACAACCGCATCGGCGACCCGGCCGGGCTGATCCCCATCGAGCGCGTGCAGCTCGCCGAGTCCGACATTATCAGCTATCACAGCTATGGCAAGCCGGACGAAATGGCCGATTGGGTCAAACACCTGCGGCGTTACAAGCGACCGCTGGTCTGCACCGAGTACATGGCCCGGCCGGCCGGCAGCACGTTCGATCCGCTGCTGGGATATCTCAAGCAGGTAGGAATCGGCGCGTACAACTGGGGCTTCGTCGCCGGGAAATCCAACACGATCTACCCGTGGGATTCGTGGCAGAAGCCATACGCCAGCGAGCCGCCGGTCTGGTTCCACGACATCTTCCGCTCCGACGGTACGCCTTACCGCGCGGAGGAAGTGGAATACATTCGCCGGATTACCGGCCGCGCAAAATAATGTCGCCAATAAAGGCCATAAGGGCCGTAATGGTCACGCCGAAGGTGGCGTGGATGAGGTCCAGCGACATAGGGGGAGGACTCTGCGGCGGCGTGCGGTGCTGAGGGCGCCAATCCGTGAACCGTGAATCCTCCGTGGATGTCTTGTATTTCGGCGATCCGACCGCGAGCCTCGATAACTTTCTTGGACACGGTCACGACCCCGCCAACTGCTATCTTGGGGGTCATGCGACAAGTTTGCCGCGCCCCTACGAAGCGAGCGACCGACCGAAACACGAATGGCGCGCCCCGGGCGGCTCGTCCGCCAGTTTGGGACTCCAGACCGCCCGTTGCGGAGCGCCGGCCAGGGGCGTCCACGGCGACGCCTCATCAGGGATGTCCGCGAGAATCAAGATAGCAGCGAACCGATCAGTCGCGGCACGGAGCCGTCGGTGATCTTCGCGGCCACCTGTGTCACGGCGTTGGGGGACGTCTCCCTTAGGGAATAAACCATTGCGTATACTGCTCGCGTGGACGAACTTGCCCGATACGATTACACGTTGCCCAAGGAGTTAATCGCGCAACAGCCGGCGGCGCGGCGCGTCGATGCGCGGTTGCTGGTGGTCCGCCGCGCTTCAGGCGAAATCGAGCACTTTCACATCCGTGATTTACCTCGTCTGCTGCAAGGCCCTGACTGCCTGGTACTGAACGACACGCGCGTCGTCCCGGCGCGGCTGGTTGGCCGCCGAACGACGACGGGCGGGCGCTGGGAAGGGCTGTTCCTGGCCGACGACGGCCACGGCGCGTGGCAGTTGTTGGGCAAGACCCGCGGCAAGCTCGCGCCGGGCGAGTCGATCCAGTTGATGAACGCCCAGGGGCTGGACGACATCGAGCTGCGGTTGATCGAGAAGCGCGAGGACGGCGTCTGGATCGCGCGGCCGCGTTCGACGGAAGCGACGTTGCCGCTCCTGGAACGGGTCGGCCGTATCCCGCTGCCGCACTACATCCGCGAAGGGGCCGCGCTCGAAGCGGACGCGGAGCGCTATCAGACGGTCTATGCCACCCACGCCGGTTCCGCCGCGGCGCCGACGGCCGGGCTGCACTTCAGCCGCGAGCTGCTCGCACAGCTTGAATCGCGCGGCGTGCCCAACGTGCGCGTCACGCTTCATGTGGGCCTCGACACCTTTCGCCCGGTGACGGCCACGTCGCTCGCCGACCACAAGATGCACACGGAATGGGGCCGCATCGACGAGGACGCCGTGCGCAAGCTGGAGGAAACGCGCCGAAGCGGCGGACGCATCGTGGCCGTCGGCACCACGGCGACCCGCGTCCTGGAAACCGCGGCGCGTTCCGGCCGACTCACGTCCTGGACCGGCCAGACCGACCTTTTCATTCGCCCACCGTTCGAATTCCACGCGGTCGACGCGCTACTGACCAATTTCCACCTGCCGCGCACCACGCTCCTGGTGCTCGTACGCACCTTCGGCGGCGACGAGCTGATGAAGCAGGCGTATGAAGAGGCGATTCGGGAGCGGTATCGGTTCTATAGCTATGGGGATGCGATGTTGATCGTGTAGGAGAAGTAAAGGAGAAAAGGAGTAGAGGAGTAATGGAGCAAAGAAGGCTCTTGCCAACGCCTTCTTTACTCCTTTTCTCCTTTACTCCAATCCTCCTCTCGGCCTCCTCAAAACAACTCCACCATCGGTTCCGCGTGATACACCGAGAACGGGCGCCCAAGTTTGTCATGCCACAAGGCGTCCTGCGGAATGCCCAGCGCGTGATAGATCGTGGCGGCCAAAGACTCCGGAGATTGCGGCGCGTCCGCGGGGAACGCGGCCTGGCGATCGGATGCGCCGATCACGGTTCCACCCCTCACGCCGCCGCCGGCGAAGAAGACCGTTTGCACCGCGCCCCAGTGATCGCGACCGGCGTATTTGTAGAACTGCGAAAGATGACTGATCTTGGGCGTGCGGCCGAATTCGCCGGCCATGACGACGAGCGTCGAGTCGAGGAGTCCGCTCGCGGCCAGATCGTCGAGCAAGGCGGAGAGGGCCTGATCGGTCGGCGGCAGCAGCTTGTCCTTCAAGTGCGGGAAGGCGTCGCCGTGCGTGTCCCAGGTTTCGTTGTTGCCAAGATTGACTTGCACGAGCGACACGCCGGCCTCGACCAACCGCTTGGCCATCAACAGAGACCAGCCGAACGAATGCCGGCCGTAGCGATCCTGCGTGGCGTCGTCGGCCTGCGTAACGTCGAACGCCTCGCGCACCTGCGGCGCGGTGAGGAGCGAAGCCACGGCCGAGCGCTGGCGATCATACGCGCCGATTGAAGCGGCCTGGTCGATATGCTGGCACTGGGCGTCAAGCTGGCCGAGCAAGCCCAAGCGTCCGGTGAGGCGTCCCATGTCGATGCCGGTGGGCAAGGCCAGATGCGGGGCTTGAAACGTGCGCGTGTCGGCCGCGCCCCGTTCCTGATGATCGAAGGCGAACTCCGGGAACGCCCCGTACGACTGCGGATGAAACGGCGACGCCTCGATGAACCAGGGATCGCGCGCCGGTCCCATCTGCCCGGCGAATTGACCTGGAATCACGCGACCCGTGTTATGCACCAAACGTTCGGGCAACACCACCGACGACGGCAACGGCCCCCGCGCCGGCAGGGCATCCCCCGCGATTGCGGCCAGCGACGGCCAGTCGGTCGGCAGCGGGCGGGTGGGATCAAAGCCTGCGGGCAACTCCGAACGTCCCGTGAGCATGATCAAATGGCCGGCCGAGTGGTCGTTCGACGTGTGCGTCAAAGAGCGGCACAGCGCCCATTGTTCGCTGCGCGCCGCGAGACGCGGCAGATGCTCGCAGATTTGCAGACCCGGCGTTTGCGTCGAGATCGGGCTGAACTCGCCCCGAATCGAGTCCGGCGCTTCGGGTTTCATGTCGAAACTATCAAGCTGCGACAGCCCGCCGGACAGGAAGATGTAGATGCATGCCTTGGCGCGCGATTCCCTGGTGTTGGCGGCGCGCAGCTCGGCGAGCCGAGGAATGCTTAGCCCCAGCAGTCCCAACGTGCCCGCCTGGAGAGCGGCGCGGCGTGAGATTGGAGTCCCTGCCCCTCGTCGAGTACGGTCTCGCATCGGCGTTTCCTTTCGGCCTTACGATAACGCACGACGGTGCGGCGGTCAAAACACGTACGTCAGCCCTTCCACGCTGATATGGCGGCGAGATTGCCGCAACGGCGGTCAGACTCAACGCCCGGGCCGATTTGTCAGCCTGGAAAGGCTGACGTACAAGGCTATCGCGGCAGAGTCGCACTTCGCCCCGCGCTAACAGATCACGGACACTTTCGCCGCCTCAATCGTCGGCTCGGGCACCGGCTGGCCGAGTAGGCGCAGGCCCTCGATGTGGAATTCTATCGCTTCGCGGATCTGCCCTTCCAACTGCTCGCGGGTCTTAGCCGTCGCAATACACCCCGGCAGGTCCGGTACGAATGCCGACCAGTTTCGTTCGCCGCGTTCG
>Ga0073934_10011456_pt1 | contig 10726 bp, 11 predicted proteins | sample LarsenN4metaG_FD_76834 | JGI IMG/M metagenome (GOLD analysis project Ga0073934, IMG submission 76834) | Hot spring sediment bacterial and archeal communities from British Columbia, Canada, to study Microbial Dark Matter (Phase II) - Larsen... ...
GAGCGTGTTCATCGAGGTGACGATGCCGAGCGCTTTGCCCCGCTCGTGCGAGGGGAAGTCCTCGACGACGATCGTGATCGCCACGGCCCACTCGGCGCCGAGGAACACCTGTGCGAGGAACTGCGCGCCGGCCAGGAACGGCAGGTTCGGGGAGAGCGCGGTGAGGAACGCCGAGACGGTGTAGCCAGCGATCGTGATCAGCAGGAGGCGCTTGCGCCCGATCCGGTCGGCCTGGGCGGCGAGCGCGAACGCGACGACCGTGCCGACCCCCACGATCGCCCTGATCCAGCCGGCCTGCGCCTCGCTCCCACCGAGGTCGGCGAGCACCAGCGCGAGCACGAAGGACAGGACGAAGGTGTCGTAGCCCTCGAAGAAGGTCGCCGCCGAGAGCAGCACGAGGAGCTTGCGCCGGTACGCGGGTGGTCGGAGCTCGCGCGCGGCGTCGCGGCTCACCGGACGACCTCGGCGATCGCGCGGGCCTCCGCCACCTGCTTGGCGATGGCCGACATCACGAGGTCGGTGAAGACCTGGAGGTCTTCGTAGGAGGCGGGGTCGCCCTGCGGGACGATCGGGTCGCCGTAGGCCAGCACGAGGGCCGGCCGGAACGGGCGCCGGAACCGGATGCGCCCGCGAGGCCAGCGGACCTGCGTCCCCCAGATCCCGACCGGCACGACGGGCGCCCCGGTCGCGAGCGCGAGCCGCGCAACGCCGGTCCTGCCGGGCTGGAGCCCACCCTCGGGGTCCGGGTTCACGCGGCCCTCGGGGAAGATGCCTGCGAGGGCCCCCGAGCGGATCGTGGCGATAGCCTCGTCGAGCGCCGCCGTGTCGCCCTCGCCGCGGCGCAGCGGGATCTGCCGGTACAGCCGGAGGGCCCAGGCGAACCACGGCTTCGCGAAGAACTCGGCGGCCGTGAGGAACCGGGTCATCCGGCGTGCGCGCTCGCCGGTGGCCAGGCCGAGCGCGACGCCGTCGAGCGAGCTCACGTGGTTCGCCGCCACGATCGCGGGCCCGCGCGCGGGCACGCGGTCGACCCCGACCCACCGAGGGCGGAAGAACAGGCGCGCCGCCACCCCGACCACGGCGAGCCCGAACCGCCACCACCCGTTCAGATCGCCCCGACTGGGCACCGGCGAGTCGTATCCCGACACGCCTCACGTCGATCCGCCGGACCGACACCGCTCCCGCCAGTCGCCGGCGTCAGTCGATCACGTGCGACCTGAGCGCGATGGCGACCGCCTGGGCACGGTCGTTCGCTCCGAGCTTGTCGTAGGTGCTCCTCAGGTAGCCCTTCACGGTCGACTCGGAGATCCCCAGGCGCGCGGCGATCTGCTTGTCGGCCAGGCCGTCGGCCAGGAGCGAGAGCACCTCGAGCTCCCTCGGGGCGAGGGTTGGCAGGTCACCACCGCGCGGCACGTTCTCGGCGAAGCGGGCGAGCAGCGGACGGGTCACCTCCGCCTGGATGTACGCGTCGCCGGCCGCGGCCGCCGTGAGGGCACGCGAGATCTCCGGTTGTGGAGCGTTCTTCACAAGGTATCCGGTGGCCCCGGCCCGAACGGCCTCCTCCACGTACTCGGGCTGGTCCGACATCGTGAGGATGACGACGGGGAGGTCCGGGAACCGGTCACGGATCTCGCGGAGCACATCGAGTCCGCTCCGATCCGGGAGGTGCAGGTCGAGGAGGACCACGTCCGGTTGCACGTCCGGGATCGCCACCATCGCCTCGTCGGCCGTGGCGGCCTCCCCGGCGATCTCGATCCCTCCCTCCTGCCCGAGGAGCCAGCGCAAGCCCTCTCGGACGATCAGATGATCGTCGACCATCAGGACCCGGACCGGGCCCTCCTCATGCGTCATCCGATCCCTCCACGGGGACATGGACCCTCAACGTGGTCCCGCGGCCCGGGGTCGACACGATGTCCACCCGCCCACCGAGCGAGGCGGCTCGATCGCGCATGTACGTCAGACCAACCCCATCCCGTACCACGGGTGCGCCTCGCCCGTCGTCCGCCACCTCGAGGACGACGCTCCCATCATGGCTGGACAGCGTGACGTTCACGCGCTTCGCGTCGGCATGCTTCCGGGCGTTCATGACCGCTTCCTGGGCGGCCCGGAACAGGGTCACGCCGGCCGCGGGTGGCAGATCGGGGACGTCATCCAGCTGCACGCCGATCCGGAGGCCAGACTCCGATGCCTGCTCGCGGGCGAAGGCCTCGAGCGCCCGTGCCAAGCCGAAGTCTTCGAAGACCGTCGGGCGGATCGTGGCCATGTACCGGCGCAGGTTCGTCGAAAGACCATCGGCGAGCGTCTCCAGACGTTCGAGCTCCTCGGCGATCTCCGTCTGGTCCGCGGCCAGGCGGGTCCGGGCACCTCGGAGGCCGTAGAGGATGCGGGTCAGCGTCTGACCGAGGCCATCGTGGAGGTCACCCACGAGGTGACGACGCTCCCGCTCCTGGGCATCCACGAGCCGGCGAAGGAGATGATCCTTCGCCTGGGTGACCTGGCGGAGGTCCTCGACGAGCTTCTCGCTCTCGAGCGCGGCGGCCATCTGCGCGGCGAGACCGGCGAGGAGGGTCCGCTCCCGGTCACCGAGCGGGCGTGCGGCGTCGCGGCAGGCGACGAGCGCGCCGAGCAGCTCCGTGCTCGACCGGAGCGGGATCGCCAGGACGCCGCACGCCTCGCCGCCTTCGTCGGGAGATCCGCCCGCGCTCTCGGAGACACCGAGGATCTCCCGCGTCGCGAGGAGGCAGGAGGCGCACGGCTCGTGGTCATCGCCGACGGATGTCGCCGTGGTGGATCCGTCTCGCTTCCACACGACCCCGGCCCCTCGCAGGTGCAGCCGGGCATAGAGGGACCCGAGGGCCGTCCGGACGGTGGCGCTCGTGGAGATGTCGGAGGCCAGGATCTCGGCCGTGCCGAGCAGCACGGCGAGGTCCTCGGCCCGGTCGAGCGCGTGCTGGCGCTCCAGGGCCATCGTCCGCGCGGTCGCGGCGAACAGGAAGCCCAGGAAGGCAAGGAGCACCGACAACCCGACGCCGACGGCGACCCATACCGCGGTCCGGATCGCGGCCATGTGGGCAACGAGCGGACGCATGTCCTGGTAGACCTCGAACACGCCCACGACCCGCTCGCCCTCGCGGAGCGGGACGTAGAACTCGAGGAGCCTGCCGGCGAGCTCGCGTTCGCGGATGTTCTCGGGCTCCGAGAGGTCGCTCACCTCGGCGGAAGGCTCACCCGCGAACGCCGCCCGCAGCGGGGGACTCACCGGGAAGCGGTGGCCGACGAGGGAGCGCTCATCCGAGTAGACGATCTGACCTCGGCGGCTCCAGAGCTTCACCCGGAGGTTCTCTCCGCCGAGGAGGCCCCCGCGGACCAAGCCATCGAATCGTTCGTAGGTGGTCCCGGTGAACGGCTCGTCGAGGGCAGGGATCAGGGTCTGCTCCTCCAGCACCCGGACCAATGTGGCCATCGCATCCAGGCGCGAACGGATCGTGTGGTGCTCGGCCACGCGGGGGATGAACAGGCCCAGTGCCACCGCGAGGAAGGCGGATGCGGCCACCCCCGCCGCGGACACTCGACCCGCCCGAGACAGCGCGCGCCAGGACAAGCGCCCGGTCTCACCGATGCGCCGGGGGATCGCCGCCAGCCGCCGACCGCTCATGTCCGGCATCGCTCATCGCCACCCGGTCGGATCCGTGCCCGCAGCGTGGGTACGAGCGGGCCCTTGGGGGAGGGCCGTTCGCCCTCCTCGGATGGACCCGAACGGCCCTGACCGCGCTACCGCACGACGATCCGACCGGTCATGTCCGGGTGGAAGGTGCAGACGTACTCGTAGGTCCCAGAGCGACGGAACCGCTTCGAGTAGCTCTCGCCGGGGTCCAGCACCGCGTTCCACGTGCTGCCGGTCGTCGTGTGAGGATTCTCCCCGCGGTTGATCCACCGTACCCGGTCACCCCGGTCGATCGTCACGACCCGCGGACGGAAGACATCGTCGCGCATCTTGACGCGAGCCGTCACCGCCGCGCTCGCCGGATGCAGGACGCTCGTGGCCAGCAGCGCGGCAACCGGCACCGCCAGCAAACGTCGTCCGAGCCTCTTCCCCGCCATGGCTCCCCCTTCCTGCCGGACGGGCATCGCCCGCCACCCACGATCGGATGGTCATCGGTGGCCGACGGAGCCGGGAGGCCCTAAGGTCCCGGAGGTCCGCCGTGCGCATCCCTCCGTTCGGAGGGATGCCGTTGACCGGATGGATGGATGGACCCGACCCGCTCACGCGGCGCACGGTCTCGGTGAGGGCCGGATCCCGGCCACCGGAAGGAAGGGGATGACATGAGATCGAAGCGAGTGCTCGTGATCGTGGCGCTCGCCACCGTTGCGGTCATCGCCCTCGGCGCCGCACAGGCACCCGCCGGCCAGGCCCGGCGCACGATCTACCTGAGCGCGATCGAGTACAAGGGCGGTGCGAACGTGTCCTCCGAGGCCTATCCGCCTGCGGCGGAACCCGGGACGAAGCCGCTCGGGCCCCTCGGCGGGGGCTACATCCTGAAGGAACCGGACTCGACCGGCCGGTGGGAGGTCGAGTCCTATCGCTGGGAGCCGGGGCTGCTGGTGGCGACCAGGGGCGAGCGGCTCACGCTCGAGATCGTCGGCGTGAACGGAGCACGTCACGACGCCGTGGTGGTCTCGCCCTCCGGCAAGCAGATCCCCTTCGTCGTCACGCGCGGGCGGCTGACGCGGGTCCGCTTCCAGGCGAACGAGGTCGGGATCTGGCGGTTCATCTGCACGACACACCCGCCGGCGATGACCGGAGAGATCGTGGTCGTCGGCTGAGCCCGAACCACGTCCGTGGCCCCCGCCTCTTGGTGGGGGCCACGACACATCCGGAGGCCTATCCCGGCGGGCGAATAAGATGGCGCGCACGGTTCAGGGAAAGGTGTGTTCGGATGGACGTGACGGAGCTCCGGGAGACCGCGGCGTCGCGCTACGACGACTTCGTGGCGGCGCTGCGCGGGATGGTGAACGTCGACTGCGGCTCGTACACGCCCGAGGGCGTGAACGCCATCGCCGACCTGTGCCAGGAGCGGTTCGAGCGGGGCGGCTGGCGCGTCGAGCGACGGCGGCACGAGCCCGCGGAGGGCGAGCCCCAGCTCGGGGATCTGGTGATCGGGCGGCTCGAGGGGCCCGGCGGCCCCCGGGTCCTGATGATCGGGCACACGGACACCGTCTTCGACCCCGGCACGGTGGCCGAGCGACCGTTCCGGATCGAGGGCGACCGGGCGCTCGGGCCCGGGGTCTCGGACATGAAGGGTGGGCTGCTCACCGGGTTCTTCGCGGTCGAGGTGCTGCAGGAGGCCGGGTTCGACGGGTTCGGATCCGTCACGTACGTCTGCAACCCGGACGAGGAGATCGGCTCGCCGTGGTCGAGGTCCTTCATCCGGGAGGAGGCGGCCCGTGCGGACGTCTGCTTCGTGCTGGAGGGGGCGCGGGAGAACGGCGACATCGTGTCCTCGCGCAAGGGGGTCTCCGACTACCGGATCCGGATCACGGGCCGGGCGGCCCACGCCGGCGTGGAGCCCGAGCGCGGCCGGAGCGCGGTGCTCGAGGCGGCGCACAAGACCATCGCGCTCCACGCCCTGAACGGCCGGTGGCCCGGCGTGACCGTCAACGTCGGAGTGGTGAACGGGGGGACGCGGACGAACGTCGTCGCGGAGCGATGCACGCTCGAGGTCGACGTCCGCTCGCCGCAGGAGGCGACGCTCCGCGCCGCGGAGGAGGAGGTCGAGCGGATCGCCCGGGAGCACACGGTCCCCGACGTGACCGTCGAGGTCGAGGGGGGCGCGTGGCACCGGCCCATGGAGAAGACCGAGGGCGCGGCCCGGCTCGCTGGGCTCGCGATCCGGGTGGCGGGTGAGCTCGGGTTCGAGCTGAGGGACACGGCCACCGGGGGCGCGTCGGACGCGAACACGACGGCGGCGGCCGGGGTCCCGACCCTGGACGGCCTGGGGCCGGTCGGCGGGGACGACCACGGGCCGAAGGAGTGGATCGACCTGACCAGCATCGTGCCCCGGGTCTCGCTCCTCGCCGGCCTGATCTCGCGGCTCGACACCGAGGAGGGAGCGCCATGGACGTCGCGACGGTCCGGTTCGACAAGCCGGACGACCTGAACGTCATCGTCGGGCAGACCCACTTCATCAAGTCGGTCGAGGACCTCCACGAGGCATGCGTCAACGCGGCACCCGGCCTGAGGTTCGGCATCGCGTTCTGCGAGGCCAGCGGCCCGTGCCTGGTGCGCTGGAGCGGCAACGACCAGGACCTGATCGACGTGGCGGTGCGCAACGCGCAGGCGATCGGCGCCGGCCACGTGTTCGTCGTCGCGCTCCGTGACGGCTTCCCGATCAACGTCCTGAACGCGATCAAGATGGTCCCCGAGGTCTGCCGCATCTTCTGCGCGACGGCGAACCCGCTCGAGATCGTCGTCGGGCAGACCGAGCAGGGCCGCGGCGTGCTCGGGGTGATCGACGGCAGCCCGCCGGCCGGCGTCGAGACCGAGGAGCACATCGCCGAGCGCAAGGAGCTGCTCCGGCGGTTCGGCTACAAGCTCTGAGCGGGGGCTACTCGCGCGTGGTGACCTTCGAGGCCCGGGTGTACTCGCCCGGCCGGCGTCCGCGGGTCTGGGCGAGCTTCCACGCGAGCAGCTGGACCGGAACGATCGAGACCGCCGACAGCAACGCCCGGTCGAGGTAGCCGGTCGCGACCGACCGCGCCCCCTTCGGGGCCTCCCCGTCGGGGGTGACCACGAGGACGTTCGCCCCGGTCTCCACGAGGTCCGCAGCCAGTGAGAGGTCCAGGCGCCGGGTCTCGGGCTCGGTGGCCATCACGATCGCGGTCATGTCCGGCCCCGCGAGCTCGAGCGGGCCGTGCCGGAACATCGCCGACTCGAGCGACTCGGCCATCACGCCGGACTCCTTCAGGATCAGCGCCCCCATCTCGGTGGCCGCACGGGCGGGGCCCCGGCCGAGGAGCACCATGATGCCGCGGCCGCCGTGCCAGGCGGCGAGGTCCTCGGCCAGGGCCTCCGGGTCGTCGAGGAGCCGCTCGGCCGAGAGCGCGGCGCCCTCGGCCGCGGTGCGGGTCCGGTCGATCGCGGTCTCGACGCTGTCGCCGGCGAGCAGCCGGGCGAGGCCGGACAGCGTGGCCATGGCCGCGGAGAACGTCATCGTGGAGGGCCCGCTCTCCGGGCCGACCCGCGTGTCGAGCGTGACGTCGGCCCGGCGGGCGAGGTCGTTGTCGAGGCCGTTGGTGATCGACACCACGAACGGCCGTGCCCGCTGGCGCGAGATCTCGTTCGCGAGCTTCACGATCTCGGCGCTCTCGCCCGACTGGCTCACGACGACCGCGAGCGTCTGGCCGTTCAGGATCGGACGGCGGAAGTGCAGGAGCTCCGCCGTGTCGACCAGGAGCGCGGCCACGCCCCGACCCGCGAGGTCGTTCACGGCGGGGTAGCAGGCGTCGTACGAGCTCCCCATCCCGGTGAACGCGATCGTGCGCGAGACGGCGGCGGCCCCCCGGATCCGTTCGAGGTCGTCCCGTCGGTCGAGGAGGGAGCCCGCCGCCCGCCGGAGCGCATCGGGCTGCCCGGCGATTTCCGCCAGGAACGGGTCGGCGAACCCCCCGAGGGACCTCATGGGGACCGAGTGTACCGACCCCGGCTTGCGAGGGCCGGCCGGGCCTGGGAGTGTGGGGGAGCCCGCGACCCGGAGGAGCGCCCGATGCCGCGATCGTTCCGCCTCGTCCTCGTCTCGACGCTCGTGAGCACGCTCCTGCTCCCGACGGCGGCCCTCCCCGCGGGTGCGGAGCGGGCGCGTCCACGGAGCGGGTCGCCCCTCACCGTCACCGAGGCCTGGGAGCGGTTGAGGGCGGGACGGCTGCCGGATCTCGCCCCGGCCCCGCCGGATGCGCTCACCAGGGCGCTCGAGGCCGGACGGCTCTCCGAGGCCCAGTACGCGCTCCAGAGGGCGGTCGGCCTGTTCCGGCTCGAGCGGGTCCGGGCGCGCTTCGGCGCCGTCGCCCGACCGGAGCCGCGGGGGGCGACCCTGATCCTGCGGGACCTGGTCCTGCGGGTGGGCGGGCTCGGCCCCGCCGGGCGACGGGCGGCGGAGCGCCTCCTGGCCCGGCCGACGGACGGGGCGGCCGACACGGAGGGCAACGGGTACACCGTCGCCGAGGAGCCCCCGGTCTGCAGCGCGAACGCCTGCTACCACCACGTGGCGAGCACCTCTGACGCTCCGGCGGCCACGGACGCGAACGCGAACGGCGTCCCGGACTGGATCGACACGCTCGCGGCCGTCACCGAGCAGACCTGGGCGGTCGTGGTCAACGCCTACGGGTACCGGGCGCCGAAGTCCGACGCCACCTCGCCGAACCCCGGGCCCGACGGCCGGATCGACCTGTACGTCGCGGACATCGGCGACGACGGGCTCTACGGGTACTGCACGACCGACGACCCGAACGCGTTCGACCCGAGCTACCGGTACTGGGACGTGTCCGCGTACTGCGTGGTCGACAACGACTACCCGGTGGCCCAGTTCCCGTTCGGCGCCAGCGGGGTCGAGGCGCTCCAGGCCACCGTGGCCCACGAGCTCTTCCACGCGGTCCAGTTCGCGTACGACGCCGCGGAGGACGCGTGGTTCATGGAGGGATCGGCGACCTGGATCGAGGACGAGGTCTTCGACGCGGTCGACGACAACCTCCAGTACCTGTTCACCTCGCAGCTGCGGCGACCCCAGGTCCCGCTCGACCACAGCGACACCTCCACCGGCTACGTCTACGGGGCCTGGATCTGGTTCCGGTTCCTCTCCGAGTCCTTCGGGGACCCGACCGTGATCCGCGAGTCCTGGGAGCTCGCCGACGGCAGCCCCGGCGGACCGGACCGCTACTCGCTTCGCGCCCAGGAGCAGGCGATCCAGGCGCGCGGGCTGCTCCTGCGCTGGCTCTACGCGGACTTCGGGCTGTGGAACGCGTTCCCCGGGGTGGCGTACGCGGAGGGGACCAGCTACCCGGCCCCGCCGTTCCGGGCCAAGCACCGGATCACGGCCCGCAGGGCCTCGGTCGCGAACCGGCTCGTCCTCGACCACCTGACCACGGCCTATGCGTCGCTGAAGCCCGGCCGGGGCGTCGGGCAGCGGTCCCGGCTCCTGCTGGAGGTCGACGGCCCGCCGTCCCCGACCGGTCCCGAGGCCTCCGCGATCACGGTGTCCCGGACCGGCAGGGTGAAGTGGTTCGTCGTCCGGTTGAGCGGCACGGGCGACGGCGTGCTCCGGGTCCCCTTCGGGAAGGGGAGGATCCGACAGGTCGTGCTCGTCCTGTCGAACGCGAGCACGCGCACGCGGTGCTGGGTGGACCCGATGTTCACCTACTCGTGCGCCGGCGCGCCGAAGGACGACCGCAGGCCCTACCGGTACTCGGCGACGCTGATCCCGTAGGCGGGAGCCTCCGGGGAGCGGACCGCCTGCGACGGGAAGGGACGCCGTCCTGCCCGGTGACGCGGCGGCTCAGCGGGGCCCGTCGGCCAGGCTCCCGAGGAGGGCGGCCGCCGCGGCCTTGTATCGCGAGAGGTCCCCGTACGGTCGGGCGACGAGCATCGCCCCCTCGAGCCCGCTCACGATCATCCGGGCGGCGGTCCTCGCGGACCCCGCGAACGCGAGCGTTCGCTCCCGCCGGCCTTGCTCCAGCACCCCCGCGAGCCACTCCTCGTTCAGGTCGAAGAACCGGACGATCGCCTCGCGCATCGGCGGGGGCAGCGTCTCGTACTCGGCGGCGAGGACGCCGCACAGGCACATCCGCCGCCCCCTGAGCTCGTCCGCGTACAGCTCCGAATAGGCCTCGAGCTTGGCCGGTGCGGCGGCGGGACGCCGGTCGATCTCCGCCAGGGACCCGGCGAACCGCTCGCTGTACCGCTCGATCAGGGCCTCGCCGAGCTCGGCCTTGCTGGCGAAGTGATAGTGGAGGCTGGCGGTGGTGACGTTCAGCTCCCTGGCCACGTGGGCGTAGCTGAAGCCGTTGAACCCGCGCACCTGGACGAGGCGCTCGGCCACGTCGAGGATGCGCGAGGCCGTGCCTGCGGCGGCGGTCTTCGGCGTTCCCGGCATCCACACATCCTCGCACGGATGGACTTGACGGTCTACCAACTAGTAAGTAAGTATCTGCGTCGTTGGGTCGAGCGGAAGGAGAGGGTCGTGCAGAAGACGGAGCACAAGAGCCTCGAGACCCCCGACGAGCGGCGCGAGTTCCCCAACGGCCACGCCGACATCATCGCGATCGGCGACGGCGAGGTCGGCCGGCTCGTCTTCGAGCCCGGGTGGCGCTGGTCGAACGACGTCAAGCCGATCGCCGGCACCGAGAGCTGCGAGGCGCCGCACTTCCAGTACCACCTGGCGGGTCGGCTGGCGATCCGGATGGACGACGGGACCGAGTTCGTCGCCGGCCCCGGGGACGTGACCTCGCTGCCGAGCGGGCACGACGCCTGGGTCGTCGGCGAGGAGCCCGTCGTCGTGATCGACTGGTTCGGCGCGAGCAACTACGCCAAGCAGCAAGGCTGAGCCGGTCGACCGCCCTAAGCGTCCCGATGTAGGTCCCTGAGGCTCACCTCGGGTTGTCGGTGATGATGTGCCTTCCCGGCGTCTCCGTCCAGCTTCCCCATACCGAGGTCAGCCGGGCGGAGGAACCGGGAACA
>Ga0073934_10011457_pt1 | contig 10726 bp, 6 predicted proteins | sample LarsenN4metaG_FD_76834 | JGI IMG/M metagenome (GOLD analysis project Ga0073934, IMG submission 76834) | Hot spring sediment bacterial and archeal communities from British Columbia, Canada, to study Microbial Dark Matter (Phase II) - Larsen... ...
AAGGACTGGACTTGCGTTCAAAAAGATTTTGAGAAATTGGTTCGATCGTTTGGCCGGCCGGGTAGAAGTCCAGCCATTTTTTGAACATCTGCATCGGCTTTCGCTGTTAGGAATGAACATTGGTGGAAGTGTTGACGTTCAAAGTAATGGAGAGAAGCGAGTCGTTCAATACCTGGCCAATTATTTAAATAAGCAAACGGTTCCTGTTATTTTTGATGTCGGCGCAAATGTTGGCAAATATGCTTTGAATGTGCTTGCTGTTTTTGGGGAAGATGTGGATTTATACTGTTTTGAGCCTTCGAAAACAGCTTTTACAGAATTAAGTCAGAATTTAAGAAGCTATAAACAAGTAAAAATCTGTAACTTTGGATTTGGCGCAAGGAGAGAGGTGGTTTCTCTTTACACCGACTCACCTGGGTCTGGGATGGGATCGATCTTTAATAGACGGGTCAGCCATCTTGATTTTGAGATGAAGTATAGAGAAGAGATTGAACTTACCCGGCTGGATGATTTCTGCCGCGAACAGGGGATAAATCATATTCATCTATTAAAACTTGATGTGGAAGGTAATGAACTGAATGTTCTAGAAGGAGCCTCAGAGTTGCTTACCTCAGACTCAATTGATCTGATTCAATTTGAATTTGGCGGGTGCAATATAGATTCAAGAACTTATTTCCAGGATTTCTTTTATCTTTTGAATCCAAACTACCGAATCTATCGGATCGTCGGCAATGGGATCAGGCCAATAGATAAGTATAAAGAAAGTTATGAGATTTTTCTGACTGCAAATTATCTTGCCGTATCTCGCCATTCATTTGAGCGCAAGAACTGAACGGCAACCTAAATATCGGACAAACAAAATGTGTGGCATTACCGGTAAAGTCAATCTTGACTCAAATCAGGCGATAGATAAAGCCCTCATTTGCCGGATGAATGAGCTTCTCCGCCATCGTGGGCCAGATGATGAGGGAATTTGGATTCATGGTTCAATTGGCCTGGGCCAGCGCCGCCTGGCGATTATCGATCTCTCCCCCACTGGCCATCAACCGATGTCTAATGAGGATGGCACAATCTGGCTTACCTTCAATGGTGAAATCTATAACCATCTGGATTTGCGAGCCAGGTTAGAACAATCCGGCCATCGTTATCAAGGCAATTCGGATACGGAAACGATTATCCATCTCTATGAAACGTACGGCTGCGACTGCGTCAAACATCTGCGAGGAATGTTTGCCTTTGGATTGTGGGATGCCCGGCGGCAGCGCCTGTTGTTAGCCCGCGACCGCTTTGGTAAGAAACCCCTGCTTTATGCTCAAACAGCAGAAGGGCTGACCTTTGCCTCTGAAATAAAAAGTCTCCTGCAAGACCCGGCCGTCTCTGCCGAGGTGGACCAGAGAACGATTCATCACTACTTGACTTATGGTTACATTCCCACGCCGATGACAGCTTTTTCCCAAATCCGTAAACTTCCTCCAGCCTCTATGCTCTTGTGGGAAAATGGTTCTATCTCTATTCAGCGATACTGGAATTTGTGCTATACGCCTAAATTAACCCTGACCGAGGCCGAAGCTGCCGAACAATTGCTGACGCTTCTGCGCCAGGCCGTCCAGATGCGTCTGATGAGCGATGTCCCGTTAGGCGCTTTTCTCAGCGGCGGCATTGATTCAAGCGCGGTAGTGGCCTTGATGGCCGAGGCAATGAGCGAACCGGTCAAAACCTTTGCTATCGGTTTTAATGATCAATCCTTCAATGAATTGGAATATGCCCGCCAGGTTGCAGAGCGATACGAGACCGATCATCACGAATTTGTGGTCACTGCCGATGCGCTGGCAGTTCTGCCAAAGCTGGTTTGGGCCTATGGCGAACCCTATGCCGACTCTTCGGCTGTGCCGACTTACTACGTTGCTCGTGAAACGCGCCAATATGTGACTGTGGCTCTCAATGGCGATGGCGGGGATGAGATGTTTGCCGGCTATGATCGCTATCTGGCTACCCGGCTGGCGGCTCAGTATGAAAGGGTACCGGCCTGGCTGCGGGAACGAGTTATTGCGCCGCTTATTCGCCGCTTGCCCGAGTCGGGTAAAAAGAAAGATTTTTCGAACCGTTTGAAACGTTTTGTCTTGGCTATTGGTGAGAGGCCGGAGCGGCGTTATGCCGGTTGGATCACCTTGCTCAGTAATCCTGATAAGGGCAACCTTTACACCGCCGATTTTCAGGCTTATATAGCTGATATAGATTCATTGAACTTATTGGAGCAGGTGTATGAGTCGGCCGATAGCCCCGATTTTGTGGAACGGACTCAATATGTAGACACTCAGACCTATTTGCCTGATGATCTATTGGTCAAAGTAGATATTGCGACGATGCTCTGTTCGCTGGAGGGACGTTCCCCTTTCCTGGATCACGAATTGGCCGAGTTTGCCGCCCGGCTACCGGCCAATTATAAGTTGCGAGGCCGGGTCTCGAAATATATTCTCAAGCAGGCGATGCGGGATCACCTGCCGGGGTCGATCCTCAAGCGTGAAAAACAGGGATTTGGCGTGCCTGTGGCCCACTGGTTTCGCAATGAGCTGCGCCAGGTTGCTTACGATGTCTTACTCGATCAGCGCACTTTGGGCCGGGGAATTTTTAACGGCGCGGCGATACGGATGATGCTTGATGAGCATGTTGGGGGCCAGGTCAATCATTGGCAGCATATTTGGGAGTTGTTGGTTTTAGAGCTTTGGTTTCGGACTTATATCGACCGGCCCCGGTTGGCTCTAACCGGACCGGCGGAGGGGATTTTGTGAAACGTGATCGGCTGAAAGTGGTTCGAGTGATTGCCCGGCTTAACATCGGCGGACCGGCTATTCATACCGTTTTACTAACAAAATTTTTAGAGCCTCAACGTTTTGAGTCCTTCCTGGTGGCAGGTGTTGAAGGGGTGGGTGAAGGAAGTATGAGCGATTGGGCAGCGGCTCAGGGCGTCGTGCCGATTATCATCCCGGAGTTGGGCCGGGAGATCAACCTGGTGGCCGATTTGAAAGTCTTATTCAAGCTATACCGGTTATTTCGCCGTGAAAAACCGGATATCGTCCATACCCATACCGCCAAAGCCGGTTTTGCCGGTCGATTGGCCGCCCGGCTGGCCGGAACACCGATTGTGATTCATACCTTTCATGGGCACGTCTTTCATGGTTATTTTAACCCCTGGAAGACGCGCCTGTTTATTTTTATCGAGCAGATGTTGGCCCACCTGTCGACCCGGATCATTACGATCAGCCCCTTGCAGCGCCAGGAGATTCTCAATTTTGGGATTGCCTCTCCAGATAAAATTCTTATAATCCCTCTTGGCTTTGATTTAGATCCTTTTTTCACCTGCCAGACCGGGCGAGACTGGCTGCGAGCCGAACTTGCCCTGGGTGCTGAAGTTAAATTGGTGGGAATTGTGGCTCGCCTCACTGCCATTAAAAATCATCATCTATTTTTTGAGGCAGCCGCCCTGGTTCATCAACGATGTCAAAATGTGCATTTTGTCGTCGTGGGTGATGGTGAGCTGCGGGCCGAGTTAGAGCAATATGTGGCCGCTCTACAGTTGGAACGGGTGGCCCATTTTTTAGGCTGGCGCCAGGATATGCCGGCGATCTATGCCGGTTTAGATTTGGTCGTGTTGACCTCAAATAATGAAGGTACTCCGGTTACGTTGATCGAGGCCCAGGCCACCGGCTGTCCGGTGGTGGCCACTGCCGTTGGCGGCGTGCCGGATATCGTGACCGATGGGCAGACCGGTTATCTGGTTCCGCCAAATGACGCGGAAGCGCTGGCCAAGGCGATATTGAAAGTATTAGCCGATGATTCTGGAAGTATGGGCCGAACTGCCCGGCAGGTCGTGGCCGAGCAGTTTACTATCAGCCGGTTGGTGCGAGATATGGAGCAGCTCTATACGGAGTTAAGAGGTAAGTGATGGCTTTTGATACTTCCGTTCTGGACGAAGCGGTGGCTCAACGCCGCGCCGCTTACGAGCAGAAGCGCCAGGCGCGGCTGGCTGAGGTTTTGCAACTGCTGGATGAACTGGCTTCAGGTTATGGAATCCAACAAGCTTATATCTTTGGATCGCTGGCGCAGCCCGGACGGTTCAAACCGACCTCAGATATTGATATTGCGGTTGAGCAGATTGATCCTCGGCGGTTTTTTGAAGCTGCCGGCCAGCTTTCGATACGGTTAGGCTGCGAAGTGGACCTGGTTGAGTTGAAACATTGCCATTTTGCTGATAAGATTCGACGAGAGGGCGTGTTATGGACTCAGTCAAATTAAGGCTGCTTGAAGCCGAAATAAAAGCGCAGTTGGAAAAGATTGAACGAGTTTACCTTGAGCTTGAGGATCGGGCCGGCCAAATGCAGCCTGAAACACCTGGCCCAATCGAGAGTACGGCTTATCAGTTGCATAACCTGTATAATGCTGTGGAAGATTTATTTAAAATTGTAGCCAATGCTTTTGAAAATCATGTAACCGATCTTTCGCAGTGGCATACAGAGCTGCTTCGCCGGATGAGCTTGAAGATTTCCGGAGTTCGACCGGCGTTGCTGTCTCAAGAGATTGCCGATCAGTTAAATGAACTGCGGGCTTTTCGCCATTTCTTCCGGCATGCCTATAATATTCGTCTTGATTTTGGGCGGGTGGAACAAAATTTAGAGGTAGCTCAAAACGTCCGCCCCTTACTTCGGCGTGATGTTGTTGCTTTCTTACAAGCTCTGGGCTTATCGGGAGAGGAATAGGGTTAGGGAGTAATGAGAACTAAATTATCTGTTTTTTGTAGTAAGATCCTGGAGGCCGGTTGGCTGGCGGCGGCTGTGGCCGTGCCTCTCTTTTTTAATATCTATTCCGCCCGGACCTTTGAGCCGGATAAAATTGCGCTGCTGCGATCAATTGTCTGCATCATGATCCTGGCCTGGCTGGTGATGGTGGTTGAACAGGGGCTGCAAGGTTCCGGTAACGGCCAACTTTCTTTCACGGAGCGGTTTAGAAATTGGCTCAAAATCCCCCTGTTCTTACCGACTTTATTGTTGGTCATTATTTACATCATCAGCACCATTTTTTCTATCTCGCCATCGGTGAGTTTGTGGGGGTCTTATCAACGGCTGCAAGGAAGTTACACGGCGCTGTCTTATATTGTGGTCTTTGCCATGATTGCCGGCAACCTGCGCAGCCGGGAGCAGGTTGACCGGTTAACGGCCATTATTATTATCACCAGTGTGCCGATCAGCCTGTATGGGATTATCCAACGTTACGGGCTTGACCCGCTGCCCTGGGCCGGCGACGTGGTGCAGCGGGTGGCGTCCAATATGGGGAACGCTATTTTTGTGGCCTCCTATTTGATTATGATTATCCCTTTGACGGTGGTCCGACTGGTTGAGTCGATTACAGCGATCATCAAAGAGGAAAAATCCTCGTGGGGCCATACGATCCTGGCTTCGGTTTATATTTTCGCGTTGGCGGTTCAGCTTATTACCGTTCTATTTAGTGGAAGCCGTGGCCCCTTGTTGGGGGTTTTAGGGGCCAGTTTTATCATGGGCTTGTTGATTGTCTTGATCCTGCGCCGTCTTGAGCCTGATACCGCACCCCTATCTCCGAAAGAGGTAGGTTTGGGCGTTGCCTTTGTCGCGCCTTTAGCATTGGTGACCGGCTTAGGCGGGGGCATCGGTTTTCTGTTCGGTTTGGGCTTTGAGCAACTGCTGCTGATCCTGGGGTACCAGCCTGATAATGTGACGCTTTTGGGCGTCGGGTTAGGGGGTATCCTCGGCTTTTTTGGCCTATATACCTATATGGCTGCCTCACAAAAGGGCTGGCGCTGGCTGTGGGTCAGTTGGTTGGGTACTGCTGTTTTGGCGATTATTTTTGTGTTAATGTTGAATATTCGTGGAACCAGCATGGATGTCTACCTGGACCCGATTCGGAGCCTGCCCTATGTCAGCAGTTTGTCACAAATTACGATCGCCGATGCCGGCACGGGAAGGGTTCGGGTATTGATTTGGGACGCCGCTATAGAGCTGGTGACCCCTCATGAGCCGCTAGGAATTGCCGGGGATGAGATGTCCGGTGAGGACCCTTTTAATATCATCAGGCCGTTGATCGGCTATGGCCCTGAGTCGATGTTCAACGCTTTTGCCTATGTTTACCCGGCCGAACTGGCGCATGTCGAAGCCAGGGGCAGTTCAGCCGATCGCTCTCACAATGAAACGATGGATAGCCTGGTCATCACCGGCATTTTGGGTTTTCTGGCATTTTATTTCTTGATGTTTAGCCTTTTTTACTATACTTTGCTCTGGTTGGGCTGGGTTCCTGATCTAGGGGCGAAACGAAGATTGATCATTCTGCTGGTCGCCTGTGGCATTATTGGCGCTATCATTCCTTATGCGGTTGAGGGTCGTTTTACCTTTGCCGCAGTTGGCTTGCCGTTTGGGATGATCACCGGAGTTGTCATCTATTTAGTCTGGCAGGGGATGATCGAGCAAAAAGCGGTTGATAAGCAGGATGAGTTTTTAGCTTACCACCTGCTGTTGATCGGCCTGTTGGGCGCGATTGTCGGGCATTTCATCGAGGTCCACTTTGTCTTTTCAATTGCCGCAACCTATACCTATTTTTGGATTTATGCCGGCCTGATTATTGCCCTGTCCAGAATAAGAAATTCTGAACCGGTTGCCGGCGCGGAGGCGGCGCCTGCCGAGGGTACGGAACCGGCAGAGCCAGGCGCCGAACCAGAGACGGAGGCCGGAGGCCGGCGGGCCAGAAGGGCGCGGTTAAGGCGGAGCAGGCGGCAGGCTGTTGTTGCCGCCCAGGGTGGCTTTACCGGGCATGAAGGCTGGGAGATGTGGCTGAGCAGCCAGGGGCTGGCAATGGCCATCATTTTGATTATTTTGGCCTTTGATTTTGTTACCCCGCAGTTTCAGTTTGATCTCGGAGACACAAGAAGCGGGAGTTTGCTGTGGATGCTGGTGATTACCTGGCTGATTGGTTTTGCTGTTTCCTTATCCGTTGTGGCTATCCGCCGTGACGAGTGGAGGAGTTATGTAAACTGGGGCTGGGCGGCGCTGCTATATGGGGTTACCTCGCTCGGCTATTTCTTCATCTACTTTATGGCTCATCGGATGCAGTTTGGGCAGCGGGTGGTGGTTGGCAATGATACCGAGGCGGTTACGGCGGCCAGCGTCTTGACCAACGGCCTGGTAATGTTCTATATCTTCCTGTTTTTGCTGATGGCGATTATTGCCTGGGCTCTGGTCCGGAGATTACCCAGGGGATTGACGACCTGGCGTGCCGAGAATTGGTGGCTTTACCCGCCTTTAGCTATAGCCATCGCCCTTGTAATTTGGTTTCAAAATATCAACGTGGTTCGAGCTGATGTTTATTTGAAGGAAGGGGAACGATATCGAAACAACCAGCAGTGGAATTATGCCATTGCTTTGCACGAAAAGGCCCGCTCATTGGATAGCGACGAAGATTTTTATTATCTGATGCTGGCTTTGGATTATCAGTTAATGGCTCAAGATGGCCGGCTCGAGGCGCCCCAGCGGGCGGAGGCCTGGCGTGAAGGTGAGCGGATTGCTTTAGAGGCGCGCGCACTTAACCCTTATAACCCTGATAATACCGGGAATATGGGGCGCTACTATTTCACGATGGGCCAAGTTTTTGACCCCGCCCGTTTTCAGGATGCTCTGAGTTATTTTGAAAAGGCAACGATCTTAGCCCCGTCTAATGTGGTTTACCATAACCTGTGGGCGCAAACCCATTATTTACTGCAAAATTATGAGGCGGCCGTTGATAGATTGCAAACCTCGATCTCGATTGATCCTAATTATTCTCCCTCCTGGCTGCTTTTAGGCGACACTTATGCGGCGATGGGTAAAGTAGATGAGGCGCTGAAGGCTCATTCTGAGGCAATGAAGTTGAATTCGCCCGGCAGTGGGGATGGTTTTGCCGGTTTTATCGATAACTTTGTCGATCAGCGCTTGAACTTCTATATTTCTGCCGGACGGGGGGATGATTTGATTGTGCGATTGCAACAAGTGGCCGTGGCTAGACTTGATGACCCCAGAGTCCCCTGGCTGATTGGCCACATTTATAGCTTACAAGGCAAGCAAGAAGAGGCTGCTACCTACTATGAGCGGGCCCAGGCTTTAGGGGACAGCTCTGATAGAACTATGAGAGAGCTGGCTAATAGTTATTTGGCGCTAAATCAGTTGGATAAAGCTTTGCCGATTTATCAGTTTTTGTTGGAACAGAATCCAAATGATATAGAAGCGCACAGCGGCCTGGCCTTTATTTATGCCCAACAAGGCCGCTTGGACGAAGCGATCCAACATAACCAGTTGGTGCTTCAGCAGTTACCCAACGACTATGACAGCTTAAAAAATTTGGCCATCCTATACCAACAAAAAGCACGGTTGCCGGAAGCGGTTGAGGCGGCCCAACAAGCCCAACAAGCCGCGCCGGATGCTGAAAAAGCGACCTGGGATAAGTTCATCTCTGATTTGCAAAGCGAACTAGCGACCGGTAGTTAAACATCTAGAGTTAGAGAAAGTATCTAAAATATGTACACCCAACTTGCACAAAAAATTGAGGATAAGTCGGCGAAGATAGGCGTCATCGGGCTAGGCTATGTTGGCCTACCCCTGGCGACCGGAATGGCTAAGTGCGGCTATACCGTGGTTGGCGTTGACGCAAACCTGTTAAAGGTTAATGCTTTAAATAGCGGTTCCAGTTATATTCCGGATGTACCCTCGGCCGATGTTGCTTTTCTTGTAGAAAAAAAAGCGCTTAATGCCACCACAGATTATTATAGCCTCAAAGAGGTGGATGCTATTTTCATTTGCGTGCCTACGCCTTTCGACTCGATGAAGTCGCCTGATCTGGCTTATGTACGACAGGCGGCTACCGGGATTGCCGGCTGTTTACGGGCTGGGCAGCTTGTTATTTTACAAAGCACGACCTATCCCGGTACCACCGAGGAGGTCGTCCAGCCGATTCTGGAAGGCTCTGGCCTGGTTGCCGGGCAGGATTTTTTCCTGGCCTTTTCACCGGAACGAATCGATCCGGGGCGGAGCGACTTTACGGTGGAAAATACCCCGAAGGTTGTGGGTGGTATTAATGGCGAATCGGCCAATTTGGCGGCGATGCTGCTGGCTCACCTGACGCCCCAGGTCCATATTGTTTCATCGCCCCGGGCGGCTGAAATGACCAAACTGCTTGAGAATATCTTTCGTAGCGTCAATATTGCCCTGGTGAATGAGTTGGCGATATTGTCGGAGCGAATGGACATTGATTTTTGGGAGGTGATTGAAGCGGCTAAAACTAAGCCTTTTGGTTTTATGCCTTTTTATCCCGGCGCCGGGGTGGGTGGCCATTGTATTCCGGTTGACCCATATTATCTCTCCTGGAAGGCCAGGGAATATGATTTTTATACTCGTTTCATAGAACTGGCCGCCGAAGTCAATGGCGATATGCCGTATCATACGGTTGATATTGTCAGGCGCGGGTTAAATCGTTACGGCAAGAATTTGCGGGAGGCAAAAATTTTGGTGTTAGGGGTTGCCTTTAAACCGAATATTGATGATGCCCGTAACTCTCCGGCGGAACGGGTGATGGAGTTATTGTTGAAAGAGGGGGCCCATGTTGTTTATCATGATCCGTATGTGCCTCATTTTGAGGTGGGAGGGAATGTGGTCCTCAAGAATAAGGTCAGGTTTGAGAGTATTGAACTAAATACTCTTGCTTTGGCCGATGCGGATTGTATTGTTATTGTGACCGGACATCAGAAGGTTGATTATCAATGGGTCGTTCAACAGAGCCGGCTGGTTATTGATACGGTCAATGTCACCCGATCTGTGGCCGGACAGCAGGAGAAAGTGTTGCGTTTAGGCGCTCCCCTTAGCGCCGTTAATTAAATTTTAATCAATTGCTGTATTATATATGGAATGATGACAAAAACAGCTAAATATTCGCTACGCTTAACCTGGCGAAAAAAGTTGCCGGTTTTTGTGCTGTTATCTCTATTGCTGCTGGCCTTACTGCCGGGTTTGGTTTTTGCCCAAACGCCGGATGAAGAAAATGAGATTGACTGGCGCGAATTAGAGACAGAGCAGTTTATTATTGTTTATGCGGAAAGCATTGATGGTATTCCTCTTACGGCCTGCGCTTGTGGAATTCATGAGGCCGAGCTGTATGCCGATTTTGTGGATACCGTTTATCAAGAGTTGGTGACGGTTTTTGGAGTAGAGCTTGAAACTCCCATTAATCTGCGACTTTTTCCAACCGAGGAGAGTTATTACGAGGTAAATCCGATTGCTCGCCGGATTACCGGGGTTATTGCTCACGCCTTAAATAATCGGGGTGAGATTGCCATTGCTTTACCGCGCACTCGCCCCTTGAGCGAAGACGAGATCATCAATAATGTCCGCCACGAGTTGACCCACTTTTTTGCTTCTTTACTCTCGGACGGCAAATTAACGACCGGGTTTCAAGAAGGTATTGCCCAATACCTGGAGAAACCCACCGACCAGACCAGTTATGATCCGGCTGTTTTGAAACTGGCCTTTGAACAGGGGCGTCTTTTAAGTTGGGCCCAGTTGGACCGGTCGGAACAGGTCTTTGGCGATCCCCAAGTGGCTTACCCGCAGGCGCTTTCAATCACCAGCTTCCTGATTGACCGGTATGGCTTTCCCACCTTTATCGATTTTATTAAAGCCAACAG
>Ga0073934_10011458_pt1 | contig 10725 bp, 5 predicted proteins | sample LarsenN4metaG_FD_76834 | JGI IMG/M metagenome (GOLD analysis project Ga0073934, IMG submission 76834) | Hot spring sediment bacterial and archeal communities from British Columbia, Canada, to study Microbial Dark Matter (Phase II) - Larsen... ...
CCGCCAGCGCCACGACCGCCACGAGCACCAGGACCGCAATCACGACGAGCAGCCGACTCTTCATGTGGGACCTCCCGCGAGCACTGGGTGTGGTACCTGCACTGCGCTCACTTGTCAAGTCGTGTTGTGCCGCCGGCAAGTCGATGCGGTCCGCCCGGTCCCCGCGGTGTATAAATATCCTCTCCTCGCGGAAGGGAGGGCGTTGATGCGTGGCACCGTATGCGTCTTGCTCGTGCTCGCGTGGATGGCCCTGGCCCTCCCTGCCCATCATGCGATTGTCGCCAGGCAGGCGCGCACCGAGGCGGGGACGCTGCCACCGGATGTCGATCCGGTCTCGCGCAGCCGGCTGCCGGCAATCAAGGCGGGCGTTCACGGGGCCGCCGCAATACGGCTTCACCTCACCGGGGTGAATGTCCGGTGGGCGTCACCTCTGGGGCGCGCCACCACCGAGCTGGCCATTCTGACCACCGCCCGTGAGCACGACCAGCCATACGAGTGGTCGCTTCACGAGATGGAAGCGATCGCGGTCGGGCTCGATCCGTCGACGATCGATATCGTTCGTCATCGACGTCCTCTGCGAGGGGTGCCCGAACAGCACGCGATCATCATCCAACTCGGTCGCGAGGTCTTCAGCACCCACGCGTTGAGCTCTGCAACCTACGCTCGAGCGTTGAAGATTCTCGGCAGGGGAAACCTCGTGGACATCGTCGATTTGATGGCGACGTACTCGGCCACGGCCGCACGCCTGACCGCGTTCAACCAGCACATGCCGCCCGGCTGGAAGCAGTTCCTGCCGCTGCCGTTCACGATGCCCGGCGATATCCATGCTGATTCGAGAAGCCGCCTCCCCCTGATCAGGGCGCAGACGCAGAACCCGCAGGCCAATCTGTACGGGAGACAGCTCGCCCCTGAAGGCACCGGCCCTGGGCATATCACACGGCATGGCGCCGGCCAGGCGTCCCTCGAAGCAAACGTGGGGCGGCGGTTGACGGCTCTCGCGATTCTCGTGACGGCCCGAGCGCACGAGTCTCAGTACGACTGGACGGTCAACGAACCGGTCGCGCTCAAAGACGGCCTCGAGCCGGCTGTCATCGACGTCGTTCGCCGCAACGCGCCACTCAATGGCATCGGCGAGAAAGAGGCGGCGATCATCCAATTTGGACGTGAGCTGTTCGAGGCACACAACGTGCGGCCCGAGACCTACACTCGAGCGCTCAAGCTGTTTGGCGAGAGGGATCTCGTGGATCTCGTCGGCCTGATGGCGCAGCACACCGCGGATGCCGTGCTGCTGGCCGCCTTCGATCAGCACTTGCCCGCCGGCCAGCGTCCCTTGATGCCGATCGCAGGAGGTTCCAGGTGAGACGACGAGGCCTCGCATCGATCGGCGTCATCGCGGTCATCCTCGCCGTCTCACTGCTCGTCTTCGGTGGGCGGTGGATGAACACGCTGCCTTTTTCCGGGTGGAACACCGGAAGCGCGACCAGGACGCCGTGGGGAGATCCAAACCTGCAAGGCGTGTGGACCGACGAGTACGAGACACCGCTGCAGAGGCCGGCGAAGTTCGCCGGACGCGAGTTTCTCACCGAGGAAGAGATCGCCGCCCTCGACCAGCAGCGATCGGCGATTCTTCGGCGCGACCACCGCGAGCCGCAAGGCAGCGAGCGGGATGTATCCGGTGCCTACAACGCCGTGTTCGAGACGGTGAAGCCCACCGGCAGGCGCACGTCGCTCATCGTCGACCCGAAAGACGGCAGAATCCCCGCCTACACGCCGGACGCTCGCAAGCGAATGGACGGGTACCGGCAATTTCAGCTCGCGCTCATGCAAGCCACTGAGACGTGCAAGAAGCAGGAGCCGGCGTGCCGCGGAGGAACGTACGGACCGCCGTCGCCGAGACGAGCGGAGATTCCGCCGATCTACAACACGGATCGCCTCAATCGCAGCGATGGGCCCGAGGACCGCAGCCTTGCGGAACGCTGCATGGCAGGACTCCTGCCCGATTTCAGCGGCTACCGCCGAATCGTGCAGTCGCCGGGCGCGGTCGCCATTTTCTACGACACCGGGCAGGGACAGGGATGGCAGCGCGTGATCCCGATCAACGCAGGCCCGCACCTGCCGCCGTCGATCAGACAGCGCTTCGGCGACTCGCGCGGCCGCTGGGAAGGCGACACGCTCGTGGTGGACGTCACCAACTTCTGGCCCAAGACGGACTATCGCGGGTCGCGTGAGGGTCTGCATCTGGTTGAACGTTTCAGACGACTCGACGCGAGCACGCTGGAGTACGTGGTGACCGTCGAGGATCCCGCCACGTGGGTGACGCCGTGGACAGTCAGGCAGGAAATGAAGGCGCAAGACGAGCAGGCCAACAGAATCTACTACGAGCCCCGATGCCACGAGGGCAACTTCGGCCTGGCGGGCATGCTGGTCAACTCCCGCGCCGAAGAGCGCGAGTTCGCCGAAGGGCGAGGGCCCGATCCGGCAACGAGAGACAACTCGACCGGTGGCGCCGGCGGAGGTGAAGGAAACACCGATCCGCTTGCCGGCGGGAATTGAGCTTGTACAGCCAGCACCCCGCGTCTCCCCCCGCGACGTGTGTCGGACGGCCTTAAGGGCGCCGAGGCGAGCTCGCGCCTGCCAACGTTCGTCAAGGAAGGACCTGGTTATGACGAGAACGGCGCGATTCTGCTTCTACGTCGGTCTGTTCACGATTACGGCGACCACCTTGATGCTGCAGCTGATACAGACCCGGATGCTCTCGGTTGTCGCCTGGTATCACCTCGCGTTCTTCGTGATCAGCACTGCGATGTTCGGGCTGACCGCAGGCGCCGTCTGGGTATACCTGCGCGGGGCTCGCTATACCGAAAAGACACTCTCCTTCGATCTCGCGCATTACAGCACCGCATTTGCGGTGACGGCGGCACTGGCGCTCGCCGTCCAGGTGACTCTGGTCCCGCTCGAAAGAGTCACGCTGACGGCAATCGTGGTGTGGACGGTTCTTGCGCTGCTGCTGTCGGTCCCTTTCTTCTTCTCGGGCATCGTCGTGAGCCTCGCGTTGACGCGAAGCCCCCTTCCGGTTGGACGAGTGTACGCCGTCGACCTGGCGGGCGCGGCGATCGGCTGCTTTGGCGTTCTGTGGCTTCTCAATGTCTTTAACGGGCCGACCGCGGCACTGTGGACGGCGGTCATCGCGGCGGTCGCCTCCTTGTGGTTCTCGCGATCGGGTATCGGGGGTGAGCCCGAGATCATCTCCCCCCTGGCGCATCTCCTGCGATGGCGAACGGCGTGGCTCGTTGTGCTCGCGGTACTCGCGACCTTCAACAGCGTCGACCAGAGCCGGCGCGGCCTGTATCCAATCGTCGCAAAGGGCCAGTTCGAAGCGCTGCCGTGGTTCGAGCGATGGAACTCGTTCTCACGCGTGGTCGCCTTCGAGCCGCGGCCGCCGGCAGGGGGAAGACCGGCGATGTGGGGCCCATCGACGACGTTCCCGGCTGACTGGTCCGATCCCGGCTTCACACAGATCCCGCTGAACATCGATGGAGACGCCGGTACGTACGGATACGGGATCGCCGGCGATCTCTCGCGGGCGGGGTTCCTCAGATACGACGTCACCAATCTCGCGTACCACTTACCGGAGCGACGCAGTGCCGCGATCATCGGCGTCGGCGGCGGACGGGACCTGTTGTCGGCGCGGGTGTTCGGCGTCCCAGAGGTGACGGGCGTTGAAATCAATCCCGTGTTCGTCAACCTGCTCCTGCGCGAGCCACGTTTCAGTCAATACGTTGGCCTGAATCGTGTCGACGGCATCTCACTGGTGGTCGACGAGGCTCGAAGCTGGTTCGCGCGGACCGATCGCACGTTCGATGTCGTGCAGATGAGCCTGATCGATACGTGGGCGGCAACTGGCGCCGGGGCGTTCACGTTGAGCGAGAACGGTCTCTACACGTCGGAGGCGTGGCAGATCTTCCTCCGGCGGCTGAATCCCCGGGGCGTGTTCACTGTCAGCCGCTGGTACACGCCCGACGATCTTGCGGAGACGGGCCGAATGGTGAGCCTGGCCGTTGCCGCGCTCCTGCAGTCAGGGGTCAGCGACGCGCAGAACCACGTGTTTCTTGTCGGAAGCAGCTCGTTCGGCGGGCTGCGACGCCGTGTGGCCACGCTTATCGTCTCGCCTTCGGGATTTACCGACGCAGAACTGAAGAGCCTGCAGGCTGGCACGGCCAGCTTGCAGTTCGATCCGCTGATCGTCCCGGGCGAAAGTTCGCCGTCGAAAGCGCTGGGGATGATCATGCGCGCGCGCACGTTGACCGATCTCGAGGAGTACGGTCGCGGCTTTCAGCTCGACCTGACACCGCCGACCGACAACCGGCCGTTCTTCTTCAATCAGCTGCCGTTTCGCGATGCGGGAAAGATCATTGCCCTGGTGCTCTCGGGTCGGCCACCAGGTGTTGCGCGAGGCAACCTGCGGGCGACGATCACGCTGGCCGTGCTGTTCTTCATCGCACTCGGTCTCGTCGTTGCGGCAATCGTGATCCCCCTGCGCCAGGCGTTGCGGGATGTCGGTGCAAAGCTGGCAGTCGGCGGGACGGCGTACTTCATGCTGATTGGAATCGGGTTCATGCTCGTCGAGATCGGATTCCTCCAGCGCTTCAGCATTTTTCTGGGCCATCCCACGTACTCGCTGAGCGTCGTGCTGTTCTCGCTGATTCTGTCGACAGGTCTCGGCAGCCTGATTTCCGATTACTTCAGGCTGGACACGCCGAGGACGTTCGCCGCGTGGGCGGTCGCGACAGGCGGCTATCTCCTGTCGCAGACGTTTTGGGTGCCACCCCTGCTGCTGTCACTCGAGAGCAGTGCGTTGACGATGCGCGCCCTGGTCGCCGTCGGCGTGATTCTGCCGGCCGGTCTGTTGATGGGTTTCGGTTTTCCAACGGGAATGCGATTCGTCGCCGCCGTTGACCGTAGGCCGACGCCCTGGTTCTGGGGCATCAACGGAGCGAGCGGCGTCTTATCGGCCGTCGTCGCCGTGGCATGCAGCATCGCATACGGTATCGCGACGACGCTTACTCTCGGTGCGATCTGCTATGTATTGCTCATACCTGCCGCGATCGTGATTGGTTACCCCCGAAGCGATCGAGGTTCTGCAGATCTGCCCTCGAATAAATCCGAAGCGTTGCCGCAGCCCGAATTGAATTGACTGGGTGGCACGTGTTCTGCGCGGTGAACCAGTCGGGACCCCAGGGAGTCGAAGCGCCGATCGTAGTCAAAGGCCGAAGGTCGAAGGTCAAAGGACTCTCGCCTTTGACCCTCGACTTCAGTGAAGGCGACGCGATCAGAAGTCGACTTGCACGCCGATCCTGGCGTACCGCGCGGGGACGATCGTCGTCGGGGTCAGCCACGAACCTCCTGGAACGAATCCGAAGTTGTAGTTCGTGACCGTGTCGGCGTTCAGCAGGTTGAAGATGTCGACTCCGACCTGCGTCCGTGACGATCCGAAGCGAAGAATCTTCGCGATGCGCAGATCGATGTTGTTGCGCCGCTCGCCCCACATCGTCGCCGGAGCGATCAGGTTCACCTGGTTGAGGGCCCCGGTGAGCGGCCGGCCGAGCGGCTGCGGCCCCGCGGCGATCCACGCATTGGTCAGCGTGAAATCCGCGCGCAGCGAGTCGCCGGGAATGCTGGCCCACGTCGCCGCCAGTTGCACATCCACCTTCGGGACGATGTACGACGCGAGCCCACGAAAGTCGGTGCGATACGGTTCAGCGATGCGGCAGTACGGGTTGTTCACCGACAGCGAGTATGGACCACCGCCGAGGGCGTTGACGTTCGCCGTCACCGAGCTGTTGGTCGCGAACCCGGTCGGGCCCGGGATCGGGCCGGTGCCCAGTTCGGGCAGCTTGGCGCGCACCGCACAGCCGTCGGCAAGCCGGCGTCCCGTGCTCGTGCCCCCTTGCAGGGTAAGCCCGTTGCGCAGCCGCGCGACCACGGAGACATCGATGCCCTGCCAATTCTCCGTCTGTTCGGCGAAGTTCTTGAAGGACTGCGCGAGCTCGTCCACCAGCCCCACCTTGGTCGGAACCAGATTGTAGAGACCGTCGATGCGGTATCCCCCGCCATTGGGCAGTCGCGGATCGACCGGAGCGTTGATGCTGAACGGCGTGTAGTCCGCGAGCGTGGTCGCCCGGTTGTCCACGACGTACCAGTTGCCCCACCAGTTGCGGGTGTAACCGACGGTCACCGACACGCGCGGGACCACTTCGTGCTGGACCGACAGGCCGAGTGACCAGTTGTAAGGACGGCTGCCCCAGCCGCCTACGAAGTCGGGATCGAAGGAGCGGACGAACACCGGTTGCCCGAGATTCTGGTTGTCCATCCGCTGGCATTCACCATTGGCCGCCGGGTTGTTGAGATCGCAGTCCGGCACGAAGTCGCGGTCCGTGTCCGTCCACCCGCGCGTGGTATTGGTGGCCGTGCGGATCAGCGGGTTCATATCCAGATCGTTGTTGCTCGCCGTGATGGCTTCCAGATACTTCCCGATGTTGAACTTGAGCGCTGTCTTTCCATTTCCGAACAGGTCATAGGCGATGCCCAGACGTGGCGTGAGATCCTTCCATCGGTACCCGGGCGTCGAGCGGCTCGGGAAGAAGATCTCGACGGGAGCGTATGGCCAGCCGGGGCCTCCGATGCCTTGATCGGGATAGTTCGAGATCAGGGAGTCGTAACGGACGCCGCCCTGCAAGGTCAGCCTGCTGAGCGTCCACTGGTCTTGTGCGTAGAAGTTCGTCGGGATCAGATTGCGGACGTATTTGGTGTCCGGCCCGACGGAGATCGTCTGTGTGAGCTGATTCGGAATGCCGTTGCTCGTGCGAACCTGAACGACCTGCGTGAAGTTCTGGTAGGTCTGTGACGGATTGCCGAATCCACCTTGGTACCCGAACTTCATGTTGTGGGAACCGGTGACATACGTCAGCGACGCGCGCAGACTGGCCAGGTTCCCGATCAGCGAATGGGTGAATCCGCCCTGGCCTGGCGCTCGCGGCATCCGCGAAACCAGCCCCGGGATGCAGTCTGCCCGTGCGACGCAGCCAGGCTCGCCTGTCTGCTCCAACCGCTGGATCATCGCCGGGTTGTGCGTCCCGTCGTTGCGCATCCCGAAGCGGTAGCGCGCCTGATACATGCCCCATCCGGCTTCAGCGAGCAATCTGCCCGAGATTGGCGACTGCCAGGTGGCATGAGGCTGGCGCGACGGGATATAGAGCACCCGGCTCGACGCTTCCGGCGTAGTCGGTGGCACACCAGCGCCGCCACCATCACCGTAGTTCGCGTCGTTGTACTGCTCGGCCCAATGGAAGTTGAACTTGTTCCGTGGCGTCGCCTGCCAGGTCAACCGAATCGTTCCCTGGCGCTCCAGGTTGTTGTTGAACGCCTGCTGTGATCGGTCGAAATCCACGACCCAGCTATTCGGGTTGCCGGCATTCCGGTTCCGGAACATGCCGGGCACGGTCCTTTCCCCGCCGACCTGCCGGTAGACGCCGTAGAACCACAACTTGTCCCGAATGAGCCGGCCGCCGTACATACCGCTCACGTCGTACACCTTGATCAGCTCGAACGGAGCACGCAAGCCCGCATCCCTCAGCGCCTGGGTGTAGTTGCTGCCCTGCAGCGAGTCGTTCGAGCCGCTGAAGTTGAACTGACCGCTGAAGGTGTTCGACCCCTCGCGCGGAACTGCGTTGAAGACCAGGCCGCTCGTCTCCGCCTCGGCGAGGCCTCCCGAGATGGTCATCACCACTTCCTGGGCGGCGGCCACCTGCGGCATCTGTCCGCCGCCACCACTGCTGCCTGCCCATCCCATGTTGATGCCGTCCGCATAGATGCGCGAGTCGTTGGAGCGCCCGCCATGGATGGCAGCGGCCCCACCCTGCATCGTCCCCGCAATGCCGCCGTCATCGCCGGCGGTCGTCATGCCGGGAATGATCGCCTGAATGCCATTGATGTTTCGCGATGAGGGAATCGCCGCGAGCACATCCCGATCGATGATCTGTTGCGACCGCGCGCTCTGCACGTCTACGATGGGCGATTCGCCGGTGACGGTGACCGTTTCCTCGATTGTGCCGACCCTCAGGTCCCCGTTCACCGTGGCGACGAAGTTCCCCGACAGCTCGATGCCTTCGCGCTTGACTGTTGTGAACCCCTGCAGCGAGAACGTCACGGAATAGACGCCTGGCCGCAGGTCGACGATGCGGTACTGACCGGCCGCGTCACTGGAGACCGACCGGACTTTTTCAATCAGCGCGGGGCTGGCGGCTTCCACCGTCGCACCCGGTAGCACGGCACCCGAGGCGTCCCTGACGACGCCAGTGATTGCGGCCTGCGCAAAGGCCGCCGACGGCAAGAGCAACCAAACCAAGACGATCACCGGTCCGCCCGGGGATCGCCGGACTAGATTCAGCATCGCGGTCCTCCTCCACCTGTGCACTGCTCGAGACGAACACCAGGAAAGCGGCTTACCCCAACTCGGAACGTTATGAAGTCCCCAGTTCTCCTTTGGGATCACTGGAACACGAGCGGTTCAACGGGGCACCGACGCGAGGGTCTATGAGGACGAGGACGCGGTAACGACGCCGAGAATCGAAAATCGAGGAGGAATGACTCGCGCCGGTGATACCACCCTGGGTGAAGAGCTGTCAAGGCGAATCTTCGGCCAGGAAGCGCGAAAGGCCACGTTCTAAGGCACTTATGGCTGCGGCTCTCTCCTGCTCAGAACAGTCCGGGTCAGATCGACGAGCTGACCCGCCGTGAACTGGTTGCCTTCGATGTTGGCCACCACTCTTCCCTGCCGGTCGAGGATCGCAGTACGAAGCGAGTGATTCATCAATCCTTCCTCGGGGAAGAAGTCCACACCGAACAGATGGCAGACGCGCTGCACGTCACGCACCGGCCCGGTGAGAAAGTGCCAGGTCGCCGGATCGGCGCTCCATCGCCTCGCATACCGAGCGAGAACCTCGGGTGTGTCGTGGACGGGATCGAAGGTGAGGGTGAGCAGGACCAGATCCCGGCCGAGCTGCGACTTGAACCGGTTCTGCAGAACGCCGAAGTTGTTGGCGATGCGAAGGCAGAAGTTCGGCAGCGGGCAACTCGTGTAGACGAAGTTGAGGACGACGACTTTCCCTCGCAACCCCGAGAGCGTCACGGGCCGGCGCGTCTGGTCCATCAGCCGGAAGTCCGGCGCCGTCTCACCGATAGCGAGCACTTTGTGTGGAGCAGCGCCTGCAACCCGAGTGAGCAGCGTCAGGCGGTTCGCCGCGAGAGGATCCTGTTCAGTGCTCTGATACCGCAGGATCCGGATGCGCTCGGCGCGGGACGTCCCCTTGTCGACGGCGAGCACGAATTGCACGAGCGTGCCCGGCGTCAGTCCATCGAGCTCGTTCGAGTTTCGTACCTCGAGCGCGATCGCCTTCGCCGGCATGAAGCCTTGGATCGCGGTAATCGAGGCGGAGAAAGTGTTCCGTGAGCGGTCGACACTCAGCACCATGCCGCTCGCCGAGTACTCCTGAACGACGACCGGAGACTGGAGCAACAGCACCAGCAGCACAGTCACCAGCCATGGGGCGGGCGCGCGCTCTCTCATTCAGTTCTCCCTTCGCCCCAGCGTCATCGGGCGCTTTTCGATCCTCGTGTAGCTCCGCGCCAGCTCTGTGAGCTCGACAGACTGGTTCTTCTCGAGACCCGTCAGCCGTTGGCGGGTGTTGCTCCCGGGCCACCAGACCTCGATCTCCACGATCCGCGCCGACTTGCCCAGGCCGATGTGCTGTTCGAGCGGTGACGCACCGAACGACCCGCCGCTGCCGACGGAGCGATGAATCGTGCGGAGTCCCCGCCCTTCGTTCTCCACCGTCAGCGTGATGCGCGCGCCGATCGCCGGCCGGTTGGTCCGGATGCCGACGAGCCTGAGGTTGATCCAATCGTTCCCGTGACCGGGGTTCTCGAAGAGCCGCAAGGGATGACTATCGCCCGGCGTCGCGCCGCCGATTTCCGCGATGATCTCCTCGTCGCCGTCGTTATCGAGATCGGCAAACGCGATTCCATGCCCTTTGTGCAGCTCACCGGTCCCGGAGGAGGCGGTGACGTCCACGAAGGACCTTCCGTCCTTGTTGCGGAGGAGCACGTTCGGAAGGAGTGAGGCGTAGGAGGGATTCCCTGTGCCGAGATGGATGTCGAGAAACCCGTCGTTGTCGATGTCTCCGAAATTCGCGCCCATCGGCATGAACACCTTGTCCAGCCCGACCTCCCTCGTCACGTCGCGGAACGTCCCATCCGCCAGGTTCCTGTAAAGCTTGAGCGTCGCGGCGATGTGGGCTAGGCCGAGGTAGGTCCGCACTGATTCGTCCACCGAGGTGAAGTAGCTGGTCGCAAAAATATCCAGCCAGCCATCGTTGTCGTAGTCGAAGAACCAGGTCGCAAAGCCGTTGCCCGGCCCGGGCACTCCGGCCGCGCGCGCCAGCTCTGTGAAGGTGTTGTTGCGGTTGTTCCGATAGAGGAGATTCTGGCCCTTGAAATTCGAAACGTAGAGATCCGCGAAGCCGTCGTTGTCGTAGTCCGCCGCAGTGACACCCTTGGTGAACCCGGCGCGATCGATACCGGCCGATCGAGAGATGTCCTCGAACCCGCGTCCCCCTTTGTTCAGGAACACCTGCACCGCGCGATCCTCGTTGCCGACGAACAGATCGA
>Ga0073934_10011459_pt1 | contig 10724 bp, 8 predicted proteins | sample LarsenN4metaG_FD_76834 | JGI IMG/M metagenome (GOLD analysis project Ga0073934, IMG submission 76834) | Hot spring sediment bacterial and archeal communities from British Columbia, Canada, to study Microbial Dark Matter (Phase II) - Larsen... ...
AGCCCAGCGGCGAGCGCACGGTGGTGGAGGTCGAGGACGACGCCGCCGCGGTCCAGGCGAAGATCGACCGGCTCGAGGCCGCGGGCAAGGAGGTCATCGACGTCGAGGCCGAGGTGCCCGTGCGGGTGGCCGACAGCGGGCCCAGCGTGGACGACCCGTACTTCTCTCGCGCCCTCGGGCCCGACGGGCCCTTCGGCGGGCAGTGGGGACTCCGGCGGATCCATGCGCCGCAGGCGTGGGGACCGGGCGCCGTGCAGCAAGGGCAGGGCATCACGATCGCGGTGGTCGACACGGGAGTCCAGGCCGACCACCCCGGCCTGTCCGGTCGGGTGCTGCCGGGCGTCGATCTCGTCGTCGGGAGCCCGTACGACGGGCGTGCCGACGGCAACGGCCACGGGACCCATCTCGCCGGCATCATCGCCGAGGCCGACGACAGCGCGGGTGGCGTCGGCGTGGCTCCGCAGGCCCGGATCCTGCCGGTGCGCGTGCTCGGGTGCAACGGAGACGGGACGAGCGCCAGCGTCGCCAGCGGCATCTACTGGGCGCTCGACCACGGTGCCCGGATCATCAACCTGAGCCTGGGCACCGGTTCCCAGAGCACGACGATCCTCCTGGCCGTGGAAGAGGCGCTGCGCCGCAACGTGGTGGTGGTGGCGGCAGCCGGGAACGGGGGCGACGCGGCGACGTGCCCGACGCCGACCACGACGACCTCGACGATCCCGCCGACGAGCGCGCCGACGCTGGCGCCCTCCACCTCGCTGCCGGCTACGACCACGCCGGTGGTCACCGCCGCGGCCGCACCGACGACCACGACCGCTCCGCCACCGGCGGTGCCGGCCGCGTCGACCGCGGGACCCGCCGCGGCGCTCGCGCCCGCCGCGACCACGTCGACGCCTCCGTCCACTCCCACGACGAGCGCCACCGACCCGATGCCGACCGCGTCCGACGGCCTGGTGGCGCCGCCCGGCTCCGACCCGCCGCCTGCGCCGCCCGGCGGTCTGGAAGCCGGCTCCCCCGGATCGTCGTCGGGCGCGATCGGCGACCTCGAGGCGGTGAGCGTCGCCGCGTGCACCGGCACGCCGCGGCGGACGCCGCCGATGTACCCGGCCGGCTACGCGATCGGTCGACCGGGGCTGCTCGCCGTCGCGGCGACGGGCGAGGTGGTCACCCTGGCGCTGCCGAGCCAGCCGAGCCCATCGGGTGTCCTCGTGGGAACGACGGTGGCCGGCCAGTACCTGGGGCCCGGGGATGTCATCGCGCAGGTCGGCAGCGTGAGCATCGTCGTGCCTCCCGGTGTCGAAGGGGTCTTCACGGGCTACTCGGCGCCCATCGGGAGCCCACTCGCCCCCGGCCAGTCGTTCGCCCAGATGCTCAGCGCCGACCACCGCGCCCGCTACTCGAACGTCAACGACTACCTGACGGTCGCCGCTCCGGGTGGCGGCGTGCCCTCCGACAATCGCGGCATCTGGTCCACCCTGCCGGGGGGCTACGGCTACCGGAGTGGCACGTCGATGGCCGCGCCGCACGTCTCCGGCGTTGCCGCGTTGGTCCTGGCCAGGTGCCCGTCGTACACGCCGGCCCGGGTCATGGATCGGATCGTCGCGACCGCGGACGACCTCGGGCCGGCCGGCTGGGACCCGGTGTTCGGCGCGGGGATGGTGCGTGCCGACGCCGCGGTCGCGGCCCCCTGCTGACGCCCCGGGCCTGCCTACGAGGCGGTCGGCGCCGGGTTGGTCGCGGGCAGCGTGCCCGACGCGTAGAAGGTCTTCTCGATCCGCTCCGCGATCCGCCACCCATCCGCGGTGCGCACCAGCCGGTCGTGGTACTCCCCGCCGCAGAAGAACATCTGCCCGTCGGCCATGACCATCGGGTTGTGGAACGTGGAGATCGCCGTCGCCGTGTCGCCGTCGAGGCGGACCCGGCGGTTTCCCACGAGGTGCTGATAGCTCGGGAACGTCGGCAGGATCTCCGCCAGCCACGCCTTCACGGTGGGGAAGTCGCCAGCGATGCCGCCCGCGCTCGTGTAGTCGACGTGGGCATCGGGCGTGAACACCGTGTCGAGGACATCGAACGTCTTGTCGTCGATCGCCTGCGCGTAGCGCGTCAGCAACTCGTCGATCTCGAACCGGTCCTGCAGCTCCTCGAGCGTCGGTCGCGCCATGGCGGATCCCCCATGCATGCACGTGGACGAAGGACCACGAGTCTGGCACGCGGGGCTGGGCGGGTGGCTCGCGTCGCTAGCCTCGCTGGCGTGGAGCACCTCGGCCTCGTGGGACTGTCCGACTCGGGCCACGCCGGGCTCTTCCGCGCGCTCACCGGCATGGACGTGGACCTCGCATCCGATCGGGTGCTGGGGGTGGTGAACCTGCCCGACGCCCGCCTCGACGCGCTTGCCGGGATGTCCCGGTCGAAGAAGACCGTGTATGCGACGTTCCAGATCGCGTACCTGCCGGGCCTGTCGACCGAGGCCGGCAAGGGGCTGGGCAGCCGGCTGCTCGGCTCGCTGCGCGACTGCGACGCCCTGATGCTCGTCGTGCGTGCGGCCGACGGCAACGAACCTGCGCGCGACCTGCGCGCACTCGAGGACGAGCTGGTGCTCGCAGACCTCGGGTCGGTCGAGCAGCGGCTGGTCAAGCAGCGACGCGCCCTGAAGGGAGACCGCAGCCTTGGCGACGAGATCGCGGCGCTCGAACGCGCCGAAGCGGTGCTCTCCGAGGGCGAGCCCCTCTACCGGTCGGACCTCACGAGCGGCGAGCGCGCGCAGCTCGCCCCCGTGTTCCTGCTGACCAACAAGCCCGCGCTCGTCGTGGTCAACGTGGGCATCGACCAGCTGGACGATGCCGACGCACTCGCTGCGCCGTTCGGGAGCGATGCGCTGGCGGTGTGCGTCGAGATCGAGGGCGACCCCGACGTCGTGGCCGCGGTCGGAGCGGAGCGCGCCGACCTGCTCGCCGAGCTGGGCGTCGCCGAGAGCGTCGTGCCTCGCCTCGCGCGCTCGGCGCTCGATCTCCTGGGGCGGGCGACGTTCCTCACCACGGGCGAGAAGGAGTCCCGAGCCTGGACGTTCCGTGTGGGCGCCACGGCGCCCGAATGCGCGGGCGTCATCCACTCCGACCTCCAGCGCGGGTTCATCCGGGCGGAGGTGATCGGCTGGCAGGAGCTCCTGGAGCTGGGCTCGTGGGCCAGGGCGAAGGAAGCGGGGAAGATCCGGGTCGAGGGCAAGGACTACGTCGTGCGGGACGGCGACGTGCTCGAGATCCGGTTCAACGTGTGACGCCGCGCCGGTAACGGGTGGCGGTCCGGGAGTCCGGCCCGGCGATGACGGAGGCGCCGGTTCCCGCGATCCCGGGAGTCGAGGTGGAGGTGGCGCGGACTCGGGTCGCCCGGCGGCGGGGCCTCATCGGGCGCGATCGGATCGACGGGATCCTGGTGCTCGCCCCCTGCCGCCAGGTGCACACCTTCGGCATGCGGTTCCCCATCGACGTCGCCTTCGTGGGACGTGGCGGTCGCGTGCTGCGGGTGGTCACGATGCCCCCGAGGCGGGTCTCCCGTCCGGTGCTGGGAAGCCGGGCGGTTTGGGAGGGGCGCGCCGGGACCTTCGTCGCCTGGGGGATCCGTCCCGGGGTGGCGATGGCGGTGCGCGAGCATGCAGGCGTGGCTCGCAAGGGGACAGCGCACACGGCTCGGGAGGGTGCGCTCGTTCTCGTGGCCACCCCCATCGGAAACCTGGGCGACCTGTCGCCGCGAGCCGTCGAAGCGTTGCGCGACGCCGATGTCATCGCGGCGGAGGACACGCGCCGCACCCGGGCGTTGCTCGCGCACGCGGGGGTGCCGGGCGGTGCGCGTCTGGTGGCGGTTCACGAGCACAACGAGCGGTCCCGAGCCGCGGAGCTCGTGGAGCGGATCCGGCGGGGCGACCGGGTCGCCGTCGTCACCGATGCCGGGATGCCCGGCATCTCTGATCCCGGGGAGCGGCTGGTCCGCGCCTGCGTCGCTGCCGGCCTCGCGGTCGAGGTCGTCCCGGGGCCGAGCGCCGTGCTGACGGCGCTGGTGGTGTCGGGGCTGCCCACCGCGCGCTTCGTGATGGAAGGGTTCCTGCCCCGGTCGGGCAAGGAGCGGTCCGAGCGGCTCGCGCGGCTCGCGGCCGAGGAGCGGACCACCGTGCTGTTCGAAGCGCCCAACCGCGTGGCTGCCACGCTGCGTGACCTCGTCGAAGCCTGTGGCGGCGCACGACGAGTGGCCATCGCCCGGGAGCTCACGAAGCGGTACGAGGACGTGTGGCGGGGCACCCTCGCCGAGGCGGTGGCCCACGTCGAACAGGAGCATCCCCGGGGTGAGCACGTGCTCGTGCTCGCCGGTGCGCCGCCCGCGTCCCCACCCGACGATGACGAGGTGCGCCGTGCTGTCGCGAAGCTCGTCGCGGACGGCGTGTCGACGCGGGACGCCGCTGCGCGCGTCGCCGCCGACCTCGGCATCCCGAAGCGCCGCGCATACGCCATCGCGACCTCCCTGCGCACCACCTGACTTCGGTGCGTCCCACAGCCGCGCATGCAATCACTTTGTCCCGCGCCGCTGTGGGACGTACCGCTATTCGGCGGGATGAGGGGGAAGGCGTGGGTATCGTGGCCGCGTGGCCACGCCGTTCTACGTGACGACGCCGATCTACTACGTGAACGACGCACCCCACATCGGGCATGCGTACACCACGGTCGCGGCCGACGTCCTGGCCCGATGGCGCCGGCTCTGGGGCGACGATGTCGTGTTCCTCACCGGCACCGACGAGCACGGCTTGAAGGTCCAGCGCGCTGCGGAGGCCCAGGGGACGACCCCGAAGGAGTGGGCCGACCGCACGAGCGAGCGCTTCCGGGAGGCGTGGCGCCTCCTCGACATCAGCTACACGGACTTCATCCGGACCACCGAGCCGCGCCACTACGAGGCGGTGCGCCAGTTCCTCCAGCGGGTGTACGACAACGGCTACATCGAGCTCGACACCTACGAGGGCCTGTACTGCGTCCACTGCGAGGCGTACTACACGGCAGAGGAGCTCGTCGACGGGAAGTGTCCGATCCACGACCGCCCGGTGGACCACGTGACCGAGGAGAACTACTTCTTCCGGCTCTCACGGTTCACGGACGCGCTCCTCGAGCACTACGCACAGCATCCCGACGCCGTCCAGCCCGAGACCCGACGCAACGAGGTCCTGGGGTTCATCAAGCAGGGACTGCGGGACTTCTCGATGAGCCGGACCTCCATCACCTGGGGTGTCCCGCTGCCATGGGATCCGGCGCACGTGACCTACGTGTGGTTCGACGCCCTCTTCAACTACTGCACCGCGATCGGGTACGGCGACGACCGCGCCCGCTTCGACCGGTACTGGCCGGCCATGCTCCTCGCCGCCGGCGAGGCGCCGCCGAAGCACGTCTTCGCGCACGGGTACCTGCTCGTGGGCGGGGAGAAGATGAGCAAGACGAAGCTGAACCAGATCGCGCCCGCGGACCTCGTCGCGGAGTTCGGCAGCGACGGCTTCCGCTACCACTTCCTTGCTGACCAGCGCTTCGGTCCCGACGGCGACTTCTCGTACGAGGCGATGGTGGCGCGCTACAACGCCGACCTCGCGAACAACTTCGGCAACCTCGCCAACCGCGTCCTCACGATGGCGGTCAACTACTGCGACGGCGCGGTCCCCGAGCAGCGGGCCGACGGCCCGCTCGCCGGTGCCGCCGTGCGGGCATTCGAGGGCTGCACTGCTGCTTTCGCGCAGCTCGACTTCACCACCGCGTTCGGCGCCGTCTGGGAGCTCATCCGGGCGACGAACGCATTCATCGAGGAGCGCGAGCCGTGGAAGCTCCACAAGGCTGGCGACCGAGCGGCTCTCGACGCCGTGCTCGGTGACTGCCTCGAGGCACTGCGGATCGTCGCGCTGCTCGCGTCACCGGTGATCCCCCGCGCCGCGAGCGCGCTGTGGGCTCGCCTCGGCCTGGCTGGGACGCCGACCGACCAGCGGTTGCCCGCCGCCGCGACGTGGGGGCTCCTGCCCCCCGGGTCCGCGCTCGAAAAGGGCGACCCGCTCTTCCCCCGCATCGACGCCTGACCCGCGTGTTTGGACGTTCAGCGGCGCCATGACCCCGGAATCCGTCCAAACAGTGTGGGTGGACGCGCACTGTCACCCGCAGCTCGACACCGCACATGCGGCCGACGTCGTCATCGGCCGGGCCCGCGACGCCGGCGTGGTCGCGATGGTCGCGGTCGGGACCGATCTCGCCAGCTCGCGCGCGGCGGTCGCGCTCGCGGAGCGGCATCCGGACGTCCATGCCACCGTCGGCCTCCACCCTCACGACGCGTCGCGGCTCGACCTGGAGTGGGGCGCGCTCACCGATCTCGCCGCCCGGCCACGTGTCGTGGCGATCGGCGAGTCGGGACTGGACTTCTACTACATGCACTCGGATCCCGCCGAGCAGGAGGCAGCCTTCCGGGCGCAGATCCGGCTCGCGCACGAGCGCGACATGCCCCTGGTGGTCCACTCGCGCGACGCGTGGGACGACACGTTCCGCGTCCTTGTCGACGAAGGCGTCCCCCGCCGTACCGTGTTCCACTGCTTCACCGGCGGCCCGGCCGAGGCCGAGCGCGCGCTGGATCTCGGCGCGGCACTCTCGTTCAGCGGGATCGTCTCGTTCAAGAACGCCGACGCGGTACGCGCCGCGGCGGCGCTCTGCCCGCCCGACCGCTGCCTGGTGGAGACCGACTCGCCGTACCTGGCGCCCGTGCCCCATCGCGGCCGGGTGAACGAGCCGGCCTTCGTGAGAGCCGTCGGGGAGGCACTGGCCGCGGCGGTGGGCCGCGAACCGGACATCGTGGCCGCGCAGACCGGCGCCGCAGCTCGCCAGTGGCTGGGCGTGCCCGTCGCCGGTCCGACGAGCCCCGGCGCGGGGACGCCGTCACGCCCATCCGCGCGCTAGCGTTCAGACGGCCCGTGAGGCGGAGTGAGGGTCACGGAATCGGCGGAGGAACGCGGCCATCGACCCCGAGAAGCCCGAGCAGTCGGAGCACGTCCAGCAGCCCGAGCCCACCGCATCGTCGGGGCCGGCGGACGCGGGTGCACCGAGCGCGACCCACGAGGCTCGCGAGGCATCGCTCGGCCTCGACGCCCCCGGCCCGCGGTCGGGGCGGGGCATGCACGCGCAGGCGCACGACCGGCGCGCGCACCGCGTGAGTCGCGCGCACCTCCGTCGCGCCGTCCGACCGAGCCCAGCGCGCGCCGAGCCACACGATTCGACATCGTGGCTGCCGCTCCCGGACGTCGACGCGCTCCCCGAGCTCGAAGGACTGATCGCGACTTCGGCCGCCGGGACTTCGCGGACCGTGCCGCCCAAGCAGGGTGCGCCGCCGTCACCTGCGCGGGCCCGCCCCCACGATGCGGCGGCGTGGTTCCCGCTCCCGGTGCCCGACGAGCTCCCGAGCATCGACGAGATGCTGACCCAGTCGCCATGGGAGGCGAAGCCGTCGCCGGCCCGCGCGCGCCCGCACGATCCCGCGGCGTGGCTGCCGCTCCCCGACCTCCGAGCGCTCCCGGAGGTCACCGCGCTCGTGGGGCCGACCGACGGCGCCCCGCGCGTCGCGCCCGCGCCCGCCCGGGTCGAGTCCGCGCCTGCGACCCGAGCGGCGGGTCGACGCGTCCTGCGGCCGCGAGCCCTCCTGGTCGCGCTGGCGCTCGTCGGAACGGTCGCGGCTGCGGGAGCGGCGCTGAGCGGGGTCGTCGACTCGGGGAGCTCGGTCGAGCTGCGCGTCGACGGGCGGCGGCTCTCCCTCGACAGCGGTGCCCCGACCGTGGGCCGGCTCCTGCGTGACCAGCGCATCCGGCTCGGTGAGTCGGACCGCGTCGTGCCGCCACCGCGCACCGCGCTGCGTGACGGCCTCACGGTCACCGTGCTGCGGGCCTTCCCGATCACCCGTGACCTCGACGGCGACATCCAGACCGTCTTCACCACCTACGGGTCTCCGGCCGACTACGTCCGCCGCGACCTGCGGGCGAGCGACACGGTCGTGATCCGCAGCGCGCCGCAACGGCTCCAGGCGCAGTCGACGATCATCCTGCGGACGCGGCGCGCCGGACGCCTCGTCGTCGATGGCGCGACGGTCGACTACGACGTGCCCGCGCTGGACATCGACGAGCTCCTTGCGGAGTACAGCATCGAGCTGGGCGCCGAGGACTACGTGCTGGACAGGGCCGGACGCGCGATTGCTCGCGACACCCGCCTCGTTCCCGGCGAGCAGTACTCCGTGATCCGCGTCGGTCGCGAGATCGAGCACGTCGACGAGCCGTACACGGTGCCCGAGGAGCGGCGTCCCGACCACTCCATGAACGTCGGCGACACCCGGGTCGAGGTCGGGAGCCCGGGCATCGTGAGCGTCTCGTTCGAGATCACCCGGCGCAACGGCCAGGAAGTCGACCGGAAGACGATCTCGCGGATCCCCACGGTCATCGCCCGGCCGACCATCACCTACTACGGCACCCGGGCCGACCCGATGTGGGACCGGATCGCCCAGTGCGAGACGGGCGGCAACTGGGGCATGCAGGGGCCGTTGTTCTCCGGTGGGCTCGGCTTCTACAACGGCACCTGGGACGCGTTCGGCGGCCGGGAGTTCGCGTCGAACGCGGGCCTGGCCACCCGTGAGGAGCAGATCATCGTGGCCGAGCGGGTCCGTTCCAGTGTCGGCATCGGGGGCTGGGGATGTGCGCGCATCCTCGGCTACGTCCGCTGACGGGCGTCGGTGCACGGCCATCGTGTTCGACGACGGCGCGGTGACGCCGATCGGGGCGGCGCGCGGCAAGCGGCTCCGGGGACGTGCGGGCGGTAGCGTTCCCGCCCCATGCCCCCGCTGACACCCGGCACCGTGCGTGAGCTGCTCGCCGCGCACGGGTGCCGTCCGAGCCGCGCGCTGGGCCAGCACTTCCTGGCGGACCCGAACCTCGCTCGCAAGATCGTGCGCCTGGCCGACGTGAGCCCGGGCGAGCAGGTCGTGGAGATCGGCCCGGGGATCGGTTCGCTGACCGTGGCGCTCGCGGAGGCGGGCGCGCATTGCGTGGCGCTCGAGCTGGACCGGCACCTGCTCCCGATCCTGGCGGAGGTGCTCGCCGACGGCGGGCACGAGGGGAACGTCGAGGTCGTCGCGGGAGACGCCATGACCGCCGACTTCCGCGCGCTGACCGCGGGGGGTGCGTGGGTCTGCGTGTCGAACCTCCCGTACAACCTGGCCACACCGATGGTCGCCCGGCTCCTGGAGGAGTTCCCGGAGATGGAGCGCGCCCTCGTGATGGTGCAACAGGAGGTCGGCGAGCGACTCGTGGCCGGCCCCCGCACCAAGGCCTACGGCGCGGTGTCGCTGAAGGTTGCCTACTACGCCGAGGCCCGGATCGCGGGGACGGTCGCGGCGACGGTCTTCGTGCCGCCGCCGCGGGTGGCATCGGTGCTCGTGCGCCTCGACCGCCGGGCGGTGCCGCCGGTCGACGTCCCCTCTCCCGACGCCCTCTTCGCGCTCGTGCGCGCCGGGTTCGCGCAGCGCCGCAAGACGCTGCGCCGCGCGCTCGCCCCCGCGCTCGGGGACAGAACCGACCGGGTGCTCGCAGCCGCAGGCGTCGCGGGGGAGACGCGAGCGGAGGCGCTCACACTCGACGACTGGGCGCGGGTGTGCCGGGAGGCCGCGTGAACCGCCTCTCGCGGGTCCGGGCCAGCGCGTACCCGAAGCTCACGCTCTGCCTGCGGGTGCTCGGCCTGCGACGCGACGGGTACCACGAGATCGAAGCGCTGACGGTGTCGTTGGGTCAGCCGAGCGACGTGGTCGAGCTCACCGCTGTGCCCCACCCCGGCGGCGTGTCCTTCGCGGTCGAGGGCGAGACCGAGCACGTCCCCACCGGCATGGACAACCTCGCGGCGCGAGCTGCCGAGGACGCGATGCTGCGGGCCGGGCGGTCGGGCCACGGCGTGCGGATGGTGCTCCGCAAGCGGATCCCGGCGGGTGCCGGGCTGGGCGGTGGGTCGGCCGACGCCGCGGCCACGCTCGTCGCTGTTCGCAAGCTCCTCGATCTGGAGCTCAGCGACGACGACCTGCTCTCGATCGCGACCGGGCTCGGTTCCGACGTGCCCTTCTGCCTCCGCGGCGGCGCGGCGTGGATGCGCGGGCGCGGCGAGCTCCTGGAGCCGGTGAGCCTGCGACCAGGCCTGGGCTTCCTCGTCGCGATCCCTCCCTTCCGGCTGGCCACGCCCACGGTGTACGCCGCGTGGGACGACCTGGGTGGGCCCAGGGCGACGCGGCGGGTCGAGGCGCAGGGTCCGGTGGCGCGCATCGTCGACGAGCTGGCCAACGACCTCGAGCCCGCCGCCGAGGCAGTCGAACCCGGGTTGGCCGAGTTCCGCCGGTCGCTCGAGCGCGCCACCGGCCGACCGGCCATCCTCGCCGGCAGCGGGTCGGCGTATGTCGTGCCGCTCGAACGCGGCGTCGACCCTGCCGCGCTCGCCGAGGGGATTGGCCGGCGTCTGCGCGTGCCGGTCGCCGGTGCACGCAGCACGGCCGTCGGCGTGCGCGTGGGGAGCTAGGGCAGGCGGCCGCCGGGCGTGTGGGGAGCCAGGGCAGGCGGCCGCTTGCGGGCCGTGGGGAGCTCGTCGGGGCCGGGCTGGCGCCGTGGGCTCACTTGCCCTGCTGGCGGCGCTGCCAGCGGGTCTTCTTCA